>Ga0209283_10002576_pt1 | contig 10111 bp, 6 predicted proteins | sample CZO8metaG_2_FD_188354 | JGI IMG/M metagenome (GOLD analysis project Ga0209283, IMG submission 188354) | Vadose zone soil microbial communities from the Eel River Critical Zone Observatory, Northern California, USA - CZOApr15con2H1.8 metaG... | ecosystem: Environmental > Terrestrial > Soil >...
TCATCGTCCCCAATAACGATCCCGTCTTCATCCTCGGCGGCATCGCGGTCTGCGTGGGGGCGGCAGGCCGGGCGTACGGACTCGACGCCTTCCTCCATCGCCGATTCCCCCGAGTCCCACTCTGGTGATCGGAGGGCGGAGGCACGAGCCCGGACGGCGCGCGCCCTCACCGTACACGGTGGGCAAGGAACTCGGTCACGGAAGCGACGCACTGGTGTGGCGCGTGTACGGCCACTTGGGCGAGACCCGGCGGCGCGCGGAGGCCGTCGAATACCGAGTGGAACAGCACGCGGCCAGGCTCAAGGATCGCCTGGCCGCGCTGCGGGCAACTGACTCTGAAACTGACTCTGTTTCTGTACCGACCGCGTAACTAGTGGGCCTGGGTAGAGTTGAACTACCGACCTCACGCTTATCAGGGGGCCCATGGTGCACCACTGCCCACCACTGCGTGACAACGTGAGCACAACCCGGCGCGGCGCCGCCAGTGTGCGCCACTGCCCGCCAGCTAAACGGCCCCCAAAATGGACCTCACGGCTACTCGGTTCCGTCAGCGATACCTAGGATCGTATGACATCTCGCAGCGGTGTAGAAACCAAGGTCCTCCCCGTCGCCTACGGTGACCCCGAACGTCGCCAGCGCGCCAGGCGCGGAGGTAGTGACCCAAAGGCGTAGTCGCTCGCATGCCTAGACGACACACGCGCTCTGGCCTCAACCTATCCGCGGAGTTGGCGCTCGAGCGGCAGCGCGCGGAGCCGCTTGCCCGTCACCGCGAAGACCGCGTTCGCAAGCGCGGGCCCGGTCACGGCCGTGCCCGGCTCGCCGATCCCGCCGGGCGCTTCATTGTTGCGCACGAGGTGCACTTCGATCGCCGGCGCCTCACTCATCCGCAGCACCCGATAGTTGTGGAAGTTGGACTGCTCGACCCGCCCATTCTTGAGCGTGATCTCGCCCCACAACGCCGCGCTGACGCCGAAATTGATGCCGCTCTCGATCTGTGCCTTCACGATGTCGGGGTTGATCATGGTGCCGCAGTCGACCGCGCAGACGACTCGGTGTACGCGCACCTCGCCTGCGTTCGACACCTCGACTTCGGCGACCTCCGCCAAATAGCTGCCCCACTGGCTGTAGAGCAGCGCCACCCCGCGGCCGCGCCCGGTGCGCAACGGGCGCCCCCACCCGGCTGCTTCCGCCGCGAGGTCGAGCACCGCGCGGGCGCGCGGCGCTTTGCCCAGGAGCGCGCGCCGGTATTCGACCGGATCGGCCTTCGCCGCCGCGGCGAGCTCGTCCACGAAGCTCTCCATCACGAAGATGTTGTGGGTGGGGCCAACGCCCCTCCAAAAGCCGGTGTTGAGCACCGGCTCCTCATGCCGGACGTACTCGATCTGAATCGCCGGGATGTCGTAGATGAGGTGCACCGCGCCGTCCACCCCGTCGGGGTCGATCCCGTTTTTGAATGCGGGCGGCGCGAAACGCGCCACGATCGCCGGGCCCACGAGCCGGTGGGTCCACGCGACTGGTCTGCCGCTGGCATCGAGCCCCGCGGCGACGCGGTCGTAATAGTAGGGGCGATTAAAGTCGTGTTGCATATCCTCTTCGCGAGTCCACACCACTTTTACCGGACCCTCCACCTGCTGCCCGACCCTCACGGCCTGGGTCACATAGTCGTACTCGAGGCGCCGGCCGAATCCCCCGCCCAGCAGGTGGTTGTGCACCACCACCTTCTCGAGCGGCAGGCCCGTTACGCGGGCGGCGGTCGCCTGGGCCCGGGTGAGCGTCTGAGAGCCGGTCCAGACCTCGCAGCTGTCCTTCCGCACGTGGACAGTACAGTTCATCGGCTCCATGGTGGCGTGGGCCAGGAACGGGACCTGGTACACCTGGTCGATTCTCTGCGCTGCACCGGCGAGCGCCCCGGCGGCATCGCCCTGGCTGCGCGCCACCACGCCCGGCTGTTGCGACGCTTCATCGAGCCCCCGCACGACGTCCGCAGTGCTCACCGTCGCATTCGGTCCGTCGTCCCAGCGAACAGCGAGCGCGGCCAGCCCCTGCTTCGCCGCCCACATGTGGTCGGCCACGACGGCCACGACGTCGTCCAGGCGGACGACCTGACGCACGCCCGGGATGGCCAGCGCCTTGTCCTCGTCGAAGCCGGCCACCTTGCCGCCGAGTACCGGACTCGCGGCCACGGTGGCGATTTTCATTCCGGGCAGCCGTACGTCAATGCCGTACTGAGCCTTGCCGTTCACCTTGTCCCGCGCGTCGAGGCGCTTCGCCGGCGTGCCGATCAACGTCCAGTCCTTCGGATCCTTGAGCGGAACCTGCGTCGGCACCGGCAGCAGGGCCGCTTTACTCGCCAGCACCCCATAGGAAAGCTTCCGACCCGTCGGGCCGTGGAGCACCACGCCCTTCGTGGCACGACAGGACGCCGGATCGACGTGCCAGCTCTGCGCTGCCGCGGCGACGAGCATGGCGCGAGCGGTCGCGCCCGCGCGCCGTAGCGGCTCGTAGAACGCTCGCACGGACGACGACGCGCCTGTTTCCTGATCCCCTAAGAACGGGTTCGCATACAGTTTGTCGTCGGGCGGCGCGTGCTCGAGCTGGACCTGTTCCAGTCCGACCTCGAGTTCCTCCGCCAGCAGCATCGGCATCGACGTGTACGTACCCTGTCCCATTTCGACCTGATTCATGATCAAGGTGATGCGGCCGTCTGTGCCGATGCGGATGAACGCGTTCGGCGCGAAGTCCGCCGCGGCGGGCCGAGCATCGGCCATATGCCAGCCCAACAGCAGTCCACTGCCGGCGGCGGCACCCACAATCAGGAACTCCCGGCGCGATACGGGATCCATGGTCAGCCTCCCGTCTTTGCAGGGGACGCCGCCCGCGCCGCGTGTTGAATGGCCGCGCGGATGCGGGGATAGGTGCCGCAGCGGCAAATGTTGCCCGACATGCCCGCGTCGATGTCCGCGTCGGTGGGATGGGCCTTGCTCGCGAGCAGGGCGGAGGCCGACATGATCTGGCCAGACTGGCAGTAGCCGCACTGCACGACCTCGAGATCGAGCCAGGCCTGCTGGATCTTCTTGCCACTGGGGGTCGCGCCTATGCCTTCGATCGTGGTGACGTTTTTGCTGCCCACCGCGCCGACCGGTGTAACGCACGAGCGGATCGGCTGGCCGTCGAGATGCACCGTGCAGGCGCCGCACAGCGCCATGCCACAGCCGAACTTCGTTCCCGTCAGACCGATCACGTCGCGCAGCGCCCACAAGAGAGGCATATCCGGCGGCACGTTCACGATGTGAGCCTTGCCGTTGATTCTCAGTGTGACCATAGTCGTGCCTCCGCCCTCCTCGTTACGAACTCTTCGTCGCTAGCGTGCGAAAACGTCCCTTGTCGATCTGTAGCGCGCGAATCTTCGATTCAAGCGTCGAACGCGGAATCCCGAGTCGGACCGCCGCTCCTCGTGGCCCGAATACGCGCCCGCGGCTGGCGCGCAGCGCATCCTCCACGATCGCCCTCTCCTGCGCGGCGAGCGAGCCAGTGAACGCGACCCCGGCTCCTAATCGCCGGCCCCGGGGGGACAGCCAGCTCTCGTCGACCGTGAATTCGTCGGTATCCGAGACGATCACGGACCGCTCGATGACGTTTTGCAGCTCGCGCACGTTTCCGGGCCACGAATAGGACTGCAGCCAGTCGAGTGTGCGCTTGCGAACCGGTCGGAATGTCTTCCCGGCCTTCCGCGCGTAGCGACCGATGAAGTACTCCGCCAGCATGGGAATGTCCTCTCGCCGTTCCCGCAACGGAGGCATCTCGAGCGGAAACACGTTGAGCCGATAGAACAAATCCTGACGGAACGTGCCGTCGAACGCCGCGGCTGTCAAATCACGATTCGTTGCGGCGATGACGCGAACATCGACCTGGATCCGTTCTCGCCCCCCCACGCGCTCGAATTCCCGCTCCTGGAGGACCCGCAACAACGCCACCTGTGTGTCGAACGACAGTTCGCCCACCTCATCCAGGAAGATCGTGCCGCCGTTCGCCAGCTCGAACCGACCGGGTCGCCGTTGCACGGCCCCGGTGAACGCGCCTTTCTCATGACCGAAGAGCTCCGAGGCGATCAAGTCGCGCGGAATGGCGGCGCAGTTGAGGGCGACGAACGCTCGCGAGGCACGCCGAGACCGTCGGTGAATCGCTCGCGCGACCAGTTCCTTTCCCGTGCCGGTCTCGCCGCTGATGAGCACCGTCGAATCGCTGGCGGCGACCTTGCACGCGCGCGAGAGCACCGCCGTCAACGCTGGCGACGCGCCGATAATCTCCTCGAACATCGACGCCCTGTCGACCTCCTCTCGCAGGGCGACGTTTTCCTGCTGCAGTCTCTCCTCGGCGGCCTTGCGATCGTGGATATCCGTGCAGGCGACATACCAGCGGATGATCTGTCCCTTGTCATCGCGAACCGGGTTGGAACGAGCCAGAAACCAGCGGTAGCTGCCATCGCCCTTGCGCAGCCGCAACTCCAACTCGTAGGCCCCGGTAGAGAGAGCACGATCAAAACAGTCGAGCTCCCGCGCTCGGTCATCTGGATGGACGAATGCACCGCGCGCAAGCGTCTGCCGCCACGCTTCAAGACTGAGGCCCAAGTAGTCAAGCGCGGTGCGGTTGGCGTACAGGCGCTCACGCTTGGGTCCGTAGACACTGATGAGTTGAGGCGCGAAGTCCAGTGTCTGCCGGAGCTCTGCCTCGCTCTCGCGCAGCGCCTTCGAGAGCTCCTCGTTCATGTGGGCAAGCCGCTGTCCTTCGGCAAGGTAGAACTCGGGTAGTTTGCGGTCTTCAAGGTCGAGATTGAGGCCGATCGCCATAATTCGCCTTCCATGTTTATGAACTCCTCGCCGGCTCAGCGCGTTCCCGCGCCAACCGCTCGACCGCACTTTGACTGTTTCCGATTCGGAGGTAAATACATCTAGACATTATTTCGCGGTTATTTTTGTTACTCATTTGCAGCTGAACGAGTTAGACGGCGGAACTGGGCCATGAATGAGTCGACCAATCAGGCCGAGCGAGTCCGATTCGGGGAATTTGAGCTCAACCTCCGAACCGGGGAACTCTGCTCGATCGGAACGGCGGCTGTGGGAGCTGGCTCGGCAAAGGTCCTGCTCCGCGAGCAGCCGTTTCAGATTCTGAGAATCCTGGTGGAGCGGCAAGGCAACATCGTTACCCGCCAAGAGATCCGGCAGATTCTTTGGCCGAACGATACCGTCGTGGAATTCGATAGAAGCATTAACGTGGCAATGACGATCCTGCGCAAGGCGCTCGCAGACGATGCCGACCATCCCAAATACATTGAAACTCTGGCGCGGCGCGGATACCGACTGATCGCGCCAGTCGAACGGCAACGGAGTTCGCCCGCCGCTCGAGACTTACTCGAACCGCGAGCCGACGCGCTACCCGAACCAAGACCACGAAAGTACTCGCGAAAAGCTGCCGTCCTGGGTGCGTCCGCGGTCGTTTTGGCCGTCGTCGGTTACGTGTCTTGGCCACACGTTCGGGACGTCACACCGCCACAATCGCAAAGGATCATGCTCGCCGTACTGCCGTTTGAGAATCTCACCGGCGATCCCAACAAGGAATATCTTGCGGATGGTCTGACGGAGGAGACGATTTCGCGGTTAGGCCGGCTTGACCCCAACCAGTTGGGTGTGATCGGGCGAACGTCTGTGATGGGATACAAGCACAAGGGCGAACGCGTTGACCAGATTGGACGCGATCTTTCCGTGCAGTATGTTCTGGAAAACAGTCTCCGGCAGAGCGGCGATCACCTGCGCATTACGTCTCAGTTGCTACAGACTAAGGACCAGAGTCATCTCTGGTCTCACGATTACGATTATCGCGCGCAAGACGTTCTTACTGTGGAAGAGAAGGTAGCTAGCTCTGTTGCGCAGGAAATCAAAGTGCGCTTAACCGCGCGACAGCAAGCCGAGTTGGCTCGGTCGCAACCAGTCAATCCGGAAGCCTTCGATGCGTACTTGAAGGGGTACTATTTCTTCGAGCGGAACACCGACCAAGATACGTACATGTCTGCGAAGTACTACGAACGCGCGACGCAGCTTGATCCTTCATATGCGTTGGCTTGGGTCGGATTGTCTCGGGTACGCAAGTGGCAAGCCATGACAGGTCGTATTCCTACTGAGGAGGGTTACAGGCTGGCGCGTGAAGAAGTTGAGCGGGCTTTGGTGCTGAATCCGAACTTAGCAGCGGCACATACCCAAATGTATCGGATTAAGCAACAGGTCGACTTCGATTGGGCTGGAGCGGATGCTTCCATCCAGCGGGCGATTGCTCTCGAACCCGGAAATCCCGACGTTGTAGGGGCTGCGGCTTCCTCGGCAGCCATCGTCGGCCGCTTTGACGAAGCTCTTCAATTGGACCGCCGAGCCGTAGACTTGGATCCGCTCAGTGGAGGTAGTTGGGAGCGCCTTGCAGAGACCGAGTTCTTCATTGGTCAGCTGGACCGAGCCGCAGCGGATGGCAAAAAGGCGCTTGAACTGAACCCCGATGTTTGGGCCGGCCCGATCCTGTTAAGCAAAATCTATGTGATGCAGGGGCGACCGCAGGATGCATTACCTGAAATCGAGCTAGTGCGCTATGACCCCGTGCGTCTGTTTCTGTATCCGATTGCGTACTACGGGCTTGGTCGAAAAAAGGAGTCGGACGCCGCATTGAGTGAGTTGATTGCGAAATATCCACGCAGTGCGTACTCGATCGCCGCGGTCTATGCTTTCCGGAACCAGCCCAACGAAGCGTTCGAGTGGCTGGACCGAGCGTATGCTCAACGGAACGCCGGTCTGATCGAAACGAAGTCGGACCCGCTCCTGAAGAACTTGCACCACGACCCGCGATATGCCGCGTTGTTGAAGAAGCTCAACTTCCCGAACTGAAATAGTCAGCATCCCACCATTGGCGGGACTTCGCCAATAACGCAGCTGTCGACTCCTTTGGATTCAGCACTTTACGCTGGACCAGAAATTGCTTCGTGGGTTCGGCATGAGGACTCGTGCTGATTTCGCCATGCTCGCCTTGGTGCTGAGTTTCTCAGTTCCAGCGGCGACCCAGCAGATCGAATCAATTCCGGTTCCGGGGAAGAAAGCCTTTCCAGAGAGCATCACATCGACTTCCGATGGTGCTCTTTTTGTCGGGCGCCTGGGGGATGGTGGAATCGTGCGTGTCCAACCACGCACAGCCGCGAGCACCGTATTCGTCCAACCGGGCGCAGCGGGCTCGCGCTCGATCTTGGGAGTCTTCGCGGATGAAGCGTCGGGCACGCTCTGGGCGTGCTCGAACGACTTGAGTGCGTTGGGCGGACCTGCAACCGGTAGTGATACAGGGAGCGCGTTGAAGGGCTTTGACCTCAAGACGGGAGTCGGAAAACGCAGCGTCTCGTTGCCCGGCTCTCACGCGTTCTGCAATGACATCACTGCGGACGCCAAGGGCTCCCTATATATCACCGACAGCGCGCATCCCACCATCCTCAGACTCTCGCCGGGCGCGACGACGTTTGAAGTATTCGCGCAGGATTCCGCCTTTGCTCCGCCTCAAGGCGGTGCCGGCCTGGACGGGATCGCGTTCGGGAGCGACGGCAATCTTTACGTCACGACCTACACGGCCGGTGAGCTCGTGCGAGTGGAAGTGAAGCATGGCAGGGCCGGACGCATCACAACACTCTCCGGTACCCGTCACCTGACACTTCCCGATGCCCTCCGAACCCTCGGCAACAACAGTTTCCTCCTGATCGAGGGTTCAGGAAGCCTAGATCGCGTGGTGATCCAAGGCGACGCATTCGCCGTCACGCCGATTCATGGCGGTTTCGCGATCCCGACGTCGGTTGCCCGGGTTGGCACGACAGCGTGGGTGAGTGAGGGCCAGCTGGCCTTCTTCTTCGATCCTTCGAAGCAGGCGTTATCGCCTTCCCTGCCTTTTCGGATCTACGCTGTTCCATTGAGAAAGGAAGACACGAAATGAGATTTCGACCCGCGTCGTATCTGACGTTATGGCTATGCCTACCCGCTGCGCAGGTCGCCGCACAAGGCGCGCAGGTCGGGTCGACGCCTTACCCGACGGTGACGGACGAACGGCTGCAGCATCCGGAACCGGGCGACTGGCTGATGTATCGGCGTACCTACGATGGCTCAGGCTTCAGTCCCCTGAGGCAAATCACCGCGAGCAACATCGCAAAGCTCTCCCTCGCTTGGTCGCTCAATACGGATCTGGTCGAGGCCCATGAAACGACGCCGATCGTGAATCACGGGCGGATGTTCATCACCACACCCGGCAATAACGTGATCGCACTGGATGCGAAGACCGGCGCTCAGCTGTGGCGGTATGTGAAGAAGTATCCCGAGGGCCTCTTTCAATTGCACCCGACCAATCGCGGCGTGGCGCTCTATGGTGACCGCGTGTACATGGCCACCACCGATTGCGAACTCGTGGCCCTGGATGCCGCCACGGGCAAAGAAGCCTGGACGGTCCAGATCGATGACTACAAGACCGGCTGCTACGCGACGCTGGCGCCGCTCGCTGCGCGAGGCAAGATCCTCGTCGGTTACTCCGGTGGAGAATTTGGCGTCCGAGGCTCACTGAGCGCCTTCGACGCCGAGACCGGCAGGCGAATCTGGCGCACTTACACGGTGCCCGCGCCCGATGAGCCAGGCGGGGCGACCTGGAGGGGCGATACATACAAGCGCGGAGGTGGCTCTATCTGGATCACCGGTGTGTTTGATCCCGAATCGAACATCACCTACTGGGGCACGGGAAATCCGGCGCCGTGGGTCGCTGACGATCGTCCGGGCGATAATCTGTATACCAACTCCACGCTGGCGCTCGACCTCGCCACCGGCACACTGAAGGGCTATCACCAGTACACGCCGCACGATTCGTGGGACTGGGATGAAGTGTCGGGACCGCTGCTGATCGACACGGAGATCGACGGAAGGCTAGTCAAGACGGCTACACATGCCGGACGCAATGGCTACCTCTGGATCCTGCATCGCAATCAGGGACAGCTCAAGTTTCTCCACGCCTTTCCGTTTTCGAATAACAACGTGTTCACATCGATTGACTCGAAGACGGGGAGGCCCGTCATCGACGAATCGAAGCGTCCTGGTGCCAAACAAGGCGGTGAATTCTGTCCGAGCATCGGCGGCGGCAAGGACTGGCCACCTGAGGCCTGGAGCCCACAGACGAAGCTCCTGTACGTCCCTGCGAATAACAACATCTGCGCCTTTCTCCCGAAGGGTGTCGTGCCGAAGCCTGACGCCCGCGGATTCTATGTTGGATACGAAGTGGAAAGCATCTTCGGGTCGGTTCGCACCAGCGCGGGTGCGGCCGATCATCTTGGCGAGCTGCAAGCCTGGGACTTGAATACGGGCAAGCGTGTCTGGCAGCACAACTTCAAGACCATCCTCTTCGCGCCGCTCTTAGTGACTGGCGGGGATCTGGTGTTCGCGGGTGGAACGCCCGACCGGGAGTTCAGGGCGTTCGATGCTCGCACGGGAGATGAACTGTGGCGCTTCCCGGCGCCCGCCGGTGTGCTTGGTGTTCCCACTTCCTTTGAGGTCGATGGCGAGCAGTACGTAGCGGTCACGGCCGGTTGGGGACTGGATGCGCAGGGCGTTCAAAACGGGATCGACAAGATACAAGGGACCAAAACCGTGGTTCCGAAGAGCGGCACGCTGCTCGTTTTCAAGCTGCGCTAAGACTGAACAACATTCCGGAGCAACACTCATGAAGAACGACGTAGAAAACGGAAGGGGAGTGCCGGCGCCCCATGTCTCGCGCCGCAAGTTCATGCTCGCGGCGGCGGCAACGGGCGGCGCCGGTTTACTGTCCGCCGTAACCGGTGGCGCCGGTCTACTGCCCGCGGGGCTCGTGCCGATGAATGCCCATGGGAGCGATGACAAAGCTGCACCGTTCGTGCTCCCCAAGGCGACGGAGGATGTAACACCCTTCAAGGTGTCAGTGCCGCAAAGCGCGATCGACGATCTCAAGCGTCGACTGGCGTCCACGCGGTGGCCGGAGCGGGAAACCGTCGGCGACTGGTCGCAGGGCGTCCCCCTCCAGAAGGCTCAGG
>Ga0209283_10002579_pt1 | contig 10108 bp, 14 predicted proteins | sample CZO8metaG_2_FD_188354 | JGI IMG/M metagenome (GOLD analysis project Ga0209283, IMG submission 188354) | Vadose zone soil microbial communities from the Eel River Critical Zone Observatory, Northern California, USA - CZOApr15con2H1.8 metaG... | ecosystem: Environmental > Terrestrial > Soil >...
CTTGGCGAAGCATTTTGTGGTATCTAATCGTGATCTGTGGATTTGCTACTACCTACTTTGTCTTTGGACATCTTCCACTGCTTCCAGATGCATTCGTCTTCAGCCTCATGTCATTTCATGGACGAGGATTTTTCCCTAGCCTAAGTAGTGAAACAAATTTGCATAACCCCTTAGTGATCTTAGCTGCTGCTGAGGCAGTTATTGGTCTATTTATCGAGATTAGCTTCATCGCGACCTTCACCCAACGGTTTTTCGGGAAATGACGCTTTTTACTGGCAATAGAGTCAGCTATGTCGTCTTTTGTAGATTGCGCCGTTCGCTTGCTACGTTCACTCTAAGCATGGAATATAATGTATTTAAGCAAAGCTGAGATTTGATGGTTCATCCTTATTTACCTTTTCGGGGCGTTGAGCAAAAATTGCCAAATACGTTCTCATGTCGCACAATCTAACGGTGTGCGAAGCGAGCCTCAATGCTCATTGACTTTTTACCGCTTGTTTGCTACCCTCAATAACACCTATGAGTAAATACATCACTTCAACCCCCGGAATTATGAGCGGCGATCCTGTAATCGCCGGAACCCGCGTGCCGATTTCCCGCATTCTCTTCCTGCTCAAAGAAGGCTACACCCTTGAAGCGATCCACGAAGAATATTCTCATATATCCACTCAGACCCTTGCAGGAGCCATTGATGAGGCGATAGCAGTACTCAAACACACGCTTCATGCCAAAAAAGTTTCACAAATATAAATTGCTGCTCGATGAGAACATGCCTGCACGGACGAAATTCCCGCGCCTCAATAGTCGGCATGACCTCAAGCACATTCGAGATGATTTTCATCTCACTGGTCTGCTTGATCCAGGCGTCTATGAGTTCGCACAGAAGGAACATCGTCTTATTCTGACCTTTAACGGCGACGATTTCAAAGACTTGGCAGGGAAAAGCAAAGCAACGGGTATTCTGTTCATCTCAGATAACCTGACCGATGAACGCATTGATACGAAGCTCACTGCTCTTCTCTCAAAAAGCACTCCAAACGCTCTCTACGGCACATTTACCACTCTTACCGGAGAAACATAATTTCCCACGTCGCCATGTTTTCATTGTGCGCCGCATTTACACCGATGTACGACGCTCACTGTCTATTGTACGGCCCTCTCTGATAACTGCCTAGAATGGAGCTACAATCAAAGGAGCTTGACAGCGCGATTGCTGTCAAGCTCTGGTTTCCCAGGTGAACTGAGCTAGCAAGACGACCCGACCTACCCCATCGCAGGGATAGCACCTATTTGTTGCAGCAGGCCGAGCGCGTCGAAGTTGAGCCAGCCTTCCTCAGATTTGCCGTTGACGATGCGGTTGATGATGATCCCAGTCACCGTCACCTGCTTGCCCGTTGGGGGAATGCCCATCAGTTCGCCCTGATGGGTGCCACGAAACGTATAGCGACTTGCAACCCTGTCCCCTTCGGCAATTTCGTCTTCAACGGTGAAACGGGCATCGGGGAAGGCGGTAATATAGAGAGACAAGTACTGTTTGAACTCCTCTCTGCCATGCAGGGTCGTGGGTGGATTATGGAATACGTGGTTGGTGGTACAGAGTTGATCCACTAACGCCAAGTTCCTCTTATTAAAGACTTCCTCATAGAAACGACGCACAAGTGCCTTGTTGTCTTCGGTTGACATGGAACATCTTCCTTTCTGTCTGTCAGAACTTCGGATAAGATTGTCTTATCCATCTGAGAGATACGGTGAAACGGTTTCCCTAGATTAGTATACTCATTCGATAAAATTCTCTTTTTTGATAGAGAGACGGAGATACCTGTAATGATGAAAACACGGAAAGACGCAGAAAAAACCTTCTGCGACCAATTTCATATTTAAGGTATAGTTCAAATTGGATCATACCCAACTTACATGGACTTGACATACCAGTGACTTAGGTTGATAGTAAAAGTATGAGTTATTTCAAAATTAATTGGATAAAAATTTTAATTTCACTTATTCGTAACTACTCAGGTCCCCAAGCGACCGGTAAAGGTTGACCATGGAAGACAGCCGTCAGAGCAGAGAGCATGGGGTGTCCTTGCTTCTGCATCGTCGAAAGATAACTGCGGATGCGGCAAAAAGCGGTGACCCCGGTCGCACTGCGAAAGGTGCCAGAAATCTTTTGCTGCACTTTCGCCCAGCGAAGGTCGCGCTCGGCCTGGTTGTTGGTAAAAGGAATGCGCAGGTCGTCGAGCAACGCCAGCACTTGCTCGGCACGCCCAAGCAGCGCATCCAGCAGATTCTTGGCCTTGCTTTGCTTGCGCCGGCCTTTGCGCGATGCTGCGGAAGAGGCGGGTGGTGGCGGTTGAGCGGCATAGCCAGCCGCCAGAATCTCGAAATAACGAGCGACCCATTCGTCGCGCTCGATGGCGGGAACAGCGCTCAGGTGGAGCAGACGCCACTCGTGGCACGCCTCATGCAAATCGAGCAAGAAGTCCTGCATCTCCACGGCCCACTCCTGCTGTTCCTGCTGGGCGACTCCCGCACAATCGCGCACGAGATGTGCTCCACAGATGCTGTGAGCACACTCATAGGCATCATAGCTCACCAGTCGGTCGTGCATCCCTCGCCCGGCAAAGTGCGGCCAGATGCCGATCTCATCCATGGCCTCCCGGCCTCGCGATGCATGCCAGGCCAGATGTGTCAGGAAACGGGTGCAGTTCACATGCAGCCAATGCAGCATCCCATACACGCGGATGCCGGTCTCATCTCCATGCTGGAGTTGGCTGGCACCGATCAGTTCGGCCATGCGCTCGACCGTCGGAGCCAGTCGCTCGGCTGCCAGTTCGCTCCACTGCAGCAAGGTGCCTTCCGCGATCTGGCACCCACAGATCGCCGCGAGCGCCTCGCAGGTACGAGCCGTGGGCAGCAATTGCCCCTGGTGCAGATACACGGCCAACGCTTGCAGGTTGGGACCATACTGGACTGGCGCGCTGACCGACGCGGGAAAGCTGCCGAGGTTTGTGGTGTGACAGGTTGGGCAACAGATGGCTTCGATCTGATGCTCTTGGGCCAGGAGGCGAATTTCAGGCAAATCCAGCACTTGACGGCGTTCTGCGACGCTGCCTGGGACAGCGCTGAGGTCCTCACGGCACTGGCGGCACACCTTGGGACGGTGACGCACCACTTCATCTGGCTGCTCCACCAGCGAGAGCGTGTGCCCAGCATGTCCCGCCTGACCTCCTGGACGCTTGCCGCTCGGACGACGAGCACTGCGGGGCAGACGCGCCAGCCCATCAGACGAGGGCGGTTTACTGCTCGTTCGACTGTCTTTGGCCAATCGGTCTTCCAGTTCCTTGATCCGCGCATTCGCCTGGACCAATTGCTCTTGCAAAGGGAGCAGTTCAGCTATCAACGCTTTGAGCGTTCGATTTTCTTCTCGAAGGGCTTGCAGTTCTTCTTCTTTCGTCATAGTGGTACTTTAATTGGTTTCCTCTCCTTTGGCAAGTCTCTAGGAGACCTGAGTAGTTACCATATTTCTGCAAAGTATGGATATAGAGGTGCTATATGGAAGCATTGACTCTTTTTGAGAGATGTGGGCATTGTGGGAACACAGGTCATTACAAAATTGTCGCTAAGCACGAGTATAGTCATGATGAGGATGAAACACATCGCAAGTGGTTCCTGCTTCAATGCTCAACTTGCTCAGAACCAACATTGGCAAAGTGTATTGAATTTATCTCTGATCCTTTTGATGCTTATCCGTTTACTTCACCTGGTCATTACGTCACCAGTGATGGAAAAATTCATCATGTATTTTCAGACGGAACTATCCGAATCGAGGAAGTACTTTTTCCTATCGACATGATCAAAAAGCATAAATATATTATACCTAATGAAGTAAAGAGAGCATATGATGCTGCATTAAAGGTGCAGCAGATAGAACCTAATGCATTTGCCGTACTTATTGGTAGAAATTTGGAGGTAATATGTAGTTGTGAACACGCAAATGGTAAAACACTAGCAGAAAAAATTAAAGATTTGTCCAATAAAGGTCGTATTCCTCAATCTCTGAACGAGATGGCAGGACAATTAAGGCAGCTAAGAAATCTAGCAGCTCATGCAGCAGAAGATGAAGTAACAGACAAGGATACACCTGTTATTCGCGAATTTGTAGATGCCATTTTAGAGTATCTTTATATCGCGCCAAGCAAAATAGCCAATTTGCAAGCAAGGCTGGATAACAAAGCACATAACTCTACTACTGTTGTGGAGTCTTGGGAAGATCCCTTTTAAGATCTGGCTCAGGGAGTAGGGTGTGTGGTGCAATGGAACATGTCCTAGTCTAGACTGGCAATAATGAAAGTGGCCTGAGACCCTGCTGATCTTTTCGTCGAAATCACGCTGACAGGCGAAATGTCGTGGGCAAAGCCCTTTTTATCTGGCATACTTCAGTGGAAGGTAGATTTACCCTGTCTGGAATGTAAAATAGAAAGGAAAATTTTTATGACATTTGGTCGGTTTATTCGCACGTACCGCTGTTCTTTTGTTTTGACTCAGGAGGGTTTTGCTGGAAAGTTAGAGGTGGAGCCTCGTACTGATCAGCGTTGGGAGAAAGGTGGAAATATTCCCAGAGGGGCCACAGTTGCTCGAATGCGGCTGTTGAATGCGACATTATTCGATGAGCTACGGTCGTTTGCTCGGCAATATGAGTTCCAACAATTCGTTTCTGAGGTCGTCAGGTCTAGGAGGTTCCGACCTGGCTATCGGTTTGGGTGCTAAGGGATGCACCAGGGCGAAGCGTGCGTAGCCCGTACCGTTCTCATCTGCTGGCCTTGGCCTAGTGCAGAGTTGACTGCTGAGCCGCTACATGATGCGTTTGATACGGTGATCATTGAACCAGAAAACTGAGCAGGAGAGAGGACAGATAGATATGGGCACAACGCCGCTCCTTCCCCACACTGACGCGTGGTTTGAACGTCTCAGAACCATGCAACCTGATGTGTATCGAAAAGTGAAATATGTGGTCGAAAAACATGGTAAGGACTGTTGCAGCGTTTGTGGTGACACCCCCCAAGAAATCCCTGTGGCCAATTATCAGCAAGAAACGCTTCCATCTCACACCATGCGGTTTTGTGATGCTTGCGTTCAGATGCAAACACAACTCCACCATATCCCATGGATCAAGATGACAGCATAGTAGAAAAGGGAAGCAACGAAAAGAACGTCCTCGTTATGGCAACCTTTTTGTCCAGGCCGGGGTCTCGCTGGTTTTCCTGCGCAGCCATCCTGATCTCGTGCAGGCGATTGAGGAAGCTGCGAGGATGCTGTTTATGCTAGACAGCATGTTACCCTTTTGTTACGCCTGAACTTGCCCAGAAAGCCCTCATTTTCTCAAAATGTTAATCACCCAGGCTGCCCATGGTCCACATGATGAACGCTAGATGCAAACGCGGCCTGGCAGGTCATATCCATGTGTTGTTTGTGGGCACGATGCTTCATTAACTTTTGAGGGTGGTATGGGTACGGTGCTGCATAGCGTAAACAGATGCGGGAAGTCGCTGCATCCCCAACTCCCCCAGGCTCATCTGCAAAAGATCAGGTGATCGCCGCGTTGCGCCGCAGGCTCGATGAGATGAAGCAGCAACTCGTTGCCAAAGATCAGGAATTACGCGGAAAGCAGCGCGAGATCGATCTGCTCTATGGGAAACTGGCTGCTGCCAGCCCGCTCACTGATGCGGAACTACGGAGCGCTCTCGTGGATGCTCTGGATCGCCTAATGAAGCCTGAACTGCCTCCAGGCCAGATCTAACCATATGTAGTATGGCAAAGGAAGAAAAAAGGAAGAGAGGAACCTCCATGCCGAGGACATGGCAAACCGATGAAGTCATCCGTTGTCTCACCGACGCTGACCAGGATGAGTTACAGGAGCTGATTGCAGAAGCAGGGGATGAAGCAGCAGAGGCGCTCCAAGAGTGGGTCCGAGAGGGGAACGCTCCAAAGAGCCTCTATGATGCGGTGATGCGTTTCACGACCGACCCCAACCGTTCATTTGATCCAGTTGATTGGGAAGCCGTGGTTGAGCGGCTTCTCCAGGATAGGTAGAAGGGCAAAGATCACATCTTTCCGTTCTTTCAGGAGATAACAACCATCAACCCTGGTGTGAAGCGGAACCAACGTTCTTTTCTCTAGAGAAACAATGTGCATCGGAAAATTGTAAAGTTTGCCGCTCAGAAGTGGGTAGAATGAGGTGATTCGGGGATCCTGGTGCGCAAGGTGTAGTGCGTGTTTCCAGGGCAAGAGATACACACTCTACTCTCTCTACAACCCACCCCAATCTTCTAGGCTCAGCAAGAACTTCCTCAGACTTAGCGGAACTGAGAAAAACTCTGCCATTTGTGATTCTCAGGGCATATTAGCAGAGATGAAGGCGTCTTCTGAAAAAGGGAAATGCTCTACTTTTATTGCTTCTTTCCATCAATACATGTATACTCATGTTGCATATGGGACGATCGCTGTGGATGAACAGCTGAAGAGGTCACAAAATCTCAGTGAAGGCTGGTAGCTTACGATGTCTGCTCCACTCGAAGTATTCTGTTGCTATGCTCGAGAAGACCAGGAAATGCTCACGTATCTGAGAAAACACCTTGCGCCGTTGGAGCGTCAGGGCCAGATCACGATCTGGAGCGATACCAACCTCAATGCTGGTGTCGAGTGGGAAAAGGAACTGCACCAGCATCTGGAGAGCGCCGATATCGTTTTGCTGTTGATTAGCCCCGATTTTATGGCCTCGGATTACTGCTACAGCACCGAAATGGCGCGTGCTATCGCCCGTCACAACGAGGGCAGCGCGCAGGTCATTCCCATCTTGCTTCGAGCGACTTTCTGGCAGAATGCGCCTTTTGCCAAACTTCAGATCATCCCGACGAATGCCAAGCCCATCACGAGTTGGCCTGATCGGGATGACGCATTTCACGACGTCACCATACAGGTCAACCAAGTTGTCTCTAAACTGCAAACTAGGCGAGCGCCAATCCAGGTGAATGGGCCCAATGGAGAACGGCAGCAGCGTGTGGCGCTGCAATCAGAGCCAGCGCCGGATATGATCCCTGCTTTCGATCCGGCAAAACTGACACTGCGGCACACGCTCACCGGTCATACAGACGTTGTTTGGCGTGTGACCTTCAGCCTGGATGGTCACACCCTCACTAGTGTCAGCCACGACCGAACCATCAAGCTCTGGAAATTGTCCTCCGGGCAGGAACTGCGTACCCTTACTGTCCCTTCAAGCGATGCTTGGTGTGTGGCCAGCCCGGATGGCCAGACCCTCGCTAGTAGCAGCTATGACAACACCATTAGGCTCTGGGAGGTAACCTCCGGGCAGGAACTGCGCACCTTCAACGGTTATACAAGCGATATTCGGAGTGTGGACTTCAGCCCGGATGGCCAGACCCTCGCTAGTAGTAGCCAAGACAACACCATTAGGCTCTGGGAAGCGGCCTCCGGGCAGGAGCTATGTACGCTCACCGGCCATAGGAACATCGTTTGGCATGTGGCTATCAGCCCCGATAACAAGACCCTTGCTAGTGGTAGCGCTGACATGACAATCAAGCTCTGGAAACTACCATCCGGAAGGGAACTACACACCCTCACTGGCCATACAAGTGCTGTTTATAGCGTGACTATCAGCCCGGATGGCCAGACCCTCGCTAGTGGCAGCTATGATGGAACCATCAAGCTCTGGAAACTACCATCCGGAAGGGAACTGCATACCCTCACTGGCCATACGAAAACCGTTCATAGCGTGGCTATCAGCCCCGATAACAAGACCCTTGCTAGTGGCAGCTATGACGGAACCATCAAGCTCTGGGAACTATCCTCCGGGCAGGAGCTATGTACGCTCACCGGCCATAGGTACGGTGTTTGGAGTGTGGGCTTCAGCCCAGATGGCACCACCCTTGCCAGCGGTAGTGCTGACACAACAGTCAAACTCTGGGGAATGGAGCCATAGCCTGAGCGTTGCGAAAAATTCAGGTCCGAGTCTCATGGCCTAGACTTCTGGCTTCCATCTAACCCTGCTCATGGCCACGTTTAGTGACCTTCTCTCGTTCTTTCAGAGAGTAATAACCATCAATCTTGCTGTAAAGCGGGACTAACGGTTTTTTCTCCAAAGAAAATTTTTGCATCGGCCTACTGCCAAAAGTGCCGCTCCGGAGTAGGTATTGTGATCTTAGATACATCCCTTGAAACAGCGGCGCGCCTCCAGTGCGGTTCTGTCAGGCATCGTCGAGAAGACTCGCTACATTGTCTGACAGGCGCGGGTCGCGTGTCAGACAAGCTGGCTTTCAGCTTAAACACGAGGAGCAAGAGCCGCCGCGATGGATTGTGACTTCTGCTGCGCTGTCACATAGGCAGCGCCGACGCGAAAGTCGAGACAACAGATCGCGCGTCAGATTGCGCGGGGATTTACACTTTAGGGATTCTCTTCCGTCCCTTGAGGTAAGATATCAGCAACGTTGGCTTTCTTGTACAAGCAACGCACGCTTTTCTCTCTTGAAGCACATTGATTCAAGGAGTGAGACACAGAAGGAAGGAATCCGATGGTAGATCTGGAACACCTCGATATTCTTCGACAAGGGAATTTGAATACATGGAGACAAGAACATCCAGGAGTACGCCCCGACCTGAGCAGAGCTAACCTGAGCAAAGTTGAGCTTATCGGAACTGATCTGAGCGGAGCTAACCTTATCTGTAAATGTTTAGATTCGATGAGGCAATTACTTGCGAATTATGTGAGGTAAGCCATGAGGAGTAAAAGTGGCTCGGCCAGCCTCTGAAGAGACTTGTGTTACAGCCAGAGGATAAAGAGAGAATCAGCATTGCCTCACATAATTGTCAAAAATTACCACCATCGAATCTGAACATTTACAGCCAGGCTTTGCGTCGTGCAGAGGAATTGACGATGGACGTTGCAGCCGCCATTGAAGAGATGGCAGAAGGAGCTGTGTCTGAGTGAAAGGGTTTCTGGCCCATGCCACAAAAATCACGAGATAAGACGTGAACACGCTTATGGTCCAGGAAGTGCTCAAGGATGACGCGTGGCTCACGCGTCTGACGGCAGAAGATTATCGCGGCCTGACGCCGCTCTTCTACAGCCATGTCGAGCCGTATGGCAGGCTCACGCTGGATATGACTCAGCGGCTTGCTCTGGCCTGATCGCTTCTTTCACTCTATCGGAGGTATCTATGGCGACCAATCGAACCCTACCGAAGAAAAAGGCCAGGGAGCTGGCGAAATACCTCAGAGCTGAACGGCCTGACTACTCGTATCTCAAAGGTGTTTTTCGCGCGCTCCGGGAAGAACTGGAGATCCAGGTTCCCCGGCGTGAAACGCGACTCCCGGAGGTTCCGACCGAAGATGAGATGCGCCGCTTCTATCAGGCCGTGTGGAACTGCCGAAACTTCGGTGATATGGTGCTGATCAAAACCTTGTTCTACACGGGTGTTCGGGTCAGCGAACTGGTTGCTATTCGCCTCGATGAAGTGGATGTCGAGCGTTGCCAGATCCGCATTACCCAGGGGAAAGGGAGCAAGGACCGCCAGGTTCTCTTTCCTCATTCGTTCCGCGAGCTGCTCGCACTGCACATCGAGCAAATGCGCAACAAGGGAGCGATCTATCTGTTTGAGTCCGTGCGCAAACACCAATATACCGATCGCGGTGTGCGCAAAATGTTGGCCCGCTATGCTATCCAGGCTGGGATTACGCGCTCGATGTCTCCCCACAAATGGCGGCATTTCCTCTTCACCTGGCTCAAAAAAGAGGGCATTGATGATGCACTGATCCAACCCTACTCTGGCCATGCTACGCGCCAGTCGCTGGAGATCTACTCCAGGCTCTCTCTGGCTGATGCCCAGCCTTCCTACAATCAAGCGATGGAGCGTTTCCCTATTCAATAGCATACCCATAGTATTCGATATTCTATCTGATACCTTTTCTCTCGTTCACACCCGCTACTTTGCGGCTGGTGACAGCTTACGTAGCGCTATCCAAAGGCTGGAAGGTTGACACCTATGAATCGAACTGACCGGTTGTTCGCCATTGTTCTTGAGCTCCAGAGAAAAGG
>Ga0209283_10002580_pt1 | contig 10102 bp, 8 predicted proteins | sample CZO8metaG_2_FD_188354 | JGI IMG/M metagenome (GOLD analysis project Ga0209283, IMG submission 188354) | Vadose zone soil microbial communities from the Eel River Critical Zone Observatory, Northern California, USA - CZOApr15con2H1.8 metaG... | ecosystem: Environmental > Terrestrial > Soil >...
TGCCAAAGAAGACCGCGACTGCGCGAGGCGCAGCGCAGCGCAACAAACCAAAAGCACAGAAAAGTTTTGAACTGGTACGTCCAGTCTCATCTGTCTCACCAGTTTCGGATGAGCATACACAAGATGCTAGTGCCGACGCTGAGCTAGCATCTGCCAGTGTTTCAATAGTCGAAGCTCCGCTAGAGGCAAAGCAGAAAGAAGCCTGGCAGACTGAGGCAAAGCCAGGTGAGAAGAACGAGACTGCTCAGAGTACGAACGGTGTAACCAGCACGGCTCCCAAGGGGAGTGCCGCGGCACGCCTGGCAACTCGTCGCCAGGCCGCACATAAGTCTCAGCAGCGTGCTGCTGCTACCTTAATCACGGCGGAACATTATGCCTACGTGCGGAGAGACCTGGTGTTTATTGCCATATTGGCCGCCATCATGTTCGCCGCCATCATTATCTTGCAATTCGTACCCGGCATATAGACATGGAACCACACGGGAGTGCGAGACACTTTCTTTTGCAGTGGGAAAAGCGGCAAGACGGGCGAATGCAGCGCATTCGCCCGTCTTGCCGCTTTTCCCACTGCAAATTTTTGGAAAAAAGGAAGAAGCACTGATTTGTTGCATCTCAGTGCTTCTTATTTATTGCTTCGGGTGGCTTGTTCAGGATAGCCCTCGACGCCATATGCGAAGATCAGCTCAGTGTACGAGTGGGCTGGTACCTAATCCGGCAGGAATGCCATGTCGATATGCTGCTGGAATAGTTACGCCCAGGACTCGCTGCATTGCCATAGTGTGGCTGCAGTCACCCCAGTCATTAAAGAAACGGCAGGTACAGGTCCACTCACCATTGTCAAAAATGGTGGTGTGTATATCGTTCTCACCTCGGAACGTTGCTTCAAAGCGAGTAAATTGAATCCGCTCTGGTTCTTCTGCATAACGCTTGGCTTTTGCGATCTTACTGATCATACTAGAGTTCATGATCGGTACTCTCCTTCATATTTAGCAACCACTCCGTGACCACTTCTTCGTTCGATTGTACTTACGCTTGTAGTGGCGTATTTAACGATGTCGCGCATCTGGTTTGTTCGTTCGTTGCTTGTTCATTTGAATCTTCATCTAGCCATTGCGCTAGATATCTCAATCAATAGATGCTCCTCCACCTCCTTTCTTAGATAAACGCTTTTGCTAACCAGCTCACATCCAGGAGCTGTGTAGCGGCCCACAGAAATGAAGAATAATCGATGAGCCCGGCATCCAGTGCGCGTGTAATAAATGAGTTAGAAATAAAAAACACCAGGGCAAAATTTCCCTAGTGTGTGTATTCATGTATCGCTGCGAGCCACCACCGCTGCTCGCAGCGATGAGACCTGTGATGCCATTGAGACTGAATCCATGTTTATAAATTTCATCCTCACCCGGCTAACGGAAATAGGCCGAATGTAACGCCTACATCACCAACCAACCATTGGGTACATAGGCTGAACGTGCAAACTTGGAAATCTCCTTCTGATTGGATTGATTATACCATACGGAAGGCGGATTGTCCATCCCAAAATCCGCCAAAATTACGTAATTTGCAGGAGAAAAAAATGTGATTTTCATTTTGTGAGCATCTTGTGATGTATCATATCTCACTCTGGATATATTGTCCTGCTCACTGTTTTTTCTCTGCGAAAACTATATACTACAGATAACCAGTCCTGATATACTATGTTTGCTCAATATTGGAAGAGGTTCCGTTTCCGCAGTTCTTGCGGATCATCTCTGCTTGGAGGTATGTGTGAAACATCATTACTACAAAACTCTCTGGTTTCCTATGCAATTGGTGCTTGGTATCGTGGTGATTGGGCTGCTGGTCAGCGCATGTTCGTTGCCCGGAACACAGCAGACGAGCACAAATACAACTACTCAAACCAGTGTCTCACCTACAGCTACACCACAAAAGTCTTCTCATACGGTAGCAAGTCAACCCTCCGGCACAGGTAAACTACCCTCTGGCACGCCGTTACCCCAGGATGAGGTCAAGCCGCTTACCTTCAACCTGGTCTACAATGACGCCGCCATGCAGCAAGATGTTGCCCAGATATATACACCCGGCTCGCCAACCTTCCACCAGTACCTGACTTCTGATCAGATTGTCCAACGCTACGCGCTCTCTGAAGCCCAGCAACAGCAGGTAATGGACTGGTTGACCCAGCATGGGTATACGATTGACGCCACCGATTCCCTGCATACTTCGATTAAAGTCCATGCTACAGTTGCTACCATCGAACGCACACTGAATATCGCATTAAATTCCTATACTATAGATGGGCACGAGTTCTTTTTACAACAAGGCGATCCAAAGGTCCCCAATCCGGTTGCATCCCTTGTAGCCTCCGTTGTTGGACTGGATAACTTTGCTCTTCCTCAATTCCAACCACCATTCGGCTTCGCGACCCAGGCCGCATCCCTCGCTGGTGATTGCAGCAAGTATGGCGCGAAGCAGACATTGACTCGCAATAAACTTGCCGCAGCCTATCAACTCGATAAGCTGTACCAGCAAGGTTTCCAGGGTCAGGGCATGACCATTGGCGTGGCCGAGTTCGGCGATACCTATAATCCCTCCGACCTGGCAAATTATGCCTCCTGTGTGGGTATTGCCACTCCCAATGTCCAGAATATCGATGTTGATGGGCATCTCGCCTCGGGTACAGGTCAGGGTGAGGCCATCATGGATCTCGAACTGATTGCCGGTCTCGCTCCCCAGGCGTCAATCCTCGACTATCAAACCGACGGCCAGAGTAGCTCCTTTGCCCAGTCTATGGTCGATGTCTTCAACCGCGTTGCTTCTGATCACAAAGTCCAGGTGTTAAGTGTCAGCTATGGCACCTTTGAAAGTGCCTTCAGTTCCAGTGAATTGGCTGCCGTCAATAAAAGTTTGCGCACGCTGGCCGCCGAAGGCATTTCGGTCTTCGTCAGCAGCGGTGACTGTGGAGCTTATACACATCGCCTGCAACACCTGGCCGAAGTAGCCTTTCCTGCCAGTGCCGTGTATTCCATCGCCGTTGGCGGTACCCATTTACAGGTAAATGATAGCAATGTGCGCACCGGTGAGACAGCGTGGAGCGCGGGTGACGATTTGCCATTCTGTACCAATGATTGGGGCAGCGGTGGAGGTGTGAGTCAGAATAGCGATTTTAAGCGTCCTTCCTGGCAGATTGGTGAGGGAACTACGACCCATTATGACGGTTCGTCGTCGCATGTGTTTACAAAACTCCTGGATTTCTCGTCAACCGTCCAGGCCCCCAACGGTTTGCGCCAGGTCCCTGACGTTGCCGCGGCGGCCTATCCCAATATCGCCGTCTACTATAAAAGTACCTGGGTTGCCTCCGGTGGCACAAGTGCTGCCGCTCCCATCTGGGCCGCGGGCGCACTGCTCGTCGACCAGGCCCTACAGCAAAAGGGGAAGACATCGTTAGGCGGTGTGCCGGAGTTCTATTCCCTGGCGAATCATCCCGGCAACTTCCATCCCTACAACGACATCACCAGTGGCGATAATCTCTTCTATACTGCTACCAGGGGTTGGGACTATACCACCGGCTGGGGTTCTCCCAACTTTAACGACATTCTGCAACTCGAGCTGAACCAGTAGAGAAATAACATGCCAAACGAGGAACACTTCCGGGACAAACTTGTGTTTGTCCCGGAAGTGTTCCTCGTTTGGCATGTCAAAAAATCTATTGAGCTACCAACTGCTCCATCTCAGCTACCACCTCCTCATACATATTGCTCACCTGGTTAGCAACGCTCTTCCAGCTAAAATGCAGCACGGACGGGCGTGCGGCCAGGCGCATGCGCCCAAGCATCTCTTCATCACGTAAGAGAGTATCCAGCCTCTGGGCAAAAAAGCCAGCACAGCGCGGCACTAAGTACCCTGTTTCCCCGTGTCTTACCACCGTGGTCAGACCACCGGAGCGGGTTGCCACCACCGGTGTAGCGCAGGCCAGAGACTCCACCGCCACCAGCCCAAAGCTTTCGTGATAGGAAGGCACAACCGTCACATCGGCGGCACTATATATCATTGGTAGTTCGTGCTGTGGCCGCGCTCCCAGGAAATGTACTCGCCGGTTGATCTTGAGATCTGTCGCCAACTTTTGCAACTGCTGTAACTCTTCATCACCGTGCAGCTTTCCACCTACTATCACGATCTGGGCCTTTTCTTCCATCAGAGCAGCCGCACGCAGCAGCAGATCAGGCCCCTTAAACGGGTCCAGCCGACCTACAAACAGCAGGACTGGTTGATGGGGCTTTAGCCCAAGTTTGTTTCTCGCCTGTTGCTTATCTTGTGGGACAAAGAGCCTGAGATCAGTACCGCATGGGATAACCTCTACCTGGTTGGTTGTTGCTCCACAGTAGCGGATGATCTGGGTTCGTTCGTCAGCAGTGGCAGCAATGATCCGATCAACCTGTTTCATCAGTTGCTGCTCCATTTCCAGTCTCAATGGAGGCTCAGCTTCGTAGGGGTTGGCCATCTGTTTCAGGCGGCCCAACGTGTGAAACATCGTTATATGCGGCACATTCCAGCGTTGCGCAAGTGGCAATGCCGCGACCCCTGAGAGCCAGTAATGGCTATGCAACACATCGTACTGCCTTGACTCACTACGTCTGAATTCATCGATATGTTGCGTAAAAGCAGGCAGGTACTGGTAAAGTTCATGTTTGGGGATAGCGGTGAGGGGACCGGCTTTGATTTGAATGACTCGCACATTTGGGCTAAGATGCACAATGCGCGGCGTGTGTTCGTTTGTCCACCGGGTAAAGATATCAACGGTTGTTTGGCGATGACCTAGCTGACAAGCCAGTTCACGCATGTAGACGTTCATGCCGCCCGCATCCTTTGTTCTACCTGGGCTGTCCAACGGAGATGTATGGATGCTAAGCATAGCTACAGAAAAACTCATAGCGAGTATGCTCCTCTTCTTCTATTGTTAGGGACGTTCATTGCAGATCCGTGGCCATCGCCCTTCGCTTGCTTCTTGCTTACGTATGAGCATTGTTGGCTCCTTTCTTTTCATCATGACTAATCACTACTCAATGCAACAAAATTGTATGCCTGGTCTATTTCATTATGGTTTCTTCTGCTTTTCACATTTCCGTAATTCTTCGATGGCGTCGTACATCTGGTTATTGTCAACACCATGCTCTTGAGAAAGTTCTCGCAGGCAATCGACCCGCCGGGTAAGGGCAGTAGCGAAGTCCTGATGCGCCATACCGATCCAATCCGCTAAATCGTCCAGGATAGCTTGATCCGCGTGCTCAAACGTATCATTAAACTCGTTCCAAAGGGACAAGGGCACGGGTATGATCTCGTCAGGATGTTTTGAGGTCACAGTGGGCTGTAAAAAATGTGTGGTGAGCCAGCGGCGGCGTAGAGGATACGCCCGCCCCACCAGGCCAATATTCACTACCAATCCCAGTTGGCGCACATCCTCCGCCCTCAGATGGAGGTCGTGGTGATACATGGAGATAACATCGTCGATGGTATCGGCGTGGATGCTTGTAGCAATATGATAGCCCTGGGCTGGCAGGGTCAGGTAGCGGCGAGCTACCCTCCCCCACATGTAGATGGGAAGATGGTCGCTCACCTCGTTACAGAGCGCATATGTAGTGGCGGGATCAATATTGGGCAAGCGCGTAAAGGCAAAGTTCTCGTACATGCCGGACATATAGGCCAGTGCCGTCCCTTCAGGCAAAAACTGGAGCAGGGCATTCAAGGTGGTGGTCTTGCCCACGCCAGGCTGTGGGTCAGTTGGGCCAGCTACAGTCAGTGAGGCTCCATGTTCTAGCAGCAGCCAGATGAGTGCCACCGTTTCCACATCAACACTTCCCAGGGCAATGATTTGGGCCATCGAGAGTTGCCGCCTCGAATCATAATGCCAATAATAGCGTTCCATGGGGTCTCGTGGATCAAACATGCTAAAGCTCCCTTCGACGTACTATCAATCTATAGTAATCGGTATCGCCTACATTTTCTGACCGGTGTTCTCCTCTACAGGAGTACCTTCTTTATCCTTATGACCGTCTTCTTTATGCGTATCATCCTTATCCTTCGTTACTTCGAGGATAGCAGGCTTGAGCCAGCCGGGATGTGGACTCCAGCTAACGGCGACCACCCGTGCTTGCTGGATGTGTTCGCTATCAATTTCGACCACGCTGACCGAGGCATTGTCGACGAAGAGCCTGCCTGCCTTACCAGCCTCCAGGCCCGTGTAATGCGCGACGAGCAACTTGACCACATCGGCGTGTGCCACAAAGGCCGGGTAGGCTCCAATCGTCTCTTGTGTGCGCCAGTGCTCGACGGCTGACAGTGCCCGCTCCTGGACCTGGGGAAATGTTTCAATACCCTCCGGTGCCTTCGTTGGGTCCTTGACATAGGCTTTCCAGTCGGGATCAGTTTTGGCGAGGTCATCGAATTTTTTCCCTGCCCAGCGGCCCACATCAGTGTCCATCAGGCCAGGTTCAAGCTGGACAGTCAGCCCTCTCCCCTGCACGATGATCTGCGCCGTATCGCGCGCTCGTTCCAGTGGGCTGCTAATGATGGCACTGATGGGTATAAGAGCCAGTGCATCGGCGAGACGTGCTGCTTGTTGTCGTCCAATATCATTCAACGCGATTCCTGGTAATTGACCAGGCAGTAAATGTTCAGCATTCCATGTTGTCTGCCCATGCCGGATAAAAAGCAGGGTTTGTTTCATACCACTATGTGTACTTTCCGCCAGGTGTAATTGCTGGAGCCAGAGCTGTATTCGCCAGCCCCAGAAGTGCCAGCCCACGCTCAGATAGATCCATACTACAAAAAGCCAGCTATATCCAATGCCGATAAGTTTTTTCAGATAGACTCTCATAAGTACAACCCGGTCTCATCTTTGCATTTGACTCAACACACGTGTACATGAGTCTTGAAAAGTTTCTGGGTACCCATCTCACAAAAGGTATCCAGCCAACCAATGTGCTTTTCATTGTATCAGGGGAGACGATAGTGGTGCAAATGCCATCTTACATCTGGCAGCCCGTCATCTTATCTGTTCAACGAACAAGCACAACCATATGGGCATCTGACTCTGTCAGATGCCCATATGGTTGTGCTTGTTCGTTGAACTAAAACTATCACGAAGAGATATAATACAGCAATAGGAGAACAACAATACTCACTATCAGCAATACAGCACACCCCATCAGCGTTTCGCCCACTCCCGGCTCTTGACGATCGGCTCGAACCGGAAAATACCCAGGTATCGAATAGGGCGGCGTGTCAGGTATTCCCCGCGATTGAGATGACCCTGTAGAAACGTCTCGCTGCATTCCTCCTATAGGAGATAACTGCGTCACCCCCTGCACAAGTGATAGCGGTCTCGGTGTATCCAGCCCCTTCCACTCTCCCGGCACTTTTGGCGGATGTGATGGGAGCCTTATCCGTGGTGGCAAAGCGATGACCGCGTCATGCTCCTGCGGGTGGACATCAGATCTTTGCAATGATCTTGCTGGCGACTGTTGCTGTTGCGGTATAGGGATGCGGGTTAGGGTTGGAGCCATGTGAAGAAACACGTTGGGCTTCGGCGTCGGCTTTCGTGGTGCAGGTGAATATTGCGATGTAGATAGCCGGTTGAATGTTGGGGCTACATACACACGTCGATTCCCTGCAACCTGCTGTGGTGGAATCTGTGGAATACGTGCCATCGGCGGTACAATAATGAATTCTGGCTTTTCCATTGAATTGAATGATCCTCCTCACTCCACTTATCACCGAGTCGGGCCAGGATGCCCCTGCGTTTCCAACCAGGGGAGGAATGCCCCTTCCTTATCTGACGGATTGGATGGGGTGGTCCGCATAGCCTGCTCCTCGTTCGTAACTATAGCCATCGCATCGATGGACCGACGTACAGAAGCGATGGCTAATTCCCTGTACCCTGCCGTATTTGGTACGGATATCAAATGACCCGGTAATACGTACCAACACGCGCCCAACATATGTTCCTTGCTTTGTGCCACTGGTGACCATTGCTCTCACGATGTCGCCGGTTTGGTAGCCTTTGATCTTCTTTGCGCCTTTGGGCTTCGAGCAAGGAAAGCCCAGGTCATTGACGTTGCACATTTGCCTGCACCCATGCCCTTTGGCAGTGATAACCAGGGGGCTGACGCCAGCAACCTTGAGATGCTCAGGTGTGCTTTTCCCAATACAAGCAGCGTCTATCCAGTGCTCCTTTGGCAGATCACGAGCAGTCCTACTGAATTTCGTCAAGCCCCCAGAACCCGTTTCAACAGGCAATCCCAACATTTTGAGACGGGTATAGAGTATCCATCTCGTGACGTTTACCGCGCTCGCGTCTTTGAGTGGACTTCTGGCCTGGGCAAGGATACGCTTGAGCACATCAGGCTTCTTGGCCAGAAAGTCCTTGATATCCAGAGTGCCCTTGGCCTTGTTGCAGGGATCGCAGGCAAGGCACAGATTAGAAACACGATCTGTGCCACCCTTGGCTTTGCACTGGATATGCTCCACTTGCAGTGGGATGTTGGCCGCACCACAATAACTGCATTTCCGCTCCCATTTCTCTAAGAGATATTCTCTGGTCTCGTAGCCAGCCAGGCTGCCTTGTTGGTACTCTACACCGCTGATCTCAGGGTTCTCCATCTGTTGCAGATCAAACTTGACGAGTTCCTGAGATATGGCCGTGATTGGCGCAAGGCGACGTACCCGTTGAACCCATGTGATGACGTTGGCAATCCGGCTCTCTAAGGATGGTGGCAGCCAACCGGTTGGCTTCCGTCGGTTCAGGAAACGAGGCTTTCGGTACCTCGTTTTTCTCTGGCGTCTGCCTCGTCGCACGCCCCGCCTCCTATCCAGAGCTTTCTTGATAGCCTGTCCACGGTGCTGTAACGAAGCTCCAAACACCACTTCGCCCGTTGCATCATTGATGAGAGCCAGTCCCGTCGTCTTGCTGCCTGGATCGACCTTGATCCGCAGTGGTTGCACCTCTGGATGCGAACTCGCCATTTTCAAAATGATCGTGAATGGATAGTGCTTGAACACAGCAGCTTGGCCCGATGAAAGCAGGAGTCTCGCATGCCCTGCGTGTACTGGGTTCAACGGCTGCTTGTTCGCATCTACGACAAAAACCTGACTCATGACGACATTCCTTTGCTTTTGCCCTTGCGGACCTCCGGTTGCCCGGGTAAAGTTGGCCTCGACAACGTTATGGGGCAGTTTGCTGTGGCTTGCACTGGGTTAACCCTCTAGCCCTGTTTAACAAGCCACCGTAGCGGTCCGGGCTGGCCTCGCACCCGAACGTACCTATAGATTTGTCCCTAACGGAGCCCGATAGCCTTCCCCACAAGGAGGAAGACCCTGGCTGAGTCTGGTCATGTCCAGGGCTTGCAGCTAGGCACGTGGTCTCGCTACAAGCCCCCGCATTCGATGCGGGGGTTCATGACTTCGTATCCATATATTTATTATACTGAACTCGCCAATTTGCTCCTCTGAAAATGGGGCTTCCCCTTTTCATTCTGGGTGGTGTAGCCCCTACATGAATGTCTCTCAACAGATGGGATAAACCATTGAAAAAGGTAGAACTCAATCATGAACGGAAAGGAAATCGCCAATATTCTCGAAGGCCTAAAAAGGCCAGTTGCGGATTATACCGGCGGTAGCCTGCAATATGATGGTCACTTTGCTTGTACCCTAAAGGCCGGGCTTGCAAAAAATTATGAATTGAACCGCATCATCTTCGACGATGAAAATCCAACAAATCCCTTTGCCTTGACCGCAAATCTTCGCGGACTCTGTGAAGACATTATTGGTCTCAAATATATTAGTACTTTTGACCTTACTGATCGCAACGAGGCAATCAGCCTCTTGATGACCGAATCAACCTTCGACTTCATCGAGAAACAAAAGACATTTTTTGCATTATTCCGCCCTCAACAACTCATTTTAGGCAAAGATAATGCAGCAGGAGAAGCAAAGAAGAAGAGACAGCTACTTGCAAACTTCAAACAGAAATATGGCTGGAAATCTCGCAAAGATTGGCCAACCATTCGTGAAATGGCTGAGGCTACTGGTCTGCTCATTTTCTATG
>Ga0209283_10002582_pt1 | contig 10099 bp, 7 predicted proteins | sample CZO8metaG_2_FD_188354 | JGI IMG/M metagenome (GOLD analysis project Ga0209283, IMG submission 188354) | Vadose zone soil microbial communities from the Eel River Critical Zone Observatory, Northern California, USA - CZOApr15con2H1.8 metaG... | ecosystem: Environmental > Terrestrial > Soil >...
CAACTAATTTTTCCTCCCTCTCCTGCCAGGATTGGCAGAGAATCACAACCTGAATAATGGCAGTCCTCGATAGACTATAGGCTCATCCACGATGCACTTGGACCCGACGACAACCGAGATTATTCGCAACTCTCTAGTCTATGCCAGCGAAGAGATGGGGATAGCGCTTCGAAACTCCGCCTACTCGCCGAACATCCGGGAGAGAATGGACCATTCAGCAGCCATCTTCGACCATCAAGGTCGACTCCTAGCTCAGGCTGAACACATCCCAGTGCATCTCGGCTCGCTACCATGGGGACTAGTAAGAACTCTCGAGTACTGCGATCGAGAAGATATCGATCTAGAAGAATCCTCAATGATAATGGTGAACAATCCGTACATTGCCGGGACACATCTCAACGATGTAACAATAATCCGTCCAGTCTACCATTCCAACCAGCTAATCGCGTATACCGCCAACAAGGCCCACCACTCCGATGTAGGCGGAAAAGTCCCCGGAAGCATCTCTACGGATGCGAAGACGCTGTTCGAGGAAGGCGTCGTAATCGACCCCGTTTATCTAATCCGGAAAAACAAGTTCGTCAACAATGCAGTAAGAGCGCTCTCGTCAAAGTCCAGGACACCAAACGAGAGAGTAGGCGACCTCAAAGCGCAGACAGCAGCCAACATTACTGGAGAAAGAAGAATACTCGAACTGGTCAAGAAGCACGGCCGGAAAACCTTCCAGCAATTATGCACAGAATCGCTGAGGAAGACAGAGCAGCTCGCGAGGCTGAGACTCTCCAAGATACCAAATGGAAGATATCAAGCCCAGGACTGTCTAGAAGACCCGGACGGACACAACATCCGACTACACGTCACCATCACACTCTCAAACGGGAGCCTGCAAGTAGACTACACCGGAACCGATAATCAGGTATCGAATCCTCTCAACGCGGTCTACGGCGTAACCCTCTCCGGAGTATACTACGTCACCAGAACACTAACAGGAGATGACATCCCCGCCAACCACGGAGCCTTCACACCCATCACAGTTCACGCACCCGAGGGCACAATCCTCAACCCCACATTCCCCCACCCAGTCGCAGGGGGCAACGTCGAGACAAGCCAGCGAAACGCGGATCTTCTTTACCGCGCATTCTCGAAAGCAGTCCCAGACAAGGTCCCAGCTGACGCGGGCGGGTCCATGAACAATATCATGATGGGCGGGAGATACAAGGGTAGAAACTGGGCGTTCTACGAGACGATAGGCGTAGGCCTCGGAGCCAGAAGCGACGGCGACGGCATAGACGGAATACAAGCAAACATGACCAACACCATGAACACGCCAATAGAAGAAATAGAACGGTCATACCCACTACTCATCAAACAGTACGAGCTGAGACCCGACAGTTCCGGTCCCGGACGCTACCGTGGAGGCTCAGGAATCATCAGATCATACCAAGCACTGACCAGTGGAATCACGGTGACAGTGCTGGCGGAGAGAGGACGAAACAGGCCACGAGGGCTCTTCGGAGGTGGACCCGGTGCACCGACAATCGTAACATTGTACAAGACAAGAAGAGGCAAGACTCGGAAGATTAGACTGCCAGTGAAAACCACCGTTGTTCTCGAAAAAGGAGACGTTATCGAAATCATGACGGCCGGGGGAGGGGGCTATGGGAAGCCGTTGCAGCGAGAAAGGTCAAGAATCAACAAGGATATTGAAAATGGAGTTATCACACGGAGATTTGCAGAATGATCACAGGCTTGTTCTAGGACAGGGTTTGCAGAACGGGGTTTCTCAACTCCCAGTTGCGCAGGAGTTTCTCGGCGTCGGTGGCCAGTTCGTTAATGATGGCTGCTGCCGTCTGGACGCTCTTGACTCCGATCACCGATTCTCCGGCCCAGTGGGGCATAGCCTCAAGGTTTCCAGTAGTCTCCCTGGTCATGGTTATGGACTCAAAGCGTTTCACCGGAACGAGTTCTCCTGTCGCCCGTAACCGTCGTTGCCCCACTACATCGCCCTTGAAGCTCTGCGCAGCCTCCAGACTAGAACGCAAGACACGGTGCGGCGCATTGGGCCAGCCCTCCGAGAAAGCCTCTGTAACCACAGTGTCCTCCGCCTCTGCGGCGATCAATGCCTTGGTGTAAGCAGGATGAGCCTCCGCCTCTTCAGCCGCAACAAAACGAGTCCCCACGCGTACGCCCGACGCTCCCGCTGCCAGAGCCGCGGCCATCGCCCGACCACTACCAATACCGCCCGCCGCCAATACCGGCACATTCACAGAATCCAGGACCTGGTCGAGCAAAGCCAGCAGCCCGATCTTCCCCCGGACATGCCCGCCCGCCTCGATACCCTGCGCGACAATCAGATCGCAACCAGCTCTGCCCGCGGCTACGGCCTCATCCCTCGAGCCCACTTGCCAGGAGGCAAGTGCCCCATTCTTGTGTACCAGCTCCACCAGAAAAGAATCCGGTTGACGATAGAAAAATTCGACAACCCCTGCAAGTTTCGAAACCGTCTCTACAACTTCCAGAAGCTCTTCTTCTTTCAGATCAGGGTACCAGGCCTCCGGGATGAGGAAGTTAACACCAAAGACCCCCCGGGTGCGCTTCCGGACTTCTTCCAGAGACTTGGATGCTTGTGCTGGCGTGAATCCTGACAATTGCAGCATGCCCAAACCGCCGGCCTCGGTCACAGCGGCAGCGAGCCGGGGGTTTGCAAGTCCTCCGATCGCCGCTTGTTGTATTGGGACCTTGCAACCGATCAGTTCGGTGAATCTTGTTCTGAGCAATAAATGAACCGCATGGAAAATTGACTCTCTAACAATTTATGATTTTGTTCTATGGACGCACGGTCAACGCGTTGATCACTTGAGACCCAAGCAGAGCTCAACGTATCATAGACGAAGGATGCTTTTGAAAAGACCCTACTAGTTAGGTTCAGGAATGAGCCCTAACATGCTCTTCTTTGCTAGTGTTCTTTCTAGGGTCTTGCAGGCACGTCCTGACTAGGACTTGGCGTAGGAGACGGTTGTTGGAAGTGGGGCTCTTCACGTGAATGGCTAGGATTAGGCTCTTTTCTGAACGACTTGAACCATTCAGGGAAGAAGCTTTGGACGGCAAAGGCCATGAGGATTAGGAACAAGACTTGGACACCCGAGAAAACGGTCGTGGGCAACCTGGAACCGACAAAGCCTAGGTCTACTATAAACTGCATTGAGCTTCCAGTAACCTGAACAAAGCCGGCAACGGCGGCGATGACGAAGCCCCGTCTCAGGCCTGACCCGCTCAATCCTCTCGATAGGATGAGGCATAGGCATGTGAATACGAGGACGGCTCCCAGAGCAAGTACGTCGAAGGCAATCGCTACTGTGTCCAAGGACACTAAGCACTGTTGAGCTGAACGAGTCTCAACTCATGAAAGTATGTTGTTACTCCCGGCCTCAACATTCGGTGTTCTTTGAACTGTCGTAGTGAGAAGTGAGGAAAAAGGGAAGTTGAAGAGGTTCTAGGAAGGTGTTGCTGGGGATTGGGCCGGCGGCGTGACGGGACTTGGGACAGGAAGCGTTGCTTGCTTGGCCCTTCGAGTGAACCAGAGTATCAAAGCGACAGCGATACCTGCGGCGAGTCCTGCTATTCCCAGGGGCATCCACGGCAGGCTGGATAGTACTCCCATTAGTGTTGGGGTTTGGCTTGCTGGTCCGGTTAACTTGAGGTTTGTAGAGGAGAGAAGCAGTGCCAAGCTGACGGTTAGAGCCATGTCCCGGGTGACCGTTACCGTGATGGGATTGTAGCAGGAGTATTGTCCGCAAATGGTCGGAGTGTAGATGGTTGTAGGGGTCACGCTGTGAACTGTGAGACTGACAGTGTTTTCGTTTCGGAGGAGGAGGTCTGCGGTCTTGTCAAAGCTCCAGAGGAGCTTGAGACTCGCGGTTGCCTTGGAGGTTGAGGGGTTGAAGAGATTGTTCGGGTTGGGAATGTTGACATTGACGGTTTGCGAGAGCTGGCTGGTGACGATCCAAGCAGACCGGGTTCCTATGGTCCCGCCAAGATTCAGGCTTTCGCTTCCCGTTACGCTGCTCCAGCCTTGAACTATCTGAACAGGGCTACCGTTCGACAAGGGTCCGTTAACCCACCAGGCAGAGTAGATTGGACTGGTTGATTGGGCTGACAGTATCATCTGCGAGACTGGAGCACTAACGACTGGAGTACTAACGACTGGAGTACTAACGGCTGTCGACCCGAAGTATCCGGACATCGCTGGCAGCAGCGTCAGGAGTGACTTGACTATGCTCGCGGCTGTTCCCGGTGACTCTACCCGGGTGGATAGGTTGATGGATTGTTCGAAGCTGCCGGATTCTGTTACCGGAGTGAAGAAGGTAATGGGCGGAACAGAGACGCCGATCTGGTGGGACACGTTGAGATTAGCCTGGTCGGTGCTCAGTCCTTCAACATTCCAGCCTACAGTCCCACTCAAAAGCACTTGGTACGACGTGGGCGTTGGTGGCGGAGGCGGTGGGGGAGGAGGAGTGACAAGGATCGTTCCCTTCATCCATGTGTAGTTCGCGTCGTAGTAATGGTAGGTTCCGGTCTGGACGAATGTAACAGAGAAAGATCCTCCTTGTGTCAGGTTGCCAAAGAAAGTGGGAAGACCAATGTTAGCTGTGGCGTTGGACTTTACATCATGCCGAAGCATCCCGCTGACATACCAAGACACGAAGCTTCCCTGGGACACTGAGACGTACGAGGGGCTGAAGTAACAGGCAGGGTCCCCGCCGGGAGAGCAATGTCCATCGTCGAAGATTGTGACGTAAGCATTCGAGACGGTAACAGTTGAGTATCCTAAACAGGCTTGTGAGGCATAGGCTAACTGGTCAGCCGTGCAACTCTGGTCGACCTGTAGCTTTCCAGTGAGATTGTACGAAGCAGTGGATCCTAGGCGCAAGGAGGGTGCTGCGTAGACAGGAGCTACAGCGAGCAAGAGAAGACTGACAATGCCGACTAGTGTCAAGTAGGATTTTCTGAACAATTTTACAGTCGAAAGCAGTCTCGTCTAACATGCATAAAACTGTTCCGGGTACGTTTGGCTATTCTCAGATAGCTCCGGAATGAGCTCCTGGACCCCTTGCAATGGGAACATGAAGCGGGCAGTCATCTACGCCTAGACTTGAGACTCTCGGCCATGTAACAGGTCGGACTTCGGTCAGGGTTTTGCTGGTGGTGGTTGCGCTGGGCCTTGTGTGAAGTCGAAACAGTCTGACATATCGTCAGACTTGCTATCCCGCTGATTTAGAGGAGGCAGGCTGAACAGGGATTCGCAGAATTTTACGAGGCTAATGTGCGAGTGGAATGTCTTTGAAATATAGTTCTTCTTCGCGTACGGACTCAACACGAGACAGCCAACCCGTGAACCGTAACGGAACTGCGTCCCCTGATAGCCCGGTTGAGGACCAGCATGGTTCCATATCTCCACATTAGGCGGGTCAACATGGTCCCACCATCCTCCCCAATCATCCCACGTAATAAAAATCACACTCTTCGCCCAGAGACCCCCCTTGACTATCGCATTCACCTGGTCCACCGTCCACTGCATTCCTACCGTAACATTTCCGGCTGTACCACCTTGTCCGTGGGGAGGGTGTTCGTCAAACTGGCTAGACGTGTATACCCACGATACTTTCGGCAGACTCCCTTTAACTGCGTCCTTTGCAAACTGATCTGATGCAAGTTGTCGCTTGCCACTAATACCAGTAAGATATTGGAACGCGTATCCTCCGTAGTTGCTCCAGGTTAATCCCTTTTTTTCGAGACTAGTTGGAAGTGAGGATGAAAGCCTTGCTGGATCACTAGGCTTCGGATTGTCAATGAACGGTGAGTCAGCAGCTATGAGCATCAGATGGTTTGGTGTCGACGGTCCAGCGACGTCGGTAAAATAATTGTCGCAGAGGGTAAACTGCCTGGCATAGGCAAAGTAGGCGGGAATATCCGCCTCAACAAATTGTTGGCGGACAGCAGTAGTCACTCGTGTTAGCCAGGCGCCATGGCTGTGAGGGTGGTCGTGTGGTGGGGGGTTTGGTGATCGTGGCATTTTCATCCCGTTAGCGTTTGGATAGGTGCCGAAGTAGTTGTCGAACGTGTGATTCTCTTTGACGATTATTACGACATGTTCAATTGTCTGACTGGAGAGACCCCTGATCGGTCTTCCCGTAGTAAGCATGCGCTATTCACGCGTCAGATGCACCTGGGTCAGCTATAACCGACATCGTACCTTTGTCAGCAAAAGAGTAGTATCAGTCTAATTACGGCTTTATTGTTGGGGCTTGTTTGGCTTGGCCGTGGATTTCTCTCTGGAGGAGATCGTAGGCTTGTGGTCCGTCTCGGTCGTCGACTACCATTATGATGTCTCCGTAGCCTAGGAAAGCGTCGTATATGTTGACACCGTTCCGGTACAATAGTTCTGTAATGTAGGATGCTATTCCAGGACTCATCTCGGCGCTGGGAGACAAGTGTAGCGTGAGCTTGGCCACGTTCATCTGCGTTCCAGCAGTTGTGAACTGGGAAAGCTTGTCCTTGATAGAATCATAATCTTCTGTGGGCAGTATCATTTTGATGGAGGTTGCAAGTGGGAAAATATGCGGGAATTCTGAGAGTTCGGCTCCTACGTCTGATAGGTCTCTGACGATTTTTGAAAACTGTGTTTTTGGAGCTTTTATGGTGAGGTCGATGATGCCGCTGGAAAGAGAAATCCTAGCATTATGCAATACTTTGAAAATGTCAGGTGTCTTGGTCTCGGCGAGTGTGTCGGAGAATCTCTTGATGGCTACGACGAGTGTGTTGATGCTGGCGTCTCGTCCCGTGATCTCTTTGACTCTCGGCTGTATCATTTCTGCGAGAGAGTGGAAGTTTACAACTCTCATTTTGAGCGACTGGTAGACCGGATAGTTGCGGGTCAGTATCTCCCGTACCGCTTCCGGAACGCTGGTCCCGTTGTTGGTCATTGATGCTGCCTCTACTGGTACTATTACCCTGACGTAATATATTAGGGGTGTGGTTCTCAACCCTTATAAGCGAGTAACATCTATTACATGTTTAGCGAAAAACATGCAAGCAAACATGAATTTCCCGACCTACGTGTTCGCGACCGTAAATCCGGGCCGCGTTCCCAAAGTGGTCGAAGAGCTAAAGCGACACAGCCAGATTGACTTCATCGCACCAATCACCGGCAGATTTGACCTAGCGCTACGATTAAAGACCAGCGTTCCAGAGCAAGTCTACCAGGCAGTAAACGAGATCCGCGCTATCAGCGACATCCGCAGCACTACTACCCATACAGCCATGGACGGTATTCAGCCTAGTAAGAAGCTGGAGAGCAATAACGCCCTCGGCATCTCTCTATTGAGAGTCGAGCACTCGCCCTTAGGAAAAAGCATCAAAGAACTCAGCAACATCCCAGGTCTAGTAGAAGCATTCGCCGTACCAGGACAGTTCGACATAGTTGCACTCTGGCAGGGTAAGAATACTGAAGAGATCATGAAGACGTCCATCGAGAGACTTACGTCTGTCGGAGGCCTCTTCAAGAGCGAGACACTTCTCGCCTACGCACCATTCTTCAAAGCTTAACCCGCTAAGAAAGCTCATTCGACTATTCCCCTCTTTTTGTTTATCAATTCGCTCTCACGCGCTAGGTAAATGGCGCCTACAGTGCCGACAGCGTGATTCGCGAAGTCAATTCTTATCCCAGGAAGAATCCGCTGTCGGAAAGTGAAGAATTCTTGAAGACCAGCTATCACTTGTGACAAGCCACGTTAGACTTGTGTTAACTATAGAGTAGAACGAGGGGCTTATGTACAGCGTGACTGATACATTCTATACGGATATCCACGTGATGTGATGTCGGACAAGCGCTTTGTCCAACAGTCCGGTATCGACGCCTTCAACGGAAACGAGCTAATCGTCAAAGGCGCACTGGAAAGCCAGGTCGCCCTAATGGCCGGCTACCCCGGCAGCCCAGTCGCCGAAATCTTCACAATTCTCGAAGAAAACGCCGACATCCTACGCGAGCACGGGCTCTGGGGTGAAATGACCAACGACGAGTCCCAGGGCGCTGCCGCCCTCAACGGCGCCATGGATGTAGGAGTCAACGCATTAGCCGTCATGAAGAGCGTCGGGCTCAACGTAGCCGCGGACCCGATCAATATCATCAACTATTCCGACAAGTACGGTCTCAGTGGAAAGAAGGGCGGTGCCGTCGTCATTTGCGGTGACGACCCCCACGCGTCCTCCACCCAGGTAGCTGGGGACAGCCGCGCACTAATGGAGCATCTCAAGATGCCCATAATCGAGCCCAGCAATCCTCAAGAGATCAAGGACTGGGTCGGTGAAGCCCTCAGACTCTCAGCCTACTCCAATCTCGTCGTCGGCTATCTCATCACAACGTACCTAGCAGAAGGAGGAGGAAACGTCAGACTCTTCGAGAACAAGCCTCCCGAGATCAGTTTCAAACATCCGATCACAATAGATATTTCGAAAGTCGACATTAAGCGCAAGGTCAGCATCCCACCCAACACGTGGGATCTAGAGAAGGAGATTATCAGAGACCGTTTTCCCAGAGTCAGCGAATACGTCCGACAACACGGGCTGAACAAGCTCCTATACTCAAACGGAAAGAAACATAACATCGGCTTCGTAGCAGCCGGAATCTCCTACAGCTACCTAGAACAGGCTCTCTGGGAGCTGAGCTGCGACGAACAATTTCCAATCCTGAAACTAGCCATCACCTTTCCGCTCGAGCCCGAAATAGTAAGCGAGTTCTCCAAACTCGTCGACAATATAGTTGTCGTGGAAGAGAAGGGTCCAATCATCGAGGACCAGATCAAGACAATCCTCACAGATCTCATCCAAGACGGAAAACTCTTGAGAGAACCCAACATCTGGGGCAAGCAGTTCCCCAAGGACAAAGACGGCTTCCCAGAAGAGAGCGGACTAACACCGTCCACCCTTATAGAAAAGATCGGCGGGCTAATCCTAGAACTTGGAGACAAGGCCGCAAAGTACGATGAGAAACAGATCCACCGCGAGTTAGATCTCCTAGCAGAGATCAAAGCCTACGGAGTTCTAGTTCCTCCCCGATCCCCCGGATTCTGCGCCGGTTGCCCTCATAGAGAGACGCTGAGCACGGTACACTCGATGAGGGAACAGCCCGCCCACAAGGACATCTTCGCTCACGGCGACATTGGATGCTACTCCATGTCCTTCCTACCACCCTTCGGCGAAATGCACAACCTCACTGCCATGGGGCTGGGCGGTGCCGCGGGGAGCGGAATGGACCCGTTCGTAACCAACAAGCAATACGCCCTGATGGGCGATTCCACGTTCTTCTGGAGAGGCATGACAGCCATCTCCAACAGCATCAAGGAGGGCCAGGACATTCTCTACATCATACTAGAAAACAAGAACACAGCGATGACCGGCCACCAACCAACGCCCGAGTCAGGCCACAACATCATGGGCGACAAGACCATAGCCCAAGACATCGAGAGCATCGCCCGCGCGATGGGACAAGGCCAAATATACGTCAAGAAGATGCCACCGTCAAACCGGGAGAAGTACATGAAAGAACTGGACAAGGCCTTCGCCATGCCAGGCGTCAAAGTAATCGTCGCGGACAAGGAATGCGGAATAACCTTCCACAAGAGAAAACGAGCCGAGAGAAACAAGATAATCGACAAACAAGGATTCATCCCTCGAGAAGTCTTCATCAACATATCCCAAGAAGTCTGCGAAAACTGCAAGGAATGCACCAAGAACACCGGCTGCCCCGGACTAACAATAATCGATACAGACTACGGTGAGAAGATTGGAATAGACCAGTCCACATGCGTCGCGGACACCTACTGCACCAAGATCATGGCATGCCCCTCTTTCGAAAAAGTGATAGTCACAAGAAACAAACCGCCAAAATCCCGCGTAAAGAAAATACCCTTGGACGATATTCCACCGCCGTCCCAACACAGTTTCACAGATACTTGGAGCGCGTTCGTTAGCGGAGTCGGAGGCATGGGAGTCGGAGTACTCTCATCAACCCTGGCCCGAGCTGGCACCAAGGAGGGGTACA
>Ga0209283_10002584_pt1 | contig 10096 bp, 9 predicted proteins | sample CZO8metaG_2_FD_188354 | JGI IMG/M metagenome (GOLD analysis project Ga0209283, IMG submission 188354) | Vadose zone soil microbial communities from the Eel River Critical Zone Observatory, Northern California, USA - CZOApr15con2H1.8 metaG... | ecosystem: Environmental > Terrestrial > Soil >...
CTCGACCCAGATCAGACGGTATACGAAGCAGCGAGCGCCGAGGAGCACGTAGACATCGGAGGGAAGACAATCCCGCTGCGCGACTACCTCGAGGACTTGCTGTTTCCAGTGCCGATGCAGCGGATGAAGGTGGCCACACTCTCGGGCGGTGAGCGCAACCGGCTGCTGTTGGCGCGGCTGTTTCTCTCAGGCGCCAACTTGATTGTGCTGGACGAGCCCACCAACGATTTGGACATCGTCACCTTGAACGTACTCGAGAGCTTACTGGTATCATTCATGGGCAGCGTGTTGCTGGTAACGCACGATCGCTATTTCCTCGACAAGGTCGCGACGTCCATTCTTTCGTTCGAGGGTGCTGGAAAAGTCGTGCGCTACCCAGGGAACTACGACACCTACCGCCGGCTGAAGGCGCAGCGCCCAGATACTCATCTCGAGGTGAAACCAGCCTCCCTCACGGCATCTGCCCGGCCCCGAGAGCCGCGCAAGCAGGCGAAGCTGGGCTACCTCCAGCAGCGCGAGCTCGACGGGATGCAGGTGGCCATCGAAGGAGCCGAGCGGCGCAAAGCGGAGATCGAGGCGGCCCTGGCAGATCCTTCGAACTGCTCGAACGCGGACCGTGTGCAGGAACTCTCCGGGGAGCTCTCCAGCGTCAACGCGGAGATCGAGCGCCTTTACTCACGCTGGCAGGAGTTGGAGCGTGGTTGACGCCGAAAGATTCCCATCTATCATCTCGACGGCCTCGGCGCTTCTGAAGGAAGGATCCGTCCGATGAAAAGGATGTTATTTCTCATCCTCGCGGCGTGCACATCGGTAACCTGCCAGACCACAACTTCTAGTTCTGCGGGGCAGATCCGTTCCATGCGCCAAGAGATTGATAAAGCGTTCCAACGCCACGATGCGAAGCAACTGGCTACTTTGGTCAGCTCAGATTGCATTTTACTGCAGCATCAGTTCACATAGACGGTTCCGATGCGCTGGAACGCTCTCACGCCTCTCTCTTCATGAGAAGGCCCGACGTCAGCCTCACTCATCATCCGAATCGTATTGTAGTGGACGAAGATTGGGATGTGGCGTCCGAACAGGGGGATTGGATAGAACGTTGGACGGAGAAAGACGGCGTTACGGAGTTGCGAGGTACTTACCTGACTATGTGGAAGCGAGATGGCGGCCACTGGCGAGAATACAGTGAGACCATCGTGCCTGAGACTTGTACCGGGAGTTCTTACTGCCATCGAAGGTGACCTTCTCACTGCCGAGGGCAAAGGCCATTTCCGAGCTGGCTGTTCAGCGTGGTCAGGGAGCGATGGCTCGCCGCGCCCAGAGGAGGGGCAGCAGCATCAGGAGACCCGCCGCGGTGATCGACACAGCGCCAGCGAGAAAGAGCGGCGCGTCGGCGAAGTACCCGAGGCCCATCGAGTACACCAGCAGACAAGGGAGCGCGATCACCGTCAGCGCGTTGGCGATGCTGATCCGCCAGGCCCACCGCTCGCCGCGGCGAACCCCGGCCGCGCCGTAGAGCGTGGTGAACGAGAGCGGCAAGAGCAGCACGGCGTTCAGCAGGAATGTGAACGAAACGATCGGCTCGAGGAATGCGAAGGTGTTCGCGTTGACGGCCCGCCGAAGGATCGACGAGATGTGCGGCGCCGCAAAGAGATGGAAGACTGCCGCGGCAGCGAGAAAGACGCCGCCGGCTGTCAGGCACCGCGCCGCAAACAGCAGCCGACTCCGAGCGTTCATTAAGACCAGTCGTGGATTGTCTTTCTACAGGGACGTCGCCATCTGCTATGGCCATCCAGGCGCTATCATTTTTGAAGAAACTCAATCCCCCTTAGCTTGAAAATTCGGGGTCTTGCCGAACCTCGCGTGCGTCTGGTCGCGATACTCTTCGCGGTCTCGATGGGTCATACAGAGTCTTTGCGGGATGCGGCTGCCAACCACCTGGACCGTTTCACAGACGACGGTGTCGGGATCGACCTTCGCAGTTGGGTTGTCGGCGATGTCATCTGCGTGGGTGACCGTGATTTTCTTTGGGCTCGGAGAAGAAGTGGCGCAACCAGCTAACAGAATCAAAAACCCCAAGACACTCGCTAAACGCTTCACCTTGCCTCCCTTCTCAACCATCAAAGACAACCATTGTTGCAAGTAAACAAGCTAGTCAGGTTGATGGCTGGGTGGCAAGCCTGACAGGCCAAGCTGTCGAAAGCAGAAAAGCACGCTGGGCCAGAACACCGCGCGTTCTCAGATGCCGGCGCCCGAGAACGATTTCATCCGGTGAAGTAAGGCTCGGTCGGCTTCCCTTCCGCGTGCGAGCGCAGGCGCTGCATCAGCTCGCCCCAAACGGTATTGCAATCGGCGTAAGCGCCATCGACTGATCGCCAGCCGCGGTGGCCGAAATGCAGGGTGGTTCCCTGGTCCTGCGCAGCAAGCTCGAAAGTGAGCCGGGTGTCCACCCATTCATCAGGGACTTTCGGAGCCCTCACGCAGGTCCAGGCGACGCGCCTCGGCGTTTGCTCGTCGACCCTGAAGTGGAATTCGACCTTGCCGTTGTTGAACCGAAAGACGTTGACGAAGCCGATCTCCGGTTTGACGGTGCAGTCCGCCGTCCACCAGCCGCGAATGCCGGGCTGGGTGGTGACCGCGGCAAGCACCCGCTGCGGAGGCGCTCGGGTTGAGATTTGATGCAGGATATCCACCCTTGCGGCGGCTTTCTCGTCGCCGAGCGAATCCTGCTCTGACAATACCTCCGCGTAGGTCTTGCCGTAGGGATAGAAGCGATTCTTGTCTCCCTTCTCCCAGGCGGCGCGCAGCTCGGGTTTGGTGATGTCCCAGTCCGGGCGACACTTTTGCAACACCGCTCGCAGGTCGTTGCGCAGTTCCTCGACGGTCGGGCGGCCGAAGAACCAGTAGCCGTTGTAAATCTTGTGCACCACCAGGCCGGGCTCGAGGACGATCGTATGGGGGATCATCGGGTTGTGCGTCGGGTCGGTGTACTCGGCGATGTCGAGGTCCTTTTGAACTTTGCGCCCCGGGTCCGATAGGAATGGCCAATACGCTCCGACGGCCGCTCGGAACTCGTAGGTCTCGATCAGGTTGTCGGTACTGATGGTGACCAGCCGGCAGTAGCCGACCCCCATTTCCCGATGGAGCTGAAGCAGCCCTTCCATCTGGCGGCGGTCCTTCGGGCAGAAGGCTCCGCGGCTCAGAACGAGGACCATTGGATCAGGGCCCTGCAGCTCGGAAAGCTTGCGCCGCTTCGCGGTATGGTCGGTGAGCTCGTAGTCTGGGAAGGTCGCGCCGGGAACGATGTCGGATCGCATGGGGGACATTTGAGAGAAACGGAGCCGGAGCGCAAGAGGTTTGTCTAGAGCAATGTTCGCTGTCCCGCTGAAGGTTCGGAGCCGGCGTCTCAATCTGGTGAAGGATCTGGGGAAGTTACCGAGTGGGCGCAGCAGGGTTTGAACCTGCGACCTGCTTGCCACCGGCCGAGTCTATACTGATGATGCCTGATCCATCGGGGAGTCCCTCTTGCCTCGGAGCTTAGCAGCGGGTGCTTGCGCTTCTGTGCTGGTTACCGCGTGCGCCGGATTCTGGCAGCCCCGGCGCTCGCCCGAGGAAGAACGCGCCTGCATGGAACGATGGGAGTTCCTGAGAGATCGGATCGGCGCTCGCAAACCCTCTGCGGTTGCGGTGATTAGCGACACGCTTGAACCTGCCACCCGGATTCTGCTTTTGGGCGAGACCCACCGGAACGAGAACTACCACTCCTACTCAAAATGGCTTGCCGAGTTGATGCAAGAAACTGCTGGGTTCGACTGTGTGCTTCTGGAGGCTCCAGCAACTCGCGAGGTCCAAGATGTTCTTGAAGACTTCCGCGCAAAGAGCTGGAAAGACTCCATTGGCAAGTATCCGCAAATTGCTCAGGTTGCTCCGGAACCGTTTGCCGATGCGATCAAAGGAAGGACCAAGCTCCTTGCTGTAGACATGAAGCTGCCCAGGCTGTCGCTCTTCTCGATCGATTATCGACAGCGCTACTTGGTCCGAAGGGGTGAAATCAGTCCCTCAGTACTTGACTGCCCTGGGGCTCCGTGAGTTCAAGACGATCTTGGCGCAGTCTCACCGGGAAGCATTCAGCCCCAGTCGAGCGCTGCGTCCGAATCACTACGAGGACGGTTCGACATTCCAGAAGCCGCGACCCTGCGATTACAGCTTCCCAGATGACAACCTCGATGCCGAGTGGGGATTCCAAGTCGTCCGACCTGCTGAGCTGATACGGGCGAATGTGTTGTCGATTCCTGACAACACACTCAAGCCCTCCTTCTGGAAAATTTGGAATGGGTACATCAAGCTCGCCGTCGATTGAGCGTTGCCAGGCGCCCGCCTAGCGCTATGAATGCTGGACTCCTTGCGATGCTGGTGCAAAACCTCAAGGTGAGCCTCGCCGAAGGAGACGTGGAGGCGTCGTTGCTACGGAGCAAACGTAGTCAGCAGCAGAAATGGGGGAAAGGCCATGAAAACACACAGACGAATTGCTCTGATGGCATTGACGGGATTGGCGATAGCAGCCAGCACGGCCCCGCAACCTGTTTCAGGCAACCCGTTGGTCACCGAACTGTCTAGTGCGCGGGCTATTTCAAAAAGCACCACGACATGGGCGCAAACCCCCATGTGGCAACAAGGAAGGCCCAAGGAGATGGAAAGCTCGGGTCTGGAGCCAATCAACCCTCTAGCCAAGCCCACACCGGTCAGCGAGATTCCAGTCGACAGGGTCAAGCTGCCCCCGGGCTTCAAGATTGCCGTATGGGCAGACAATGTGGAAAACGCGCGTGAGATTATCCGAGGAACAAAGGGGACGATATTCGTCGGCAGCCGTGGGGCCGGGAAAGTCTACGCGATCGTGGACAAGGGCACGACCCGTCAAGTCAAGACCCTGGCCACTGGCCTCAGCCAACCCAACGGCGTGGAGTTCAAAGATGGCGCCCTCTACGTCGCCGAGTCCAATCGAATCTGGAAGATGGAAAACATCGAAGATCGACTGGACAACCCACCGGAACCCAAATTGATCTTCGACAAGATTCCCCACGCTGACGTTCCCCATCACCACTGGAAGCCCCTGCGGTTCGGTCCTGACGGCAAGCTGTACTTCGCCATCGGCGCCCCCTGCAACATCTGCAATGTGCCCAAAGGATTCGCCTTGATCACGCGGATCAACGCAGACGGATCAGGCTTTGAAGCGGTCGCACGCGGCATCCGCAATACCCTGGACTGGGACTGGCATCCCGTGACCAAGGAGCTCTACTTCACCAACCATGGCAGCGACTGGATGGGCGACGACAAACCGGAAGATATCCTGGGCGTCGTCAGCAAAGGCGTGCCCAACTTCGGCTTTCCATTCTGTGAAGGCGGCGAGCCCCATCCCGAACTAGGCAAGGGCCATCGTTGTAGCGAGTTTGCAGCGCCGGCATTTCTCCTGGGAGCCCACGTGGCGCCGATCGGCACCCGCTTCTATACCGGCAGCATGTTCCCGGCCGAGTACAAAAACCGCCTGTTCAGTGCGCAGAAAGGGTCGTGGAACCGCACCAAGAAGGTGGGCTACCGCGTGATGATGATTACCCTTGGCGGACAAACCCCAAAATACGACCCCTTTGCCGAAGGATGGCTGGAGAACGGCAAGATGTGGGGCCGGCCTTCCTACCTGTACCAGATGCCAGACGGAGCATTCCTCCTCAGCGACGACTACAACGGTTGCATCTATCGTATCAGCTACAGCCGTTGATTGGATTCCTTCAAGTCTCAAAAATCCATTTCTGTGGAGTCGCGGACCGGTTGGAAGGTTCGGAACTGCTACGAAAACTCCTGCATGGGCGCAGCAGGGTTTGAAGGCTCCGCGGTGATGTGACGGCCCAAACGGCCCGACGATGTTCGCCTGAGGCGGCGATGACGGCCTGATATGCGCGGGAAAGGTCTTCATTCAACAGCTCCGTGAGTCGGGGCGCGGGAATTTCGTTTTCGTTTGCGGCGGATTGATTAAGTTCAACCATTGATCCCTGCTTTGAATCTTCAGGCGTTGTGCGGCGGCCCCAGGTAGGGGAACTCGGGGACATGAGCAGTAGCTCTTGATACACTCTCCGCCGCCTCGCCAAGCCAAGGAGAATCCCGTGCCCAAAGACCTCCGTCACAACCTCCTCGAGCTGCCCTGGGTCGACGTCAAGCGCTGGCTGGAGTCCACCGATACGGTCCTCATCCCGATGGGGAGCTGCGAGAAGCACGGCCCGCACATCCCGCTGGGGACCGACGCGTACGTCACCATCGAAGCGGTGGAGCGCGCCGCCCGGTTGAGCGACGTCCCGCACGCGCCGCTCATCCCCATCGGCTTCTCGCCGCACCACATGGGTGAACCCGGTTGGGGCGCCGGGACCATCAGCCTGCCGGCCGACACCTTCCGCGACGTCCTGTGGGGCATCGGCAAGAGCCTCATCTTCGCCGGCTTCAACAAGCTGATCTTCGTCTCGCACCACGGCTCGAACTCCAGGCCGATGGAGGAGGCGCTGCGGCGGCTGCGCTTCGAGTGCGGCGCGTTCACCGCCTGGTACAAGACACCCACCGAGCGCGAGACGACGGTGCTCAAGGACGTATTGGAAGGTCCGCCGGAGGAGACGCCGGGCTGGCACTCGGGCGAACTGGAGACGGCGGCCATGATGGCCTACGCCGAGGACCATGACCTGCCCGGCGCGGTCCGGATCGAGCGCGCGAAGCCCGATCGCGCCCACGCACCGAAATGGATGGGTCCTGCCTTCAGCAAGAGGGACGGGATGGGCACGGTGATCTTCAAGAGCTCGGAGAACATCTTCGTGCCGATGAACCACCACGAGTATTCCGACACGGCGACCATCGGCAATCCCCTGCGCAACACCAGCGCGGACAAAGGTAGGCAAATCTTCGAGAAGATGGCGGAGCACCTTGCGGCATTCGTCCAGGAGGTGAAGAAGTTCGAGGTCCGCGTCCCGGACGAGAAGCGCGACTGGCCGAATCGCGGGTGGTTCTAGCCGCGTGGGGAGCGAAGTGGCGCACGTCGTCGTCCTGGCCACGCTGGACACCAAGGGTGCCGAGGCGGCGTACGTCGCCGATCTGCTGGGGCGCCATGGACGGAAGCCGTGCCTGATGGACACGGGCTTTCGCAATCCGCCCGCGTGCCGGACGGACGTGGATCGTGAACAGGTTGCAAGAGCGGCCGGGCTCGATCTCGCCTCGGCTCGCGCGATGCCGCGCGAGGAAATCATTCGCGCCATGGGAGAAGGCGCAGGCCGGCTTCTGGCTCGCGGAGTCGCGGAGGGACGCTATGCGGGGGTGATCGCGCTGGGCGGCAACCAGGGGACGGCCATCGCGGGCATCGCCTTGCAGCGCCTACCCCTGGGCGTCCCGAAGGTAGTCGTCTCGACCGTGGCATCCGGCAACCTTCGGCCCTACTTCGGCCACAAGGACGTGGCGGTGCTCTTCTCCGTCGGCGATCTGCTCGGCGGGCCGAATCGGGTCAGCAGCCCCATCCTGGAAGCGGCCACCGCCGCCGTGGCAGCCATGGTGGCGGCCGCGCGGCCATTCGCAGCGGGCGGAGCGCCGGCATTCGCCGTGACCGCGCTCGGCAACACGCAGGGAGCGGTGGCAGGCGTGCACGAGCTATTGCGGGAGCGCGGCTGCGAGGCCGTGGCATTCCATGCTTCCGGCGCCGGCGGCTCGGCCATGGAGGAGCTGATCGAAGCAGGCGTGTTCGCCGGCGTCGTCGATCTCACCACGCACGAGTTGGTCGGCGAGGCCTTCGGCCAAGACATCTACACTCCGACCCGGCCGGACAGGCTCAGCGCGGCAGCGCGTTGCGGCCTGCCTCAAGTGGTCGCGCCGGGCGGCCTCGACTACTTCTGCTTCGGCGCCGCCGAAACGATCCCCGAGGCGCTGCGCGGCCGGCCCGTCCACCGCCACAACCCCTACAACACCAACGTCCGCACTAGCGCGGCCGAGCTAGGCCAACTCGGCGAGGTTGTCGCGAAACGCCTCAACGCCGCGCCTGCCGGCTCCGCCGCGTTCCTCTACCCTCGAAAAGGTTGGAGCGAAGTCGGCAGCCCCGGCGGCCCGCTGCACGATCCACGGGCCAACCTCGCCTTCCTGGAGTCGCTCCGCGCCGCGCTCTCCACCACAGTCGAGCTGTACGAGCTGGACGTGACCATCAACGATCGCCGCTTCGCGGAACGTGCCATCGAGGTGCTGGAGCGGCTCAAAGCCTCGCGACCAGGAGACAGGCCATGGCCTACGCCACAACCTCTGCACCACCTTTGAAGATACCCGCCACCATGCGCGCCGCCGTGCTCTTCGGGCCGGATGACCTTCGCGTGGTCCGCAAGCCGACTCCCAAGCCCGGCCCCGGCGAAGTCCTCGTGCAGGTGGCGATGTGCGGCACCTGCGGCACCGACCTCAAGATCCAGGCCCACCCGTTTCCCAACCAGCCACCCTACGGCCAGTTCATCCCGGGCCACGAATGGACGGGTACGGTGGTCGGGCTCGGCGAAACAGTCGACGAATTCCAGGTGGGTGACCGCGTCGCCATCGAGGCCCACAAAGGCTGCGGCCGCTGCGAGAACTGCATGGTAGGGATGTACACGGCCTGCCTGAACTACGGCAGCGTCGCCAAAGGGCACCGCACCAGCGGCCTCACCACCGACGGCGGCTTCGCCGAGTACGTCATCCATCACGTCAATGCGCTCTACCGGCTGCCCGATGACGTGAGCTGGGAAGATGCGGTGCTCGTGACCACCGCCGGCACCGGCATGTACGGGCTCGACGCCATCGGCGGCTACGTCGCGGGCGATACGATCGCCGTGATCGGGCCGGGCCCGGTCGGGCTGATGACCGTCCAGCTCTGCAAGGCGCTCGGCGCCGAGCGGGTGATCCTGGTCGGCACCCGCAAGAGCCGCCTCGACCTGGGCGCGCAACTCGGGGCCGACGCGGTGGTCGATGCGCGGCAGGGGGACGTCGTCGCCGCGGTCCGCAGCGCTGCCGGCCGGCGCGGAGTGGACGTGGTCATCGAGGCGTCCGGTGCGCCAGAGGCGCCGCAGCAATGCATCGAGATCGTGCGGCGGGGCGGCAAGATCCTGGTGCTCGCCTACTACAAGCAGCCGGTGACGCTCGATCTCGGCCGCGCCGTCCGCGAGGACGTCACCCTCTACGCAACGCGAGGCGAAGGCGGCAACAATGTGCGCCGCGCCCTCTCGCTGGTTGCGCAGGGCAAGGTCCGCGGGCGCGATCTGGTCACGCATCAGTTCCCGCTCGATCAGATCCAGCAGGGCTTCCGCATCCTGCGCGAGCGCGAGAGCGATCCTATCAAGATGGTCTTCGTCCCATGACTCCGGCCCACCTGAAGGAGCAGATCGCGCGCTACTCGGTCAAGTCCTACGATCGAGGGCTGGTCGGAGGCGCGGGCGGCAACGTCAGCGCGCGCCTCCCGGGCAGCGAGGAGATCTTCATCACCCGCACCGGCGTGATCCTGGGCGACGTCACTCCCGACGATGTGGTCCGCATCGATCTCTCGGGCCGGCCGCTCGACCCGGGTGCTCCCAAGCCGTCGAAAGAGGTCCCCTTCCACACCGTCGTGTACCGCCTGCGGCCCGACGTGAATGCAATCATCCACCTGCATCCCTGCTTCACCGTCGTCCACTCGCTGCGCCTCGCCGATCTGCCGCTCTTGACGGTCTCGGCGCAGCTCGGCCTCGCGCCACGCGTGCCGTGCGTGCCGGTCGCGTACGCCGGGACCCGGCTCCTGGCGCAGTACGTGGGCTCGGCCCTCAAGGAAGTGCCGAAGGCCAAGGTGATCCTGCTCGCTGCCCATGGTCTCAATGCCATGGCCGGGGATCTTTCCACCGCCTTCGCTCTGGCCGATCTGGCTGAATTCACCGCCAAGCAGGCCTGCATTGCCGATTCCCTGCACATTCATCTAGCATTGCCCGCGCGCGAGACGTTGCCCGAGCCGGATGCGGTCGACATCTGAGGCCCGCTGAGTCCATCGACCGGGAGGCGATCGCAATTGCGTCGCAACGCCGCGGTGATCCTGACG
>Ga0209283_10002594_pt1 | contig 10076 bp, 5 predicted proteins | sample CZO8metaG_2_FD_188354 | JGI IMG/M metagenome (GOLD analysis project Ga0209283, IMG submission 188354) | Vadose zone soil microbial communities from the Eel River Critical Zone Observatory, Northern California, USA - CZOApr15con2H1.8 metaG... | ecosystem: Environmental > Terrestrial > Soil >...
TCGATGGCGTTCCAAAAACCTACTCTTGAGGACGAAGGAGGTGTGGATGAAAGGATACCTCTACGAGAGACAGGCAGCTTTGCGCCTGATATTACGTTCTGGCAGTTGGTGCGCACGTGGCGTCTCTTTCAGGTGGCGTTCCTGGTGCTGATTGTCGGTAATCTCACTTTCTATGGTCTGTTTGAGGTTGCGCTGCCAACGCTGGCTTTTGGCCCGCTGGCTGCCGGCGCCAGTGGCTATGGATGGCTGGTAGCTGCCTTTGGTGGAGGTTCATTGATAGGAGGATTGGGAGCAGGCGGACTAGGACGTATACACCATCGCGGTAAGCTGATGCTCTCCCTGATCGTGGCTCTGGCATGTTGGTATACCTTTGTGCCCTTTGCCGGTGGATTACCCGGCGCGGCCCTATTAATCGGCATGGCTGGACTTACCAATGGCCTGCTCACTGTGCTGGCCTTTACTGTTTTGCAGCAGCAGGCACCACGGCACTTCATGGGCCGCCTGATGGCCGTGTTCATGGTTGCATCATTAGGGCTCTACCCGTTCTCGGTTGCGTTGGCGGGCTTTGTGACCGTATATTTTGGGCCGGTAATATTCTTTCCTATCAGTTCAAGCTTGATGCTCATTGCCGCCATTTTTGGTATACTACAACGTGAAATCCGAAAATTAGAATAAGGAGCCATCATGCAGGTTGTCTTTTTAGGTGGAGCAAGTGGGGTTGGTGCGAGTTGCCTTGCCATCCAACTTGCCGACCAGTGGATCGTCGTCGATGCGGGCGTGCGTGTTGACCGCAAATCTGATCCTTTGCCCGATCTCGCCCTGCTTGAGGGGAAAGACGTGCGCGCTATCTTCGTCACCCATGCCCACGCCGACCATATTGGAGCATTACCTCTTGTCCACCAGGCCTTTCCCACGGTTCCCATTTTCGCTTCGCGTGCAACAGGGCTGCTGATGGAAGTCATGCTTTCCGACGCGCTCAAAATTATGAATAAGCGAGCGATGGAAGAGATGGAATTGCCGCTTTACCCGGAGGCACTGGTTGCGGGAATGCTAAATAGAGTGCGCCCCTTGCCCATTGGAGAGAGCTTGACCTTCGCGGAACTCCCTGGCATAACCGTCTATACCAGCCGTGCCGGACATATCGCGGGTGCGTTGAGCCTGGGCTTCAGTACACCCGACGGTTCGATTGTGGTCTCTGGCGATATCAGTATCACGCCACAGCGCACCGTGCAGGGTGCTCTTCCGCCGCCTCTTACCCAACCAGACCTGCTGGTTCTAGAGAGTACCTATGGCACGCGGCTGCACCCTAACCGCCAGGCCGAAGAACAACGCCTGGCACAGGCGGTCGCCGAGGGCATCGCTCGCGGCGGGCATACGCTGATCCCCTGCTTTGCCCTTGGTAGGGGACAAGAAATCTTGCTGTTGTTACAGGCGGCGCAGGATAAGGGGCAAATTCCTGAGTTTCCCATCTACGTCGATGGCCTGGTGCGCCGCGTCTGCTCAACCTATCTGCTGCTGCCCGAAGCCCTCTCTCCTGTCCTGCAGCGGCAGATTCGCAAGGGATATTCGCCCTTCACCGGCTCTTCTGTAACCTTCGTGCGTGACGAACGGGAGCGAGAACGCCTGCTGGCGGGGCCACCGGCCTGTATCATCAGCAGTAGCGGAATGCTGACAGGTGGCCCCAGTGCCTGGTACGCGGCCCGGCTTGCCCCGCGTGAGGAGGCATCCATCCTGATTACGGGTTACCAGGACGAGGAGTCGCCTGGAAGACGGCTGCTGGACCTGGCCGAACAGAAGAGAAATACGCTGGATATGGGGGGACAAACGGTACAGGTTCTCTGCCATGTTGCCAAGTACAACCTGAGTGCCCATGCCGACGGGAGCGAACTGGCAGCATATGCAACCGCCTTGCAGCCAAAGCGGGTGGCCCTGGTGCATGGCGACGAGGAGGCACGCGCGGCCATGCGCACGCGCCTGGATGGGATGGATGTGCTGCTACCCAGCGATGGCATGACCGTTGAGAAGACCGGCAAGCGAGGAGGACACGGGGTACGGGGGCGCGATCAATCGGGCCCCTACGCCGTACTGCCCGTAGGGATTGGCGGCGATGCGCAATTCGATTCAAGGCATGTCGAGCGGTTGTGGCAGGCTGTTTCACAGGTACCCACGCTGCGCATCGTCACCGGACGCGAACTGGCTACCATCTGGTACGGAGAAGCGACGGAGGAAAGGACGCGCCGCGTGCTGGATATCCTCGACGAAGACTATGAACAACGCTACTTCGTGCGACAACACGCGCTTGAAGAGGCTTTCCGGGTACGAGGACAGTCCGAGGAGACGCCCGGCGACTTTATCAGTGACCTGGTAGGGCATATACTCCTGCTGCAGGTCAGCCCCGGCAGTGCCAAGCCAGTCCTCTGTCGCGCTATCGAGCCAGGTGCCGCGGTGCGCGTGCAATTCCCCAAGGGGATTTCCTACGAGCGTACCCGCTTCCCATTCTCGGCCATCCTCGACCTGCTCGGCCCCTTTCCTATGGTGAAACCCGATGAGAACTACGAGGAAGGGCCAGGCGACAATGGGCCTGGCGACCGCAAGGGTCGCCAGTACATCTCTGTTTACCTGGCGGAGCTGGTGCGCAATGCGCGGCGTATTCGCAGAGGCCTTTCCGCGCACGCCCTGGCCCAGCAGTTGCGAGCAGAGGCAACATACACGCTGGGAGATCTCTGTACTATGGCGGGCGTTTCGGCGCAATCGCTGGAGGAGCGGCTAGCAGTGGCAAAACTCCTGCAAAAGCACCCTTCGCTCTTCATGCAGCACCGCACCTTTCTCGACGGAGAAGGCCTGGTGCTGTACGGCCTGGCACCTTCGTGGCAAGAGGCAGTGGAAGAGCCGGAAGAGCGCGAGCGACCCGATCAGAACTGGATTCTCAGCGTGCTTGAGCAGCACCTCGGCAGCCCGCCTGATCTCTACCGGCGCAGCATTGACCCCGATACAGGCGATGTGATCCTATCTTTCCATTTTCCAGCCGTGGCTCGTACAAAATATGCCGGTGCCATCGAGGCAGCCGCGGAGGAAACTGGGGTTTCGATCAGCGTTGCGCCACACACACACCAGGGTATTCTTACCGACGTGGCGCGGCGCAGCTTGCCAACGGGACTCACGCCCAGAGGCAAACCCTCTATCCATGTTGAGCAACAACTGGTTAGTATCAGTTGTATGGGGAACGCGACGAGCGAGGCTATCTTGCAGGCACAGAATCGCTTCCTCGAGCAGACCGGGTGGTACCTGGAGTTACAGCTAGAGCAGTCCGATCAAAAAAACAAGGGCACTTATTGGGGAGCCAATGCCGGTTCGGCAAAGCGCAAGGAGCAGAACGAGGCTATCTCCATCGCACGCAAGCTGCTTGAGGGAACAGATGGACTCTACAAGATTGGAGTGGATGGCGCGAGCGGCACGCTGTTGCTGCGCTTCTACTTCCCCGATGTTGCACGCACGCGCATCGCGGAGCAGATCAGCAAGATCGAAGAGCAGACCGGTTGGGGCGTTCGTATCCATCCGACGGTTCACCAGGAGGAACTGATTGCTACAGCACGCCTCCTGCTCCCTGAAGGTCTGACTATCTATGGCTCTCCATCCCTCCATCATGATAGCCGTACCGTAGACCTTACCTGCTCAGGAAGTACTAGTAGCGAGGCGATAGACGAGGCACAGGCACGCTTTACTGAGGAGACCGGCTGGCAGATGGAGATAACGCTGCTCCAGGGCGAAGAGAATATGAACGAAGCCACACCTTACAAAATGGCCCAGGATGAGATACTGGAACTGGTACGCGAGGTGTTTGGGGACACAAACGACCTTTATAGGGTGGGAACAGATACCTCCAAAGAACTGATTGTGCTGCGTTTCTATTTCCCTGAAATTGCCCAGATACAGTATATCTCAGAGATATTGGAACTTGAAGAACGCACGGGCTGGCAGGTTCAGATACATCCCGGCACAAACCAGGAGGCACTGCAGGCCGAAGTGCGCTCTCTTCTTCCCGAAGGGATTGACCTCGTCGGCACGCCATCCCTCTATCACCAGGACCTGCGCATCGTAGCAACTTACCAGGGTACCTGGAACGAAAGAGCGCGTAAAACAGCGCAAATGGCGTTTCGTGAGAAGACCGGTTGGACGCTCGATCTCAAGGGCATGTGAATTAGCTCTTCAACAAGAAAAGCACAACAATGTGGATGTTTGACACTGTCAAACATCCACATTGTTGTGCTTTTCTTGTTGAAGAGCTAAGCAGGTTAAATGATAAACTTGCCAGCTTCGTAGCAGAGCTGACCATCGGCGTAGACCTTGCCTTCGCGCAGATCGCAGACCATATCCCAATGCAGCCCCGATTCGTTCTTGGCACCGGTTTCGGGATAGGCTTCGCCAAGCGCCATATGCATCGTGCCACCAATCTTCTCATCGAACAAAATGTCTTTAGAGAAACGTTTGACGTTGTAGTTCAGGCCGAAGGCCACTTCACCCAGGAAACGCGACCCTTCATCCATATCCAGCATGGCGTTGAGGAAATCCAGCCCTTTACTGGCACTGCTCTCAACCACCTTGCCATCGCGGAAGGTCAGCCGCACATCTTCTACTTCGTTGCCGTTATAGACGGCAGGATAGGTGAAACGTACAGTGCCATTCACCGAATCTTCGATTGGGCCGGTGAAGACCTCGCCATCGGGGAAGTTTGCTTCTCCTGCACAGCTAATCCACTTGCGCCCCGCAACTCTGTACGTGATATCTGTTTCTGGTGCGACGATATGGATTTCGTTATGCTGGTTGAGGAAGTCAGCGATATGCTGTTGCTCTTCAGCGACTTTCCGCCACCCGGCAGCAGGGTCATCCAGGTCAAGCAGTCCCGCCCCATAGACAAACTCTTCGTAGTCAGTCAGGGACATCCCGGCATCTTGCGCATGAGCCTGTGTGGGGAACAATGTGCCACACCAGCGCAACTCGCCTTTCGCGGCGCGCTCCAAAAACCTTTTAGAGATGGGAGCAAAGGCTTTCTGCTGCAAAGCCATGCGCTGGGGATCGACCTGGCTGAGCGAGCGGGTATTTTGCGAAGCCCAGATGCCCAGAAATGTATTGAAATACTCAGTCTCTAGCTTCGTAATTTCAGAAATGTAGGTCAGCTGCTCATCGCTGGCTTCGCGGAAAGCTATTTCATCCAGTCCATCGATGCTGAAACGGGTAATCACATGAGCACCCGCACGGATAGCTTCGCGATACACCTCTTTGACGAGCGGCTCTGCTATGACGGGACTATGGATAACAAATTTGTCGCCGGGTTTAATGCCAAGCGAATAATGAACCAGCACTTTGGCCAGTTTCTGATGTCGTGGGTCTGGCATATAAATAACTCCTATTCCTTTGGCAGTCTATTTCACACAAACATTATACAGCTTCGGTACAGTCTTGTATATTGTACCTTGTCAACAAACCGGGTTGTTGCAAGATCAAGCGGTACAAAGCTGAACCATGGCACTCGCAAGGGGTGCCACTACTATACACGGCTATCGCCCATCGCATGCGTAGTATAGTAGTGGCACCCCTTGCGAGTGCCATGGAAGCGGCTGCCAGCTTCTCTGCACTTCTCGGAGTTTGTTGACCCCTAAACCTTTACATCGTTGTCCAGCCAACGATACTCAGGCTTGTGCCACTGCCATTAAAAGAGGCAAAGGTCGTTGGTGTGCCGCCGCTAAGAGGACCAGCCAGGAGTGCTTGTGTCTGATTACCCGTAGTTTGCAGGCCGTACATGCTATTGTCGCGAGAGACATTTGACCACGGGAACTGGGACGCACTGTTGAGGCCGCTAGCCTGTCCTGCCGGGTCCGTCGTAAGACGGGTGAGGCCGCTGCCGTCGGTATTCATCTTCCACAAACCATTGTGAGTCGTATCGGTATGGCCGACGATCACGTAGTTAAAGATGACGAAGAGCAACACCGTAGGAGTGACCGCTCGCACGCTGGTGACAGCATAGGTAGGAGTAGAATACAGCGTTTGTGACTGACCACCCAGAGCTGGTTGTACGGTAATACTGCTCGGACCGGTGTTTCCACCTTGACCGCAGGCACAGGAACTAATAAACAGCTGGGTGCCATTGTAGCTGCTATCGAAATCGCTGAAGTTGCCATTGAAGACTACCGGGAGATTGCTTAACTGCTGATTGGCTCCCTTGCTAGTGTCGAGCAGGTAGATGATGTTGGGAGGCTGGTCGATCTGCGTATTGGTGATATAGATGCGTTTGGTGTCGAGCCATGTACGCACAATGACGCCGCTGGTATCAGGCACGGACAAATCCGCCTGTACTGCCCCGGTGGTGGCGTCGAGCACATTTACATTCTGCGTGCCATTAGCGTTGGTGCTGAAGACGATCAACTTCTGATCGGTTGACCATTGTGCCCCGAAAAGGGAAGGCCCGCAGTAGAGAGTTTGCAGGTGCCGACCATCCATACGAACCAGTTGCAGTTTGAGCAATGGTGATCCATGCACAATTTGTTCTGTCGTGAAAAGTATCCACTGCCCATTAGCCGAGATCTGTACCCCAAAAATGCTTTTTTGCGACATTGTTTTGATGTTGGTCGTAGCTTTGGTTACTACATCGTACCGTTTCAACGCGCCGGTGAGAGGCTGACCGTTGTTATTAAATGTGTTGGAGGTATAGACGATGTTCTGGTGTGAACCCAGGGTAAGTGGCGGCAGTACGGCGGCCCGTCCCGTCCCCGGTGCCGGACATGTGGTAGAGGTGGAGACATCCGGTGAAGCATTTTGCGGCTGGTTGCCCACACTCGTCAAAAGCGATTGACTGGCCCCACCCGGTGGAATAGATATACCGCACGCACTAAGAAGAAACATGCTAAGAGTACCCAGTAGTAGAAATGAGAGCAAGCCTAATTTTTTTAGAGACATGGTTTTCTCCTGAGTGGATCGATGTATTCGTTTGATGAATGCACAGTAGAACGTACATATGACAAAACAAGAGGACAATAGGACGAGAGAACTTTTCTACCGACATGAGTATAACGCCAAAGTGGGGATTTTTTGTGTGTCTGAATTCACAGTTTGGAGGTGAGAAAGGTCACAATTTGAGAAGAAAGAACATGCGTCAATTGGTTCTGGCATTGCCAGAACCAATTGACGCATGTTCTTTCTTCTCAAATTGCGATGTTAGACTGCTACATTTGTCGATCGGCTATATGGTTTCTCTGGATCAATCAGCACGTTGACACAGGCTGGTAGGCCTGACGCGAAGGCTCTTGCGAGGGCGGGGCGGATATCCTCTGGTCGCTCCACCAATTCCCCGTAGCCACCAAGTGCCTCGACCATCTTATCGTAGCGTATTCCAGGCGACAGTTCCGCCGCAGTGGCGTGGCCAATGATGGCCCTCTGGGGATGTTTGATCTGGCCCCAGGCTCCATCGTTGCCGATGATGGAGACGATGGGCAGCTTCTGGCGCACCATGCTCTCGAACTCCATACCGTTGAGGCCAAAGGCACCATCGCCGTGCAGGATCAAGACTTTCTTACCAGGACGAGCGAGCTGTGCGGCCATAGCAAAACCAGTTCCTGTGCCAAGGCAGCCCATTGGGCCGGGATCGAGCCAGTAGCCGGGTTTGGAGACGTTAATCACGCGACCGCCGTAGCTGACAATATCGCCGCCATCACCCACCACCGTCGTGTCCTCGTCGATAAAGTCGCGTATCTCGCGGCAGAAACGCATGGGGTGAATGGGTACAGCATCGGAACTCATCAAGGCCCCGTCGCGCCCCAGTGCTCTGCGCTCCTCGGTACGAATGTAGGTGAGCCACTCTTCCGTGTTGAGTTGCCTGGTGACCTCGGCCAACTGCCGCATGCTGACGCCCACGTCTCCCACAAGGCCAACGGCTGCTCCGCGATTGACACCCACATCTTCACCTGCCAGGTCAAACCAGATGACGTTGGCCGCCGCCGGAATGAGCGGCGGCTGACCGTGATTGAGGCGGAAATCCATGCGCGTGCCAATCGCCAGGATGGTATCGGCCCCCTCTAAGGCTTTGCGCCGTGCGGATGTGAAATATAGTGGGTGTGTTGGCGGCAAACAGCCGCGCCCGGCACCATTGAGAAAGACTGGTGCCTGGACACGTTCCGCCAGCTGGCGCAGTGGTTCGGCTGCATCACACCACCATACTGCTGTTCCCGCCATAATCACCGGGCGCTGTGCCTTCTCCAGCAGGGCTGACGCCTTGAGAATGTAATCGGGGTCGGGATAGGTACGGGCTGCGGTACGATAATTGGCGGGTTCACCCGGGTCAAAAAGGGTATCGGTATCGGCGAAATTGTTAAGTACGTCCATCGGCATCTCTAAGAAAGTTGGCCCAGGCTTGCCGCTCATCATCTGGCGAAATGCCATTGCCGTATATTCAGCCAGGCGCGAAGTTTCATGCACGGTACGCGCCCACTTGGTGATGGGGCGCAGCAGGTCAATCTGGCCCATTTCCTGTAATGCGCCGCGATCCCAGAAGCCAAGAGGAGCCGCGCCACCAATTACGAGTACCGGGCTGCCCGCGAGATAAGCGTTAGCGACGCCCGTGATACCATCGGTAACGCCGGGGCCTGCGGTCAGCAGGGCTACCCCAGGGGTGCGCGTACACTTTGCCCACCCTTCGGCAGCGTGTACCGCCGCCTGCTCATGCCGCGTGTCCACCACACGGATACCCTCACGCAGGCAGCCATCATAAATACCAGCAATGTGGCCACCACTGAGAGTGAAGACAACCTCGACGCCTTCTCTTTTGAGGATTTTAGCGACCAACCAGCCGCCATGTATCAAGCCCAAGATGGAACTCCCTTCTTTTCATATGTAGTGTTGTGCATGGTTGCTGGGTGTTTTGCTGCCAGCGCAGCAAAACACCCAGCAACCATGCACAACACTACATAACAACCTTACCTCGGCAGCTATACTTGTTTTTATGCCATGACACATTATATGCCATTCGAATACCTACGAATAGCTGACTGTCCTGATGTACAGGGCTACACTGGCCCTTGGAGCGTTGCCTATTGTGGTCTTTCCGTGTAATCTGTATCGTAACTAATCCGATGTGCAAGTTTTTCGCCGCCTTCGGACTTTGCTGGCGACAAACTTGCAACAACAAAAACTTTACAGAGGTAAAAGATGGCAACTGATATTGCTCATATTAAACAGATGATGAGGGCAGTTACTGGTGATGAGAAGCACGACAAAAGTTCTCACTCCACCCTGGATGTGCTCTGGGTACTCTATGACCGAATCATGCACTATGATCCCAAAAACCCAAAAAGCGAGGATCGAGATCGCTTTGTACTGAGCAAGGGACACGGCCCACTGGCATTCTACACCATCCTTGCAGGCAAGGGATTTTTCTCTCCGGCATTACTGCCAACATGGGGAAGGTGGGATAGCATACTTGGTATGCACCCAGACCGCAACCAGGTGCCAGGAGTGGAGGCATCCACCGGCTCCCTTGGTCACGGCTTCCCCATGGCGGTTGGCATGGCAATAGCACTGGGCATAAAGCAGAGCCCGCGGCGAGTTTTCGTGCTAATTGGAGACGGAGAGTGCAACGAGGGCACTATCTGGGAAACGGCTCTTTTAGCCGGAAACCAGCATCTCCCACACCTGACCTGCATCGTCATAAATAACCATTCCAGCTCGCCAGACCTCGGCGATATCGCCGCCAAATTCGCGGCCTTCGGCTGGGCAGCCACCACCATCAACGGTCGCTCCCACCAACAAATCTACGAGGCTCTATCACAGACAGATACCACTCGTCCTACAGCGGTGATCGCGGAGATATTGTAGCCGCCGAGAAGGATACCCGCCAGGGGTACCTCTACCATGGACCAACGGCTTCCGTCTATGGGGGTACCCCTTGCGGCTACCCTGGTGCAGTGGAGCAATGAAATCTGAAAAGTTATAGAAAGACAACATTACCATGACAATAACCATGCGACAGCAAATGGGCCAAACTGTGAAAGAGTTGATCGAGAGCGACGAACGGCTCGTTGTAGTTCTGG
>Ga0209283_10002596_pt1 | contig 10071 bp, 11 predicted proteins | sample CZO8metaG_2_FD_188354 | JGI IMG/M metagenome (GOLD analysis project Ga0209283, IMG submission 188354) | Vadose zone soil microbial communities from the Eel River Critical Zone Observatory, Northern California, USA - CZOApr15con2H1.8 metaG... | ecosystem: Environmental > Terrestrial > Soil >...
CTGTACCGCTTGCGACATCGGCCCAGTCGCCAATGTTCCCGACACCCGAGAAGAGGAAGTAGCCGGCTCCCATCAAAAGGTTCAGCGTAGTGAAAAGCCACAGAAAGTAGGAAATATGCGGCTTGCCCACCGGATTGGTCGCTTTAAGGGCGACGAGCCCAATTGCACCTGCGATGAAATTTACGATCGTGCCCGCTGCCGCGACGCCACGACGGGCGAGCGCACTGATCGCTTCCTCATTGCACTCGAAGTGCACTGACGAGAGCACGTTGGGTTTCCCGCCGAGGGCCACGCAGGCTGCGCCATGCCCAAAGGCCTCGTGCGAGACATTCGAAGCGGCGTACGCGACGAGCGCAATCGCCGTGACCGTCAGGAGGTCTGGAAGGGAGCGATCAGATTCTTTGTTAGCCACTCGGCCCATGATGCACCGCTGCATTGGTCCCGTCCAGTCGGTGCGTACTGGCTGTTCTTCAAACTTACGTGGTACCTCGCCCGTCGTGGGCGCTAGCGGCGGAGGCAGTCACTAGAGGGCTGGACGATTCAGGATGTGGAGGTTCTCAGCGAGACTCTGCGTCGGGGGGCGGCCTAACAAGCGCCTGAAGCTGACGGCGCGCGTAGATTAAGGAGTGATCTTTCTTCAGCGCGCCGCAGCTTAGGCGCACTCCGTTAGGCCGCATGTGCCGTCAAATCGATCGCTCGCGCATCAACCATCCCACGCTACAGTGGCAACTACAGAATGCTTGAGCACTTGCTGGGTGACAGCCTGGAAGCGTCGTTGACAGTCAACAACCTCGAACGCAGTACCGCTTGGTACTGCTCGATGCTGGGCTTCAGCGAGGATCGCAGGCACGAACGTGCGGGGCAGCTGATTGCAGTGTCCCTCAAGGCTGGCGCTGTGCGCATTCTGCTGACGCAAGACGACGGAGCGAAAGGACTGGATCGGGTTAAGGGTGAAGGCTTCTCGCTGCAGATCACGACGCATCAGAACGCCGACGAGCTCGCAGAGCGGATCAAGAAGCAGGGCGGTAGCCTCGTCACCGAGCCCGTTACGGCGCCAAACGGCGCTCGGATCTTTCGCGTTCGCGATCCGGACGGCTTTCGAATCACGATCTCGTCAACGCATGCGGCCTAACACGCGCCTGAAGCTGACGGCGCCCGTCGTCTGTGGTAGAATTGCGTTTGTGAAACTGACCGCTCGGCGCCGCAGCTTAGGCGCACCCCGTTAGGCGCCCGTAAACTGCCGGAGGTGCTGAATGCCCCCGTATACAACTCTACCCACACCCGAAGGATTCATTAACATCTCCTACAGTCCAATGTCGCCACCAAACTGGGGCATTGTTGCTGCTGAATTCCATGTCTTCGTCTACTCGAACGTTCGCATTGCCCTCAAGGCTCTAATGCAGGCATCAACGACCATCCAAGCACAGCGACTCGAACGCGGGTCGGCTGAACTTCTCAGCGAACACCTGCTCTTTCGTGGCAATACCGATGTTACACAACGACTACTCCCGACTCGCCTGCGTGGGCCTTGGCGTCAGCCAGATCCGCGTGACCGCTTTGGCACCGGCAGCAGCGACGAATCACGCAAGCATTGGGGTGATTGGTATGAGGACATCGAGGATATGCGGCTCATTGAAGACAGTATGGCGGAACTGCCTGAAGAAGAACTCCGCAGACGCGATGAGCTTGAGCGCAGAGCGTTGGATCGCGCGTCGAGAATCAAGGAAGTAGCAGAGTTGGACGCCTTTCGGCGGCGTGCGGCGGTTCGTCACTACGGCCGCGTCCCAAGCCCGTTGCTTGACGTCTCCACAAGTCCAGAGGTAGCCGCCTTCTTTGCCACAGGGGGTGGTTCGGCCGCGCCAGTGCCTGCACAAGTCGGCATGCTCTGGGCTATTGACCTCAACTTCGTGGGGGAGCTGTTCGTCCTCAAGACGTCAACTGTCCCAGGTGGAGAGAAGACGCTCTTGACGGAGGAGCGCGGCCGATGGGGGGACAATAAGCAGATGTTCGAAGACTATGGGATACTCCCGTCGCGCTTGGAAATTGCATCGGTAGAACTACCCTTCGACCGTCCACGAGCTCAACATGCTCGTTTCTTCTCGATCACCGGTGAACAGGGCTCCGCCTTGCCGCTCAAGACTGAACTCACGTGGTGGTCCATCATTGAACGCCAAGCGTACATGTGTGCTTTCATTCAGGATGGGCGCCAGTATGAGAATGAGTCACACAACATCACCGCTTCCGCGCTGCTACCAGAGCATGAGCCGCTTGCCGTCACCCTCGGCCAGACCTAGGCGACGGGCGCCTAACAAGCGCATGAAGCTGGCGGCGCCTCTTTGCTGAGGTAGTCTTCTATTTGTGAACATTCTGGCCTTGCGCCGCAGCTTATGCGCAGTCCGTTAGGCAGCAGCTCGTAATCCTTTCGTAATCTCGCTGCTTCGTCCCGGTCATCCCGACTGGCGTACTATTCCGTTGGTTGCCTCCGAGCTCCGACAATGATTACTCAGCCACGGTACGGTGTGATCCTCACCTCTCTGGCAGGTATCGGGGTCCTGTCCGCCCTAATGCTCTACTCAGCGCCCCTCACACCGGCCGAGCGCGAGCTTCGCGTGCCTCGATGGGTTGGCTGCTACCGCCTTCGGGTGGGACCGTTCTCAACCGGCATTGATATTTCGACCCTGTCCTATGCCCCTCCGGATACGTTTCGGCTTGATTCCGTGGAGCGCCGTTCACCCCTCGGCGTTCCCCTTGGGTTCATGACGGCTTCTCCCGAATCCCGAACGCTTCCCATCGAGGAGCCTATCCGCCTGGATGGGACTTCCTCGGGCGTGACACTGTAGTCGTGTTCTGGAGCGATGGCTTTCACGGGACACGACTCAAGCTCCGCGACAGCTACCGCTCACGAATCGGGGTTCTCGAGCTTTCGTCGGACGTAGTCGGTCCAGAGTCGCCACCAACGGCTGCTGCCGAGGCGCTGCCGATCCCGTGCACATCTGGCAAATGAGATCCGCAACGAGCTGCGGCCTAACAAGCGCTTGAAGCTGACGGCGCGCGTAGATTAAGGAATGAATTTTTCTTCAGCGCGCCGCAGCTTAAGCGCGATCCGTTAGGCCGCTGCATGCCGCCGATTCGTCGGGGGCCAGATTGGCAATCTCGGGCTTTCACATAAGGGGCCAAGATGCGCTTCATACTTCTCGCGCTCTCGCTCGCCGGCATGGCCTCACCCCTCACGGCGCAGCAGCTTCCGCGTGCGATCTTCACGGATCCGCCGCACGACGCCAAGTACCCAGCGCGCATGGTGGTGTTGCACATCTCCTCCGGCGAGGTCCGGATCAATGGTGTGGCTTACCTCGCCGGCGGCCCCGGATTGCACCCCACGTTCGTCCTTCTCCACGGGCTCCCGGGCAACGAGAAGAACCTCGATCTGGCACAAGCGGTCCGACGCGCTGGCTGGAACGCGATCACCATGAACTACCGCGGCTCATGGGGGAGCCCCGGCTCCTTCCGGTTCGCGTACACGCTCGAGGATGCGGACGCGGTGGTCGCGTATCTCCGCGACACCGCGAATGTGCGCGCGCTGGCGATCGATACCACCCGCATGGTGCTCGCCGGCCACAGCATGGGCGGGTGGGTGACCGCGATGACCGCCGCGCACGACCACGACCTGCGCGGCGCGATTCTTATCTCCGCGGTCAATATGGGACGCATCGGACAGCGGGGCGATACGGCGCGAGTGCGGCTCGTCGAGACAATGCGCGACAACATGGAATCGCTCGCCGGCGTGACGGCAGACGAGGAGGCGGACGAGTTGATCGCGAATGCGGAAGCCTTCAATTGGGATCACGCGGTCGCGGGCCTAGTGCGGCTGCCGCTGCTCGTGCTGACCGCCGATGATGGCCTCGCCCCGCCGGCGACCGCACTTGCCGAGTCTCTCCGCGCGCGAGGCAACATGCGCGTGACGACGGTTCACGTCGCGACCGATCACTCCTGGTCCGACCGGCGGGTCGAGCTCGAGGCGCTCGTGCTTCGCTGGCTTCAGGAGCTACCGCACTGAAGGGAAGCGCTCAGACGAGAGGGTGTCGCGAGCGGCTTGGCGACTTTCATGCCTCAGCGTATCACGTTGATGAAAATCGCCGGACGGTAGGGGCTGTGACGGCCCGATGATTGGCTGGCAGCGGCCTAACAAGCGCTTGAACCTGGCGGCGCGCGTAGACTAGGGAATGACTACTCTTTCGTCAGCGCGCCGCAGCTTAAGCGCCATCCGTTAGGCCGCAGTAGCCCATCGGTAGGAGAGCGATCATGAGAAGAGCGCTAGCCTTCTTCATCATCATACTGGGCCTCGGCGCTACCCTGCGGGCCCAGTCCGATACGGCTTCACGCCGCCAGGCACTCCTAGCGCGCGCGAAGGCGCTCGAGCTCAGCACCCCTTACGTGCCCCCCCCTGGCGAGCCTCTCGAACATCACACGGCTGGATACGCCAAGATCATGTGTTCGGCTGTGTTCATCACCGGTCTCGATCCCGACTTCGCGGCCGAGAACATCGGGTACTTTACAAGCCCTTACGCTGAGCGTGCGAAGGTAGCGAAGCCCGTGATCGATCGTGCCCACAAAGCGGTGCATATCATGCTCCCGAACGGCGTGACGCGCACGGCAAAGTACTTCGGCGACCAGGGCTGCGTGACGCTGCCAGTAGGCAAGGACTCGGTGAATTTCACGCCGACCAAGGTCATGAGTCAGCTGCCGGACCCCTCGACTGAGCCGTGGCCCATGGGCGATGTCCTGCCCGGTGACCCGCTACCAAAGGAGATCGACACCGCCAACGTCAAACACGCCATCGACCTGGCCTTTGAACCCGACTCGGGAATGACGGCCGCCTTCGTCGTCACGTGGAGGGGACGTCTCATCGGCGAGCGATACCGCGAAGGGATCACGATGCACACGCCACTCGAAAGTTGGTCGATGGGCAAGAGCGTGACCGCCACATTGATGGGCATCCTGATCAAGCAGGGTGTCTACGATCTCTGGCAGCCGGCGCCCATCCCGGAGTGGCAAGGTCCGGACGATCCCCGTGCCAAGATTCGCATTGCGGATCTCCTTCATATGTCGAGCGGCTTGCGGATCAGGGCACCCCAAGATCCTGACTACGACCCCTCGGGGCCGTATCCCGATCACCTCTACCTCTATACCGGAGCCGTCAACTCCTTCCACTACGCGGCGACGCGTCCTCTGCAATGGCCCCCAGGCGCCGTAGGCCGCTATCGGAACACCGACGTCGTGCTGATCAATTACCTAGTGCGTCTCGCTGTCGAGAAGCGAGGCCAAGAGTACTTCTCGTTCCCGCAGCGCACGCTCTTTGACAAGATTGGGATCCGGACGATGGTGATGGAAACGGACCCCTATGGCAACTTCCTTACTCAGGGGTACGAGCTCGCATCAGCGCGGGACTGGGCACGCCTCGGGAATCTCTACCTTCAAGACGGGCTATGGAACGGGAAGCGCATTCTCCCGGAGGGATACGTACACTTCGTGAGTACGGTCGCGCCCGCGTGGGTCGCGGATAAGCGTCCCATTTACGGAGCGTTTTTCTGGCTTAACACCGACAGCCGAATCTTCCCGGTGCCAGGTGACGCGTATTTCATGTGGGGTGCGGGCGGTCAGTACACGATCATCATTCCATCACACGACCTTGTAGTGGTGCGTCTGGGGCACTATAGGGGTGAGGCCGCGGGAACGGCGAGCCTTTCGCACGCGCTCACTCTGCTTGTGCGGACCGTGCCCCGCAGGCGGTAAGGCGCATTCCTCCGATGGGTGCGTCCCGGCTGCGGCCTAACAAGCGCTTGAAGCTGACGGGCGCGCCCAAGTAGGGTAGAATGCCATTTGTGCGCCCGACCAGCCACGCCAACCAAACCAGCCTGCGGCGCGCCAGCACGCCTTGCGCCCGCAGCTTAAGCGCGATTCGTTAGGCACCCGCGAGGCTCCGATCACGTTCAGTACTGTTGGCCTTCTTCTCTTCGTCGCCGCTGGCGGCGTTTATCTCGTGCTCATGCAACGGCTGTCCCTTCACCGCGCTCCTAGTTCGAGGTCTTGGTGGCTTCAGACTTGGACGAAGGGGCTAGACTCAGGCACCTACACGCCCGAAGGTCAGATTCTCCTCGCCAAACGTCTGCCTTTGATTATTCTACTCTTCGTTCTCGAGATCGTCGGAGTCATCATGTTCGTGGCCTACAGTTGAGGTCTGCGTGGCGGGTGCCTAACAAGCGCCTGAAGCTGCCGGCGCCACGTTTTCTGAGGAAGGCATCTATTTTGTGAACTGCACAGCAGGGCGCCGCAGCTTAGGCGCACCCCGTTAGACAGCGGCTGAGGGTAACATCATGACCACTCCAGCTTCTCCGCAGCCGGCCACGTCGCCTCCTTCATCTGCCTCGATACCTGCAGGTGTGCGAATTGCTTCAACACTCTGTTGGGTCGTGGGTGTCGTGACCATTCTCGTCGCTCTAGCTATCGGGATTCCGGCCATTTCATCTGGGGCCGGACTGCTGTTCATCGCAATCAACGGCCTTGCCGGCGTGATCGTCTGCGCAGCAGCGGTCCAAATTCGACGTCAGCGAAAGCTTGGCGTACTCCTCATGCTCATCGCGTGGGCCATACCGACTGTCGTCGCCCTCGTCCAGCATTTACCAGTCACCGGTTCTCTCTTGTTATTTGTGGCTTTACTCCTGGCAGGGGCGAACTGGAAGCATTTTCGATGAGGCCGCTGTCTAACAAGCGTCTGAAGCTGCCGGCGCCACGTTTTCTGAGGTAGTCTTCTGTCTGTGAACGTTCCAGCTCGGCGCCGCAGCTTAGGCGCATCCCGTTAGGCGCACGGCCTGGAAACCTCGGTGCCGCCGAGAGCTAGGAGGACGTCATGAAGGTTCGCCCGGTATTGCTCGTGCTCTCGGCTTCAGCAGCATTCCCGGCCGCTGCGCAACACGGCTCTTCGGTGCACCGCTGGGCGCCTCTACTCCAGATCGAAGCCGACCGTGTTGAGATTGATACCGCCACGATTCACCGTGTCAACAACATGGTCCAAGTCTGGCTACGCTGGTCCACTGGGACTGGGGTTCCCGACTTGCCAGGGGTCTATTCCCTCGAGCAGCGACAAGTAGACTGCGCGCAACAGCGCTCCCGCGTCTTGCAGACGGTCGATGTCAAGTCTGCTCAGCCTACGGTCGATGGCAAGTCTGGTCAGCCTGGGGAGCCAATCCGCCTCGGCGCCGAAGCGGCAGGAACGACAGCCGTTTGGGAGCGACATTCCCCAGGCGGTCTCCTGGCTCTCGCCATAGGCGCGGTCTGTCGGTTTTCGAAGCAGGCCGGCGCCTAACAAGCGCCTGAAGCTGCCGGCGCCCGCCCCTAGTGGTGTGGGCTGATGCTGAATTCCGGCGTGGTAGAGTTCTGTTTGTGAAATCCTCTAGCCGGCGCCGCAGCTTAGGCGCACCCCGTTAGGCGCCCGCGCGACCGATGACCCTCGAGATGCGCAAGAGCTGCGAAAAATGTGGCGCTGCACTATCGGCAGACGGATCAGCATTCATTTGCACGTACGAATGCACGTTCTGCGAGAAGTGCAGCAGGGCGATGGGCCATGTGTGCCCGAACTGCCGTGGGGAACTGGTTCGGCGCCCGCGGCGCCTGAAGCTGCCGGTGCCGCGAAGGAGCCATTGATTTGTGAACATCCCAGCTCGGCGCCGCAGCTTAGGCGCACCCCGTTAGCGCGCACAATGTCATCCAATCGTAGGAGAGTTATATGAGAAAACTCATTGCGTCCACATTTATATCACTGGACGGTGTCATGCAGGCGCCAGGAGGGCCGGAGGAAGATCCAACCGAAAACTTTACGTTAGGTGGTTGGACCTTCGCTTTCGGAGACGAAGCAATGGATCTTTCTGCGGCAGGTTTCGATGGTCAAGATCGAGAGCTTGTACTCGGTCGCAAAACCTACGAAATATTCGAGGGATATTGGCCTTACCAAACAGAGGATAATCCGATTGCGAGGACGTTCAACGCGGCGAAAAAGCATGTGGCGTCCCGCACGTTGAAGTCATTGCGATGGAACAATTCGTCGGTACTTGGCGGTGACGTCGTTTCTGCCGTAACCGCGCTCAAGCGGCAGCCCGGACACGACCTTCAAATCATTGGCAGCGGCAATCTAATTCAGACGCTACAAGCTGCATCGCTCATTGATGAATACAACACATGGGTGTACCCCGTCGTTCTTGGCCGTGGAAAGCGACTGTTTGAAAATGGTGCAAGGCCATGTGCACTGCGGCTCGTGGCTTCGAAGGTTTCAAAAACTGGCGTTGTGATGTGCACCTATGTTCCAACTGGAGATATTCCGCTTGGCACAGTTGGCCAAGCCTAGCCGAGCGCGAAAGAATTGGTCCGGCGCGCCAAGATGGCTACAGATGCGACGTGACTATGCTGTCTACAAACTGTGCTTAATACGTTAGGCGGCGCCGATCACACTCCAACGTTGCACCGACTACTCTCATGGTTCTCGAGCTGATCGCCACTCTCTGCACCGGCCTCTTCGCCGGTGCCGCGATCTATGTCAACCTGGTCGAACACCCTGCCCGTCTCGAAACGGGCACGGCCACCGCCGTCAAGCAGTGGCGTCCGAGCTATCGCCGCGCCACGGTGATGCAGGCTAGCCTCGCCGTCGCGGGTCTCCTCTCGTCGGTCGGCGCCTGGCTCCAAGGTCGCGGAACCCCGGTCCTGATCGCTGGTCTGCTAATCGGCCTCGTCGTTCCCTACACACTCATTGTCATGTTCCCCACCAACAAGCAACTGTCCGACTCCGGCCTCGACGTTGGTTCCACGAAAGCCGCTGCACTACTCGGCAAATGGAACCGCCTCCACGCCCTACGAAGCGCAGCGGCGGTCTTGTCCTTTGTGGTTCTGATCCTTCATCTGGGCGCGTTACTATGAAGCGTGAGGGGGCGCCGCCTAACAAGCGCCTGAAGCTGCCGGCGCCCGGCGTCAGTGGTACAATTCCGTTTGTGAAAACCAAAGCAAGGCGCCGCAGCTTGGGCGCGCCCCGTTAGGCAGCCACATGATCCCATGACCCCATTCGCGCAGGAATACGCCGCTTGTCGATGCGAATGGGGAACGGAAGGTCTAGCGGCTTTAGCGCCAGCAGATGTTACGATCATCGTCGACGTCTTCACCTTTACGACCTGCGTGGATGTTGCGCTTGGCGCTGGCGCGACAATTCTCCCGTACCATTGGGACGATCCGACCGCCGCGGATTATGCCGCTCGTAACAGGGCTGAACTTGCTGGTAAGCGGCGCCTAGCGCGCTATTCGCTTGCGCCAGCATGCTATGCTGACGCGCCCGCCGGTTTGCGATGTGTGCTCCCCTCACCCAACGGCGCCAGAATCACTCTTGACGCGGCGGCCAGATCGGATGTGTTGCTCGCCGCCTGTTTGCGGAACGCGGAAGCCGTCGCAACGACCGCTGAGCGTCTAGGGCGGACGATCAACGTCATTCCCTGTGGTGAACGGTGGCCTAGTGGCGCGTTACGGCCAGCCCTCGAAGATGCGCTGGGTGCTGGGGCCGTCCTCACGCATCTAGCGGGGAGACGTTCTGTTGAGGCGGAGGCATTTGTGACTCTCTTCGAACGGCACAAGGCGGAGTTACGAGAAGTGTTGGCCCAAACCAGCTCGGGGAGGGAACTCGAGTCGCGTGGACACGTACACGACAAGGACTACGCTGCGGCGCTCAATGCCAGCGCGATCGTCCCGCGCTTTGACGGTGTCGCTTATGTGGCTGCCTAACCAGCGCCTGAAGCTGACGGCGCGCGTCGTCTGTGGTAGAATTGCATTTGTGAATATTCCGGCTGGGCGCCGCAGCTTAGGCGCACCCCGTTAGGCATCGCTGTTTCTTTCAGGAGGCCCTATGAAGTCACTTGCACTGACCAGCACCGGTATCGTGGTGCTAGGCGTTTCGTTAGTCGTCCTCGCTACAACGGGGTCGGTCCCGGCACGCCACTCTGGGGGCCAAACAAGTTCTGACCAGTGTGCCGCGCGCCTTGCGAC
>Ga0209283_10002597_pt1 | contig 10069 bp, 10 predicted proteins | sample CZO8metaG_2_FD_188354 | JGI IMG/M metagenome (GOLD analysis project Ga0209283, IMG submission 188354) | Vadose zone soil microbial communities from the Eel River Critical Zone Observatory, Northern California, USA - CZOApr15con2H1.8 metaG... | ecosystem: Environmental > Terrestrial > Soil >...
GTCCCTCGGGCTAGAGGAAGATGTTGGAGGAGGCCACGTTGGCTCTGTAATAGGCTTATTCTTTAGTGGCTTACGGATTTGCGCGACCGATTGCACATGCTCGCGGCCATTTTGGAAAAGTACCAGATTGGTACTTTAGAAACGCCGGAGCGAGTTTGCGAGCTTTGTTTTAGGCAGAGCGCAAGAGCTGGCCGAAGCGGCTACGCACCGAAGCGGCTGCCGAGACGACAGGCTCGACGGTGCTGCGGCGCGCGAGCGGGTGAAGCTTTGCGGCGAGGGCCTCTGCTGAGCTGCACCGCTGGGCGGGATCCTTAGCGAGGCAGGAGGCAATCAGCTCATTGAAGGCCGTCGGTATCGATGGATTGGCGTGCGACGGCGGCAGAGGCGTGGACGAGAGAATACGCGAGCAGATGCCCTGCAGGGAATCGGCGTCAAAGGGGCGATGGCCGGTGGCCATTTCGTACATGACCACGCCGAGAGAAAAGATGTCGGAGCGGGCGTCCTGCGGCTTGCCGACGATTTGCTCGGGGCACCAGTAGGCGGGGGTGCCGAGGAGCGGGGTATCTTTGGCGTCGCGGCTGGCGAGGCGGGCCATGCCGAAGTCGGTGAGTTTGATGCGGCCGTCGTCGGTGATGAGGATGTTGGCGGGCTTGACGTCGCCGTGGATTATGCCTTTGCGGTGCGCGATGCCAAGCCCGGTGGCGATGTCGGCGGACCAGGCGCAGGCGCGGGAGTAGGGAATGCTGCCCTTTTCGAGGACTTTTTCGAGGGGCTGACCTTCGACGAACTCCATGACCAGGTAGGGGGTTTGGGAGGCGTCGTCCACGCCCATGTCGTGCAAAGTGATGATGGAAGGGTGCGAAATTTGGCCGACTACGCGAGCTTCTTGCACGAAGCGCTGGCGGGCCTGGCCTTGCGCGAGTTCCTTGGGAAATAGCTTGATGGCGACAATGCGCGCGACCAGCGGATCGAAGGCGCGGGCTACGCGGCCGTTGGCGCCCACGCCGATGATTTCGAGGATTTCGTAACGTCCAACTTGCATAGGGACTTTCCCTCAGAACTTCAACCAAGGTCTGCATATGAGGATGGAGGCTTAAGGCGGCGGGCGGAATGAAGCAAAGGTTAGGGAAGTGAAGGTACGTCGGTACTAGGCTAGGATGGTATTGGCGGTGTGCTTTGCTGCTGGCCGCGTTCGAGTGCGCGGATCGAGAAAGGCTTGCAATCCGCGGGCTGCTTGAATACGCTCCGCGTTGGTTACTTCGACGGATACTTACCATCGGGGGCAACATATGAGCGAAGACGGTAGCGCCTCCAAGAAGAGGCGATTGCGGCCTTACTGGTGGTTTTTGATTGGCGCTTTGGTTTTGGTGATTCTCAATGCGTTCCTTGAACCGATGATCGCGAAACGCTGGAAGGTGCCGTGCGCGTGGTCGTGGCTGCAGTTTGGGTACGGACTGATTTCGGCGGAGATCTGCGCGGCGGTTTATTTTTATGGGGTGGGGAGCCTTTCGCCGCACTGGCGGCCGGACGCTCCTTCCGGGGATGCCGGCGCGAAGGCGACGCTGCTGGCTGCGACGCCTGCCGGAGGCTCGCATCCGCTGGGACCGAGGATGAAGGAGCGAGTCAGACCAGCATCGGGCGAAGCCGCAGGCACGCAGACGATTGCGGTGCAGGCGCTGGTAACGGAGAAAAAGCCGGATGCGGGAGAGCCGGGATCGTAAGGAGAAGCCGATGATTCAACTGCTGGATACGGCGCTGGGATTTGTGGCGATCATGGCGATGCTGAGTTTGCTGGTGAAGTGCCTGACGTCGTTGATCAAAAGCTATGTGGACTACTACTCGGGGCAGTTGCATGCGGAGGTGGATTCCCTGGTGCAGGGAATGTTGGGGCAGAGCCTCGGGGCGCTGGCCGCGACGCATGCCTGGCTCAACGACGTTAACTGGAAGAGCTTGGGCGAGGAGTATCTGACGGTGGACAAGATGAAGGTTTTTCTGCAGCAACTGGAGCCCGCATGGGTGGACATGGGAGACCTGCAATCGCGGATAGATTTGCACCTGGCGAATTTGCGATATGGTTTCGAACGTCGGATGAAAAATCTGGCGCTGGCCGCGGGGTTGGCGGTGTGCCTGCTATGCAACGTGAATTCCGTTACGATTTGGAAGACGCTGTACACCGACCAGCAATTGCGGACGACCTTTGCGAAGGACTACTCCGAGAAGGCTCTGAAACTGGCGGACGATGCGGCCACAGCAGCAAGTCCGACGAAGGCAACGAGCAAAGAGGATATTGAAAAGCAGTCGCGGGCGTTCCGTGGGAGCATGGAGACGTTTTTGGCGGATGTGAATTTTGGCGTCGGGCGGGTGTGGCGGCAGGGAAATCCACCGATGGGCGGAGGGGCGTTTCTTTACGAATTTTTTGGGTCGCTGATGACGGGGATCCTGGTGAGTGTGGGAGCGCCGTATTGGCACGATTTGCTGAGGACGCTTTCGAATCTGCGGAAGTCAGGGTCGTGAACAAGATTTAGCGATACGACCACTGAACACGTAAGCGAAGGGTTCGCCTGCACGCATCGAGAATGTTAGGCGCCAACATGGTACTCGCTCTGAACCAAGCCGCTCGGATAGTGCCGAGTCGCGACGTGGCGGAGCCGAATGTCGCGCGGCAGAGTGCCAAAGAGAGGAACTCCGTCTCCAATGAGCACGGGCACGCGAGTGATCACGAGACGTTGAATGAGCCCCGCGCGCAGGAAGCGTTGAATGGTAATCCCACCGTCGACATAGAGGTGGTGGACACCACTGGCAGCAAGTTGCGAAACGATGTCAGCCGGAGGCCCAGCCATCTGTTCAACGACGCCTCCGCGGACCGCGGAGAAGTCGACGGGGCGGCTACTCAGGACCACTACGCGCTTGTCACCATAGGGCCAGGCGTCAAAGGCTAGAACCGTCTCGAAGGTCTTGCGACCGATCACAATGGCGTCGACGCTGGCGATAAACTCGTTGTAGCCGTGGGGTTCGCCGCCGCCCTCCGGCAGAAAGTCGAGAGCGCCGTTGGGTCGCGCAATGAAGCCGTCGACGCTGGCGCCGACAAAGACGGATACCATCATCGCAGACTCCTCACCGGTGGCCGCCCAACTATAAATCAAAAAATCAGTGTAGCGCGTTAGCGTTTGTGGCGCGCAGCGGGGCGAAGACAGATTCGGAGGAGAAGCTGGAGGGAAATTTTCGCACGTAAGATTGCATGCCCGGATACAAATGGTAGTGAAAGCCGAAGGAAACCATTTCGGCGAGGGCCTGGTCCGCGGTCCAATTCTGCCGGGCAATACGATAGGCGGCAACCATCACTCCGGAGCGATCTTCTCCGTAGTAACAGTGGACGAAGACTTTCTGCTGGGGATCGTCTTGGAAGAGTTTGAGAAATTGCGCCACCTGCGCGTTGGTGGGCGCGGACCAGCCGAGCACGGGAATATCGATGAAACGCATTCCGAGGGATTCGGCCTGGCAGCGACCATTCCGGCTATTTTAGGTTGTCCATTGCGGAGGAAAGGGGTAGAGTTCCAGCCGCTCAGTGGAGGATCTTCCATGAACCCACTTAATCTGCGCTGGCGCGAGTTGATTCTTGCCGCGGTGGTGTGTCTGACATGCGGCCTCATCGCGGTTGCTGCGGACGAGCCAACCCTGACCAAGGAGCAGATTAAGCAGTTCCTTCTCACCGCCAAGGTGGTGCGCAGTCAGGAGGCCAAGAAAGGCATCACTCACACCATGCGGCTTACGCTTTCGGACGGCACCGTGACCCACGACGCCTCTTTCCAACCTATTGATGAACACAAACGCGAGATGAAGAGTGCCACCGGCGGCATCGAACTGAACTTCGTGGACTCGTACAAGTACAATATCGCTGCTTATGCGCTGGCTGAGTTGATTGGCATGGACGACATGGTGCCGGTGTATGTCGAACGCAAATGGGAAGGCAATACGGGGTCGCTGAGTTGGTGGTTGCCTGTGAAGATGGATGAGGCGGAGCGCCACAAGCAGAAATTAACGGCGCCGGATGCGGACGCCTGGAACAATCAGATGTACAAGATTCGGGTCTTCGACAATTTGGTCTACGATACCGATCCCAACCTGACCAACGTGCTAATCGGTGAGGATTGGAAGATTTGGAGGATTGATTTCGGCCGCGCATTTCGCCTCAACAAGGAACTGAAAGACCCTAAAGACTTGGTACGCTGCGACCGGCAATTGTTGGAGAAACTGAAGGCGCTGGACGCGAACGCACTGACAGAAAAAACCAAGCACTATCTCACCAAGGATGAAGTGAAAGCGGTGATGGCGCGACGGGACAAGATTGTGGCGCAGTTCCAGAATATGATCGCTGAAAAAGGTGAGAACGAAGTGCTGTACTGAATCATTTAACCACTGAAGTAAACTGCACCGCTCAACTGGGCCAGTGGCTCTTTCGAGGATCAGGTTCTGGCAGGGCAACCAGTACGAGGGATGCAGCGGAGACGTTGGATTGCAACCCAAGTTTAAAAACTTGCTCTTTTTGGTCCCCAGGGTTTAGTGTTCGTGCTACAAATCACGTCTTGCCGGTGATCCCGGTAATAAATAAGGAGAAAAACATGCTGAAGAAGCAAGCCACTCTGCTGTTCGCGTTGGTACTTACTTTCCCGCTGGCAGCGGCGGTGTTCGCGCAAAAGGCTCCCGCCCAGGCGAAGGAGGCGCGCTGGGAAGGTAGAATTATAAGAAGCAGTAACCAGGAGTCTACGCTGACTGTTCGTAAGGCGGGTTCGACTTTAGAGAAGACCGTTGCGTACGACAGCTCGACGAAATGGGTCAGTCAGTATCACGCCGCCAAGAAGGTCAACGACATTGACCGCAGCCAGGTTAAAGACGAGGACTACGTTATTTGCAAAGGCACTTTGGACAAGTCCGGCGTACTCCACGCAACTCTAATCTCTAAGCGGCTCTCCCACTCCCAGTAGACGAGTTCGGTCTTGTAAGGCAAGTTGAAACGCCCGATTCTCTCATAAGCGTCGAGGCTCACTTGGTAACCAGATCGCGGAGCCTTCGTGCGATGGCTCCGCGATTGTGCCTTTGCTGAGGTCTATCACGAACCGCTGCGTCAAACGCAGCGCACAATGCCTAACCTCGAAGTGACCGTGCCGACGTTTTGGTCCAGGAGAAGTGAGAGCGCTTTTATATCTGATCGGACACCCTTGGGCCGTGAAGATAGATTTGCTCCCCAGGGCTGCAGGCCGCCCGCGTGGCGGCCTTTGCCACGTTTGCGGGCTCCACTACGCGTATTTTCAGCTTGTTGACTTGTGCAACTCTGGCAGCCTAATATGCACCGCAATAGAGGACGCCCTGCGGAACGCAATGTTTTCGCTGAAATTCTGCTGCTTGGCTATAGGAGGCAGGAAAATGGTCCGCCCTCCCGTCTGTGTTTCTCCCCACCGCGCTTGCGTTTCCGTCCTCCTGGTCCTGGTGTCGGCGGTGCTAGCGTGGGCGGGACCAGCAAAGGCTCCAGCGGAACCGCCGGAATCGGTAGTCGCCATCGCCGATGTCCACAATGCCTTTGACGACTTCGTCGCCATTCTCCGGCACACCGGTCTTATAGACAAGCAGAACCATTGGACCGGCGGTAAGACAACGTTCGTGCAGGTCGGGGACCTCCTGGATCGCGGCCCCAAGCCGCGCGAGGTCATGGACCTGATGATGGCACTCGAGAAAGAGGCGGCGCAAGCAAGCGGCCGGGTCGTAAGCCTGCTCGGTAACCACGAAGTGATGAATATCATGGGCGACCTGCGTTACGTCATTCCCGGGAACTATGCCAGTTTTGCCGACGGCAATTCCGAGAAGCGGCAGAAAGCTGCGTATGACGAGTATGTGAAATGGAAGGGTAGCCACGCATCCTTACTAGCCGAGCTTCCCCAGCCCATGGAGTTGACGGAGGCAGAGTGGATGGCACGCCATCCGGCAGGCTTCATTGAGCAGCGCGAGGCGTTTGGTCCAAAGGGAGAATACGGTGAGTGGCTGCGAGGACATGACGCGATGGCCGAAATTGACGGAGTCATCTTCTTGCACGGGGGAATTCATCCTGATCTGGCTAACACGAAACCTGACGCGATGAATAAGCGGATCCACGACGAAATGAAGGCATTTGATGCCTCGGAACAGTATCTGCAGAATGAAAAGTTGATTCTGCCATTCTTTACTTTGCAGGAAATCAATAGTGTGCTTCAGGCGGAAGTCGTCGCTGAGCTCAAGTCGCGTGTCCTGGCCAACGATGAGCGCCAGGCTAAGGTCTTGCAGTTCTTGAGGCATGAAGATTGGTTCAGCGTGCGGGTTAATGGCCCGCTGTGGTTTCGCGGTTACGACCAGTGGAGCGACGAAGAGGGTGCACCGCAGGTGAGCAAGCTCTTGGAGCGTTACAAGGCGACACACTTTGTGGTAGGGCACACGGTGCAGAAGGGTGGTCGCATCCGGCCTCGCTTTGGCAACAAAGTGTTCCTGATCGACACCGGCATGCTTAGCAGCTACTACCCTGGAGGCAGGGCGTCAGCTCTGGAAATCTGCGGCGATGGCAAATTCATCGCTGTGTATCTGGACCAGCAGGTAGTGCTTCTCGATTCCGCAGGGTCTTCGCCGCAAAACGGAGGGCCTGGGGAGCATCCAGGGGTGGGGGATGGGACGACGGTTTCGGAAAACGTAGCGGTCTTACCCGCCGACCGTATATGTTCCGCAGCGACGGCCGCACCGCAATGAGACACAAAGGTTGTGAAGGAAGGTACTGCGGATGAAACGGTGGATTGAGCGGGCTCTGAATGTACGGCCTGGAGATTTGGGGCGTGGCCTCCTTCTGTGCTCTTGCCTGTTCCTCGTCATCTGTAGCTACAAAATCGGCGGCGTGGCGGGGGCTGCGCTATTCCTTTCCCGTTTCCAGGCAAAGCAGTTGGCCTACGCCCAAATTTCGAGTGCGGTGCTGGTCGCGGTGGTCATAGCGGGGTACGTGCTTATTGCGCGGCGGGTTCTTCTCCGCGATCTGCTCGTCGGCAGCATGGTATTTTTCTCCACCACTTGTTCGGTGTTTTGGGGGCTAGCCCATTACTACCCCCACCTGATCTGGGTTTTTCCTGCCTTTTACGTTTGGGTAAAAATTTTCGGCGTGCTGGGGGCTACGCAGATCTGGACCTTGGCCAATTACGTTCTGACAACGCGCGAGGCAAAGCGCGTTTTTGGGATGGTGGGCGGGGGCGGCATTGCGGGAGCGATTTTTGCCGGTTTCCTCTCCAAAACCATGGCTAAGAGGTTCGGAACGGAAAGCCTGCTGCTGGCCATGACGCTGTTCGTTTTAATCTGCGCCGGTCTGGTGATCTTGGTCTGGCGCAGCGGGCGAGTGCTGGTGGGTGACGCGCAGGGGAAGCCAGGAGAATCCGCGGAAACAAGCTCGCGGAACCTGCTCGCAAGCATGCGCCTGTTGTTCTCCTCGCCCTATTTGCGGGCCATCGCGGCGGTCATCTGCATTTCGTCGTTGGTAACTACATTAACGGACTGGCAGTTCTTAGCTCTTGGTCAGCAGTACTTGGTCAAGAAAGACGTAATGGCTGTTTTTTTTGGTAACTTCAATTTTTACGCGGGCGTACTCGGACTGTTGTTTCAGTTACTTTTGACGGCAAGATTCTTACGCAGGTTTGGTATCGGCACCGCGCTGTTCGTGCTTCCCGTCACTGTATTGATGGGTTCGGTCGGTCTGCTGGCTTTTGGCACACTGGCTTCCGCAGTGGCGCTGAAGGGCGGCGACCAGGTGCTGCGTTATTCGGTCGACAAGTCTACGGCCGAGTTGCTCTACCTGCCGATCGCCGCCCGCGTGAAGTTACAGGTGAAATGGTTCATCGATACCGTCATCTGGCGCCTGGGTGATGGGCTGTCAGGCTTAATCGTCCTCATCTTTGCCACCTTGTTGCACTTCCCCCCGCGTCAAATCAGCTGGGTCGTGCTGCTGCTGGTTGGCGGCTGGCTTGTGGCGGTCTCGGTCGCGCGGCGACAATACGTCGCTACCCTGAGGGAAAGCATTAGCCAGCATCGCCTCGATGTGGAACAGGCCAGCGCGCCAGTGCTGGACCGGTCGACTACGGACCTTCTGGCCACCAATCTTTCCGCATCCGATCCCAAGGACATTCTTTACGCGCTGTCCCTTTTTGAAGTGGAACAGCAAAGAGCTGTGCATCCGGGGATACGGGCTTTGCTGATTCATTCCGCACCAGAAGTGCGGCAGAAGGCAATCGCCATTCTTTCGGCGGCGGGCGACAAAGCCGCCGTTCCAGAAGTACAACGACTACTGCGGGACCCGGAACTCAGTGTGCGCACCGAAGCCCTGCTTTTTCTGAGCCACCATGGACATATCGATCCTCTGACGGTCATAGAGCAACTTGGCGATTTCCCTGACTTCTCGGTCCGGTCGGCGGTCGTCGCCTTTCTGGCGCAGCCCGGCGAGGCTCAGAACTTGGAAGCCGCGCGGAATATCCTGGACTCTATGGTCAACGAAGCAGGAGAAGAAGGCGTGCGTAACCGGGTGGAAGCCGCCCGGCTGCTCGGCGAGTTGCCGGACTGTTTCGATCCTCTGCTCTCCAGGCTTCTTGCCGATTCCGACACTCACGTGGTGTGCGAGGCCATCCATTCGGTCGGAATGCTGCGCAAGCGCCGGCTGGTCCCTGAGCTATTAGACCGGCTCGCAGACCATAGACTAGCCCCCGCGGCTGCGCAGGCGCTGGGCAGATTCGGGGACTCCATTGTAGGAGGGTTACGCGACCACCTCTGTGACTCCGCCGTTCCCATCCAAGCACGCAGAGAAATTCCCAGCGTACTGGTGGCTCTCGGAACGTCAGCCGCCGCAAGCGTACTGCTTGACAACCTCCTGCAAGGCGATACCATGTTGCGCTTTCGCACGATTGCGGCTCTGAACAAACTTTGCCGGCTAAACCCCGAGATCGTGCTGGACGTTCAGATGCTGGAGACCGTATTGGCGGCCGAGATTCTGGGGCACTACCGGTCATACCAGATTTTGGCTACCATCGGCGCCACGACAGACGGCGTCGATCCTCTCGCGCGAGCGCTGAAGGAATCCATGCAACAGGAACTGGAGCGCATCTTTCGTCTGCTGAACCTCCTGCATCCCCGCCTCGATTTGCACAGTGCCTATATAGGTCTGCAGTCCACGAGCGTCTCCGTGCATGACAATGCCTTGGAATTCCTCGATAACGTCTTAAAATCGCAATTGCGAGACATGCTGGTGCCTCTGCTGGATAGCAAGATCACCGTGGCAGAACGCGCCCAGATGGCACAACGGCTGGTGCGCGCCAAAATCGAAAGCCAGGAACAGGCCGTGGCGGAACTCGTTGCTAGCGATGATCCATGGTTGAAGTCGTGCGGGGCATACGCCATCGGAACCCTGGGGATAAAATCTTTGGAATACGAATTAGACCGGTGCCTGAACGAATCGGACCCGCTGCTGCGCGAAACGGCGCGCGCCGCGAAACTTCGCCTGGATGCTCTCGCCGCGAAGGCTTGACCCTTCGCGGCCTCGTCCAAGTCCCTCACCTTCCGGAGCCGCCGCTAATGCGTGGAAAAAGGCTAACGCCTCTGCGCCGCCAGGGTCCCGGGACATCATATCTCGAAAAAGTTATCGTGGCAGCCGCAGGTCTATGCGTGTCGCGCGCAACACGCCCTTATCATCCACTTGGCCGAGCACAATCACAAACGACCCTTCCTTGACCTCGTCCTGTTGACCCGGCTTTCCAAGCTTGGTCCATTCCGTCGAGCTGTCGTAGGCGACCTTCCTCAAATCCTTGGATTGGCCGGTTCCGCCGCCGCGGATGTCCATCTGCGACAGGTCTTTATAAATTCTGATGACGGTACCCTGCCACTTCGTCTCTTTTTTCGCGGCTTGGTTGGCGCCCGCGGGCATGGCAGCAAATACCGCTGCCGCGAGTACCAGGGAAAGCAAAGTTAGGGAACCTTTCATTGCATCCTCCATGTTGGAATAACCCCTGGGCCTTGGCCGACTACAAAG
>Ga0209283_10002598_pt1 | contig 10065 bp, 9 predicted proteins | sample CZO8metaG_2_FD_188354 | JGI IMG/M metagenome (GOLD analysis project Ga0209283, IMG submission 188354) | Vadose zone soil microbial communities from the Eel River Critical Zone Observatory, Northern California, USA - CZOApr15con2H1.8 metaG... | ecosystem: Environmental > Terrestrial > Soil >...
ATAGGGCAGAAGATTGAAGAAGATCACGAGTCCCGCCGCAATCATTACGACCCCCGTGCCGGCTTCAATTTTCCCCACGTGGGGTTTGAGCCATTTGAGTACCCCACTAAGCTGGTTTACCCCTAAACCTAAAAGCAGGAATGGTACACCCAGCCCGAGCGAATAGAACAGCAGCAATACGACTCCCTGTCCAAGCGTGGCGGCACTCGCCGCCAAACCCAGAATAGGACCGAGAATGAGACCAACGCAGGGTGTCCATCCGATGGCAAAAATAAGACCAATCAACAGCGATGCAGGGTAACTAGAACGGCTGGGGCGAAATTCAAAGCGCTTCTGCCAATAAAAAATCGGCAATTTGAGTATGCCCATCAGATGCAGCCCGAAGATTACGAGGATAATCCCCCCAACCTGACGCAGGAGAACATGGTAGGACTGCAGAAAACTTCCCAGCGTACTGGCGGTAGCACCGAGCGCAACGAAAGCAAGCGTGAAACCAAGTACGAACAGCAACGCATGGAGGAATGTGTCCAGGCGGGCCCAATGCTCTTGCTGTCCATCTGCCGATTGATAAACGCTATGTCCCACTAATTGCGCCAGGTAAATAGGAACAAGTGGCAATACGCATGGCGAGAGAAAGGAGGCTAATCCGGCGATAAAGGCGACACCGTAGCTGATTTGTGAGAAATGCATACGCTTTTTTCACTTCTTCAAAACCAGGAAGATCAATGCTACTTCAACTATACTCCTTGATGCATGGAAGTTCTGTAGTGTAGACTACAGACGAGAGCGAATTTTTAGAGCCAGGAAGACAAGGGCACTGTTCGTTGTTACTCTATTCCGCACAAGAGAAAGGGGCTGCACATGTCGAACGTCTTAACGACAACGGTGATTGGCTCGTATACTGTACCGGACTGGTATCCTGTACTCCAGGAAGCGGTCCTGGCTGGTCAACTTACGCCCGAGGCATTCCGCGATGCGAAAGCCATCGCAGCCAGGGCAGCCGTGAAAGACCAGGAAGTGGCTGGCGTGGAGTTTGTGAGCGATGGCGAACTCTTTCGCCGCGACGACAACCGCTTTGGCCCGCCAAACGCCATGATTAGCTATTTCGCTGCCAAGATCCCGGGATTTTCTGGAGAACTGCGCCCCAAGACAGGCATTACCCCGGTAGCTCCCGAGGCCTCGCTGCCTGCGCCTGTCGTGGTCGCGCGCCTGGAAGCGGCGCCGCTTGGCCTGGTGGACGAACTGAACTTTCTCCGCGCGACGACGGAACGTCCCGTGAAGATTGCCATGACCGGTCCGCACATGTTCGCTCGCGTGGCCTGGGATGAGCATTACGCCGATCCCGAAGCGCTGGCAATGGATATGGCGGCTGTGGTGAATGCCGAGCTGCGCCGCCTGGATGCAGCCGGGTGCGATGTCATCCAGCTCGACGAACCCATCCTCTGGTTTCTGCCGCAGGATCAGCCGTGGGGTATTCGCGCCATTAATGCCTGCTTTGAAGGGGTGACGCGCGCAAAGAAAGCGCTCCATGTCTGCCAGGGCAACTACAATCCGGACCCGGCCGCTCATGTGGGCATCCGTATCTTTCCGTCTGAATTTGCCGCGATTCTGCCGGTGATCCAGGGGGCCAACGTGGATGTGGTATTGATGGCTTTCGCTTCATTGGCAGTGGCAGATCTCACGGCGCTCCATGACTTCCCACAGGATAAAATCCTTGGGGTCGGCGCGGTCGATGTCCAGAGCCACCGGATAGAAACGCCTGAGGAGGTCGTGCAAACGATCCAGCGCATAGCTGCATTTGTCGATCCTGAGCGCCTGTGGGTGAATCCTGACTGTGGCCTCAATCACCTCCCACGTGATGTAGCATTCGCCAAGCTCAGCGCGATGGTTGCTGGCGCCCAGAGCTGGTCCTCCCTTGCATAAGTTCACGTGACGAACGTCTCCACGATAGGGGCATGATCTGCGGTTTCTAGCAGACGCAGAGCGGCCTGGATGACCGCTCGCTGCTGCTCATGACGGTGCGGCAATCCGAGGGGGCGTCCCATGAGATGCGGTGTGATGAGTGTGCGCGCTGGCTTGAGCAGCTCCGCATTCGGGCGGAAAGCTTCGATGTAGACGCACACGGTGGGGATACCGATCGACTCGATGGCGCGCGCGACGTGACCCACGGTCACATGACAAATGGGTCAGCCAGCGGTCAAGAAGACCGCGTCTACTCCATCATCTTTGAGCATCTGCGCCCACGCGGGCGCGCTCTCCTGCACCAGGCGCGGAATGTTGGTCAGCCCATGATAGGAGTAGTTGCGCTGCGCCAGCGAACCAATCACTCCCTCCTGGGCAAGTTCGCGCAGGCGCGTCAAGGGAAAGATGACATTGATATCCTTTTGCGCGGCGCGGATGTCGTAGGCCACATGCCCGACGCGCAGGCGCTCTTCCGGTGTCTCCGCCAGGATGATGCGCAGAGACGGGAAGCGCTCGGTAGCCTTGCGCACGTCGCGCACCGCCTGCTCGTAGCTAAGTTCGGCGGGGTAGTACGGGTCCTGGTCGTCGCGATAGACGGCTCCTGAGCTGAAGAGGGCCACGGTAGCCTCCCGGAGCGGCTTGCGCAGTGGGGCGAACGGGGCATCAGGGAAATCCGGGCGGAACGGTGTGGGGATCTGTGTGGGCGTATAGGCCGCAACCTGCCCTTGCTCCACAAAGCGCGCGAGCGCGTCGGTGTCGCCATCATCAATGGCATCGCCCACCCGCCGTAACAATCCCTGGAGAAAGTTCGCGAGGTCCTCCTCGGAGAAGTTTTTGAGAAACTTGAAGAAGTTGTCGGCGCGCTGGGCATGGTAGAGACTGGCGGCAAAGGCGGTGAGCGAAAGCGGCTCTGGCGCTGACGAGCCTGGCGCGTTTGATGGGCGATCAACCATGGATGCGATCTCCTCGGGTGCAAAATAATCAAAAACACACCGCTAAACCACGATGCTATAGAGGAGAACTATTGTGCGCCACGTGTTATTCCCCCGTCCTCGCCTCAGCGTGAGACCAGCTCGTGGTTATGAGATTGTCGCCTGTATTTATGCGCCAGGTCGAACGTTGTTCGCTTTCTCCCTGGCAGGATTCGATCACCCCGCGGGATGAGGCGACCACGATAGTTGTGAATATCTACCAGATGAATCGTGTAATTATGGTAGAACAGGTAAAAAATTCCTCCTTTCCTTGTCGTGATGAAGCATAAAAAGAGAGGTAAGCATCCTCCTTCGCACATCACACTTACGATGCATCGCGTCCCCGGCGATGCGTGCTTCTTTTCCTCGTCAGTCTTGGATCGCGTTCCTCGTTGAGCTGTTCCTGGAATGCTTCTTCTTTCTTAGCGGTTCCTTCTAGACTCTGGCTGTGTACTCACTCTCCTCCATGTGAGGTTGGTAGTCCAGCCTACAGAACGGCGTTTCGCACTGTGAAATAGTTCATCCTGGCGGTGTGCTCAACCTTGCGGACCCACGTTGAGTCCCATTCACATCACCGCCACATAAGGAGGATTCCTAGAATGAAACCTTATACTCTCCCAGTTCATCGCCTCGTCAGGCTCCGCATGCGCCATCTGGGCATGCTGACCGTGCTGCTGAGCACCGTCGTCGTGCTGCTCTTTGGCTCCATCCCGGCTGCGCGTGCTGCCACCGGCGACTTTACCGTGTCTGCTCCTGTGGGCATTGACGGCGCTGTCTATCTGGTGCGCGGCGGGCTGCAGACCTGCGACTCCAGCAACAACTGCACGGGAGGACTGACCCAGCCGAAGCTCGTTACCACGCAAGGGTACTCCTCACCCCCGAGCTTTATCTGGAACAATACCACGATCGTGGTGGCTGCGGGTGATCCCGATACCGGTTTTCGCGGCACGGTGAACTTCCAGCTCAACACCCTCCCGCAGGGCGTCACCTCGCAGACGGCTCCCTCCACCACGATCACCGATAACACCATCCTGTACTACGATTTTGGCTCTCCCGTCTATGGCACGGACACCACGCTCCAGCTGAGCGCCGACAGCACCGCGCCTCTGGGCAACTTCACGCTGACCCTGACGGCGACCAGCGGCTCGCTCAGCCACAGCACCACCCTCACCGTTGACGTGGTGGACCAGTTGCCCGCCACGACGCTGTATCAACTCACGCTCCCCCCAACCACGTCTCTCTCCCCATCCACGTATGGTGGGAGTCCTGCCCAGGGGACGGTGCAGCTCACCTTCCCAGCCCCGGCGGGCGGGACGGTGGTCGGTCTCGGAAGTGGCAATCCCTCGGTCGCATCCCCGCCCGCCAGTCTCACGCTTCCGGCGGGGTCCACCAGCGGCACCTTTACCATCACCACGCAGCCAGTGACCAGCGATACCTCTGTCCGGCTTTCGGCGACCCTCAACGGCCAGACGATCACCTCCGCAACCCAGTTGTTGGTGCAGCCGCCTCCAAGCCTGACGAGCTGAGTACGAATCCGTCGACCGTGGTGCCAAACATGTTTGGCGACAGTCCTTATCCTGCGATCGTGACCATTGCCGAGCCGGTGCCCACAGACAGTAACGGGGTCGTGGTTGCGCTCTCCAGCAGCAACACCCAGGTTGCAACCGTTCCGGCAACCGTCACCATTCCGGCCTCAACGTGTAATTCGACCGGATGTACCATGAATAGCCGCGTCGGCTTCGATGTGACGATTATCGCCAAGTCGCCGCCAGGGACCGTGACGATTTCTGCGACGCTCGGCAGCCAGACCGTGACGACACAGATGACCTTACTGGATTCGGTCGCGGCTACTTCCCCGTATCCAACCTGGAGTAAAGGCAAACACATCTTGAGTGTCAGCGCGATTACGAACAATCCCAGCGATACGTTGAAGGTCTTCGTGAGTGGCACCACGACGTTGATCGGCACCCTGACCAACCTGGGAGGAGGCAATTATCAAGGTCAGCTCAAGTGGCCGACCAACCCGGGATATATCGACATCAAGAGCAGCGGAGGCGGTTTCACCTATGCCTTCGTCAACGCGGTGAACTAGCGCAAGGGGTGGGATGAGATGCCGATGACAGCCTGGCGTATTGATGCGTCACAGGAGCACTTGCCACAGGCTCAGATGCGTCAATCGCATGGTGCAGCCCGAAAAATCGCTGGCGTATGGGATCAGCTCGCTCCTGATTTCGGCACCAGCATCACCGGTGGTATGAGACCGACAAAACGACTGGCTTGCAAGTGTCTCGGGGCATCAGGCCTGCTGAGGTCGCCCGGCTGATCGAGGCGGGCCGGTCAATCGGTACGGCGTGCCCCATTGAGTGTAAGCAAACAAGAAAGGAATTTCGCATGAACTCACTCAAACCTGTTTTCACCATGTTTCACGCGGCAGTAGGACTCAAGCGCCTGCTGGTCGCCGCGCTCGCCGTACTCCTGCTGGGAGTATTCACCGCCCTCCCGGCCCTGGCCTCCGGCTCCGGCACCTGGACGCTGACCGGCAGTCTGAACGTCGGCCGCGCGAACCACACGGCGACGTTGCTCTCGAAGGGGCAGGTGCTGGTCGCTGGCGGGTTGTTTGATGACTACGGATACGACGTCCCCACCCGCAGCGCGGAACTCTACACTCCCTCCACCGGCAAATGGACGAATACCGGCGGGATGAATGTTCCCCGTGCTTTCCATGTGGCAGCCCGCCTCTCCGATGGTCGGGTGCTGGTCGCCGGCGGGCGCGACCCCTACAATCGCAACCAAGCCACCGCCGAGCTCTACGACCCGGCCACGGGCACCTGGGCGTACACCGGCAGTCTGAATACCGGTCGGTCCTCCTTCACCGCGACGCTGCTCTCCAACGGGCAGGTGCTGGTCGCCGGTGGGAGTAATAGTGCAGGTCACCTCGCCAGCGCGGAGCTGTATACTCCGGCCACGGGCAGCTGGACGCTGACCGGCAGCATGAACGTCGCCCATTCAGAGCACACGGCGACGCTGCTCTCCAACGGCCAGGTGCTGGTCGCCGGCGGGCTCCCCAACTCCGGTGCGGAGCTGTATAATCCGACCACGGGCAGCTGGACGACCACCGGCAACCTGAACCAGGGCCGGTACGACCATACCGCAACGCTGCTCTCCAACGGGAAGGTGCTGGCAGCCGGGGGGTATGGAGGCTGCGGCCCCTGCAGCAGTGCCGAGCTGTACACGCCCTAGCACCCCTCCCCTGTCACTGTTGCACATCCGGTTCGCTCCGCTTCGCTCGCTGCTTGAGCGAGCGGGGGGAACCGGGCAGCTCTCACACAAACCAGTAAGCAAGAAAGACCCTCTATGTCAAGAGTTACAAACGGGAAAGGAAGAAGCAAGATGAGTGTAGGTGAAGCTGCCTCCCGTGTGGGGGAGCCAGTCCACCACACCGTTCACACGCATGGAAGTCGAGACAAGCTCTCCTTTCGCATCAAATCCCGCCTTTCTCACCCAGATCGCTTTAGTCCACCACACGTACATGGTGCTGCAAGTCCATCCCCACGTTTGGGCGAGCCAGGAGCGCGGGCGATGCCGCCCTTGACAGGGGTGGGTGAGCGCTGCGCGCCGAGAGCGACCTGGTCCTGCATTGATGAACCGCTGAAGACGCCCGGTCGCTCTCGCTCTGCGAGTCTACCCACCCCTGTCAAGGGTCGATTCTCTCGGCATCGCTTGCTCCGCGCTCCTGGCATGAGCCACATGGCAGCACCCCGACCGAGCCTCAAGCTCCCAGGGATGCTTGATGAGCCTGTCGGCTCTCTTGCTTCGCCTTCCGTAGCTCAAGGCCAAGACGAGCGCGCCCGCCCCCGACCTGCCTACCTCCTGCGCGGCCTTGACTCGGCGTGGTCTTTGGCCAGCAACCCACACCGGGAGTCGGGAACGCGGTGGCGGGCTGCGGCAGACGTTGGAGCAGGCGAGGGCCAGGGGTCACGTTCGGCAGAGGGGCGACGCGGGAACCGCTGGGGCGACTCCGTTGGCGCATGGGCTCTCCGCACTCGCGAAGGACTTCGCAGCGCTGAGCGCGCCCAACGGGGCGTGATGGAGTGGGGTGGCTTGGACTCAGGCGGCGTGTGGCCGGGGCGCATGCGCCCGTTTGGCCGCTTCAAAGGTCGCGGTCTGATAGCTGGTCTTGGTCACCCACATGCGATACATGATGCGCACCCAGACGTTGGCCAGGGCACGCACGGCCATGCTGTGGCTTTTCCCTTCTGCTCGCTTGCGTTGGTAGTAGGCCAACGCCCAGGGTTCTTGCCGTGTGGACTGCCAGGCAAACTGGTAGAGCGCATTGCGCAGCGGTTTCACGCAGGCGAAGCGTTTGTGCGCCTTGGCATACTTGCCACTCTGGAACGGCACGGGCGCGGTTCCGGCCAGGGTCTGGACGCTGGTGGCATCGGCATAGCGGCTGCGCTCATCGCCCCATTCGGCGAGCAGGCGCGGGGCCAGGCGCTTGCCCGCTCCAGGCAGCGACCGCCAGAGCTCCTGATCGTCATGGCGCAAAAAAAGGGAGCGGATGGCCTTGTCATAGCTGGCCATCTCCTGGATCACCACCAGCAGTTGCTTGACCAGAGACAGCAGCAGGCGCGACTTGGCACGCACGATGACCTCGCTTGCCACCAACTGGGGACGATGCAACTCCTCAAAGATCTTCGGCGCAGCCTTGGTCGGGTTGGTATGCTTGCCTGCTCGCAAGGTCGCCGTGAGCTCTGCCACCGAAGCGGCTTGCGCGGCTTGCGGAGTGGGATACGCCTGCAAAAAGACGAGCGTGGAGCGCTGCTGTACCTTGGCAAACAGGTGCAAGGCGGCAGGATAGTACTCCTTCAGACAAGCCGTCAACTGGTTCACCAGGCGCGTCTGGGTCTGGATCAAAGCGTCCTGATCGCGGGTCAGCGTTTTCAGTTCTTGCACGATGGGGCTATCGGGCTCCAAGCGGCGCAGTTCGGCCAACTCAAGACGGCCGATCTTGGCCAGCAAATGGGCGTCGATTTGGTCGGTTTTGGCGCCTGCCGCTTTGCGCAACTGATTGGCCGTCTTCGGGTTCACCGGATAGACCGGGATGCCGGCTTCCAGCAGAAAAGTGATGAGCAATCCATGGTTCGTTTCGACGATGCAAGCCAGGTGCTCGACTTCGGGAGCAATGTTCAACAGAAACTGTTTCAACTCGTTCAAGCCTTGGTGGCTGTGGGCAAAGCGCCGTACGCCCACGCGCTTACCCGCTTCATCCAGCACCTCCACATCATGATGGGTATCTGCCCAGTCCAGTCCAACGTACCACATGCGGTGGCTTCCTTTTCTAGCGATTCGAGAGCAACTCCTGGGGGTGTCGGGTCCTTATATAATGGGTGCTCGAAGCAACGTCCCTCCAATCATCGATTGGCCCAGGAAAGCTGCCAGGGGAAGCACGATCTTCCCTTATCGGTCGAGCCGTGTGGAGAAACAAGTCTTTCCCCGGCAGTGCAGATCACGCAGGACTCTCCCTGCCAGCCCTTGGTCCAAAGGGCTTGAACAAATATTAACATATAAGGAGAACATGGTTATTATCTTGAGTTGCATAGAGAAAACGTCCGTTTTACTTCTACAGTTCTTGACCATAGAAACCCCCTTTTAATCCCAGCAGAAATCCTATAAAATAACTCCACGTATCCATAAAAGAGTTTGGAGGAGCTATGCAGAAACGCGAAACTACATGGAGGAAATTACTCAATCTGCATCAGGAGGAGTACCGCATCTGGTTGGATAAAGATGAGAAACGCTTCCAAATATTCGATAAGCTTGCTGAAGATTTGGAGCGCTATGTAATAACTTCTCTTCAGCCAGGTCCCTACGATGATATATCTATAGATGATCTATGTAAACGGTTCGTTCATCGCATTCCAGATGTTCTTGGCAATTGTGATAATGCCAATATGTATGATGAGGATATGGCAGCGCTAGCATATGCCCATGTCCATTTATTAGAAAGATACAGGCGTTTCTGGGATATTTTGCTTCGTCTCCTTAAGGAAGCAGTTCTCCCGATGAGTGAAAACGAGCTGGAAGTCCTGGATGTAGGGACTGGACCCGCGCCAGTCTTATATGCTATCTCTGATTTTTATCAATTACTTCAAAAATTTACTCACGAAAAAGGATATCCTTCATTGGGAATACCATTTCCGGAGCTGTCCAGCGTTGAATCAAGCCGCGAGCTGGAGCAATTTATACATGCCTTCTCGGAAGTGTCACAAAGATCTCATGGGCCTTATTCTATAACTTTTCGTAACTTTAAAGGACTGGACTTCAATGAACTAAGAGCAGAAACTATAAAAGAAGCGAAGAACAAGTGGAAAGCGAATAAAGGAAGGCAATGGCATGACTACTATGACTACGGTACCCAGAGCTGGGAGAGTTATTCTGAAGAGATGGATAATCCCATGTCACTTAATGGACTATACCGTTACAATTTTGTCATTTTCAGCAATTTTCTCACTACAGAGAGTGATATAGAAATGTGGAAAAAGGAACTGAATGCTACCTTTTTATCAATCCGGCATGGCGGGGTTGTTGTTGTCACTGGCGCAAGTGCCAACAATAAAAAGTATAAACCCATCTATCCTATTGTGAGGGAAATAGCGAAAGAGACCCAGCTTGGTCGAATTAAGTCCGTTTCAGGAGAGATAGCCTGTGAGTACTCTGATATCTATGCCAAACGTATCAAACAACACTATGATACTGTGTGGACGTGGATTAAATCAAACTCATCTATAAATGACTCCTTTTTGGAATCATTTAGAGTTGGGAAAAACAGGATTGTTAAGAGTTTGTGGGACCCAGATACAAATTTACAAGGTCCAGGTAGCCCGAATGAGTTTACTTTGTTAGCTTTCCGAAGAAATCAACGTCCTCCAAAATTGCGGAGAAAGAAGTAAAAGCTACTCGTATTGTTCTGATGGTTAACGTTCACTTTGTCAAGTACCCGAAACCACATTTGAGCCGAGCCGGGGAGCAAAGTGTACGCTATCCCTATTTGTTGCGCGGAGTGGTCGTTGATCGAATTGACCAGGTATGGAGCTGCGATATCACCTACATTCGTCTGGCACGAGGGTTCGTC
>Ga0209283_10002605_pt1 | contig 10050 bp, 7 predicted proteins | sample CZO8metaG_2_FD_188354 | JGI IMG/M metagenome (GOLD analysis project Ga0209283, IMG submission 188354) | Vadose zone soil microbial communities from the Eel River Critical Zone Observatory, Northern California, USA - CZOApr15con2H1.8 metaG... | ecosystem: Environmental > Terrestrial > Soil >...
TAAGTAGCAGAAAACAGAGCACAGGCAAGAGTGCCTGTGCTACAAAAACGCGTCTCAAATGGACTTTTTCCGCAAACTGTAACGCCGCATTGATTTTCCGGCGTTTAACGGCACGGCTGATGGTTCGGCTCCGCTCACTCCAAGAGCCGTGCCCTACAAAACCTCGCGTTCTCACACACACTCTGAAGCTGGGCCCTCCGAAGGCAGTCGAAAGTTCACTCACGGCGCAACGAGTTCGATTGTTGGTATTGCCGGGGGGAGTTCACCGAACGGCAGACAAGCTGCACCCAAAAGAAGCAATGCTTCCGGTGCCGGTCAGTCTCGGCTCAACAACACGGTGTGTATATCGGGTGTGAGAAGCTTTTCATCTGGCCAGGCTTCCACCGTTCCCTGGTGTGTGACGACCTGACACCGCAGGCCGGCACTGCGGATGCGGCAGAGGAACTCACGAGGATCAATCGTTCTCTGGATCATCTGAGGCGCAAATTCCATCAAAATCCGGATCTGCGGACTATGCCGCAGGAGCTCTTGCATGCCGTCAAAAATCAGAGGCTCGCTGCCCTCGGCATCGATTTTCATAACGTCCACTGGGTCGGAGATGAGTTCGTCGAGCGGAATAGCCGGGACTTTAACCTCCGCCGCGATGAGCGGATCACCAACATTGGCGAGGATCGTGTTGCTGCCGTGGTAGTGGCGGAACTGGTAGAGGGTGACTTCCCCTCGTTTGTCAGCCGCAGCGCATTGCTGCGTGCGTACCCAAGCGGCGTACCCATTTACGCCCACGTTCTTTTCCAGGATCTCAAATGTGTGTGGATCGGCCTCGATGGCATCAACGCGCCCCCGCGGCCCGACCCCGGCTGCCGCGAGCAACGTATAATAGCCGACATTGGCGCCGACGTCGACAACATGCATGCCGGGCCGAAGCAGCCGTCTGAAGACACGGGTGATCCACATTTCCCAGCACCCTTCCAGCAGCAGGTGCGGTGCGAGGCTGATGTCGCGTGTGTCCACGTACATCTTGAAGTGGTCCAGGACGCGGGTCAGCGCCAAGTTCTCGCCGAGATAAACCGCGAAGCGCCCTTCGTTCGAGGATCGTGGCCCGTCGCCTGGCTCCTCCAGTAGAGAGGAAATGGAACGATCCAGCGAAGGGATTCGGCTTAGATGTTGCCGCAAATCTGCCTCGAGGTTTGTCAGGCGGAACAACACACGATCGAGGCTCACCGTCTGTAATGACAGGCCCCTCGCGATCGTGGACCATAAGTTGGCTACTTCTCCCCCACTGTCTTCAACTCGGCGAACCATCCCCGCTTTGCAGGCACTCAGCAGTTTTTCCGTTGCGTCCTTCTGACCCTGATCTGCGTACGCAAGGCTGAATTCGAGTAAGGGGATCGCTTCTGCGTAGCGCTGCTGACCCGCCAGCAACGCCCCCAGGTTTGCTACGGCTTGGGCATTTTGCGGGTCCACGTCGAGAGCTCGCCGGTAGCCGCCCTCGGCGTCGGTGGGATGCCCCGCCAGAAACTTTGCCGTTGCCCAGTCATTCCACCGCTCGCTGGTTTGTTCTTCGAGCAACGATTCGGCTAACAACAGGGCGGCGCTATCATAATCCCCTTCTTGAAACAGATGGACCGCCTTGTTGTACTTTGCGGATGGTTGCGGCGAAATGCTTTGAGGCTCCATGATACTCCTCGTCGATGGCAAAGGGATCGTACTCGCCTGCGCAACATCGCGCGCAGTTCTGCGAAGACCCATGCACCTCGCAGGCCAATGTGCGGCTCAGGCACAATTAATGTCCGCGAAGCTTACACGCGGAACTCGAAAAATCTCCAACAAGAAAGCTGCACGTCCCGATTTTGCAGATACTTCCAGGCTTATTCCACGTTGCGCTGCCTGCCAGAAATCTCTCTCGCCCGTCTAGGGCCGAGTATTGGCATTCATCGCGCCATGGGCACAATTTGCCGAGCCTCTCTCGCATGGAACCAGTCCAGGGGAAGGTAACCAGTACTGAACACACGCGTCTGCGCTCCATGTTTGCACTTTCGGACGATAGTATGATTCGTCCGTTGCGCAGGAACTTTAGAATTTTCTAATCATACAAGCGAGGTTGGATGCGGATCGTAATTCTTGAGAATGACGTCCCGTTAGCCGAGTTCATGAAGGAGCAGTTGGAAAGCGAGCATTGGCGAGTGGATCTCGCGGGGAGCGATTCGGAATTAGAATTTCAGCTCCAAGCCAATGCCTACGGCCTGGCGATCATCGATCTGGGGCTGCCCACCAAGGAAGGATTAGACCTTCTGCGCCGAATCCGGGCGGGAAGCCCCGATCTGTTGGTTCTCATCCTTTCCGTAAGCGGCGACCCGGAGACCCACTTCAATTGCCTGGACGCTGGCGCCGACGATTTCATCACCAAGCCGTTCTATTCCTCCGTGCTTTTGGCGCGCTTGCGGGCGCTCTTGCGCCGCCGCAATCATTCATCGAATACGATTTTGAAGGTAGAAGACGTGGAGCTCGACCGGGTACGGCGCACGGTGAAGAGGAACGGTTGCGCGATCGACCTTACACAGAAGGAATTCGCCTTGCTCGAAATTCTGATGGAGCGCCCTCTGCAACCCGTGTCGCGCGCCACCATCTCCAAAGACGCCTGGAATCTCCGGGAGGGCGACACAATGACCAACACTGTTGATGTCTATATTAATTATCTTCGCAAGAAAATTGACTTTGACGACGACCACCCGTTGATCCGAACCGTTCGGGGCGTGGGATATCAGATCGGCGGCGCAAGAACGAACAACCACGAAAAGTGCGCGGCCAACTCCTGAGGTCTGCCCGCGAAGCATTCATCCACACCTAGACGCGCGTTCAGAAGAAATGCTTGTACAGACAGCCCTCAGGGCGAACCCGCTGTGCGAGACTCATTTGTTTGTGGAGGGACGGGTGTCCCTCTTCTTCTCCTCCGGAGCTTTCCCTGCCGGGGCCGGCGCAATCTCCCCCCCAGCTTTGTAACTCACAATGACAGGTGGTGGAGCGAGAACCACGATGTCCACGCGGCGATTGTGCCCTCGGCCTTCTGCAGTTTGATTCGAATCAATCGGATGGTATTCGCCATAGCCGGCCGCCCCTAACCGCCACGGCGCCATCTTATATTGGACGATGAAAATTCGGATCAACTCCATCGCGCGAGCCGTAGAGAGTTCCCAATTGGAATGGAATAGTGCGGTATGGATTGGGACGTTATCGGTATGCCCCTCGATCCGTAACATTTCGGTGCGGTCCTTGAGGACACCGGCAAGACGCTCGACGGCATCCTCGGAGGATCGGCGCACCGCCGCAGAGCCGCTCTCAAAAAAGCCCATCTCACGCAAGCTGATCACCAGGCCTTCCCGCCGCATATTGAGGTTTACCACGTGGCCCCGAATTTCGGGCGCCAGCGCCTTTTCAATTTCGGACTGGATGTCCCGGATCTCGCCGGGGAGAACCGCGTTGCTCAAAGTGCCGTTTTGCGGCTGCACGAATCGCTGGAGATCCTGCGATCGGACCACGTTCTCGATCACCTGAACATCCTGAAACGGCATCGGCTCCGATTGAGCAAGCGGCAACTTCGTATTGGAGCTGGGAAACACCCCCATCTGCTGGAAGGCGACCTGAATGGCCAAAGCGAGCTTGCCAACTTTCCGCTTGTCCACTTGCGAGGCGGAGTAAAGGACCACAAAAAATGCAAACAGCAAAGTGATGAAGTCGGCGTAGGAGACGAGCCAACGCTCGTGGTTCGCGTGCTCTTCGTGCCTTCTGCGGGCCATGGTGTTATTCCTTATCCTTCTGTCTTGCCTTCTTCAGCGAGGAAGCCTTTTAGCTTCGTCTCGAGCATCCGGGGGTTCATGCCTTCCAGAATGGAGATCACTCCCTCGAGAATCATTTCCCGGACAACTTGCTGTTGCCGGATTCGTATTTTGATCTTCCCGCACGAAGGGAGAAAGAAGAGGTTGGCCATGCCCACACCGTAGATCGTGGCAACAAAGGCAACGGCGATTCCGCGCCCGACCTCGGTGATGTCGTCCAGGTGTTGCATGACCTGAATCAATCCCAACACCGCTCCAATGATTCCAATCGTTGGCGCAAATCCGCCGGCGGCCTCAAAAACCCTTGGAATGTGTTCTTCGTGCTCCGCTTTATTGTCGAGATCCAGCTCCATCATTTTCCGAAGCTCTTGCGGCTCCGTCCCGTCCACGGCGAGCATCAGAGATTTTTTCAGGATGGGGTCCTGGATCTTCTCCACTTCGCTGTCGAGCGAGACAATCCCTTCTCTCCGCGCCTTGTTGGCAAAGGCCACAAGCTGTCCGATTTGGGTTCCCGGATCGGTGCCCTTATGGAAAAACACGGAACCGAGCTGTTTGAACGCCTGGAGAACCACCGACAAGGGAAACTGGAGCAATACGGCCCCAAGGGTTCCGCCTATCACAATCATGGCAGCGGTGGGCTGCATGATCTGCGCGATTGTTCCGCCTTCCAGAGTCAATCCAAGCAGGATGCCTCCGGCTGCGATGGCCACTCCCGCAAAACTGCTCTTATCCATTTCCTGGGTCCCCTATTTCCCTTCCCTGGTTGGCAGAGCCTGTTGCGCACTCTCCGCAGCTGAACCACCCGAGCTGGCAGCCTGAACCCCTATTCCGGACAGAATACTGCGGCGAAATTCCAAAATTCTTTCCAGAACCTTGTCGCTTGATTCTAGGACCACGACCTTTTCACCCGTCACCAGAGTCAGCACCGTATCTGGCGCGTTTTCAATGAACTTGATCAGGTCGGAGTTGACGATCAGGGGGTGGTTGTTGAGACGCGTGAGCTGAATCATGGCTCTGTCGCTTCCTAAGAGACACCATCCCGCCAGCGTCAGGATAGTCTCCGGCCAGCGTTCAATTCGAATATCGGCAGTTCGAGGGCTGGCTTGAGTCGAGTAAGCCCCATGCAGGTGGCCAGACTGCCTGAGCGGTGTCTGCTATGGCTTGCATGGTTCTGATGGCCACCGGCGTGCACCTTTGAATCCTCGGAATTCTGTAACTAGCTTAGAAATCAGAGGATTAGCTAGGAAATTTTTGCCCGGTGGGCAGTCAGAATCAGGCTCGCAAGAAACTCTTCCAAGGGGGGAGGTTGAAATTTCGCGGGCAGTCTGAAACCAAACAAGAAAAATGGTCGCAACATTTGCCAGCGTTCCGGCTAGCGGCAGCACCCCGGCCCCGAGTATTCCGGCTCCTTTAGGCGCAGCAGGCATTTATGCCACGCCGCTCGGGGCCATTCGTCCGGGGGTGTTTCTTCGCGGCGTCCTGTATGGCGGGAGCGGTTACGCACAGGAAAACCTAATGATTGTACTTGCGCTCAACCGCGCCGGGATCCCGGTGCGCATCGATCCCGTCATGCAGCAATATGACGCGCAGAACTTGCTTCCCCTTGAGGCCCAGATTGCTCTTGAATTCACGAAGCTTCAACCGATTGACCTGGCGCAGGGGATCTATTTCCAGGCCTTGCCGGCCCACGACTTTCGGACCAATGTGTACGCGGGTCATCGCGTCGGCAGAACGATGTTTGAAACCGACCGGATTCCAGACGGCTGGGCCGAGAAGTGCAACGCGATGGACGAGGTCTGGGTTCCCAGCTATTTCAATATGGAGACATTTCTCCATGCCGGCGTTGACGAGCATCGTTTACGCTGGATGCAGGAGGGTGAAGACACACAATTCTTCCATCCGAAGAACCCGCCTTTTGACATTCCAGGAACGCGCCGATTCAATTTTCTTTCGGTTTTCCAATGGACTCAACGGAAAGGCCCGGATGTCCTTCTGAAAGCCTACGTGAACGAATTCAAGGAGGACGAAGATGTGGCCCTCATTCTCCGGACCTACGGACGCTCGGGGCCGGACTCGGATGTTCTGCCACAGCTTCTGTACTATCTCGAACGTGAATTGCGGTTGCCGCTGGAAAAGACTCCCCCCATCATCCTGCTCCCTGGATTCATTCCCACCCGGGACCTGCCGCGGCTGTACACCTCAGCGGATTGTTTCGTCCTGCCAAGCCGTGGAGAAGGTTGGGGGCGACCATGTGTGGAAGCCTTGTCCTCGGAGATGCCCGTGATCGCCACCCGTTGGAGCGGCCAAATGGATTTTCTAACCGAAGAGAATAGCTATCTTATCGATTATCAGATGGTTCCAACGCCGACGGACATCGATATCGAATGCTTCGCTGGGCATCGCTGGGCTGAGCCCAGCGTGGATCACCTGCGGGCGTTGATGCGGCATGTGTTTTCACACCCGGAGGAAGCGAGAAAGAAAGCGCAGCATGGCCGTCACGAGATCGTCGAGAAATATGATTGGACTGCCATCATGGCGCGTTGGGCGAAGGAGTTCGAGCGGCTGCTCGGTTGAAAGAAATGATTCAAATTCCAGAACTGCATTTCCAGTTGCCATCCCAAACACAACAGCCAGTCGCGTCTTGGGCGTGCGGCACCGGGACTGAGGGGTGATTTGAATGGGTGTTTGCGTCGTAGCACCGGCCACAGGAATGACGCGCCTCGTTTGTCAGCGTAGTGCTCATATCGCGCTGGTTACGGATGCCAACTCGACGGACCTGATTCCGGCCGCGGTGCGAGGGGTCGCGGATACCGTGGTGCTTAGCGATCTTTCATGCATAGGCATGTCAGAAGTCCCTGAGAACGCCGACGGCGCGCTGGTCTGGTGCAAGGGTGAGGAACCGATCAGCGGCGCGGCGGCAGATTGGCGTCGGTCGTTTTTTTCTGAACCATCGGGCAGCGCCTGGGTCGCCGTGCACTGGCCCTGTCTCGAACACGCTGACTTGTTGGGTCTGGAGCCGCGCGTGATTCTGGCAGGAGCGCAACGCACGATTTGGAACCCGTTTTTGCGGATTGCTGGGTCCAAGCCGTCTGAAAAAATGAAGACCGCGTGGCGCACCAATGGCAAACCTTGGGCCCAACTCTCTTTGGCGCTCTGGCAGGAGTTTGAACGCCCGGGTGACAGCTTGGAATCTCTGCGGGGCCTTTGGCAGTCGAAGGCGGTGAATTTGCAGTTTTCAGCGCTGGTGCTTCGCAATCTCATCCTCGTACTGATGCGTCGAGGGGATTGCGCCAAGGCAGAGGAATTGCTCAATCTTGGCGAACAGGCGTTTCCGGGCCATGCCGAACTACCTTATCTTCATGCGATCTCTTCCATCCTGCAGGGGAACACCTCGAAAGCGATCAAATTTCTTGAGACGGCCCTCAGCTACCGCGGATGCGAATTTATTGGCAGTGGGGGGGAGAATTCGTATCGTGCCAGATTTCTCCTGGGAGTGATCTGCAAGAAGGTTGGCCAAATGGAGAAGGCCGTACTCTACTGGGCGCCCAGTCTTCAAGAGCAGCCGGCATTCAGGCCCGCGGTGCAGGCGCTGCTCCAACAGGAGATGCCTCGAGCGAAAGCGGAATGGCTGCACTATCCTTTGGCAGAGATGGTGCGGCGAGAGCCGTATTATTTGGACCCGGTCCTGAATTTCATGCTGGCGCACCAGATGCGCGTTCCAGCACGCCGCCTGGTTGAGACGATGGCTATCGATACCGCGCAGCGAGTGCGTCATCTAGAAGCCATCACTCAGGCAGAGGCCCGAATCGCACCCCGGCCTCGGACCTCGGCGACGAAGCCCGGCGTCGCCTTCATTGGACCATTCTTCGACGCCTCCGGACACGCACGGATCAACCGGGCTGTCGGCCTGGCTCTGCTCAACTCGCCGCAATTTGATACGTCCTTTGATTCCACGACCTGGCCCACGCTTTCCCTGCCCACTCTAAGGGACGGGGAGAAAATTTGGAACGCTTCGCGCCGGCAAGCGGCTCGCTTGGACTTGACGATTCGTCATCAATGGCCTCCATGTTTCGACCGCGCAAGTTCGGGCAAGCTGGTTTGCATTCTGCCCTGGGAACATAAAGCCGTCCCAGTCCGGTGGGTAGAAGAAATCGAGGCCAAGGTGGATGAAGTCTGGACTCCTTCCCAGTTCGTGCGAGAGGCATTCCTGCGCGGTGGGGCTTCGCCCCAGCGCATCCGAATGCTTCCCAACGCTGTGGATTCCGGCACGTTTCGGCCCGACGGCCCGGCGACCCGCCCGCCCAACAGCCGCGGATTTGTCTTCCTGTTTGTCGGTGGTCCCATACGACGCAAAGGAATCGATCTGCTGCTGCAAGCCTATGGCGACGCATTTACGCGCGAAGAAGACGTCACACTCATCGTGAAGGATCTAGGCTCGCGCACGTTTTACAACAACATCACCCGTCTGGCAGATGTCCACGAGTTTGCGACGCGAAGTTCCGCTCCTCACACCTTGATCCTCACGGAAGAAATGGACGACGCGGCGCTGGCCGCTCTCTACCGGGGTGTTGATGCACTGGTGCTTCCGTATCGTGGCGAGGGCTTTGGCATGCCGATGATTGAAGCGATGGCCTGCGGAAAACCAATCATCGCGACGGGCGAAGGTCCAGCCGTAGAATTCTGCTCACCGGAAATTGGTTACTTGCTCCCTGCCCGCGAAGTGCCCGTTCCTGAGGCCCCTCCGCCGGTCGGCAAATTTTCCGGTGAGTGGACGTGGTTCGAGCCCGACGTGGCTGCGCTGGCCCATACGATGCGCTACGTGTACGAGCACCGTGAGGAAGCGGCAGGCCGTGGCCAAAAGGCTGCGAACACAATTCGAGACACATTGACCTGGCAGCGGGTCCTGCCGATGTATCTAGAAAGGGTGACGCAGTTGGTCGCTAGCGATGCCTCCCAACTAGGAACGAGCTTCTCGTGACCTGGAGATGCGCGGTTGAAGCCTAAACTCGCTCTTTCGATGATTGTCCGCGACGCCGCGGCAACTTTGCAAGCCAGCCTGGAGAGCGTCCGAGGCATCGTCGATGAAATTGTGATTGCAGACACGGGTTCTGCGGACGCAACGCCCACGATCGCGCAGCAGTATGGCGCACGAGTCATCCACATTCCGTGGGAAAATGACTTCGCAGCCGCTCGGAATCGGGCGCTGGCCGAAGTCCAAGCCGAGTGGGTCCTCTCTCTCGATGCCGACGAGGTTCTTGATCCCTCCGCAGCCGCTTTGATTCCGGGTCTTCTGAATTCTGATTCTGCCAATGGTTACCAGGTCACGATTCGCAATTACGTTCTGAGTTTGGAAGACCGCATCTGGGATCGGCCGGCCAAACTCAATGATTCACCGCTCGCCAGCGCCAAAATTTATCCCGCCTATGTAGAGCACGAAAACGTCCGCTTGTTCCGCCGCGATCCTCGAATCTTCTTCGTCGGGCGCGTGCACGAAAGTGTCGGCTCCCGAATTGAGGAGTCCGGTCTTCACCTCGGCCGCGCGAATTTCCTGATCCACCATTTTGGTCTGGCCGCCGATGCCGAGACGCGAGCACAGAAGAATCGCTCTTACCGTGAGCTCGGAAAAATGAAAGTTGTCGAGATGCCGAGTAATCCGCAAGCGCATCTGGAGCTAGGCCTCGTGGAACTCGACAACTTCGGAAACCTCGAAGAGGCTTTGGCATGCTTTGAACGCGCCTGCCAACTCAACCCCAAGCTTGGTGTGGCTTGGTTCTTTGCGGGGCTGGCGCATTTCAGACTGGGCCAGTATCGGGACTCACTCCGCTGCCTCGAGCAAGCGGCCAAGCACGGTCAGGCGACGTCGGCTGTGGTGGAGACCACAGGCGACGCCTACTACAACCTGGGCGAATTCCCCGAAGCGGTTCGCGCTTACCGTCAGGCGCTCCAACTCGCGCCAGAATCACTCTCGCTGGAAAGTAAACTCGGCCTGGCAGTCATTCGCATTGGGCGCATCGAAGAGGGCCTGGAGAAGATTCGGCGCGCCGTCCAGCAGCAGCCCGGATATGCCGAGTTGCAGGACCGCTTGATTCTATCTCTCGTATGGCTCGAGCGCACTCCTGAAGCAGCGGTCGCGGCGGAAGGGAAATTACGCGTAGTGAAGACGCCCACCCCCAATGATTTCATGCGATCGGCCAGCTTGTGGTCCAAGCTGGGGAAC
>Ga0209283_10002607_pt1 | contig 10045 bp, 8 predicted proteins | sample CZO8metaG_2_FD_188354 | JGI IMG/M metagenome (GOLD analysis project Ga0209283, IMG submission 188354) | Vadose zone soil microbial communities from the Eel River Critical Zone Observatory, Northern California, USA - CZOApr15con2H1.8 metaG... | ecosystem: Environmental > Terrestrial > Soil >...
CGCTCGGAGCCGGTCGCGCTGTTATTTGCGGATGCCGAGCTTGGAAATAACGGTTTTGTACCGTTCCGAGTCGTACTTCTTCAAGTAGTCGAGCAGACCACGACGCCTGCTGACCATCATGAGAAGTCCGCGGCGCGAGCCGTGGTCTTTCTGGTGCGTCTTGAAGTGTTCCGTCAGCTGACCAATGCGTTCGCTCAACAGCGCGATTTGAACTTCCGGACTGCCGGTATCGGTCGGGTGCGTGCGATACGTGTCGACGACGGACTGTTTTTGCTCTCTGGCTAGCACTAACCTGTTGCACTCCTGTCTCTTCTCGTTTTCGTAGCGTTTTCGATGTTAACACGTGGCTGTCGGAGGTGGCAAACCATCCTCTCGGTTGGCGGCTCAGTTTGCTGGACGGGCGAAACGCCCGTCGCTCCACTAAAAGCTGATCTTCAGAACGGTGCCGTTGACGCCGACCAGCCATCCGGCTTTTGGACTTGCAAAGGCAACCGCCCAGTAGCCGGTGACGCCGGACAAGGGGAACCATGTGCTTCCTTCATCGGGAGTCCAAGCCGCTCCTCCCGCATTGGCAGTGATTACCACGGTGCGGCTGCCATCTCCTTCCTGATCGCCGTTGCCCACGCCATGCGCGTAGCTTAAGCCGAAAATCGCTCCGGTCACTGGAGGCGGGTTGGTGAGCGTCCAGGCTTGACCGCCATCGCTGGACGTGGCTGTCAGCGCGTTATTGGGATCGCTCGGGTCCAGGTCGCCGCCGCCCACGACGCCATGCCAGGGGTCGCGGAAAGCTACGGTGAAGCCGCCGGCGCTCGGCGAACTCACTAGCGGAGTGTCATATCCGTTCCAGGTGTCGCCCGCGTCTCTGGTGGCGAGGATCCTCGCCACCGTCGCGCCGCCGGTTGCAATCCAGGCATTCCTTGCGCCCTGGGTTGCGACGCACGTGCCACTCGACGCGAATGAAAATTCCCCCGGCAATGCTGGCGGCATGTTGGCGCTGATGTCCTGCCAGGTGCTTCCATCGGTGGTGCGCAGGTCGGGAAAAACTCCGTTCACTGAGTCGCTGTGCGAAATGCCGCGCTTCGGAGTCCAGAACGCGAAGCAATCGTAGAACGCTCCGGGATTCTGGTTCTGGAACTGCATCGTCCAAGTCGCGCCGCCATCGACCGTTTTGTAGATGCGAAAATCGGTGGGGTTATTGCCAATGGATTGCAGGTAGGCGACCTTCTCGCTCACGCCCTGCACATCGCGGAATTGCAAAGTCTCGGCTCCCGACACCACGCCAGCCTTCCAGCTCGCTCCGCCGTCGGTGGTCACAAGAAACGTGCCACCCCGCCCGGACGCCCAGACGACGCGCGAATTCACCGGACTGACCGCAATTAGCCCCTGTGTAGTGCCGCTGTTTTGTGGAGTCAGGGTGGGTTGATGAAATTTCGCGTGCGTTTGCGCAAAACTCAGGGTCGCGAAGGCGACAATCAAGAAAGGAACCAGGACGCGTTTCGACATGGCGATTTCTCCGGAGGGGAGTATAGGCCCGGGCCACAAAGGGCGTCAAACGCGGCATTTGCGGCAACCGCCGGCGGCAGCGACGAGCCTGCCTTCGGCATTCGCATGCATTCGCGATGGATGACTACGGTTGGTATTCTCCGTGGCGCAGTTCGAGGTTATACTAGGATTAACAGTCGCAACAGACGGCGGATGCGTCAGTCCTCTGGTTCAATCCAGAGAAAAAGCTGGGCCCACCCTACAGACCCTTCATGTAGCCGGCCATAATAATGAAACTATAAAATACGGGGAGATTTCAGATGCCACGAGGCCGATCAACTTTTACCAAGCGTCAGAAGGAACAAGCGCGCCAACAGAAACAGCGGGACAAGAATGAGCGCAAGACACAGCGCAAACAGGATCAACCGGGAGGCGTTGTGGTGGACGAAGCGGAAGAATTGCGTCAGATGCGTGAGCACGCCGCGGAGCAGGCCGCGCTGTTCGGTATCGGCAGCGACGACGACGAACCCAGTTCTATCGAGGTGTCGATCCCGCCACGGCACTAAGGCTGATCGCTAGACGCTTTGGAAGATTTGCCGGAGCGCAACGCTCCGGCGAAGCCCGGTTAATTCCATAAAAACTTATGGTGGAGTGCCGGACTGCTGGACGGGCGAGGACGCCCGTCGCTCCACTTAACACTAAACGAAGACCTCGCCCGGCAAAGCGGTTAACGTCCGCGATGCCAGGGTGTTTTGCACAAAGCGCTTCGGCTGGTCGCTGGCCGACGCATTTACTTGTTTGCGTTCGATGCGCAGCTTCAAGGTGCGCTCGATATTGCGCAGTTCCAGAACCTCCACGCCGGTGACCAGAGTAGACGCTCGGCCCTGTAAGCCCGCCCGTCCCGTACGCCCGACGCGGTGAATGAAGTCTTCCGCCATCTTCGGCAGGTCGTAGTTGATCACGTGCGCCACGTCATCGCAGTGCAAGCCTCGCGATGCGATGTCGGTCGCGACCAGCACTTGGTAGCGCCCTTCCTGAAATCCGCTCAAGGCGGCGTTGCGCTGGGACTGCGTGCGATCGCCGTGAATCATGGCAGCGTTGAAACCATCTCGCTCGAGTTCCTTGGCCAACCTTTGCGAGCCGCGCTTGGTGCGGGTGAAGATCAGAGTCTGTCCCTTTTCTTCGTACAGCAACTGCCGGAGCACGTCCAATTTTTCGGACGGGCGCACCTCATAAGCTTCGAGTTGCACGCTTTCCGCAGGCTTCAGAACTGAGCCCAGCGCTATCCGCACCGGCTCGCGCGTGTAGTCATTCACCAGCGAGGCCACCGACTGCTCCATGGTGGCGGAGTAACACAGGGTCTGCCGGCGCTGGGGCAGAATTTGCAGGATGCGCCGGATGGCGGGAAGAAAGCCCATGTCCAGCATGCGGTCGGCTTCGTCGAGCACGAGTATCTTCACGTGACGCAGGTCGGCGAACTTGCGGGTGATGAAATCCTGCAAGCGTCCCGGAGTAGCGATCACAAATTCGCAGCCGGAGCGAAGGCTATGGATCTGCGCCTTTTCCGATACGCCGCCGATAACCAGCGCCGCCTTCGGCATCTTCTTATCACGCAGTTGTTCGTACTGCTCATGAACCTGCATAGCCAGTTCACGTGTGGGCAACAGGACCAGGGCGCGGACGTTTTTCGATGCTTCAGTCTTCGCCGCTTCATGTTTAGACGATTCAGCGCGCAGCATCTCGATAATCGGAATCAGAAACGCGAGCGTCTTGCCGGTGCCGGTCTGGGCGGTGCCAATTACGTCCTTGCCTTCAAGGGCAGGAGAAATGGCTCGCGCCTGGATGGGTGTGAGGGTAATGAATTGAGCTGCCGCTAACTTCTGCTGCAAGGCAGCAGACAGGGGCAGTTCGGTAAATGTTGTCATTCGTTTGTTTTCTTTCTGGAGGGGCCTAGTAGATTCTCAGACACAGTGTCGAGATTTCGCATGCCGCTCGCATTGAAATTGGCGCTGGAACCAAACGGCGGGCAGGAAATGCGGAAGTGGTGCGGATCCAACAGGATCCCCGCTTAACGGCAAACCGTAGCAAAAGCGTTAATAGCAGTATAGCAGAAGAAAGCGGGGTGTGGGGTTACGTTGGTCATATTCTCGATAAACATTGTTGAGAAACCAAGTACTGGTCGTGTGGCGCGGACGCCCCGCCCGCGTTTCAGCGCACTGCAACGCTTCCGCGGATCACGACAACCGACGCAGCCGGGAGGTCGTAAAGCGTGTCTTTGCCGCCATTCTGTTTCGAGCGCGCAATAGGCCCGTCAGGATCAGCCGTACCGTTCGTGTAACTGACAACCGTAGGCGCCGCAGCTATTTCAGCATGCGCCATGAAGCGAGTACGCGGCGGGTTCCACTTGTACTGAGCACTGCCGAAGGTTGCGATCTCGACTGGCCCCGCGAAGCCCGCAGCCGAATCGGGCTTCCCGGGAACCGCGCCCCGAAAAGCAATCCGAGCGCGGTGCGGGTTTTCCTGGTCGCGATTGACCACAAGCAGCGACCACTCGCCGTCCGGACGCTTCAAAGCGTAGGCGGTGACGAGTTCGCGGCCAGCGCCGTCGTCGATATCGGACTTCGCCGAGTAGACTTGATGGTCTCCGCCGCCGGGCTGCGCCCACTCCAGGTTGATAAGTTGGGCAACAAAGAATTGCGCCAGCGGCTGCTGAATTTTGTAGGCAGCGTCAACCGTGAACATGCCGAAGGTGCCCGGAGAACTGTTGCAACCGGGCTCCATCTGCAGGGGCAGATAGTGGAAGTAATAAACGCCCTTGGCCCCCGCGTCGAGCAGCGATCCAATGTAATCCGCCAGCCAGAGGCCGGAAAAAATGTCCTGGTAAGTCTCGCTCGCGCCGGAAGAGAGATTTCCCTCGGTGACGAACATCGGCATGTCGGCGGGTACGCCATCTTCATGCCACACCTGAATGATGTGGCGCATGAGTTCGGGCTCGTCATAAAGAACTGCCCACGGCGTCTTGCAGGGATCGTAGGGATAGTGCTCGAAAGAAAAGAAGGCAAGATCCTTCATGCGTCCGTGTTGTTTCAGATAGTCGAGGAAGCGCGCGGTCCAAGAGACTCGGCCGCTGGCGTCGGGCCAGACTTCGATATCCCGGTTGACGCCCTGGAAAGAAGGACCGCCGAGTTTGAGCGCCGGATCGAGGCGATGGAGCGCCGTCGCCCACTGTACGTAGAGCGCGGCGTAATCCTCGGGGAGCATGTACTGGCCGTCGGCCTCCTCGCCCATCTCGACGTAGGAGATCGGATAGTGGCGATGCTCGAGGTAAGCGATCTCGGCAGCGGCATTGTCGGGGGTGTCGTAGAGCAGCGCGACCGGAATCATCGCGGGCAGTCCGCGAGTGACGCCGCTGGTGAAGAAAAGGTCGAAGCCCATCTGCGCCTGGCGAGTGGAACCGAGGTTGGAAGGCTCATGCCATGGATCGACGGAAGAGCAATAGGTCGTCGTCTGCTCCTGATCGGCGGTGTGGCGCAGAGTATCGTGAAAGGAGTCGTGGAAGGCTCCGTCGCCCGTTGTGGTCCCAAGGTAGAGTTCGCGGATCGAGTAACCGACGCAGTTGCGGGGATCGGCGGAGCCGTCGGCATCGCAGGTGTTGGAAGACTCGGTCATCCATATGCGAACGAAACGCACGGCGACCGGAGCCGTGACGAGGCGAACGCTTTCGGTTCTGCCTTTGCCGGCGATGACAGTGCCTTGCGGAAATGTTTGCCAGACGCCGCGGGTCGGCGATTTGATGGGATCGTCGCCGGTCCAATACTGGACGACGTAGTGCGTAGCGTACGGCTCGCCCCACGCGATGCGAATACTGTCGACGGGCTGAGGCTGCGCCAGATCGAGCAAGACCCACTGCGGATGAAGGCCGTCGCTTTCGCCGGTGAAATGTTGGGTGAGATACGGATTGCTCTTCCAGAAAGTGTTGAGGTCACCGTCGGTGAGGCGGGAGAACCCGGTGTTTTCCGTACCGTCGTTGCGGGTGAAACCGCGACGGGGAAGCGCATATCCGTAGGAGTAGCGAAGGCTTTCCGTGGGAAGGGCGGCGCCCGTGAAATAGCCCTTGCCCGCGGGATCGCTCCCATCGCTCCCGTTACTCCATTTGCCTCGCGGATTCCAGTGCCAGGCTTCGACGGCCAACTCGGTATTCTGGCGGTAAGACACCGTCTGCCAGCCTGACGCGAGCGTTGCGTCGAGCGACGGCGGAAGTAGGTCTTTGTCGATGGCCTCGGCGGGAATGCGATCGACGCCGGCGCCCAGAGTTTCGCTGGGGACGAAGTGGTTGGGGGAATGCGAGACGTCAACGGTGATGGTTTGGGCAGCGGCGAAAAGGGTGAGGGTCGTGACGACGGCGAGAACGGTGGCAGGAATTTTCACGGGAGCCCTCCAGATGTCGGGACGAAGATTCAAGTTAGCTGAGTATTGAAACGATTGAATTATACGGATTATGCGACTCGCGGACGAGCAGTTTTCTGTGCGTGGGAAATGTTTGCCGGTGGAGAGCGGGGTGCCCCCGCTCGGCTGCCGTCGTGCTGGACGGGCGAGACGCCCGTCGCTCCACCACCTTTAGTAGTCAGCCGATTTCGTTCCCGGCTTTTCCGGCCGCACCTCATACTCCGGATGTGGCACACCCATCAGCCATTTATCGAACCATCCCACAATATTGTCGAGCCGCTCAATCCGATGCCACGGCTCACCCGAGCGCGACAGGTCGTGCGTCTCACGCGGGAAAACGACCATGGCCGTCGGGCGCTTCAGAAACTTGAGCGCGCGGAACAGTTGCTCTCCACCCGAGTCCTGCGGAGTACGGTAGTCGGCCTGCCCCAGAACGAACATTATGGGCGTGTGGATTTTTTCGACGAAGGTGATGGCGGAGCGGTTGGCGTAGTCTTTCGGGTCCTGAAAAGGGGGCGCCTTGAACCAGTTTGGCTGGAACAAAGTGAAATCGGCGGTGTACCACCACGAGGCCCAATCCGATATGTCGCGCTGCGATACCGCGGCGGCAAAACGGTCGGTCTGGGTGACCGTCCAGTTGGTGAGCACGCCGCCACCGCTGCCGCCGGTCACCCCGAGTTTTTTGGGATCGACGTAGCCGCGCTTGAGGACTTCATCCACTCCCGCCATCAGATCGCGGTAGTCGTCGCCCGGATAGTGGTACTGAATGATGTTGCCGAAATCCTGTCCGTAGCTGGTGAGCCGCGCGGGTTGATGTAAAGCACCACGTAGCCCTTGGCCGCCATCCATTGAAATTCGTGATCGAAGACCCAGCCATAGGCGACGTGCGGCCCGCCGTGGATGTTGAGGATCAGGGGATATTTTTTCTTTGGATCGAAGTCGGGCGGCTTCTGAATCCATCCTTGAATTGGCATGCCGTCGAAGCTTTTGTAATTAATCTCTTCTGGCGCAGTGAGGTTAAGCTGAGACCAGAGCGCCTGGTTGGCGTCCGTTATGCGGGTTTGCGCGCCGCCTTTGCTGTCATCCTGGTTTTCGCTTATCGCGACCGTAAACAGGTCGCCGATCACCACGGGCGTCGATACCAGAACGACCGCAGTGCGCGCATCGGGCGCAATGGAGAAATCGAGCACCGCCTGATCGCCCCGAGTAATTTCAGTTACCGCGCCCGTTTGCCCGTCTACGCGAACCAACGGCGTGCGACCCTGCTTCGCCACGATGTCGAAAAGCCAGCGCCCGTCCGGCGACCAGTGAAGGGTGGCGCCGTTTCCACCGCGCGGGGCCGCGTTATCGCCGAAGACGGAACTGCCCATGTCGAAGTCGTAGCTGGCGGTGAGATTGCGGGGCTCGGCATTCGGAGTGAGATCCATGATCCAGAGATCGGGCTGCGAATAGGAACGGACGGGCTGTGTGACGGAACCGTGGAAGGCGACACGGCCGCCATCGGGGCTAAGCGTGAGGTCGCCGATGCCCATGGGGATGGTGGCCAACTTTTCGGGCGTGCTTCCCGCCGATGTCACAGAGGACGTGACCGACGATGAGACTGAGTAAATATCAGTGGTCGGCGTCTCGTAATAAGGCTCGTCAATGCGGCGGGTGAGGAAATAGATGCGCGAACCGTCGTTCGTCCAGGCAATTTCGCCTTCGTCGTAGTCGCCGCCGGTGAGTTGCAGCGGTTTGGCCGGTTCGTCGGATGTGGTCGGGACGTCAATCGCCCAGATGTGCTCGTGCCGCTTGAAATCCAGATAACCTTCGTCATTATCGCGGTAGACGGCACGAGTAATGATGTGAATGTCGGATTCGCGGTCGCCTTCGGAGTCGGCCTTGGACGCCGGACTGCTGGGGTTCGCGCCGCCGGCTTTGGTGTCATTCTTCTTGCGCTGTTCCTTTGCGATATCCTCGGGCGTGGTCGAACTCAAAAACGCGATGCGCCTGCTGTCCGGCGACCACACCGGACTGGTTGCGCCTTTCGGCAGATCGGTAATGATGCTGGCTTCGCCGCCGGCCAGCGACAGAATCGCAAGTTGCGGTGGGCGAGGCTTGCCATTCTCGTCTTTCTCTCCACCGCGCATGAACGCGATGCGCTTGCCATCCGGTGCCCAGCGGGGGTGCGCGTCATGCTTGCCGTTGGTCAGGCGTATGGGAGCTTCGCTGCCGGAGGTGGCGACGATCCAGATGGAAGTCTCGTACCCGGTACGCTTCTCGTCCGTGACCACGCGGGTGAAGACGACGCGGGACCCATCCGGCGAAACCTGCGGGTCGGCGATCCAGACAAAATTGAACAGGTCTTTTTCGGTGATAGCTCGCTTCGCAGCGCCCGGCTGGGAGCTCGAATTCTGGGCGGCTAGTGAGGTGACGATTGCGAGAAGGATAATTGGCGAAAGAATGACAGCAGCGATAAAGCGGGATTTCATGGGCATCCTCGAAAAAGAAGCCGCACCGCGCGGCGCTTGTGCATTGTGCTATGCAGAACGGGAGGCGGTCAAACGACTTAAAGCGGCAGCCAAGTTCCAATTCCCTTCTCCAGCGCACGCTCGTAGATCAGCGGCGCCACGGCGATGTCGTCGAGCGCGAGCCCTAAATTGCAGGTGATCGTGCGCTCTTCCGGTCTCTCCCGGCCAGCTTTGCGCCCGGTGACAAGCTCTCCCAGGTCCGCGTGAATGGCTGGGATGTTCTGAAAATATCCGAGGTCACGATAATGGTGCAGCTGTGGCACATCGTCGGTACAAAATTTGTCGGCTTCGTGCAGCGCGGCGGGATGCCAGTACGAATCAAAATCCACCAGCGACGCGAACGCGCCTTCCCGAAGCCAGCCCGGTTGAATAGTGGCGTGTGGTGTGCGCAGAATCGGGCCCGCAGTGACCACCATATCGCTGGCAACTACCGCCTGCTTCGGGTCGCTCACCGGAACAACGTCGATTCCCGTTTGCCCACTCATTTCTTCCGCGTAACGAAGGGCGCGATCGGCGTGCTTATCGTATGCATAGGCTTTTTTCAACGGGAATAGAACTTTCAGTGCTTCCAGATTGCTGCGCCCCTGCACACCGCAACCGAGGATCCCGACAGCGTCCGACTCGGACCGCGCCAGATATTTTGCCGCAACCGCTGTGGCAGCGCCGGTACGCTGGGCGGTGATCCACGTGCAATCCATGAGCGCGACGGGGATGCCGGTTTCGGGATCATTAAGGATGAGCAGCCCCGTGACGTACGGCAATCCGCGCATGCTGTTCTCAGGATAACCGCCAACCCACTTCATGCCGGCAGCCTTACGCACAGGAATTGAAGCTGGCATGGCGTGGATGAACGCGTCGGGCATGGTGTGGATGCCGATCTTCGGCGGCATCTCGACGCGCCCTTCGCCCTTCTCGCGAAACATGCCTTCAAGCGCCGCGATGATTTCCGCCATGCCGAGTCCGGCAGCGGCAACGTCGGCGCGGGAAAGGTAGAGCAGTTCTTTTCCGAGCCTCGAATTCATGTGTGAATTAATCTGTGAACTAATATGTCCCTCCCAATCGGGCTCACTCACTTTTTCTTATTACTGATTTTCTCGGCGAGCCCAGTGGCGTCATCCAGCATTTTGTCGATGCGGCGGCCCCGAGCGTCCGGAGTTCGGTAATAGAAAATGCCAAACAGGTGCGCGCGCCGGCGCGAGACAGACATTTCACCCCAACCTTCACGGGCGCGTGGATGGCGCACGAAAGCGACCTGCAAAATGGGCGGCAGTTCCCGCTCCGCATCCATGACGGCGAGCAGGCGTTCCGCAATTTGTTCGGCGCGACGGATACGAGCGTCGGCGCTTTTGGGATCCGTCACAAACTTGGCGATGTCGGCACGGGTGGGGGGATTTAGCTTGTCGTACCAAAGGCGAAGGGAGCGCTCTTCGCGCAGCAGGCGGTTGAGCTCATCGGGAATGGTGACACTGCGCTCTTCGCGGTCGAGCTCAATCTGAAAACGGGCTATGCTGCCTTCCGCGGCCCGCGCGCCTTTTTGCATCTTCTTATTGACCAATAGGAAGTGGCGGCCCTCTCTGGTGGGAAACAGCGAAGTACGGAACGCGAAC
>Ga0209283_10002612_pt1 | contig 10036 bp, 10 predicted proteins | sample CZO8metaG_2_FD_188354 | JGI IMG/M metagenome (GOLD analysis project Ga0209283, IMG submission 188354) | Vadose zone soil microbial communities from the Eel River Critical Zone Observatory, Northern California, USA - CZOApr15con2H1.8 metaG... | ecosystem: Environmental > Terrestrial > Soil >...
CGCCCGATCGCCCCGTGCGAGGCGCGCCGCATCGAGGCGGGGATCTTCAACTACAACTCCGACATGACAATCGAGAACAATCCCCTCGAGATCACCGGCATGGAGCGGCTGGTCGAGCCCCAGCAGGCGGACTACATCGGCAGGGCGGCGCTGGAGCGTGTGCGCGCGAACGGCGTCCGGCGTGTCGCGACGCGCGAACATCTTATGCGCACAGAATGCGCTCATCTGCAGGCGTCTTCGCCGAGATCGGACGCAACGGGCGCCCGCTCCGAACGGCGGATATCGGGCGCTGCCCGTACAGCCCGTTGGTCCACAGCACCACCCTCTGCGACAAGGTGGGCCGACTCGGGGTAGCCGCTGACTGCTATCACCCCGAAACTTTTAATTCTCTCCCGGGAGTGTTCGGCATGGAGACTGCCTCGTGCGATCTGCGGCATGGCCGGTCGACCAGGGCGCGTGGGCACGATCGCCCTCCAGGTGCACCGTGAACGGGTCATGACAGCGCATCTGATCAGTTACGCGGGGTAGAAGTAATCTTGCCGGCCGTTTGCGCACACCGGGATCGCTGGCAACGACTGACAACTGCTGCAGGCCGGCTGAATGTGGATCGCCACACCGGCCCCGGATTGGCAGGTGAGCCGTCTGTGGGTAGCAGCGTGGACGCCGGCACGAGCTGACCTCCCCGCGTGGAACGGGAAGCGCCTCTTGCCGATCGCTTGGACTACGCCGTAGCGTGGCTGCTGTCTTGGGGGTGGGTGCCGAGTGCCGGGAGGCCAGTATGAACCGGCGGATGCTTGGGATCTTGACCGGTTCCACTTCGGCCTTTGCGGCCGTTGCCTTGCTCGCATCGATGACCGCGCCGGCGGGTGCGGCCGTCCCGCGAATTCCGCCGAACTTTGACTCCAGCGTCATGCACGGCAACGAGGCTGAGGATGCAATCGCCGTCAACCCGGCCAACCCGTCGAACATCGTCACCATGGCCACCCTCCCTGACGTGGTCAGCGGCCTGTTCGAGGGAGTGTCATTCAACGGCGGGAAGACCTGGACCCGCCAGGTCATCGGTACCGCCGCCCCGCTGGGCGAAATCTGCTGCGACCAGCAGCTGGCGTGGGACCGGTTCGGCAACCTGTGGATGACCTACCTGGTCAACACCAACGGCAACGTCTTGGTCGCGGTGTCGACCGACGGCGGGCTCACGTTCAGCAAGGTCGCCGAGATCGTGCCGACCACGCCGACCGGGAGCAAGGCTCCCTCCGGTGCCACGCCCAAGCGGCTGCGGCCGCCATCGAACAACCCCAATATCTTGGGCGATCAGCCGTCTATCTCGGCGGGACCGAACAGCGTGTGGGTGAGCTACACCAGCTTCCCGTCCACCGTGGTGCAGGCCTTCGGCGCCAGCGTCACCGGCCTTGGCACGTTCGGATCGTTCAGCGCGCCGGAGAGTGTCCCGACCTCCAACGGGCGGGGGGACTTTGGCGACACGGCGGTTGGCCCGGACGGGCAGGTCATGGTGACCTACCAGGACCAGACCAACGGCCAGGGCGGGGCGCACATCTACACCGCGGTCGACGCCAACGGGCTGCAGCCGGGCGGGTTCGCCGACCCGCGGCTCTTGGCCCGAAGCAGGGTCGGCGGGTTCGACTTTATCCCGGCGCAGCCGGACCGGTCGGTCGATGCCGAGGCAAACCTGGCGTGGGACCACAGCAGTGGCCCGCACAATGGCCGGGTGTACGCCGTGTGGACGCAGGAGACGCCGAACGAGAGCGACAACATGGACATCATGTTCCAGTTCTCCGACAACAACGGCGCGACGTGGAGCCCGGCGGTGAGGCTCAACGACGACCACACGGTCAACAGCCAGTTCAACCCGGCCATCGCCGTCGACCAGGCCACCGGAGACGTGGCCGTTTCCTGGTATGACTGCCGCAACGACCTCGGGATGGGGGGCCCAGGCGATACCGACGGAATCCCCAACGACGACGCCCAGATATGGGCCACTTTCTCGACGAACGGCGGAGCGGGCTTCGCCCCGAATTTCCAGGTCAGCGCCGGCACGTCCAACGCGCCGGATACCGGAAGTTTCTTCGACTATGGCGACTACACCCACGCCGCCTTCCAGTCGCACCTGTTCTACCCCGCCTGGTCCGACAACTCCAACAGCACCGGCCAGAACCCAGACGGCGCGCTGCACCAGCTAGATCTTTTCACCGCCAAGGTCGTCATCCCATAGGCCCGGCTGGCTCCACGGGCCCGGGCGGGCCCCGCCCGGGCCCGGATTACTCGCGCGCGGGAGCGTCACGTCAGCTTGACAGAGAGGGCTGCGGCGGCGCGGCGATCAGCCCCCGTCACCGATGACAGGTGCCTGGCGCCGCCCTTGCCTGGCTTCATCTCATGGACGCCGAGACGGCGCTGCGGCGCATGCCGGACCTGCTGCGGCCTGGCGGAGTCCTGGCCATCGTCGGGCTCGCCCGCGGCACTCGCCAGCCGACCCCTGCCTCCAGGTTCCTGCAGTGATCGGCACCCCGCTTCACCGTCCCGCCTCCGCCCGCAAGCGGCGGGGCACCGCGGGCCAGCCAGCCGCGGCCTATCAGCCGCCGGTCATCTGGCGACCGCCGCCGATCTCTCAGGACATGCGGCGGCTCGCCGCGCGAGTTCCGGCTGGCGCCCGGCACGGTGCTGTCCGCCTATTCAGTCAGCGGGCAGGGCGCGGCGCGTCGGCTCGGTCCGGGGACTTTGCCGTTAACCGGCGGTCAGGAAACCAACCGTCCGGCCGCGCAGGTCACCGAATCGAAGTAGCTGAAACCCGTACCGACCGCGCGCATCGACGCGCAGATCATCTAATCTGTTCGACGACAGCGGTCAGTCGATCGCCGCCTCCAAAGTACAGATCTCTATGAGGCGGCTCGGGCGCGCCCTCGGATTCGGCCTCCCGCCGGGCAGGGTAGCGCTCGGTGACAGGCTGGCTGCCGATGAGCAGTCCGGCATGACCTCGGTGGCCCCGATCCCAATGACTGTGCGCGGCATCCCGGTCGGCAAGAACGCCCGGGGTGCGATGCCTGCACCGGGCGGGAGCGGGCTGTACCGGGCCAGGGACGGCGGGCGCTGGTGGAGCAGCGCCCCGGGCCGCGGGCCGGGCGGCCCTGCGCGGGATGGCGGCCATGCGCGGATAATGTCCTTGGCGGGCGGCAGGTTCGCTGATGAGGTGTGCACGGTGCGTGAACGGGTGACCGCCTGGCTGTACCTGCTCGGCTGGGCCGTGGTGTGCCGGATGCCCCGGCGGTGGGCGGAGTGGCTGTTCCGGCAGATCGCAGACCAGCTGTGGCGGCGGCAGGGGCCGGGCGTCAGGTAGCTGGAGGCGAACCTGGCGCGGGTGATCGGCCCCGACCCGTCCGTTCTGGATCTGCGGCGGCTTTCGCGGGACGGGATGCGTTCCTATCTGCGGTACTGGCTGGAGGCGTTCCGGCTGCCGGTGATCGGGCCGGCGGAGATCCTGGGGCCGGATGCGGGCCGCTGGCCAGGAGCAGGCCGCGTTGCGGCACCTGGCGGCGGGCCGCGGGGTGATCTTCGCGCTGCCGCACATGGGCAACTGGGAGCACGCGGGCGCCTGGATCGTGCTCCGCGGCGCCGGAAAGGTCACGACAGTGGCAGAACGGCTGCGCCCGGCATCGCTGTATGACCGGTTCGCGGCGTTCCGGGAGAGCCTGGGCATGGAGGTGCTGCCGCACTCCGGCGGCGCGGGCAGGTCCGGGGTCCTGGCGCAGCGGCTGCTGGCCGGCGGCCTGGTCGGCCTGCTGTGCGAACGGGACCTGACCGGCAGCGGAATCGAGGTCGGGTTCTTCGGCGAGCCCGCCAGGATGATGGGCGGCCCGGCCGCGCTCGCCGAACAGACCGGGGCCACGCTGATGCCGGTGACGCTCTGGTATGAGGGAGAGAACTGGGGCGCGCACATTCACCAGGAGATTCCCGTGCCCCAGACGGGTACCCGGCAGGAGAAGATCGCCGCCATGACCCAGCAGCTGGCAAGGGTGCTGGAGGAGGGGATCGCCCGGCACCCGCAGGACTGGCACATGCTGCAGAAGGTGTTCGCGGCCGATCTCGGCACCGGCAGGCTGCGCCCTGCTGGCCAGCAACCGCCGCCCGCCGGGTAACAGCCCCCGCCGGAGACACCCGCCCCCGTTAAGAATCTTGATCTTGTCTCTGCCGCGGTATCTCGAGGCCGGCATCGAGTGCCCGGTATGTTTTTGTTGCTCGCCGGTCCCGCGCCGACAGCGGCAGCCCGTGCCCGGCCGCGGCTGCCGCCACGAGCGCGCCGTACACCGCGCCCCGGCAATGCCAAGTTGGGCAAGTGGCCTGCCGGGAAGCTGGTCCGCCGCCCGGACATGGCCGGGTTGAATTGCAGCGGGTTCGGCGGCCCGATGGGGCCGGATTGGGTGAGAAACACGAAGTTGACGTACTCGACCCCGCCAGGGATCTCGCCTTGGCACGCCGGGTTCAGGGTGGTGCCGTTGACCGGGTCCTCAGGCAGGCTGTCGATGGCCAGCGCCGCGCCAGTCACGGGCATCACAGCTCCGGCCGTTGAACCGCTTCACCCAGCCCGGCGGGTAGAACTGCAATTCCGTGAAGGCCGTTCCCGGATGGATACCCCCGATCCGGGAATGCGCGCTCATCGGTGATGATGATCGGGCGTTGGACGGCCGCCGACCGCGGGGTGCCGGGCATGAGCTGGGGATCGATGCTTTTTCGGGTGGCGCTGCGCGCCGAGGTCAGCGCGGTTCTCGGCCGGGGCGGGAGAGCAGCCGGGCCCGGGCCCGGCCCGGGTGCTCGCTGCAGCCGGGCTCGCTCCCCGGCCGGGCGGGGGCTGTTCCGGTCGCCGGGCACGCCGGGACGACCGCACGGTTTACACTCCCCGCGCGTTGCGTGACAGGCCGGCCAGGGCGATCGTGGGAGGCGCGGACCCCCGCCGCGGTGGCGGGCGCCGCATCCAGAACGAAGAAGGTCAAGATGGCGCAGGGCACCGTGAAGTGGTTCAACGGCGACAAGGGCTACGGCTTCATCGCGGTCGAGGCGGGCCCGGACGTGTTCGTGCACTTCAGCGCGATCACCGGTGGCGGCTACCGCAGCCTGGAGGAAGGGCAGAAGGTCGAGTTCGACATCACCCAAGGCCAGAAGGGACCCCAGGCGGAGAACGTCAGGGTCATCGGCTGACGCACCGGCAGCGACCGCCTCCCAGGACGCTGGACTGTTCCTGGGTCTCGGCACGTGGCTGAAGCCCAGCACCGTCCCGGGTGACGGATCAGGTGGCTGGAGGGCCCGTAGCCGGCGACATCAACCTCACCAGCGCCGCCCGGCGCGGTCACGGCGTGGGCCAGGCTGGACAGCCATGCCGCCGTCTCCTGGCGGGTCATCGTCTGCTTCTTTTGACGTTGACCTTGCCAGGCATGCTCACGGCCCCTCTCCCCGCCCCGAATGTCTGATCTGGCGCGCCGCGAAGGCCAGCCAGCCGACCCGGAGGGCGCGCATATCGGCGGTTCGTGCTCGGGGTAGGCGTCACTTACGGTGACATGGCCCCGCAACACCCTCTGATCGAGACCGGGGCCCGCCGGCAGGGCCTGACCGGCAACCGCGAGCAGGCTGTCGTCGCGTCCATCCGGGCAGCAGAGGTCCGGGTACGCAGCCTCGCGGGCCCCGGCAACGACGCCACCGGCGCCGGCCTGATGACCAAGGCCTTCGGACCCAGCGGCCGGCGGACCGGCCCCCGGCGGTGAAAGCAGAGCAGGAAGGGACCCGGGCACTGTCCGCTGGCGCGCATGCGGTACCTCGCCACCCGCCTGGTCACCGCCAGGGGGACGACGACGATCTGTCAGGGGCGGCCGAAGCGGCGCAGGCAGCGAGCCTTCTCATCCGAATCCTCGATCGCGTCGAGGATCGCCTGGGCGCGGTCGCCTGAAGTGCCCGGCCAGCTTGTCGATTGTCTATGGTCTCCGGCGGGCCGGACACAGCAGTACCGATAACTCGCAGATCCCCGGGTCCCACGCGCGTGAAGGTCCCACGGCAGATCTGAAATCCCAGCCTCACACCGCCGCGGCCGGGCGCGCCGGGCCCGCGCCCAGCCTGTCACCTTTGGAGATGACGGCGCGGCGCTCCCTCGCCAGGCCGGGTGACATGCGGGCACGGGAACCGCTCATTCCGCCCGGTGACAAAGCTGCCGGCCACCGTCGCGCTACGGCACCTTGCAGACTGTCCGCGACAACACGCTTTGGCGGGGAGTCGCTCACCGAGCCGGTCTCATGGGAGAGCGCACGGTCACCGATCATCCGCCGCGAGTCCGTCGCGGCCACAGGATCAGCCGGGCGGCGGTCGCCGGGCGCCTGCGGCCGCGGACGAGGTCGTGGTTGTGGTTGTGGTTGTGGTGGTCATGGCGTACCTCCCGGTCGGGCTCAGACCCGGGAGGCTGGGCCAGCCGCGGCCCCAGCAAGAATGAGAACCTCACCGTAAGACCGCCCGCATGGTGACACCAGGTCACCGCACGCCAGTCAGCCCCTCTTGCCCGAAGCGCTCCCGAGCGCCGACTAGGCGCTCGCCGGGTCATGCCCGGTGGCAGGTCGGAAGGTGCTCAGAACATTTTGCTCTGTGCGGTGGTGGCCGTTGCCGCCTTAGCCCGCCGGGCTGGATTCTCGGACCCGCGTGGCCGCGCCGTTGTTGATCAGAACATAGATGAAGCCAACCCCTTGTGGTTGCATGAAAGCCAGTACGCGGTCGATGGCGGTGGCTGTCAGGCGCGTGCCGGTCCTCACCGACGTGAGCCCCAGATCCTGCACGATGAACGCGGGCGGCACGTAGTCGGCCTCACGCCCCGACGGCTGGGCCGGAAGCGAGGCCGAGGACGACGCAGCGACCCAGTCCACCGTGTCGTAGGTGGAGAAGATGACGATGGCGCCGCCAGTGTTGATGCGCAGCGCGTAGACGGGCAGCCGGGCCGGGGCCTGGTGGTCTGTGTCACGCCATCCGTACTGTCCTGCGCCGCGAGACATCTTGCGGTTGAGAGAGATGTAGGAGGTCGTATTCGGACCGGGCTGGAACAGCCGCTTTACCGCGCGAGTGGTCTGGCCGTCGAGGTAGCTGGCGTACGTCGCGGACATCGCAGACGGCGGAACGTCAAGGCTCGGATCACCGGGCGGGACGGCATCAGCGTAGCCCTGGGCATCCTTGGTGATCGCCGCCGCGAGGTAGTGGAGCATGCGCGCGCCTGAGTTGAAGTCGTATAGCGCCATTGCCGTCTTCCAGGGCGCCGACCTTGCTGACTGCACCATGACGAACAGACGACCGGCCGGGCTGCTGCCCCCCTGCCGCGCGGCAGCCCAGAACCAGCGCGGGTAGCCGGTCAGCCGCGGAACGTAGAAGCTCTCATGGATCAGCTGCGTGATGGCCGGCTGGGACCGGCCCTTGAAGAAGAGCTGGGCCTGCAGTTCCGCGCCGGCAGTCAGGCGGCGTGCAGCGCCTGGGCTGTAATCCGCCGGCAGCTGCTCGAACCTGGGCCAGAACGCGTCGAACACCTTACGCGCCTTCGCGACCGTCAGCTGCTGGCCCTGCTGCCCGCTGTGGCTGGCGCTCGGGCGAGCCGCTGGATGGCCGGCACCCGCGCACCCGGCGACCCCGAGCAGGAGCACCGACGCCGCGGCAGCGACGCGTAACGTCACCAAGACTGCTCCGCTCAAGGCTGGGGCTGCGAGACCCCCCTTGCGCCCGCAACGGCTGGACCGAGTGGGCAGACCATACCAGCATCAGCAGAGGCAAGTGTTACATGCCGCCCGGCGCCCGCAGCGCGGAACACACAGTGCAGTCGGGCACGTGATGGCTTCCGCCGCCGCAACCCAAAGTACAGGGCGGCTGGTCCGCGCGCCGCCACCAACCTGGCTGTCTCTATGACGTTGCGTGATCGGCGGAAAGGATATCGCGCGAGACTGCCTCCCGGAGGCCGGTCGTTGCGTTCTCTGTCGATGGAGCGTCGGTCCGGTCGCATCTGTTAAGCCGGCATCGTTGGCTGCCCTCGCCGCATCAGGTAGAAATACCGGGTGTCTTTGGCTGTGGAGCGTCTCGATGACCGCCCCTGGGCTGATGCGGAGCTGGATCCGCTGTTCGAGGGCGCATTCCCCGCCTTCATCACCGCTGACCAGATCGCGAAGAAGTACATCGGCCGGGTCCGTGAGTGGTTCCCCGAGCTGAACATCGTCCTGGTCGAGGACGACCACGTTCCAGTGGCGACCGGATAGGGGGTGCCGATCAAGTGGAGCGGAGACGTCGCTGACCTGCCCGCCGGCTACACCGACACCACCAGGCGCGCGGTCGAGGGCCGGGCACGCGCCGAGCAGCCTGACACGTTCGTGATCTGCGGCGCCATCGTCAGGCCCGGCAGGACCGGCCAGGGCCTGGCCGGCCAGCTCATCACGGCCCTGCGTGACCTTGCACCGGGGGCAGGCTGCCGACGGGTCCTCGCCCCAGTTCGGCCGACCCTCAAACCGGCCTACCCGCTCATCCCGATCGAGACGTTCGCGCGCTGGACCCGCCCCGACGGCGCCCCGCTGGATCCCTGGCTACGCACCCACTGGCGGCTGGGCGGACAGATAATCGCCACCGCGCCCCAATCGCAGACCATGACCGGCACCGTGCAGGAATGGGAAGCATGGACCAGCATGGCCTTGCCCGCCACCGGCGAGTACGTCATCCCCGGTGGACTGAGCACCCTGCACATCGACAGAGACAACGACCGCGGCACGTACACAGAACCCAGCGTCTGAGTCAGGCACCGATAAACCACCGGACCCGAATCAGGACAGCTGCCCGCGCCCAGAACATCCATATGCGCGCCTAGCGTTCTGTGCTGACGAGCCCCGAGCATCCGCACATATCGGCGGCTCGGCGCGCGCTCTCCCCGGTCTTGCCCGTCACTCAGCGTGACGATGTAAGCGATCGGTATGGTCCCGGGGCGCCGGCCGCCGACTCGGCGGGGGTGTGGTTGGGTCTGCTGAAGGTCACCGTCGGCCGGTCGAGGTGCGTGTCGAGAGGGATGCCGCGAGCGCCCCTGCCGTCCGGTTCCTAGATCGTCCGTGATTCTGCGCGCGCACTATGCGGCATGAGAGTGCGGGTCAGGACTGCTAGTTCTCCACCAGTCGGAACGTCTGGGCCACCACGAGGGTGTCGTCGTCAACGGTGAATTCCGGGTCACCCAGCGCTCCGCGTATTTCAGCCGAGTGCCAGAACCGCTCATGCCCGGCGCGCCATTCCGGGACCGAGTTATATCCCTCACCCTCGCCCAGCGCATGAGCCAGGTCCACATCGCCGAGGCGCATCACCCGCACCGCGGTCGTCTCGATCACCGCAACAGGGTTCCCAGCGGAATCGGCCACGACCTGCCGCAAACCAGGGCGAGGCAGCGGCTCGTTCTCATTCTCGTAATCTGCCACCAGCCCGGTCGTCGTGGTCTTGCCACCCGTCACGATCGCAGCAACGAGCTGATCGCGCAGCGGTCCCGGGAACGCAAACTCTGCGACGGGCAAATCCTCCGATGACACGCCGGCAAGCTTAGCTATCTGCGCTGACTTCGGGCCCGAACGCCTGCTTGCCACAAGTCACGGCAGCGGCCGGACGGGCCGGCAGCACCACCCAGACACGGGGCGGCAGATCCGATCCGGACGAGCGGAGAGGGGCATGAGCGGACGTTCCTGGGGGAACGTCGGTGCGAGATCGCTGACAGATAAACGAGCGGCCGGGGCAGCGGCGGCCGTCAGTTGATGTCGAACTCGTTGCCCTCAGGGTCTTTCATCGCGACTGCGTAGTGGTCGAGCCCTTCCGTGTTCAGGACACCGACGAGCTCGGCGCCGAGACCGGCCAGACGGCCCGCCTCCGCGTCGACACGCTGCCTGCGCGTCTCGATCGGAACCGCGCGACCGCCACTGACACCGATATCGAGGTGCAGCCGGTTCTTGACCGCTTTGCGCTCCGGCACCACCTGGAACCAGATCCGCGGCCCCCGCCCGCC
>Ga0209283_10002615_pt1 | contig 10032 bp, 15 predicted proteins | sample CZO8metaG_2_FD_188354 | JGI IMG/M metagenome (GOLD analysis project Ga0209283, IMG submission 188354) | Vadose zone soil microbial communities from the Eel River Critical Zone Observatory, Northern California, USA - CZOApr15con2H1.8 metaG... | ecosystem: Environmental > Terrestrial > Soil >...
GCGCGGTTGCGCGAGCTCGAGCGCTTCTATCCTATCTTCGTCGGCTTGGCGATCGCCGCTTTCGCGTACGCGTTCTATCGCCTTTATCTGCGTCGAGCGCCATGCGCGCCCGAGGCCGCTTGCCCGCCGGTAACTCGCCGCCATCAGCGGATCGCGTTCTGGGCAACACTCGTTTCTGCAAAGGCTTTGATCTTGTTTCCGATCGTCTATGGTCACTTTGCGGCTTAAACACGCTCTGCTCGCACTAATCGCCGCGGCGGTGCCCGCGCTTGCAGGCGAGCCGAAGACCGCGGTGCTCGACGTGCCGAGCATGTTCTGCTCGCTGTGTCCTGTGACAGTGAGAAAAGCGCTCATGCGTGTACCGGGGGTGCTGGAGGCAAAGGCGGACCTCGCCACTAAGCGCGCCGAGGCGAAATACGATCCCGACAAGGTTTCCGCCGAGTCCCTCGCGAAGGCCGTAAGCGACGCCGGTTTTCCTGCAACGCTGCGTCAGCCGTGATCTTGCAAAGCACGCTCACCTGCCCGAAGTGCGGGAAGTCGAGCGTCGAGAAGATGCCCGACGACGCCTGCCTGTTCTTCTGGAACTGCCCTGGCTGCGGCGCGCGGCTGAAGCCCAAGCCCGGGGACTGCTGTGTGTTCTGCAGCTACGGCAGTGTTCCATGTCCGCCGGTCCAGGAGCGCCGGAGCGCCAGCCAAAACGCGAGCGGCGGGATCAGCAGCCACTGAGCGAGAGGCGGCAGGCCGAGCTCAACGTCGCCCAGGGACACGCGCGGCATCAGCCCGGAGTACTCCCAGCTTCGCAGGGCGACCGTGTTCATCCACTCGCTGGACCCATGCGGATCCGTTGCTCTCCTTCGTTGAAAGTCACTTCGTATTGCCCAGCTCGGCGATCGCGGTCCACGTCAGGCCGGCGTCTTTCGATAGAAAGACGCTGCGGCGAAAAGTTCCGATCGCATACTGCTTGCGTGCCTTCGGGTTCTGCGCGATGAACGCCACTGCGTCATCGTCCAACGCAGGCAGCTTTACGGCCACTGGCGCGCCTCCGCCGAGTGGCGCGCGCGAAAGCCGCGCCTGGCCCTCGTAGCTTCCGTACCAGATCTGCTTGCCGTCGAGATCGAAAAAAACCGACAAGCCGTCGGCGCCGCTCAGAATCGGCGCGAAGCGCTCGCCGGAGTCGCGCGAGAGGAAAACGCCTTTCGAGGTCGCCACCGCGACGGTTGCGGCATCGTCCGGATGAACGGCGAGCGCCCGCGGATCGCCGTCTAGGCCCGAAGCGCGCGCCGGCTTCCAAGCGAGGCCGTCGTTCAGCGTGTAGGCAAGGCCGGGTTGCGCGATGCGCGAGCTGGGCGCCGCGTTCCAGACGTAGACGGCGTTCGTATGCCAGCCGGTGGCGAGAAGGTGAAAGTCGCTTTCGCCTTCCAGCCCGAGCTTGTCCCAGGTCTTGCCGCCATCGCGGCTGCGCAAAAGGCCGAAAGGGTTCACGAGCCCCGAGCCGGGCGCTGGATGGCCGCTGCTGTAGAGCGATCGCGCGGTGGCCGAGAACCCCATGTAGTCGTGCTGCGGCCCGGGCGCCTTCGACCACGTGCCGTTCTCGTAGACCGCGAGGCCATGATGACTCGGAATCATCAGCCGCTTGCCGTCGGCGCTGTACGCCAGGCCATGGACGTGATGCAGCACGCCGGACTGCGCCTGAGCGGCGAGAGAGACGACAGCAAAAGCCCAGGCAAGTGTGCTTCCAGACATCATCGCTCCTTTACGTTTCGGATCATCTCCGCGCGCCCGTCGAGCACGTCGCGCGAAGTCCAGCGGCTCTTGATATAGGCGAGCGCGGCCCAGATTTCCTCGTCGGACAGCTTGCCGCCAAAGGCCGGCATGTCGCTTTGATATTCCGTCGGCGCGTAAGGCGGCACCAAGCCGCGCTTCGTGATGCCGAACAGCACGCCGTCCGGGTGGTGCCAGGTATGGCCGCTCTCATCGTGCGGCGGCGCCGGCAATCGCCCGTTCGGAAGCCGGGTGCGCCAATTCGGCTGACCTTCGAGTTTTGCACCGTGGCATGCGGCGCAGTGCTGTCCATAGACTTGCGCGCCAAACGCGACCTTGGCCGCATCGCGTGGACTCGCCCGCGGATCGTCGCCCGGCGCCGGCGGTTCGCTGCAGGCTGCGAGTGAGAGCGCGAGCGCGATGATTCTCATGGACATGATGCTTTCACGAACGCACTGATCTCCTTCGGCGATGCGAACACGACCGAGGCCCGGTCGCCCTGCATGCCGGCGCCGATCACGACCGGCTTTCCGGGAGCGGGGCCGAACTTGGTGGAGTCGGTCTTGAAGCGCAGGTTGAATTCCCAGATCTTCTGGCTCTTGCCGTCCGCGGTATTCACCGTGTAGGTGTCGCCGCAGTACCTGATCGACTTCACCTGGCCCTCGGTCGGAGCGTTGCGCAGGTCGAGCTTCTGGCTGCGCATTCCCATCATGCCTCCACCGCGCTGCTGCGCCGCCGGCGCATTGTTCTCGGCGACGGCCTTCAAGTATGCGATGACGTCCTGGCGCGCTTGGGCTTGCTGGATGCCGGGAAACGTCATGCTTGTCCCTGGAACGAGGCGCTCGGGATTGGCGAGCCACTTGTTCAGCGTCGATTCAGTCCAAGTTAGGCCGGCGTGCTTGAGCGCCTCTGAGTAGCGCATAAACCCCTCCACCGCACCGGCTTTGCGGTTCCAGACCTGCGCGAGGCTCGGGCCGGTCAGGTGCTCGCCCGGTTCGACCGAATGGCAGGCCATGCACTGCCTGAACACTTGGGCTCCGCGCTTCGCATCGCCTGCGGCGCTTGCAACGTGGCTGAGCGCCAGCAGCAGCGCCACGCAATACATTCGAATCCACATGACATCTCCTCGCGTAAAACGTTGCGGCGCCGACGACGCCGGCGTCGCTTGCTACGCGGGAAGAATCAGATCAGGAAGCTCTGGAAACGGATGCGAGGCGGCACCGGATCAGGCGGCTGCGATTCAGGCCTTGGTGTCAGCGCAAAATGCAGTTCCGCGCGCGGCACTACGAGAACGGGCGCATCAGGGATATCCGCAACCATCGCAACCGGCATGCCCGCCGCCTGAAGATCCGATGTGCAGTGCGCGATGCAAACTGCCGAATTCATCGGCTCGCCGGCTATCGGCGAGCTATCGCAGCCGCCGCCATTCTCGGACGAGGGTGCAAGCGCCGCAGCGATTGCTCCGCGGTCAACGAGACAACCCGCGAGCACCATGCTCGTGTGCGCAAAAACGAGCGCAGCGAGCAATGTCACCGATACCCAGCGGCGGCGTCTGGAGTTCACTGGTATGGCATTTTATGGAACTTCCGTAGTAGTCGGTGTATCTTTCATTGAGCAAGCATCGGGCTTGAATCCCCGGCTTTCCTCCCCAAGTTACGCTTCTGCCCCCATGGAACAACTTCAAGGCACCACCATTCTTTCCGTGCGCCGCGGCGCTGCGGTCGCGCTCGGCGGCGACGGCCAGGTGACGCTCGGGCAGGTGGTCCTCAAGGGCGGGGCGAAAAAAGTGCGGCGCCTGTACCAGGACCGCATCCTCGCCGGGTTCGCCGGCGGCACCGCCGACGCCTTCACGCTGTTCGAGCGCTTCGAGGCCAAGCTCGACAAGCACCAGGGCAATCTCATGCGCTCGGCGGTCGAGCTGGCCAAGGACTGGCGCACCGATCGCATCCTGCGGCGCCTGGAGGCGATGCTTGCCGTCGCCGACAAGGAGCGCTCGCTGGTCATCACCGGCATGGGCGATGTGCTCGAGCCCGAGCACGGCATCCTCGCGATCGGCTCGGGCGGCCCGTATGCGCAGGCGGCCGCGCGCGCGCTGCTGGAGAACACCGCGTTGCCGCCGAAGGAGATCGTCGAGAAGGCGCTCGCCGTCGCGGCCGATATCTGCATTTATACGAATCATCAGCGCACCATCGAGGTGCTGGAATGAGAGGCCCTCTCACGTGAGCGGCATGACGCCGCAGGAGATCGTGCACGAGCTCGACAAGTACATCGTCGGGCAGGGCAGGGCGAAGCGCGCGGTGGCGATCGCGCTGCGCAACCGCTGGCGCCGCCTGCAGGTCGCGGAGCCCCTGCGCCAGGAGATCACGCCCAAGAACATCCTCATGATCGGCCCCACCGGCGTGGGCAAGACCGAGATCGCGCGGCGCCTCGCGCGGCTTGCCGATGCGCCGTTCATCAAGGTGGAGGCGACCAAGTTCACCGAGGTCGGCTACGTCGGGCGCGACGTCGACACCATCGTGCGGGATCTGGTCGAGATCAGCGTCAAGCAGACCCGCGAGCAGGCGATGCGCAAGGTCCGCACGCGCGCGCAGGAAGCCGCCGAGGACCGGATCCTGGACGCGCTGCTGCCGTCACCCAGAACCGTAGAACCCGAGGAAACCGCGACGCGGCAGAAATTCAGGAAGAAGCTGCGCGAGGGCGAGCTCGACGACAAGGAGCTCGACATCGAGGTCGCCGCCGGCCAGCCGCAGATGGAGATCCTCGCGCCGCCCGGGATGGAGGAGCTCACCACGCAGATCCAGGGCATGCTGTCGAACCTGGGCAGCGGCCGGCGGCGTCTGCGGCGCATGAAGATCCGCGAGGCCGCCCAGCTCCTCACCGAGGAGGAGGCGGCGCGCCTGGTGAACGACGACGAGCTGAAGGTGCGCGCGCTCGCCAACGCCGAGAGTAACGGCATCGTGTTCCTCGACGAGATCGACAAGATCACGAGCCGCGGCGAGGTCGCCGGCCCGGACGTCTCGCGCCAGGGCGTGCAGCGCGACCTGCTGCCGCTCGTCGAGGGCACCACGGTGTCGACGCGCTACGGCATGGTGAAGACCGACCACGTGCTGTTCATCGCCTCGGGCGCCTTCCACCTCTCCAAGCCCTCGGACCTGATCCCGGAGCTGCAGGGGCGCTTTCCGATCCGGGTCGAGCTCGACTCGCTGTCGGTCGAGGACTTCGAGCGCATCCTGGTCTCGACCGACGCGAGCCAGGTGAAGCAGTACCAGGCGCTGCTCGCCACTGAAGGCCTCGAGGTCGAGTTCCGCCCCGAGGCGATCCGCCGCATCGCCGAGATCGCGTTCAACGTCAACGAAAAGACCGAGAACATCGGCGCCCGGCGGCTCTACACCGTGCTCGAAAAGCTGCTCGAGGAAATTTCCTTCGACGCCGGCAAGCGCGGTCCGGCAACGATCACCATCGATGCGCCTTACGTCGACGAGCGGCTGGGCGAGCTCGCCAAGAACGAGGACCTGGCGCGCTACGTCCTCTGAGAAGCGGCTTTCAGCTCCTCTTCCAGGCACTTCCTGCACAGGCAGCCGCGCCCCGTGGCGGGCGTGAGCGGCGGCAGCGCCGCGCACCAGCACTCGGCCTCGTCCTTGCCGCAATGAAACGGCGCGCCGCAACGGGCGCAGCGATCAGGGTTTTGCGGAGGGGTCTGCAAGCCGCGTCATTGCCTTCCGCAGGAAATCTACCTGGTCCTTGAAGTTCGTGCAGCCCCCGCAGATGGCGAGGTGAACGCGCAGCGCCACGCGCCGGCCGAAAGGCAGGTGCCGGTCGAGCCCCTGCGAGACGAGGCGGGCGGTTTCCTTGCAGGAGAGCATCATTTCGCGAACCAGTTGGCTTCCAGGCATTGGCGCAGCGCCATGCGCGCGCGGTAGAGCAGCACCCAGCAATGCGTCGCCGTGACGCCGAGTTCCTTACAGATGTCGCCGGTCTCGAAGCCCATGTGCTCGCGCATCATGAAGGCCTGCGCGGTCTTGGCCGGCAGCTTGGCGAGGCAGTCCTCGAGCACCGCGAAGAACTGCTTCTGGTCGAGCGATGCGCCGGGGTCTTGCCAGGCCGCCGGCATCTCGATCCAGTGCCCGCGCTCGTCGAACAGGGCCTCGAATTCGTCTGCCGAGTCGAGCGGGCCTTCCCGGCTCATGCGCCGGATCGCGTCGACGATCTTGTGCTTGAGGATGCCGGTGAGCCAGGTGCGCAGGTTCGAGCGCCCTGCGAATCCCGCCTCCCCCGCGAGCGCGGCAACCAGGGCTTCCTGGACGGTGTCCTCGGCGGTGTGCCGGTCGCGCAGCTGGAGCCTCGCATAGCGCAGCAGGTAGGCCCGCTCGCCCTCGACCCGGGAACGGAAATCGTTCATGGGGCGGGAATTTTACAGCGGGCTTGAAGCCGTCGAAGCAGCCCCCATATCGCTGACATGGGGCAAGAGCCCCGGCAATACAGGAAAGGAGAGGACCATGAGCAACATTACCCGGTTTAACCCGTTCAATGAGCTGGTCGACGACCTGTTCAACGGCTTCCTCGTGCGCCCGCTCGCCTATGACGGACGCGGCGAGGTGCTGCCCCGCATGAAGGTGGACGTCGCCGAGAAGAACGGCGCCTACACGGTCACCGCGGAGCTGCCTGGCGTCAAGAAGGAAGACATCCAGGTCTCGATCGACGGCGCGCAGGTCACCCTGTCGGCCGAAGTCAAGCAGGAGAAGGAAACGTCCCAGGACGAGCGCGTGCTCCACGCCGAGCGCGTGTTCGGCAAGGTGACGCGCAGCTTCACGCTGCCCCAGGAGCTCGACGAGGCGAAGGCCGAAGCCAAGTTCCGCGACGGCGTGCTGGAGCTGACGCTGCCCAAGAAGGCCGAGGCGGCGCGCAAGCAGATCTCGATCCAGTAAGTTTTTCTGTAGTATCGGGGGGGCGCGCATAACGCCCCCTACAACCACAACCCCCAGGCCGCCGAAAAGGCGCGCATCCTCGCCGAGGCGCTGCCCTACATCCAGCGCTTCCACGGCAGGACCATCGTCGTCAAGTTCGGCGGCAACGCCATGACCGACGACGAGCTGAAGGCCGGGTTCGCGCGCGACGTGGTGCTCCTGAAGCTGGTCGGCATGAACCCGGTGGTGGTGCACGGCGGCGGCCCGCAGATCGAGGAGATGCTCGCGCGCCTGGGCAAGAAGGGCGAGTTCGTGCAGGGCATGCGCGTCACCGACCGCGAGACCATGGACGTGGTCGAGATGGTGCTCGGCGGGCAGGTCAACAAGGAAGTCGTCGAGCTCGTCAACCAGGCGGGCGGCAAGGCGGTGGGCCTCACCGGGCAGGACGGCGCCTTCATCCGCGCGCGCAAGATGCTGCTGCCCTCAAAGGACAACGGCACCATCGACATCGGCCACGTCGGCGAGATCGACTCGATCGATCCGGCGGTGATCGAGGCCCTGGAGGCGGCGGGTTTCATTCCGGTCGTGGCGCCGATCGGCACCGGCGCCGACGGCACCACCTACAACATCAACTCGGATCTGGTCGCGGGCAAGCTCGCCGAGATCCTGCACGCCGAGAAGCTGGTCGTGCTCACCAACACCCCCGGCGTGCTCGACAAGAACGGCAAGCTCCTCACCGGGCTCACGCCCAAGCGCATCGACGACCTGGTGGCGAAGGGCGTGATCTCGGGCGGCATGCTGCCCAAGATCGGCTCGGCGCTCGACGCGGCGCGCAACGGCGTGAAGAGCGTGCACATCATCGACGGCCGCGTGCCGCATGCCCTGCTTCTCGAGGTTCTCACCGATCAGGGTGTAGGGACTCTGATTAGAAGCAAGTAGTGCGCGTAGCGCGATTGCCGCCTTCGCGGCGGGTGTGGATCTTCGACCTCGACAACACGCTGCACGACGCCCGGCCGCTCATCTTTCCGTCGATGCACGGGCAGATCAACGCCTACCTGAGGCGCCGCTTCGGCGTCGATGAGGCCGGCGCCGACGCCATGCGGCGCGATTTTTGGCTGCGGTACGGGACCACATTGAGAGGACTTGTGCGCCACCACGGCGCCGATCCGCGCGAATTCCTGCACGAAACCCACGTCTTTCCGGAGCTTGCCGGCATGGTGGTGCACGAGAGCGCTCTCAGGCACGCGCTGGCGCGGCTCGGCGGCAGGAAGCTCCTGTTTTCCAACGCCCCCCGCCACTACGTGGAGGAGGTGCTGCGCGCGCTTGGCATCGGCCGCTTCTTCGACGCCGTGCACACCATCGAGGACGCGCGCTACCGCGGCAAGCCCGAGCTCCACGGCTTCCACCGGCTGCTGCGCAAGCACGATCTGGACCCCCACCGCTGCGCCTTCGTCGACGATGCGCTCGAGAACCTGCGCGCGGCGCATCGCCTGGGCATGTCGACCGTGTGGGTGAGCCGCACGCAGCGGCGCGTGCCTTACATTGATTTAAGAATATCTTCCATCACTCAGCTGCCGCGTCTGGCCTTCCGCTACGGAGAAGCATAAAATCCGCGCTTCCCCAGTATCCATACATGCCCCGCGCCAAAGGCGAACGCCGGCTCGAGATTTTGAAAGCCCTCGCGCAGATGCTCGAGGCGCCGAAGTGGGAGCGCATCACGACTGCCGCTCTGGCGGAGAAGCTCGGCGTCTCCGAGGCGGCGCTGTACCGCCACTTCGCCTCGAAGGCGCAGATGTTCGAAGGGCTGATCGAGTTCATCGAGAACTCGGTCTTCACCCTGGCGAACCGCATCACCGAGGACGAGTCCGACGGCCACCGCCAGGCCGAGAAGCTGATCGAGATGCTGCTCGCCTTCGCCGAGAAGAATCCCGGCATGGTGCGCGTGATGACCGGGGACGCCCTGGTCGGCGAGCACGAGCGCCTGCAGGCGCGCATCAACCAGTTCTTCGAGCGCTTCGAATCGACGCTCAAGCAGTCGCTGCGCGCGGCGGCGCCGGACGACGATGCCCCCGGTCGCGCCGGGACGCTGCTGCGCTACTCGATCGGCTGCCTGCACCAGTTCTCGAAAAGCGGCTTCTCGAAGAAGCCGACCGAAAGCTTCTCGGCGCAGCGCCGCTACCTGCTCGCCTGATGGCGGCGGTTCGCTATCTTGTCAAGGACGTCGATCGCTCGATCGCGTTCTATACCAAGCACCTGGGCTTCAAGCTCGATCACCGCGCGGGGCCGGCATTCGCGAGCGTGTCGAAAGGCGATCTCATTGTGCGGCTGAGCGGCCCGGGCAGCTCGGGCGCGCGACCGATGCCCGACGGGCGGTCGCAGGAGCCGGGCGGGTGGAACCGGTTCGTCATCGAGGTCGACGATCTGGCGCAAGTCGTTGCCGCAATGAAGCAGGCGGGATGTCGTTTCCGCAACCAGATCGAATCGGGTCCGGGCGGCAAGCAGATCCAGGTGGAAGATCCGGACGGCAATCCGATCGAGTTGTTCCAGCCTGCTTAAAACGTGGTCTGTCCCTGATTAGGGTTTGCTGCAGACCGCGCAGCCCGGATCCTTCGCGACCTTCACGCTGCGCCAGTCGGCGCTCTTTGCATCGAAGATCTGCAGCCTGCCGTTGAGCGATTCACCCACGCCGGCGAGCAGCTTGATGGCTTCCATCGCCTGCATGGCGCCGATCACGCCGGTGAGCGGCGCGAACACGCCCATCACCGAGCACTGTACTTCCTCGACTTCCGCGTCCTCGGGAAACAGGCACGAGTAGCAGGGAGAGTTCTGGTTTCGCAAGTCGAAGACCATGAGCTGGGCATCGAATCGCATGGCGGCGCCCGAGACGAGTGGCTTGCGCTGCCTGACGCAGGCGCGGTTCAGCGCATGGCGCGTGGCGAAGTTGTCCGAGCAGTCCAGTACGACGTCGGCGTCCGCAATGAGCTGCGAAAAGTCTTGAACTCTCTTGTGAAGAGCAACAACCGCAACGTCGGGATTGACAGCGTTGAGCGTGGCCTGCGCCGCTTCGACTTTGACCGCGCCGACGGACTCGGTGCGGTAGAGGATCTGGCGCTGCAGGTTGGTGAGGTCGACCTTGTCGGAGTCCGCGATCGTCAGCCGCCCTACGCCCGCCGCCGCGAGGTACAGCGCCGCCGGGCAGCCGAGACCGCCGGCGCCGACCATGAACGCGCTCGCCGACCGCAGCCTTTCCTGCCCCTCGATGCCGATCTCGGGAAGCAGGATATGGCGGCTGTAGCGGAGGAGCTGCTCGTCGTTCAGTTAGTTTGGGGCTTGGCCTGGGCGACCGTCGGCGACTGGCTCTTCACCG
>Ga0209283_10002616_pt1 | contig 10030 bp, 14 predicted proteins | sample CZO8metaG_2_FD_188354 | JGI IMG/M metagenome (GOLD analysis project Ga0209283, IMG submission 188354) | Vadose zone soil microbial communities from the Eel River Critical Zone Observatory, Northern California, USA - CZOApr15con2H1.8 metaG... | ecosystem: Environmental > Terrestrial > Soil >...
GCTATACGCCATAAACTCCGCAGGCTTAATGTTAAGGATGGCTTCAGCCGCTTTATTTCGAGCATGTCGGGTGAAAAAACTATCCCGCTCCCAAACGCTCGCCACACTAAAACGCACTATGACGGTTACTACTCCGGGCCGATTGCTAGATCGCTCGGCCCACACTGCCATCAGACTGTTACCTGCTTCAATGTCTATTCGAGTGGGTGGGCCGCCGTCGTAGTGACAAATTTGACCACGCGCCGTAATTCCTTCAGTCGATGGTTCGAAATACGTTCCGATTATTGGGAAACAACCGGTAAGCAGCAATGCTGAAACTATGAGTATGGCCCGCGCTAGCATTTGCCTCCTAATGTAAAAGTCACCGGCGCGCTGGTTTTGCGCGTCCGGTTGAGCGCCGTGTTGGTCGGATTACCGCTCGAAGCACCATTCCAGAAACTCCTCGGCAACCCCTGGGTTCAACTCCAAAACGGCTTCAGCGACCGCACCTGAGCCCTTTGCTGCTGCAATGGCTGACAAGGCACACACAAGAAACTCGGCATCCCAGTCGCGCGTCGCAGCCGCAGCTACGAGTGAAGGAAGCTCACTCAACGCCTCGAAATATGCATCCACAAGGTCGTCAGGGATTGAAACTGACTTGCGTTGGCGACAAATCTCGACCCATGCGGGAAAATGGAAGAAGGAAATGTCGGCCTTTGCCGGAGCCGCCGATAGCACCCGAACGACATGCGGGACTGCAGCGAAAGTGGCTGAATAAACGTCACCTTGGTGTGCCAACGCACTCCAAATTGTGAACCACGGTTCATTCTCTCCGTTCGATGACGGGAATCCTTCGAGCTGACGCAATAACGCCGGAACACCGGAAGCTATGCCGTATGCGTGCTGAAGCTGTGACCACCGGGGACTGTCGAGATCAAGCATCACTGCGATTTCCTTGAGACGCCCAACTAAAAGTAGACCCCTGATAAAAGGAGTCTTATTTATGCGTACATGGTGGCTAAGATAGCTGAGCCTGTCAAATCGCGATTTTTTAAGACGTTGGTTTTTTAGGATACCCTGACCGATTGTTAGGTGGTGAACTGTCATCTCAATATCGCCGCCTCAATAGTTGCCACCAAATTAGACGCCGCATGTAGTCCCAGCGGCACCAGGAGAGACCCGGTTAAGACCCGTGCTGCGCCGAGTAGTAGTCCAAGACATAAAATGGTTGTTATCTCGTATGCACCATATTGCACGTGAATCACCGCCCATAGACCGGCCGTCACCAGAACCGCGCCAATCGGCCCCATGAAACTCGATTCAAAACCCTTAAAAAGAAAGCCTCGAAAGAATATTTCCTCAAATAAGGGGCCCGCAATAATCAGAGCGAACCAAATCGTCCAGACGGGATTCGCTGTTGCGTACGCGACTGACATGAAATCGGGCACGATCGGACGCCCAAGCGAGGTCGTAATCAAATCTGACACGACAATGAAGCCCGCGAGCAGGCCGATCCATTTCAGCATCGTCTTAGGTGAGACCGGCCTTATACAGAGATACTCGCTTAGTACCGAACCCTTTTTGAGTTTTATGACGCCGACAATAAGACCACAACACACAACAGTTGTGACGAAAGTAGCCAGGGAAATAAAGTGACCGTTTCCTACAGCTGAGATAAACAGCTGCTCGAGCGCTGATTGAGACAGGTTCCCGTTACGTGAAACCACCGCCACAAATATCGTAATAGTCTGCAGTACGATAAAAATGACCGAGATTACGGCGCCCCAAATGACCGTCCCCCAAAATCCCCAGTGTGCGGGTTGGCGCAATGTGATCTCGTCGGTTATGTCGCTGCTATTCAAGGCAATGCCACCTAACGATGCGCTTGGCGGCGCCCTGTTTTTGCGCGTCCGCCTCGAAGCGCGAGTTAGCGCGCACGCCACCAGGACTTTTGTTTCTCGAGTTCGCCACGAAGGTTTGCGCCCAAAAGGGGACTCAGTTTTTCGAAGAATGGCTCTACTTCGATATTTTCGATAAACGAGACGGCAATCACGTTTTCGGTGTCGGGGTTGCCTGTGGCGATAGCGGAATCGAGCATCATGAGGATTTCATTCACTTCGCGCGTTGTCGGGGGCGGAGCCTCGGGAAGGGCGTTACCAGTGAAATGTGATCCAACGAACCGCAGCAAATCCGCCATAAGCACGTGGGCAAGCAGTTCCCCATAGTCTCGATAGTGCTCGTTCACGAGCGCGCCGAACGCTGGTGCGGCAACGGTTGCTCGGTCGAACATTTCCATCGGCGTCATTGTCTGCTCAAAGTGCGCTAACACCGTCTTAAGCGGCGCGGCGTTGTTTGCCGCGTCCGCTTGAAGGCAGAATTATACGTTTATTGTGTTGCTGGATAAATCCCTCGTGCTGTTAAACGCAATAGGTATATTGTGTGACCACCTATCGGTGTTCCGATAGGGAAGAACAGAACGGCGATTAATATCGAGTAAGCCCACAAAAATCCTCTTGATGTTTTCCCGAACTTGATTAGCGCAACTATCGGCAAGAGCGCAAGAACGCTTGGGATCCCTAAAAATATCGATAATGCATACACGCATATCGAGGGATCCTCACTAAGAGCGGTGGTTGAGCACGCCACGAATGCTTGGGATATCACAAACAGGATGAAACCGAAGGCAATTAGCATTAATCCATTTATTACATGGAGAGTGATTGCAATCTTTTTGTGCTTAGCCACCATGTCCTCCACAAAACGTATAACGCCAAGTTAACGGACGTGCCAACATAGCCGCGCGGCTATGTTGGCACGCCCCGATTGAACGAATTGTTAGGGTTCATTTGCGTTCAGTTCCTCCACATACTTGATATAGCCGTCTTCACTTTGGTTGACGATTTGCCAGGCGCGCTTATAGAAGCCGTCAGGGAGTTGGCTATCGATGTCAATAACCTCAGATAACTCTGCCTTCATTCCGAGTTTGAGATAAACCGCCTTCTGTAAGGCCAACAGATGGAGATGACCGCGCACACGGGGATTCTCGCTCGGATACTGGCTAAGTAGCGCCGACTTAGCCGGCATATGATCTGCGACGAACTTGTGCAGCACCTCATGATATAGAACACTGACTTTGTAGCGCATTGGCACTGGATTCTTTGTGAAGCTTGCCAACGCATACCGCATATTGACGGCGACACCAAACATTGATTGCGAGGGAAGATCGCAGAGCGTTAGATGAGCCGTAATTTTCTTTTGAGTGAACTGCTTTCCCGTGATCGTTTCTGTCGTATGCAGTAATGTTGGGCCGACTTTCGCCCACATGTCGTTAAAGCGCCCCAAGTTCTGCTTTAGCTCTTCTTTCCATTCTTTGTTGATTTTATAACCGCGAACAAAAGCACATCCCGTATCCAGCGATTCACGGTAAGAGATTTCCACGGTTGGCGGTGCCGCGAATGCTGGACAGCTAATCGCCAATAAGCCAAGTAGGATAAGCGTTCGTTGCATATTCGATGGGAATGAGCCCCAACTGTCCTAGCTCAGCGGCCGGCCGATTTTATGGCCGGTCCGCTGCGGCGCGTTGTTGGGCGGTCAGTCATAACAGGAAACCTCAATAAGGTTTGCGTCCGGGTCTCGAAAATAAACCGATGTAATGGGACCAAGCGCTCCGGTGCGCGGTACCGGTCCCTCTTCAATGGCGACGCCAGCACTCTTGAGATGAGCAATCACTTTGGAAATCGGGGTAGAGCTGATGAAACATAGATCGGCTGAACCGGGTATAGGACGAGCGGCATGAGGTTTAAGAGGAGCATCAGCGGAGTGAAGATTTAACTTCTGTTGCCCAAAAGCCAAGGCACGACGGCCGTTGCCGAAAGTGACCGGTTTCATACCGAGCGCCTGAGTGTAAAACGCCACCGTCGCCTCTATGTCGCGGACGGTCAGCACCAAGTGATCGAGACGCTCAATCTTCATTGTTTTCCCGACGCCCAACGTCTTAAATAACCGGACGGCAAAAAGCGCGGCTTTCCGGTGGTCAGGTTGACTGAAATGTCAGCGAGCTGGATATATCGGCTCACAGCGCACCTCCGTTTTCACTGAGTTTGCGATATAGCACTCTTCATGTGCTTGATGATGCATTTTCTCAAGTTCTTCCTTGCCCGGGGTGTGCTCGCTGGAAAACGCGACTTCCGGCCGCAGCGTAACCCGCGACATAAAAAACTTGCCTTGAGCGTTCTTTTCCAAAATGCCAACCGCTGCATCGAAGTAACGATCGACACAAAACTTGCGCTTAGCGGCGATTGAAAGAAACCAAAGCATATGGCAGCTTGAAAGTGAGGCTACAAAAGCTTCCTCCGGATCAACCGCCGATGCATCGGACAGAGGCGGCGGCACGACGTGTGGAGACGAAGAACCGGGGACTTCCGCGCCGCCGTCAAACCGAAGCACATGCCTTCTGCTGTAGCGGTTGCTGAGGAAGTCTTGCTCGCCCCGAACCCAAAGGATTTCCGCTGTGTACTGAGCCATTGTTTTGCTCTCTAAACGTCCTGCTTGAGCCGCCGAGGGGCGCGGCAGCGTCCCCGAGATCGGCTGAAGCTATAGTTAGGTGTTCTCATGGTTTGTTCTTTCGGAAATACATCCCTTCGATACCCATCTTTTCTTCGATTATACGGAGACGTTTCTCCGCTTGGTCCTTTTTTTCGATTAACTTGGGTCTCTGCTGCTCCTTGTAGCTGCTGAAGTTGAAATTCTGCACGACAAGGAAAGCTTGGAAATACTCGGCGTTGTTGAGTAGCGTAGACATTCCCTTTGCTACGGAGAGATATTCGGCCTTATATTTCTCTCCCAACGCCCGCGCATCCTTTTCCGACAGGATCTTTGAATACTCCCAACCTGGGTTATAGGGCGCTTTCGCATATAGATCCCAAGACTCCAGCCGTTTCACGACGTTTGCATATGCCTCTGGCTGGCGCATAGCGGCTGGGTTGATGGCACCTCCGAGACTATGGCTTAGCGCGCCAATAGCGACACCCGGGCTGTTCCCGCCTGTACCGACTGGCACAAACCTCTCCATATCAAGCCGGGCACGCAGCTTTGCCGCATAGAAGAGAAACGCGGCATCTTCGAGGCGACCGAGGCGGTATGCACCAGCCGCCGCGAGAAACATGGCCATGGAAGGTGCGCTACCGGAATTGTTCAGAATATATTCGACACCTTCCTTCTTCTTTTCCACGATCGGCTGTTCCAATGCCAACATGGCCTTTTCGAACTCGGTCAGGCTTTTACTCTCATTACCGGCGACTGCTCCACCGCAAGAAACTGTCAGCACTAAGGCAAGTACGGATGTCCGAAACATGGTTTCCCCTTTTTTGATACGCCTAACGAATCTGTAGGAGAACCTAAAAATTGAAATTTTCAGAGACGCAGATCATTGATTTCCTTAGTCACGATTTTTGAAAAATGTGCAAAATCCGACTTTTCCTACAGACTCAACGTCCAGCATCAGCCGCGGCCGAAGGCCCTCGGCTGCATGCCGAAGTTCGGCAGTGGAGACTCACATCTTGATGTCGGCGGCGTATCACGGCAATTCGCCGCCGCTCAAAACCCGTAAAGCCGCGCCGGGTTGTCCACCAGGATCTTCTTACGGATCGCCGGATCGGGCGCCCACACCGGCAGCTGGTTCAACAAACGGCCGTCATCGATCGCAAACAGCGGCGTCACGTCGGTCGGCTTCCGCCCGGGCGGCGTGGTCGAGTTCGGATGCGGCCAGTCCGTACCCCAGACGATGCGGTCTGGGTTCGCGGCAATCAGCGCTCGGGCGAGCGGGACGATGTCGGTGTAGTCCGGCGCGAGTTTAGACGAGCGATAGGCGCCCGAGATTTTGACGTAGGTCTGACCCGACCGGACCAGCCCCACCAGCTCGGCAAAGCCGGGCTGTTGTGGACCAAGCTCGGCCTGGGCGCCGCCGAAATGGTCGACCACGACCGGCACGGGCGAGGCGGCGACCAGGTCCTTGATTGCGAGGATCATCGCCAAGTTCGTGTACATCTGGATGTGCCAGTTGCGGTTCTTCACGCGCTCGACGGCCGCCTGGAACCGCCGGCGGCCGACATCCGGGTCGTTGATGCCGCCGGTCGCGAGATTGAGCCGGATGCCGCGCACGCCGGCCCGGCCCATAGCGTTGAGATCGCTCTCCGGCGTCTTGTCGTCGATGACGGCGACACCACGCGCATCCGCGCCGCGCGCCTTCATGCCGTAGAGCGTGGCCGAGTTATCGGTGCCGTAGACGCTTGGCGTGACGATCACCACGCGCTGCATGTGAAGCGCCTTGTGAAGTGCCGCCATCTCTTCGGGCAGCGCCATCTCCGGCGTATAGACGCGCCCCGAGAAGAATGGAAATTTCTCCGGGTCGCCGTGAATGTGCGTATGGCAATCGCAGGCGCCGGCCGGCACCTCGAAGTTCGCCGGCGTGGCTGGCTGGGCCGCTTTGGCAAGACCCGTTCGGGTGCGCATGATAACTCCGGCCGCAATGGCTCCGAGCAGGATGTCGCGTCGCGTTAGCATGGGTTTCCTCCTTTGGTGGATTTGTGTCTGTCTCTGTACTGACTGTTCGCCCAACGAGGCTGTAGAAAAAGCCTTACTTTGAAAAAATCAATTTTTCGTACCTCTATAACTCATTGATTCACTGACGTTATTGCTACCATTAATTCTGAAACTATAGGCTAAAAATGGGTTTTTCCACAACCTCAACGTCTGCTCTCGAACGCGCGGTTGGGTTGCCATGATTGGTCAAGCAGCCACTTATAGACTTCATCCAGTGACGAACCGGGTCATGGCAGGTTTCTCATGAGAGCCGTTGTCAGGCTTGCGCGAATCCTTATCTAGTGCCGGCACTTTTCAAACCGGTGGCGAGCGCATCCAGCGCGGAAGATACGGTTTTAGCGATAATTGCCTTCTGTTCCTCAAGGTTGTTTTCGGAATAATTGTTTGCTTTCAACACCGTAATGTTGCGCGTGATACGGGTGTTGTCCGGCCAACGGAATTCCACAGCCATTTCTGCATAGGTCAGGACGAATGGTTTGCGGGCGTCGATATTTTGTTCGCGCATTTTGCCGAACATTCCCTCGGCAATCGTAACTCCGAGCGGACCCAGGCCCGAGGCGCTGATGGCACCATGACGCATTGCCGTCTGGATATTATTCTGGGTGTTGAAGCGGTTAAGCGTGATTGTGACGCTACTTGGTCGCTGTGACATGCTAGAAAGCACACGCTCGGCACGATTGGCCAGCGCCACCGTCGGTGCTGGCACAAAGCGCTCGTCGCCGAGCACATAAATGCCATACCGATCGCTAGTGACGATTAGCGAACCCATACTGGATTCGCGGTCATCCGCGGGTCGCTTGTCGATTACGGTTATGCTGGCGCTGGATTTGACATTGGTTTGCTGCGTACTGGGGTCAATGACAAAGGTGGGCTTGGTGGCGCATGCACCAATCAGCGCACAGACCGCTGGAATGAATAGTTTCAGTACGATACGCTGGTAATACATATTTCCTCCATTTCGATTTTGATTATAAAGATTTGCCATTCCGGTCGCCTCATTTCGTGCAGCGATCTAACTAAAATGTATGGACTCCCCCCATTTTTGCAAGAAGATTGCCATCGTAGCAAGGGAGGCAAGACTGCACAGACCCCCTAAAGGGTGTCTTGTTTAACGCCTACATGGTGGCTAAGATAGCTGAGCCTGTCAAATCGCGCGATTTTTTAAGACGTTGGTTTTTTAGGACTCCCTAAAAGGTAAGTTCAATGCCCCAGGCCCAGGCGTTCCAGTCAGCACTCGGTTTGCTGGATCAGTTGCGCGACAATGCCATTACGGACAGACCACGTCTTTCATTAGTCACGCTTGAATAACATTTATTGTCCTTCGGCTTGTGGCCTTAAGTCCCGCGCCGGTCGCCCGGTTTTGCCGCTTCCGCTCGAACTAAATGTTATGTTTCAGGTCCACGACGCAACGCTGAAGTTCCAACCCGTCACCGACCGGGATAACGCGCAGGAATTTCGTGCTCTTTTGCATACCGTCAGGTAACCCTTGAACAGTCTGAACCTTGACGTAATTCTTCTTCTCTAGCCCACGGATGTAGTTGACTTCGTCCGAGCGCTCAAGTTCTGAAAGAAGCAAGTAACTGTTCGGAGATGCGCCAGCCAAGTACCGGAGGGCATTCAATAAGATTCCAAGAACTCCTTCGGCTCGGCCGCACAGACACCGAATGTAAAAGCAACGAACAAGACTCCAAACGACAGCATTCTTGGGTTCATCTGTGTTCTCCTGAAACATAACGTCTGAGTTAGCCCGGCTAATGGGTGTTACCTATGTCCCCGACTGCTCACTTTAGTATTAGCGAATACTAACAACGAGTGGTACCGACAGTGGGTGTACAAATTGATTTCCTTCGTAATATTCATGATGCGTGTGCTCGCCCTGTAAAGAATTTTTGTCAAAGTCAAAGAATGACGCGAAACCGAGAAACGAATCTTTTGACCCTTCCACTTCTACAGAGTCGTCTATGACCGAAACCCTTATAGGACCAACAGTCACTCGCCCCTTTATAGCACTTAGCGAACGTAAATATGGTTTTGGGGTCGCTTCCTTATCAGCTTCTACAACGAACTGTGTATTGCTCCCTTGCGCTAACGCCAGAAGCTGTGCCCGAACAGCCTGTAAGTCACTCGCACTTCCAGAAATATCCAGTTCATCCTGAGGTGTGTACGAAACTAGTATCATCTCCCGGTCCAAGATGGTTAACGAGTCTGTAGAAAAACCCAAAAATCAAAATTTTCAGAAATGTAACTCATTGGTTTCCATAGCCACGATTTTAGCAAAAAGCGCCGGATGTGACTTTTCCTACAGACTCAACGTCCGCTCTCGAACGCGGGCTTAGGCGGCACGTCTATCGCAAGCACCCTTTGTAAGGCTGAGCACTCTGGGACGCTGAATAGTAAGCAGGTTTATCGAATTGCTAGATCGCACTAAGATGCCTTCCACTTCAACTAACACGGGCGTTTCCCGGTCTACGGAAAGTTCTTCATAACGTCGTTTAAACCGGAAATATGGCGAGGACGCCATTGTCCCAAACTCTAGGACACGACTGGTTCCACATTCTGAAATTCTGGCAATCCCGTTTGCAGTCCAGGAAACCTCCCCTCGCACGATCACGGCGTCGGCAGCGCTAGTTTCCAACGCAGTAAATAGAAGTCCAATAGCTATTGCGAGTCTCATCTTCTTGACGCCTAACGTCCGCGATGACCGGCCGTTTGCCAGCGTGCGAAGCAGCCTGGCAAACGGCCCGCGTCGATCGTGCGGTTAGGCATTCAGCAACTCCAATAGCTGAGCTGCCATTTGGTTTACGAACTCGCCATGAAGTTTGAACTTTCCAGACACAGCAATAGTACTGACCTCCAAGGGGTCACCTTCGTAGACGAGCTTTCCCACGGTGTACCGGACACCGACATCGCCTTTGGCGTTCCAGCGGAAAAACTCCAAGCGACAATCTTCCGTGGCATTGAGAACCACTGAACCTTCACGAACACGAAGAAAGGTTTCGAACGCTGCCTTAAATTCCGAAACCTTCAGGAAATGCACTTGTTCGTTCTCGCCGCAAAACTTTCCGCCCGAGCGCCCAACTTCAACTCGAAAAACATATGCGCTCTGCGGATTTTTGGGTTCCGCTTCGATTATGTCGATAGTCGTTCTTTTATCGACCGACGAGATCTGCACGCTCCCTCCTGAATGCCTAACGAGTCTGTAGAAAAAGCCTTTGTTTGGGAAAAACCAATATTTTCACAGCGCCATAACTCATTGATCTATCAACATTATCGACAACCATCAATTCTGAAACTATAGGCTAAAAATGGGTTTTTCTACAGCCTCAATCGGGATAGGGCGACGCCTCACGGCGCCGCTCCTCCCACACCACCGTGCGTACGGATCACGTACACGGCGGTTCGATGAATAAAATTCCTACCGTGCTGCAAGAACAGGTAGCCCCATGTTACT
>Ga0209283_10002621_pt1 | contig 10021 bp, 5 predicted proteins | sample CZO8metaG_2_FD_188354 | JGI IMG/M metagenome (GOLD analysis project Ga0209283, IMG submission 188354) | Vadose zone soil microbial communities from the Eel River Critical Zone Observatory, Northern California, USA - CZOApr15con2H1.8 metaG... | ecosystem: Environmental > Terrestrial > Soil >...
GTCCAGGCGATCCTCGCGGCGCGCATCGATCGACTTCCGCCCGAGGACAAGGCCCTGCTCCAGGTGGCGTGCGTCGTTGGGGAGGATGTCCCCTTGACGTTGCTCCAGGCGGTGGCCGCGGTGCCCGAGGACATGCTGCGCGCGGCGCTCGCCCGGCTGCAGGCCGCCGAGTTCCTGTACGAGGCGGCCCTCTTTCCCGAGGTGGAGTACACCTTCAAGCACGGCCTCACGTATCAGGTTGCCTACGGCTCCCTGCTCCAAGAGCGGCGGCGCCACCTCCACGCCAGGGCCGCCGAGGCCCTCGAGCGGCTCGCGGCCGGCCGCGTGAGCGAGCACGTGGAGCGGCTTGCTCACCATGCCCAGAGGGGCGAGCTGTGGGAGCGCGCCGTGGTGTATCTGCGTCAGGCCGGCGCCAAGGCGCTCGCGCGGTCGGCGAGCCGAGAGGCCGCCGCCGCGTTCGAGCATGCGCTTGCCGCCCTCGCGCATCTTCCCGAAGGCCGCGCCACGGTGGAGCAGGCGATCGACCTGCGCTTCGAGCTTCGCCAGGCCTTGCAGGCGCTGGGCGAGCACCAGCGCGTGGTCGACTACCTCCGCGAGGCCGAGGCCCTCGCCGCGACACTCGACGATCAGCGCCGGATGGGCTGGGTCTCCGCCTATCTCAGCCAGTACTACGCGTGGCTAGGCGAGCCGGAGCGCGCAGCCGACGCAGGGCACCGTGCGCTCTCGATAGGCGGCGCCGGAAGTGACTTTGGACTCCAGATCGTGGCGAACTTCTTCCTGGGTCTGCTCGCCCACTGGTCCGGTGACTACCAGCGGGCGAAGGAGCATTCGCGCTGGAACGTCGACGCCCTCACGGGGGACCTCGTCCGCGAGCGCTTCGGTCTCAGCGGCCTGCCGGCGGTGCTCTCGCGCAATAACCTGGTCTATGCCACGGCGGAGTTGGGAGAGTTCACCGAGGCTGCGGCGTACGCTGACGAGGGCGTCCGGATCGCGGAGTCCGTCGGGCAACCTTACTCCCTCATCGCTGCGTCCCTCGCCCTGGCCAACCCTCATCTCGCCAAGGGCGACGCCGATCGCGCCCTGCCTCCGCTCGAGCACACTCTTGCCCTCTGCGAAACATGGAACCTGGCGTTTTTCTTCCCCATAGTCGCCCAGCGACTGGGCTCCGCCTACGCCCAGATCGGCCGGATCGACGAGGCCGTGCCGCTCCTGGAGCGGGCAATCGCTCGGATCCCTGTGCTCATCAGAAACCAACAGGCGCTCTTCCACACGGCCCTCGGCGAGGCCTATCTGCTCGCCGGGCGGCCCGACGCAGCAGACGAGGAGGCTCGGCGCGCCCTCGCCGTCGCTCAGGAATGTCGCACGCGCGGATGGCAGGCATGGGCCCTCCGTCTGCTCGGCGAAATCAGCTCCCGGCGCGAGCCTCCCAAAGTCACCGAGGCCCAGGACCGATATCGGGATGCTCTCGCTCTCGCCACCAGCCTCGGCATGCGCCCCCTCATCGCCCGCTGCCACTTCGGGCTCGGCAGGCTGGACCGACGCACGGGCAAGCGGCACGAAGCGCAGGAGCACCTCGCGACCGCGACCGCGATGTTCCGCGAGATGGACATGCGGTTCTGGCTAGAACAGGCGGAAGCGGAGATGCGGGAGCCGAGCTGATATGAAATGTCCTCGGTGTCAGCACGAAAACCGACAAGCGGCGAAATTCTGCGAAGAGTGCGCCGCCCCGCTGGCACGAACGTGTCCCAATTGCAGCAGCCCAATTTCGGCCACCGCAAAGTTCTGTCCGGAGTGCGCCCATCCCGTAGGGACCACTCGAAGCGACACTCGCTTCGGCGCGCCTGAGAGCTACACCCCCAAGCATCTCGCCGAGAAGATCCTCACCTCCAAGGCCGCCCTGGAAGGTGAGCGCAAGCAGGTCACGGTCCTCTTCGCCGACCTCAAGGGCTCCATGGAGCTGCTGGCCGACCGTGATCCAGAAGAAGCACGCAAGCTGCTCGATCCCGTCCTCGAGCACATGATGGAAGCGGTTCACCGCTACGAGGGCACGGTCAACCAGGTCATGGGTGACGGAATCATGGCCCTCTTCGGCGCACCGGTCGCCCACGAGGACCATGCCGTTCGCGCCTGCTACGCGGCGCTCCGGATGCAAGAGACGGTGCGCCGCTACGCCGAGGGCGTGCGCCGGAGCGAGGGCCTCCTTGTCCAGATCCGGGTCGGGCTCAACTCCGGGGAGGTCGTCGTGCGCTCGATCGGCAGCGACCTGCACATGGACTACACCGCGGTCGGCCAGACCACGCACCTGGCCGCGCGCATGGAGCAGCTGGCGGCGCCGGGGACCACGCTGGTGAGCGGAGACACGCTGCGCCTGGCCGAGGGTTACGTGCAGGTCAAGCCGCTCGGTCCGGTGAACGTCAAGGGGCTGGGGGAGCCCGTCGAGGTGCACGAGCTCGTCGGCGCGGGGCTGGCGCGATCCCGGCTGCAAGCCGCGGCAGCCCGGGGGCTGACGCGCTTCATCGGCCGTGAGGCCGAGCTGGAGCAGCTGCATCGTGCCCAGGCCCGGTCCGACGTGGGACATGGCCAGGTCGTGGCCGTGGTCGGCGAGCCGGGCGTGGGGAAATCCCGCCTCTTCCACGAGTTCACGCACTCGCACCGTGTCCATGGCTGGCTCGTACTCGAGAGCAGCTCGGTGTCGTACGGCAAGGCCACGCCGTCCCTGCCGGTGATCGACCTGCTGACGACGTACTTTCACATCGAGGCCCGCGACGATGCCCGGCGGGTCCGCGAGAAGGTGACCGGCAAGCTGCTGGCGCTCGACCGGGAGTTCGAGTTCTTGCTGCCGGCGTTCCTGTCACTGCTCGACGTGCTGCCGACGGACGACGGCTGGTATCTCCTCGACCCCTCCCAGCGCCGGCTCCGTACACGGACGGCCGTCAAGCGTCTACTCCTCCGCGAGAGCCAGGTCCAGCCCCTGGTGCTGGTCTTCGAGGATCTGCACTGGGTCGACTCAGAGAGCCAGGCCGTCCTCGACGGCCTCGTCGAGAGCCTTCCGACCGCGCGTCTGCTCCTGCTCGTGAACTACCGCCCGGAGTACCGGCACGGATGGGGCGGCAAGACCTACTACGCTCAGCTCCGGATCGATCCGCTGCCGCCGGAAAACGCCGGGGCGCTGCTCGCCAGCATCCTCGGCGAAGATGCCGCGCTCGAGCCGCTGAAGCACCTGCTGATCCAGCGGACGGAGGGCAACCCGTTCTTCCTCGAGGAGAGTGTCCGGACCCTGGTCGAAGGTGGGGCCCTGGTCGGAGACCGGGGAGCCTATCGGCTGGCGAAGCCCCTGACGGCGCTGCAGGTGCCCGCCACCGTGCAGGCCGTGCTCGCCGCGCGCATCGACCGGCTCGCGCCCGAGGACAAGCAGCTGCTCCAGGCGGCGGCGGTCGTCGGCAAGGACGTGCCGCTCGCGTGGCTGAGGGAGATCGCCGATGCCGACGAGACCGAGGTCCAGCAGCGGCTCGTCCACCTGCAGCAGGCCGAGTTCCTGTACGAGGCCCGCCTGTTCCCCGAGCTGGAGTACACCTTCAAGCACGCGCTGACGCACGAGGTAACCTACGGCACTCAGCTCCAGGAGCGGCGCCGGGGGCTGCACGCCCGGGTCGTCGCCGCCATCGAGAGGCTCCACGCCGGCCGGATCACCGAACACATCGAGCGGATCGCCCACCATGCCGTCCGGGGCGAGCTCTGGGAGAAGGCGCTCCCCTACCTGCGGCAGGCCGGGGCACGCGCCACCGAGCGTCTCGCGTTCCCGGAGGCCGCCGATTACCTGGAGCAAGCGGTCACCGCCGCCGCCCGGCACCCTCGCCCCGGTGAGGTGCTCGAGCAGTCGATCGATCTCCGTGTGGATCTCCGCCTGGTCCTGTTCAATCTGGGCGAGTTCGACCGTGTCCGGGATCACCTGAGCCAGGCGGCCGTGATCGCCCGCGAGATCGGCGACCAGGTCCGCCTGGGGCAGGTCACGGCATTCCAGGCGCATTACCACTGCATCATGCTGGGCGAGATGCCGGAAGCCCTCGCGTATGCGCGCCGGGCGATGAGCATCACGGAGGCGAGTGGCGCACCGGGGATGATCGGGCTGGCGCGCGACAATCTCGGCCGGGTCCAGTTCGGGCTCGGCGACTACCGCGCGGCGATCGCCACCCTCGAGGGGAACGTCAAGGCCCTGCAAGGGGAGCTGGCCAACGAGCGCGCCGGCCATGCGGGGCCGACGTCGCTCTTCTCTGCGGTGTGGCTCGCCTTTGCGCTCTCCGAACTCGGGCTATTCTCCAGGGCGCTCGCGGTGGCGGAGCAGGTCGTGGAGCGCGCCGAGGCGCTGGGCAAACCCTACAGCCTCTTCCACGCGTACTGGGCGCGGGCCGCGGTCCATCTGGAAAAGGGTGACCACCAGCGGGCGACCGAGGCCGCCACCCGCGCCGGTCGGGCCGGCACAGAGAGCGACATCCCTCGACTCCACCAGACGGGCATTCTCGCGCACGCGCTCACGCTCGCCGGCCGCCCTCTCGACGCCCTCGAGCTGCTGCAACCGGCCACGATCGCCTCGCGGCGCCGGAACGCCTTCACCGGCCAGCGGGACGTGCTCTATCTGGGCGCGGCGCACCTGGGCGCCGGACGCCTCGACGATGCGCTCGACACGATCCAGCAGGCGCTCGACGTGGCGCGCACCTCGTCCCAGCGCGGGCGCGAAGCCCACGCACTCCGCTTTCTCGGCGACGTCCAGGCGCTCCGGGGCGAGGCCGACCAGGCGGTAGAGTCGTACGGGCGCGGGTTGACGCTTGGCGGCGAGCTGGGCATGCGCCCCCTGGTCGCCCACTGCCAACTCGGCCTCGGCAAATTCTACCGGCGCACGGGCAAGCGTGAGGAGGCTCGCGAGTACCTCACCAACGCGGCGACGATGTACCGCGAGATGGACATGCGGTTCTGGCTGGAGCAGGCAGAAGCGGAGATGCGGGAGCTGAGCTGATATGAAATGTCCTCGGTGCCAGCACGAGAACCGACAAGCGGCGAAATTCTGCGAAGAGTGCGCCGCCCCGCTGGCACGAGCGTGTCCCAATTGCGGCAGCCAGATTTCGGCGACCGCGAAGTTCTGTCCGGAGTGCGCCAATCCGGTAGGGACCACTCGAAGTGACCCTCGCTTCGGCGCGCCTGAGAGCTACACCCCCAAGCATCTCGCCGAGAAGATCCTCACCTTCAAGGCCGCCCTCGAAGGCGAACGCAAGCAAGTCACGGTGCTCTTTGCCGACCTCAAGGGCTCCATGGAGTTGCTGGCTGACCGCGACCCCGAGGAGGCGCGCAAGCTTCTCGATCCCGTGCTCGAGCGCATGATGGAGGCCGTCCATCGCTACGAGGGCACCGTCAATCAGGTGATGGGCGACGGGATCATGGCGCTCTTCGGCGCGCCGCTCGCGCACGAGGATCACGCCGTACGGGCCTGTTACGCCGCGCTCCGGATGCAGGAGACGGTGAAGCGCTACGCGGAGGACGCGCGCCATGCGCACGGCGTGAACGTGCAGATCCGAGTCGGGCTCAACTCGGGCGAGGTCGTGGTGCGCGCCATTGGCAGCGATCTCCACATGGACTACACGGCCGTTGGCCAGACGACGCATCTCGCCGCCCGGATGGAGCAACTCGCGAGCCCGGGCAGCATCCTCTTGACGGCATCCACCCTGGAGCTCGTGGAAGGTTTCGTGGCGGTCCAGCCGCTGGGGCCCGTGCCGGTGAAGGGCCTCGGCGACGCCGTGGAGGTCTACGAGGTGACGGGGGCGGGCCCGGCGCGGACCCGCCTGCAAGCGGCCGTCCGGCGCGGGCTGACGCGCTTCGTCGGCCGCGACGCCGAGCTGGACCAGCTCCGCCGCGCTCAGCAACTGGCTGCCAACGGTCATGGCCAGATCGCGGCGATCGTCGGCGAGGCGGGGGTCGGCAAGTCGCGCCTCGTCTACGAGTTCACCCACTCGCACCGCCTGCAGGGCTGGCTGGTCGTCGAGAGCGCCTCGGTCTCGTACGGCAAGGCCACGAGCTATTTGCCGGTGATCGACCTCCTCAAGGGCTACTTCAAGATCCAGGACCGGGACGACCTCCGCGAGATCCGCGCGAAGGTGACGGGCACACTGCTCACGCTCGATCGCGCCCTGGAGCCGACGCTGCCGGCCTTGCTAGCTCTCCTCGACGTGCCCGTGGACGACGCCGCGTGGCAGGCGCTCGACCCGGGGCAGCGTCGCCAGCTCACGCTCGACGGGGTCAGGCGGCTGCTGCTGCGGGAAGCGCGGGAGCAGCCGCTCCTCCTGATCTTCGAGGATCTCCACTGGATCGACGGCGAGACTCAGGCGCTGCTCGACGGGCTGGTTGAGAGCCTGGGATCGACGCGCCTGCTGTTGCTCGTGAACTACCGTCCCGAGTATCAGCACGCCTGGGGTAGCAAGACGCACTACAGCCAGATGCGGCTGGACGCGCTCCCCGCCGAGAGCGCCGGAGAGCTGCTGGGTGCGCTCCTCGGAGACGATCCCGGCCTGGCGCCGCTCAAGCAGCTCCTCGTCAGGCGCGGGAACCCGTTCTTCCTGGAGGAGACGGTCCGGACGCTGGTGGAGACGCAGGCGCTGGCGGGGGAGCGCGGACGGTATCGGCTGACGCAACCGATCCAGGCGATCCAGGTCCCGCCCACGGTCCAGGTCATGCTGGCGGCGCGCATCGACCGGCTCGCCCCGGAGGACAAACGTCTGCTGCAGACGGCCTCCGTCGTCGGCAAGGACGTGCCGTTCGCGCTGCTCCAGGCGATCGCCGAGCTCCCGGACGAGGCGCTCCGTCGCGGACTCGACCACCTGCAAGCCGCCGAGTTTCTCTACGAGACCGGGCTCTATCAGGATCTCGAGTACGCCTTCAAGCACGCGCTCACGCACGAGGTCACCTACGGCGGACTGCTGCAGGAGCGTCGCCGCGAGCTTCACGCGCGGATCGTCGACGCGATCGAGACGCTCCACCGGGATCGCCTCGGCGAGCAGATCGAGCGGCTCGCCCACCACGCCCTCCGGGGCGAGTTGCGGGAGAAGGCGGTGCACTATCTCAGGCAGGCCGGAGGGAAGGCGGCCGCGCGGTCGGCGCTCCAGGACGCCTGTGTCTGGTTCGAGCAAGCGCTGGGTGTCCTCGAGGCGCTGCCGGAGAGCCAGTCCACACTGGAGCAGGCCTTTGAGATCCGCCTCGAGCTGCGACCGGTGCTGGTCCAACTCGCTGAACCCCGGCGGACGCTGGAGCGCCTGCGCGAGGCGGAGACCCTCGCCGAGCGGTTGAACGACGACCGCAGGCGCGGGAGTGTCTCTGCGTTAATGACGAACGCCCACTCGCTGTTCGGCGAGCTGGACGAGGCACTCGTGACCGGTACCCGCGCGCTGGAGATCGCCGGGCGCCTCGGGGACCTGAGACTCCGCATTCTCGCCACGAGCTATCTCGGGCAGGCGCATTACCACCGGGGCGAGTACGGGCGGGTGGTCGAGCTTGCCACCGACAACCTCGCGGCGTTGCCCGCCGACTGGATCTACGAGTACTTCGGAATCGGCGCACCGGCCTCGGTCTACGATCGCCGCTGGCTGGTCCAGAGCCTCGCCCAGCTCGGCAGATTCGCCGAGGGTGCCGAGTTACAAGCCGAGGCGATCCGGCTCGCCGAGCCGACGCATCATGCGTTCACCGTCAGTCTGGCCTACTTCGCCGCGGGCACGCTTCACCCTCTCAAGGGCGACTGGGCGAAGGCGCGCTCGCTCATCGAGCACGGGATCGCGGTGGCCCGGACGGGGAACGTCTTCCTCCTGCTTCCTCTCCCGGTCGCCTCCTCCGCCTGGGTCCTGGCGCAGCTCGGCGAAGCGAGCGAGGCGCTGGGCCGGCTCCGGGAAGGTGAGCAGCTCCTCGAGCGTCAGGCGGCGAGGGGATTCGTCAGCAATCTCGGCTGGGGCTACCACTCGCTGGGTCGCGCCTGCTTGGCGCTCGGCCGGCTCGACGAGGCCCGGCGCCTGGGCGACCGTGCGGTCGAATCCTCTCCGTCTCAGCCCGGGTACGCGGCCCATGCCCTGCACCTGCTCGGCGACATCGCGACCCATCCCGACCGGTTCGATGCCGAGAGCGGCGAGGTCTACTACCGCAAGGCGCTGGCGCTCGCCGAGCCGCGCGGCATGCGGCCCCTCGTCGCCCACTGCCACCTCGGCCTCGCCAAGCTCTACCGGCGCACCGGCAAGCGCGAGCAGGCCCGCGAGCACCTCACCACCACGACGACGATGTACCGCGAGATGGACATGCGCTTCTGGCTGGAGCAGGCGGAGGCGGAGTCGACGGCGCTCGCGTGAAGCGAGGCGGGTGTGCTTCACTTCCCATGTGGAGGGAGCTCGAACCCTCGGGCAGGCCTCAAGGGCCGCAAGACAGGAGGGGTCATGGAAGACAAGCTGATCCACGGATATCGCTTCCTCGTGACGAATCCGGATCGACTCGGCGGCAAGGCGACGATCGCAGGCACTCGCTTTTCGGTGTCGTTCATCCTGGCCTGCCTGGCCGAGGGTATGTCGTACGAGGACATCGTCCGGGAGTATTCGGAGTTCCCCCGCGAGAGCATCGTGGAGGTGCTTCGCTTCGCGGCCGAGGTCACCGACCGGCACGATGTGGCTGCTTGACGTCAATCTTCCCAACGGCCTGGCCGGGCTCCTGCACGGCTATGGGATCTCTTGCGATACGGCGGCGCGACGCGACTGGCGTGACCTGACGAACGGCGCTCTGGCCGGAGCGGCGTTCCGCGAAGGCTTTCGGGTCATCCTCACCAGGGATCGCCTCTTCGGAACGTCTGCCCGTGGCGCGCTGGCGGCACTGCCGGAGCTGGCGATCGTGGTCGTGACCTTACCGCAGGCTCGCGAGGAGGCGTACCTGGCCGAGTTCGAGACGCGGTGGAGCAGGCCGAAGCAGAAACGAAGGAGAGAGCACGATGAGCACGACGAAAACTCCGTTGTCTGAAATCATCTCGGTCAGCGACGTCGCATGGGAGGAACCGCTCCCCGGTATCCGGCAAAGGAGGCTGTGGGCGCACGCGGAAACTCAGCGACGGGCTATCATGACTCGTTTCGAGCCCGGTGCGCAACTCCCCCGACATCGGCACGTCGGCGATGAGCTGGTCTTCGTCATCGAGGGCGCCATCTCGGATGAGTTTGGCACCGTGACCGTCGGGAACATGGGCTACCGGCCGAACGGCTGCGTCCACAGCGTCTCGACCAAGAACGGCGCAACACTCCTGGCCATCCTCACCGGTGATATCGAGTCAACCACGGAACGCGGCAGCGCGCCGCCGTCGCAACTCTTCACGCTGAGCGAGCTCCCGTGGATCGAGGCGCGGCCTGGAGTACGCCAGAAGAGGATCTGGGAGGACAAGCTCAATGAGCGCCGCGCGCTGCTGGCGCGCTTCGAGCCGGGGGCCACGCTCGCCCCTCATCGTCACGTGGGTGACGAGCTGATTTTCCTCATCGAGGGCGCGAACGCCGATGAATCGGGCGTCGTGACCACGGGCAACATGAACTACCGACCGAACGGTTGCGTCCACACCGTGACGACGAAGAACGGTGCGACGGTCCTGGCCGTGATCTGGGGCCGGACGGAACCGGTCTGAAGGGGCTACGTTCGGAGTCGAGGCACGTGACCGAGCGGTCCGTCGAAGCCAACGGGATTCGTCTGCAGTGTGTCCAGTGGGGGAGCCTGCGGCGCCCCCGTGGCATGCGCTGTCCGGATCCGCTGTCCCGTGCTCATCGTCCGGGTGGCCGGAGCGAGTCCCTCCTGCCCGAGGTGGCCGAGCGGACGCGCGCCGGTCTCCGCGACGCGCTCCTGGTGGAGATCCGGACTGCAGTCACTTCCCGTTCCTGGAGCGCCCGCGGGAGTTCGCCGCGCTGCTCCGAGGGTTCCTCCCGTAGCGTGTGTCAGGCCGGCGGCAGCCGCACCTGAACCCGCGCCCGCTCCTCCT
>Ga0209283_10002622_pt1 | contig 10018 bp, 8 predicted proteins | sample CZO8metaG_2_FD_188354 | JGI IMG/M metagenome (GOLD analysis project Ga0209283, IMG submission 188354) | Vadose zone soil microbial communities from the Eel River Critical Zone Observatory, Northern California, USA - CZOApr15con2H1.8 metaG... | ecosystem: Environmental > Terrestrial > Soil >...
GCCGCGGATCTCGGCGCCATCGGGGCGCGCCTCGGCGTCGTTGATGGCAGGCTCGGCGTTTAGGATGTAGTTCAAGCGGCCCATCGAGGCGGCTCCGCGCTGGAAGATGTTGGTCACCCAGCCGAGCGCGACCATGGGCCAGACCAGCAGTCCCAGGTAGAAGTAGAAGGCCATGAAAGTGCCGAGTGAGATGTTGCCCAGCACGACCTGGCGCCCGCCCTGCCAGAGCACGAGCAGAAGGGAGATGCCGATGAGGGCTTGGAGCCCGGGCATGAACATGCTCCAGGTGCGGATCATTTCCATGTTTCGCCCGACGTATTCACGATTCGGCGCGTCGAAGGCGCGCATCTCCGCCTCTTCCTGGCGGTAGGCGCGCACCACGCGCACGCCGGCAAGGTTTTCCTGCGCACGCGCGGAAAGCGTGGCCAGCGAGGCCTGAATTTTTTCGGACAGCTCGTGGATCAGTTTTCCGAAATACCACACGGCCACAACCACCAGCGGTACGGGCAAGAAGACCCACAGCGTCAGGACCGGCGAAAGCTTCAGCATCAGCACGATCGCCAGCGCCATGGTCACAATCGTCGTGGCGCTATACATGATCCCCGGGCCCAGCACCATGCGCACGGCGTTCAGGTCGTTGGTGGCCCGCGACATCAGCTCGCCGGTGCGATTGCGCACGTAAAACTCGGGTTCGAGCTGGACGAGTCTGCTCAGCAGATCGTTGCGCAGGTCATACTCGATGTCGCGCGAAACTCCGATCAGGATCCACCGCGTCCAGAACGACAGCACGCCCTTGATCGCCACCACCACGAGCAGGGCAAGGCAGAAGACCAGCAGGGTGTCCCGGCTCGACGGCTGGTAAAAGGGCAGCAGGGGACGCAGCAGGGAGCGCGCCGGCCCGGTCAGGTGGGCCAGCGGCTGGGCCAGGCCCGAAAGGGAATCGATGATCGAACCGGTGATCAACGGCACCACGTTGCCCACCACGCCCATGGCGCAGAGCACGACCAGGCCGAGCGCCACCCTGCCTTGGTACCGGGCGGTGTAGGGCAGCAGGCCCCGCAGATTCTTCCACGACGAGGTGCGCGGCCGGGGCGGCGCTTTTGCCGAAACGACTTGTGCGGCGCTGCTCATTTCAGGCGCGACGTGGGCCTTTCCAGAGCGGGCAGTTCGCCCAGAAATTGCTCAAAGTTGCGATCGAGCGACTGGTAGCGCTTCACCTTGGGGTTCCAGCGCACGCCGATCGCCGGGACGTGGCCGCCTCGGGGCTGCTCGAGCGGCGTGAAGAAGAGCAGCAGGCCTTTCTCTGCGTTCTGCTCGTATTGCAGCCGCCAGCCCGTTACCGGAGCAAGGGGCGTGCCGCTCAGAAAGCCCTCGGGGTTTTTCAGGTGCTCGTCGCAACGGAAGACTTCCTTCCACTTCCCGCCGTCGTTTTCGGCCACGACCGCGCGGGTCACCAGAATCCCCGGAACCGTGCCGGCCGGCGTCTTGGGAAGCCGGTTGACCGCGAGCACTTGCTCCTGAGCGGTGCGCACCAGAGCGGGCGGCTTGGCCGGCGCCTCGACAGGCTGGGACGGAGCCGACCGGCCGCACGCCACCAGCAGCGTGAGGGCGCAGAAGAGCATTGTTACAGCCGTCGAGCGCATCCGTTTTTCCGAGCTTCCTAGAGACTGGGGAATGCCAGCGTCATTTCAACCACGCGGCCGGTCGCGCGATCGCAGAAGATTTCCATCACTTGCGGCACGTCAGATCCAGCCCAGTCAAACATATAAAATAATAATTCTAGCTCCTGGCTACCCTTTTCGGAAGGCCCGCTTGAGTTTGGCTCGCCGTACAGCTCGACCACACGGTCGCGGGGGTCGCCCAGCCTCAATCCCCGCCCCGTCTTCAGATTGTCTGTACGGATGGAGCTATGCCGTTCCAAGTTTCCCGAACAGTCTGCGGACCCTGCCGACAGCAGACCTGCCGTCAAGCTTTGAATCATACCCTTCTCATTGAGCTCCACGCTCAGCGATCGGCCTGTGCAGTTGTCTACCCAGACTTTTGTTTTGTCTGCTGTGGACTTGTCGGGAAGCAGGTGGGCCACGCCAAATCGCTTTTTCGCGGCGGCCAGCGCGTCTTTGCCCGGCCGCAGGCCTGCAAGAGAGAGCTCGTTCGCGCGCTTCGGCGTGTCCGGCGACTGCGCGCCGGAGCGCAGGGGTTCGCCCAGGGCGAGGAGGGAAGCAGCCAGCACGCTAGCGCACAGCCAAAATCTCATCCAGGCGCGCTTCAAAATTTTCCTCTCCTTCCGACCAGAGCCGGTAGCGCTCGACCGGCACGGCCTGCTCCACCGCCCGCATCCAGTCCATCAGTTTTTGGATGTTTTCGCGGGTCTTCTGGTGATACTCGCGCAGGTTTTCGGGCTGCGCCATCACCGCCAGGAACTCCGCCTCAGCCGGATGCTGGGGCGGCGCCGCGCTGCCGGTGGCTGGGCCGAGAAGTCGCGCGTGGCCGGTGAACAAGTGCTCAAAACCGATGTCGGCCTGAAAGTGGCCGTCCTCGGCGTAAGCGCCGCTGTCGTACTCCTCGCCGTGGCAAATAATCCCCAGACGCTGAGGCTGTGGCTGCCAGCGGGCGAGGCCGGTGTTATACACGCACAGGTCCCAGTGCGTTTGGACTTCGTAGGCCGAATCGGCATGCAGGTACTCGCGCGCCATCTCGACCACAGCGGCGGCGTCCAACGGCTGGTGGCGCAAGTCGCGCTCCACCAAGGAGGTCTCCGCCGGATCCACGGCGCGAATCACCAGCTCGGTGAACCCGGGCCGTGTGGCGGAGAAGGGAACCGTTTCGAGCAGCCGCTCGAACTGTTCGAGCATCGTGGCTTCGGAGAAATTCTTCGACCACAGGCTCACGTAAGCGCGATTTGCCATGGCCGGTATTATACAAGCGGGGAGCGTACCGCCGGGCGCTACTTCTTTTCCCCCGGGGGGGCCGTATCGGTGAGGCTGCTGGAGAAATCCATCAGGCGCTGGCGGAGGGTTTCACCCACGCTGGCAAACACCTGTGAGCACGTTTCGCGGAGCTGCCGCTCGGCAGAATTGGCCAGTGTTGCAATCAGGTCTTGGGACTGCTGGCTGAGCTTCGTGGCCGTGGTCAGCAGCCATGAGTTCGAGACGTTTTCCAGGCGCTTCTTGTACGCGTCGATGGAGTCGTTGCTCAGGTGCCCGAGGGCCTCTTGCAACTGCTGTTGCTGCGCTTCGCGTTCCGCGCGCCAGGCGTCCTTCACCGGGGCCATTTGCGCCTCAAACTCCTGGCGCGCATGGGCCAGGCCCTGCTGGACCTGCTGGGCCATTCCCTTGTGGAACTCGACAAAGTACTGGCGCGCATCGGCATCGACCCTGGAGCGCACCTGCGCCACGTGGGCTTCCAGGCGCGCGGCGGTTTGCTCGAACGCGCTCGAGATCGAGCCGGTCAACCGCTCGAATTCGCGTTCGGCGAGCCCACGGATTTGGTCGCCAAAGGTGGCCGCGGAAGTTTCGGAGGCCTGCGTGAGTTGGTCGCGGCCGCGTTCGACCGCGTCCTTCACGGCCTCGTCCAGCTGGCCTTGGGCGTGCTCGACGTAGCTGCGACTGTAGTGGTTCAGCTCCGAGGCAAACACGCCTGAGATCTCGCCGGCCTTCTCGCGCAGGCTGCTGGAGGCCTGCTCGAGCCCCTTATCCATGGCCGCCTGCATGTGCGTCTGGACTTTCTTCTCGTACCACTCGGCCGACTTGAAGAGCGCCTCGAAGGTGGTATGCGTGGTGTCAGCGGCCTTGGCCTCGAGTTCGGTCAGCCACTTGGCCGCCGCGGCGCGCCCAGATTCCTGGAAATCTTTTTCGAAGCGTCTCGCCGTTTCCTCGATTCGCGTAATCGCCGCCTGCACGTCTCGGTCGGTTGCTCGGTGCAGGCGCTCCTGATGCGCATGCACAACCTGTTCGGCTTGGCTCTGGCCGGCGGCCAGTTTTTCGAGAAGCTGCTGGGCGCGGTCCATCTGCGGAGTGAGCTGCTGCTCCAGTTGCGCGGCCAGACGAGCCATGGACTGCTGTCCCTCTGCTTCCAGCATGGGCTGGAGCCGCTCGGCCAGGCCGGCCACGGCGCTTTCGACACCACGGCTGAGTTCCTGGCTTTGGGTGGCCAGGATTGCCTCGCAGCGCCGCTGCAGCTCCTCGGCTGCTGTCTGACTCAGCGCATCCAAGCGCGACGCGTGTTCGCCCAGGTGGCTGGCCGCCTGTTCGATCTGCGCCAGCGAGTCCTTGGCGCGCGCCGTTTCCATGCTGAACGCCGTGCGCAGGGTGCCCAGGGTGCTCTCGGCTGCCGCGATGGTCTGTTCAAAGGACTGGCGCGTCGCCGCCACGCGCATGGTGACCGCCTGTTCGAGCTGGGTAGTGACGCTTTGCGAGTGCCGCGCCAGCCGCTCGGCCGCCTGCCGCGCCGCGCTTTCCAGTGACGTTTCGATCTTTTCGTTCCAGCGTGTGGTGGCGGCGGCCAAATCCGTGTCGAGCTGCCCGCGCCACCCAGCCTGGGCCGCCGTGGTGGCAGCGACGACTTGGTCGTTCATCTCGTGCGCTGCCTTCTCCAGCTTCTCCAGACGCGTCCCGGTTTCCTCCACCCGGCGTTCCATCGCCTCTTGCCACGTCCGGTTTGCGGCTTCGGCGGATTCGTCAATCTGCTGGCGGGAGCGCGTCACGCCGGACTCGGTGCTTGCGGCGCTGGCGGCGATTTCGGCGCTCAGTTTGTCCAGTTTCTCGAGCGCCTGCTTGAACTGAGCGTCCAGTTGTTGTTCGAAACTTGTCTGGTGAGCCCGGGTGATATTTGCGAGGTGCTCGGCGACCTGCGGGCCGGCCTCGTGGAGGTGACGCTGGAGCTCGCTGTTCCACTTTTCGCGCAGCGTTTCGACGCTGGCCTGCCGGGCTTGCTCGATTTGAGTGGTCGTTTGGCGGTTCAGCTCATCGGCAAAAGAGCCCGCGGCGGCCTGCACAGCCTTTTCCGCTGCTTCCTTCAGTTGGGTATGGATCGCCGCAAGCAGCGGCCGCGTTTCTGCTGCCACCGCCTGGGCGGTGGCTTCGCGCGCGGTGTTCTGCACTTGCTGCTTGGCCTCCACCACCAAGCGCGCCACCTGCCGGGCGAGGGCGAGCGAAGCTTCTCCACCGGCGGGACTGGGAAGCACGTGGAGCTTGTCTTCGTGCGCGGCCGCGGCCGGCAACACCCATTCCTCGGGGGGAGCTTGCGCTGGCGCTTCCGCTTCGGTTCCCGGGACGGGAATCTCCGGCGCAGCCGTTTCGGCAAAGGCGAACCAGTCCGGAGGCGGGAAGGCGATTCCCCAGGCATTGCCGGGGATCTCCAGTTCCACGGCGATCTGGAAGAGTTCGCGCACGGTGCGGGGCCGCTGGATCCAGGTGACTCGTCCGCGCACGGTGCGCGGCTCCCGGCCAGTCTCCGGATGGGGAACCTCGAGCGTGACCCACATATTCTTCAGGACGTAATGCTTGGATTGATACCGACAGCCGTGGCAACTGAGGACCAGCGTCGAGGTACGTTCCTGAAACGGCCGGCCAAGCGCGTCAACACCGGTGACCGTCAGCGGCACGGCTTGGACGATCCGTGTGGATCGCCTTTTTTGGACTTCCAGCTCGCTGCCAGGTGCGGAATCAACCACCGGTTTCCCCCACGGCCATTCGAAAGCGTATCACCACGACCGAAGCGCGTCGAGCGCCTTGGCCTTGCCGTGCGAAAAAGTTAATGTATCTTGCGAGCGCGACTCAGCGCGGCGCGGGCGCACGGCTGCCCCGTCCGAACAGATAGTCTTTGATTTCCTTGGCCACCCACAACGGCCCGACCAGGAAATAAACCGGCCCGTGGAAGAATGCGGGCTTGTTCCCCTCGATGCGGTGGCCCAAAAACAGCATGACCCAGCCGCCGACCGACAAGGCCAAGCCCAGGCGCCAGTAGGTGAGGAGAAGCAGGAACGCTCCCACGAAGATGATGGGGATGCCCACGCCGTGCAACAGCTTGTTCCATGCGGAGGTGTGCTCGTGGTCATATTGGGCCATGTAGTCATCGAGTGTCGGCATCCGCAGCCTCCGGCAAAAATGGCGTCTGGAAGGCAAAAGAGCAGCAACTCTACTACGTTTCGCAAAGCCTGGCTAGAGGTGGATCTCTCGCAAACCGCGGGCCTCTGGCTTTTTCTTTGAGGCTGGCCCGCCTTGTAGTGGACAGCTCCCGCGTCCTCCTCCAACGATTCCTATTTGTCGGTCCGCGAGCCGAGAAACTTACCGAGCTTGCGCTTAATGAGCGGGCCGAATGCGACGAGGGGAAGCAAGACAATCCAAGATGACACACTCATAGCGGTTTGGCCGCCTCGGGTGGTCGGGACCGGCGCTAAGTGGAGGAGCTGGCCGGGCACCTTGTCAAGGGCGGACTCCGCCAAGGACAAAGCCGAAGAAGGAAGGGTGGCAAAATGCTCGTTGAGTTCACCTTCCAACGCCCGGAGCCACACCGCGCCGATCAGCAACAAGATGATGCTGCCCGACACGTATAGCCAGAGGGGTAGATAGACGCGAACATGTCGGCCGACGTGCCGGATTGCCGCCTTACGGTGCCCGGGAAAAAACATTCCGAGAATGGCGATTGCAACCAAGACTGCACCAAGTGCGAGTATGTCATGCACATAGTCCTTTCGGATGGGCCAATTGGGGAGGGCGTCGCGTGCAGCAGGATGGACCCGCTTCAGGAATTGTGGCGCGGGTCGGATGCCCAGCAGGGTAAGCTTCGCCGGCTCGATTCTTTCCGGGCCCCTCACTTTGCTCAGCAGGAGGTGCTCCAATTCAGCCTCGATGGATTTCTGGTCCCGCTGCAGACTCTCTGCGATTACCTTGACGACATCATCAGCGATGTCTCCCCGAGTGACGAGCAAGGTCTGTACCCCGACGGTGAAGATTCCTTCCGTCAGCAGCGGATACTCGGTTTTCTGGAGAGAGGCTTCTATGTACACTCCGTCGGCCACCAGTTTTTCCACCGTCTTCCAGTCCAGTCCGAGGAGGCGAAGATCCAACTCGGCGAGCTTTCTGCGGATTGGCTCGTTCGGCACTGCTGTCGTTTGGAAGACGGCCGCGATGGTGCCTTTTCGCAGAAGCTCGGCAGCTTCGTCAAAGGCGTTAGCAACGGTTGGTGAAATGTCGTACCGGCTCTTTTCTATCTCTTCCGGAGTGAATCCTGAGGCCATTAACATCGCCTTGGCGGAAACCTCATGGCCGCTACCCGGCGGGCCCAGCCAGATACGTTTTCCTTTTAGGTCAACGGGCGAGGAAAAATAAAGGTGCGGGGGGATAAGGATCTGTACTTTCTCTGTAAAAAGAGGAGCGACCAGTTTCAAAGTCTGATCGGCCCGGGTGAACGGCAGCTCGCCATACCAGGCGCGATGCGCGGCGTCAGCTTGGACAATGGCGAATTCGGCTTCGCTTCTGTTCAGCTTGTCAATGTTGTCTTTGGATCCGAACGACGGCTCCACGTCCAACTCGATGCCACGGTCCCGCAAGCTGGCCTGCAGGGCTTGGCCGACACAGTAGTAGTAGTTGCCTTTACTGCCTGTGAGGAGCCTGACCTTCTTCAAGGCACGCTCACTGGGGTGCGTCGTACAAGCCATCAGCGTAACGAGCAGTGCCGCTGCGCTCAAGGAGCGCAAAGCCGACATTCGATACATGGCGAACCTCCGGTGAGCGTTTGTAAACATCCCTTGAGCGGAACTTAACGATATAGGAAGACGCAGCCTAAAGCGGAGCTGCTGAAATGCCAAGCGCCGCGTAAGGCGAAGCCGTGGAGCCGCCACGCGGGGATGCCTCTCGTAGTCCCCTACGGAGTGAGGCTAAAGGTCACGGCGGCCCTCCATGGCCTTCAGCATGGTGACTTCATCGGCGTACTCGAGGTCGGAGCCCACCGGGATGCCCACGCCGATGCGGGTCACGCGGATGCCCAGTGGCTTGATCAGCTTCGAGAGGTACACGGCGGTGGCCTCGCCCTCGGCCGTGGGGTTGGTCGCGATGATGATCTCTTCCACGGTGTCTTTTTTCAACCGCTCGATCAGGCTTTTGATCTTCAGTTGTTCGGGGCCCACGCCCTGGAGCGGCGAAAGCGCTCCGCCCAGCACGTGGTAGAGCCCGGTGTACTGGCGCGTCTTTTCGACGGCCAGGATGTTGTGGGGCTCTTCGACCACGCAGATGGTCTTGCGGCTGCGGGTCGCGCTGGAGCAGTAGAAGCAGGGGTCGGTATCGGTGACGTTGTTGCAGACGGAGCACTCGCGCATCTTTGCCTTCGCGTCGCGGATCGCGTCAGCCAATGCGAGCGCATCCTCGGGGGCGGCGCGCAGCAGGTGGAACGCCAGCCGCTGCGCTGTCTTTTGCCCGATGCCGGGCAGGCGCTTCAGTTCGTCAATCAGGCGCTCAATCGGCGCGGCAAAGTCAGGCATGAAAGTAGGGCAGGCATTCCTGCCTGTCCAGCCATGGAATGAATTTCACCGAGGATTCCCAGTCAGAACAGCCCGGGGATTTTCAACCCAGCGATCCCGGGCAGTCCGCCTGCAAGGCTCTTCATCTGGTTGGCGAGCTCTTCATCCACGCGCCGGGTGGCCTCGTTGAGCGCCGCGAGGAGCAAGTCCTGCAACATCTCCTGGTCTTTGCTGGCAAACACTTCCGGGTCGATGCGCACTTCGGTCACCTGCTTCTGCCCGTTCATCTTCACAGTGACCATGCCGCCGCCGGCCGACGACTCCACGTGGACGGCATCAACCTGCTTCTGGAGGTTTTCCTGCATTTGGCGGAATTGCGAAAGGATTTGCTGCAGAGCCTTGACTTCCATGGTTCAGTCCTCGTCCCGGTGCTTTACCTCGGCGATCCTGCCGCCGAAGCGTTCCAGCATCGCGCGCACCACCGGATCCTGCTCCAACTGCGCCCTCAACTCAGGTGAACCCCGCAAGGTTCGCGAAGCCCCGCCCGTTGGCGCTGCGGCTTCCAGTTTAACACAGACGCGCAGCGGGTGACCGATCACCTGGCTGGTGATTGTGCGCAGTTTCTCCATCGGGTCGCGCGCCTGCAACATTTCCGCCAGCGCACGGCTCTCGGTGGGGAAGTAAAGCCGGATTTCGCCGCCGTCGAGCTCCCAGCGGCACACGTGCTCGACCAACTCGCCCAGAAACTTCTGCTGCGTGAGGATGGCCGTCTTGATCGCTTCCACCTGCGCCGCCTCGATTCCGTTCAGCTCTCCCGCAGCCTTGGCCACAATGCTGGGCCGCGCTGCCGGGACGGGGCTGCGCGCGCGCCCTTCGGCCAGCGGCGCAGCGGCACCCGCAAGAGGTGCTTCATTTGCCATCGGAGCTGCAACGGCTCCGGCGGCCGCCGATGAAGCGGCGGCCGCAGCACGCGCCAGCGCGCTCGGCTGCGAGGCCGTCGCGCCAGGGCTGCGTGTCGCTCCCGCTCCCTTGTCGAGCTCGGCCAGAACTTCTTCCAGCGGCGCGAGCCGCGCGGCGTTCACCAGCCGCAGCAGACCCATCTCCAGGTGCAGCCGCGGGTCGGGCTTGCGCCGCAAGTCGTCATCGGTGGCGAGCAGGATCTGGAAGAAGCGCGTCAGGTCTTCCTCGGAAAACTTCTGGGCCGCGCGGATCAGACGGGGCCGCTGGTCTGGTGTCGCGGCAATCAGCTCGGAGTCGGCGCCACAGACGCGCGCCAACAACAAGTTGCGGAAATGCTGAATGGCTTCGCGGCAGAAGTGTTGCAGGTTGCGCCCCTCCGCCAGGAAGCGGTGCACGAGCTGGAGCACGCGCTCGGCCGAGCGTGCCGCCACAGCGTCCACCAGGGCGTCGAGCACTTCCTCGGGCACCACGCCCAGCAGCTCGCGCACCTGGGCATCGGTGATCGTCGCGCCGCAATAAGCCCGCGCCTGCTCGAGCAGCGAGAGCGCGTCGCGCAGGCTGCCTTCGGCCGAGCGCGCCATCACCGCCAGCGCGCCGGGATCG
>Ga0209283_10002628_pt1 | contig 10009 bp, 8 predicted proteins | sample CZO8metaG_2_FD_188354 | JGI IMG/M metagenome (GOLD analysis project Ga0209283, IMG submission 188354) | Vadose zone soil microbial communities from the Eel River Critical Zone Observatory, Northern California, USA - CZOApr15con2H1.8 metaG... | ecosystem: Environmental > Terrestrial > Soil >...
TGCCTACATAGGCGACGGCTCCGCGAATCAAGTATGCTATTCCACGACCAGCGAGTCGGTCGCCAAGGACATGGTCGTCCTTCTGAGCCTTCTCGGGGCGAAGTCAAAAATCAAGTGGGACAATGGCATCTATCGGCTGACCTTCAAGAACGTGAGCAGCAAACTCACCCATTCCGGCGATCAGATTCACAAGCATGTCACCAGGTTCCCCTATGAGGGAAAGGTATACTGCGTAACGACCGCGAAGAACCACACGGTGATGGCCGGAAGGAACGGCAGGTTCGTCCAGGTCGGGCAGTCCTATGGCGTGATGGGATTCGAGACTTTCGCATTCTACTGTCTCCCGGTCGCGGAGGCAACGGCTGCCTTCGGCCGAAACGCGATAACAAAAACTATCGAGCAGTGCTCGAGCCTCGGCATCAACGTAATCTACAGCGACACCGACAGCCTCTTCTTGCACAGTCCGACGACGGAGCAGGTGTCGACCGTCACCCGTTGGGCTGAGAAGGAACTCGGCATCGAACTCGACCTCGATAAGAACTACAGGTACATCGCATTCAGCAGTCGGAAGAAGAATTACTTCGGAGTCCTCCCAGACGGCACACCCGACATCAAGGGTTTGACAGGCAAGAAATCCCAGACGCCGGAGTTCTTGAAGAAGACCTTCTACTCTGCGCTGGACATACTCGGCAGGGTCCAGACATCGGCCGACTTCGAGCGGGCCAAGGGGAGCATCAGGGAACTCCTGACCTCGATGATTCTACGACTGAGGAACAAGTCGATCCCGATCGAGGAACTCGCCTTCAACGTGATGATAGGAAAGCCCACGAGGGGGTACAACGAGAACACGCCCCAGCACGTCAAGGCCGCCCAGCTCCTCGAGAAGAACGGTCGAGAGATAAAGGCGGGTGATATCATCGCCTACGTGAAGACGAGGACGCCCCCCTTCGTGAAGCCATCATCCCTCGCCAGAGCGGATGAAATAGACGAAGAGAAGTACATCGAATACGCGCACTCGATGTTCGACCAGATGCTCGATGCGCTCGACTTCAGCTTCGACGAGATAATGGGGGCGACGACCCTTGACCTCTTCTGGTCGTGAGGCAGAAAGAAACCTTATCGCTCCCGGTCTCACACGACGATTCAGAAACTCCGTGATAGCGTTTATTAGAAGAAGGCTAGCCGCGAACGAAATCGTCAGTTGAGCTACGCGGAATTTTTCACGAACGTCAACCCCCTCGTCGGTTCGAGGGATGCGCGTGGGAGTCTCCTCACGGTCTTCGGCGTCCCGTATGACGGGACCACATCGTACAGACCGGGGACAAGGTTTGGCCCAAACGCCCTCAGGGATGCGTTCCTGAACGTGGAGGCCTATTCGAAGGAGCTCGGGGTCGACGTCGAGAAACTACCTCTCAGAGACCTCGGTAACCTCTCGCGGGTAAGCGAAGCAAAGGAGACTGTCGAGATGGTCTCCAAGGTGACCAAACAGTTCTTCGATTCGGGGGAGAGGTTCTGCATGCTAGGAGGAGAGCATTCGATTACGTTCGCGTCCTTTCGCAACGCGGCGAAGGATACGGCCCTGGTGGTCTTTGACGCCCACTTCGATCTGAGAAACGAGTGGGAGGGCTCGAGGTACAGCCACGCGAGCTACCTGAGACGGATAAGCGAGGTCAGAGACGTTTCCTGCGTGGCGCACATTGGTGGGAGGGCCGCGACTGAAGAGGAGTGGCGCCTCTCGAAGGAGCTCGGGCTCGTGGTCACCGCCGGAGCGGCTGACGGGGCCGAATCCCTGAGACGCTTCAAGAGTTTCCTCTCCGGCTTCCGCCACGTCTACGTCAGCGTCGACCTCGACGGGCTCGACCCCGCATACGCCCCCGGCGTAGGGACTCCCGAGCCGGGTGGTCTCACGACCCTCACTGCGCTGAAGTACGTCTACGCTCTGAGGGGGGCAGACCTTGCAGCGTTCGACATCGTCGAGCTCTGCCCCGCATACGACAACGGCTCGACTGCTACCCTGGCCGCCAGGATGATGAACGAGCTCATAGCCATCGCGAGTCTGCGGAAATAGCTCACTCGAATCTCCTCGTCCTCTCTCCGACTTCCCTGATGAAATCGTCGAGCCCTACGCCCTCCTTCACCTTCCCGTCTCTCGTCCTCACCGAGAGGGACTCGCTTTTCGCTTCCTTCTCTCCGATGACTATCACGTAGGGTATCTTCTGCAGCTGCGCGTTCCTCACCTTGTAGCTTATCGTCGCCGCATCAAAGTCTCCGTCGGCCCTCAATCCAGCCACCCTCAGCCTCTCCACGACATCCTCTCCACGTTTCTTGTGCTCATCGGAGAGAGACAACACCCTGACCTGGACCGGGGAGATCCAGACGGGGAGGCTGCCCTTGTAGTGCTCGAGCAGGATGCCGATGAACCTCTCGAGCGAGCCGTAGATTACCCTGTGAATGATTACCGGCGGGTGCTCCTTCCCGTCGGCGCCGACGTATGCGAGCCTGAATCGCTGGGGCAGCTGGTAGTCGAGCTGGATAGTGGCCAACTGCCACGCCCTCCCCGCTGAATCCTTGACGTCGATGTCAATCTTGGGACCGTAGAAAGCGCCCTCCTTCTCCTTGATTATGGGTTTGATTCCTTTCGACTTCAAGGCCTCTGTGAGTATCTCTGTAGCGCGTTCCCACTGCTCCTCCGACCCCATATGCTCGTCGGGCATCGTGGAGACCCTGGGCGAGTACTCGAGCTTGAAGATCCCGTAGAAGTAATCCACCAGGTCGATGAGCGCTTTCAGCTCATCGCCGACCTGCTCATCGGTGCAGAAGAGGTGGGCGTCGTCCTGGGTGAAGCTCTTCACTCTGAAAAGGCCGGTGACCACCCCACTGAGCTCCTTCCTGAACAGCAGGTCGAAGTCCGCGACCCTCAGAGGGAGGTCCCTGTAGCTCCACTTCTTGGACATGTAGTAGAGTATCGTGGAGGGGCAGTTCATCGGCTTGAAGCCGAAGGTCTCCTCGTCATCAGGCCTCAGCTTCGTCGTGAAGATGTTGTCTATGTAGTGCTCGAAGTGACCGCTCACCTTCCAGAGGTCGACGTTTGCGAGCAAGGCGGTGCTTATCTCGACGTAACCCCTCTTCCTGATCTCCCGCCGGATCGTCTCGATAAGCAGATTCTTCAGAGTCAGTCCCTTGTCGTGCCAGTACGGCATGCTCGGGGATGGCTCGTAGAAGCTGAAGAGGTCGAGTCTCTCCCCTATGGTGCGATGGTCCCCGTCCGGCAGGCCAGTGTGCTCCACTTTCTTCATCCTCGAGAGAAGTTCCTCCGGGCTTCGCTCCCTCCTCCCACGCTCGGGTTGTGAGGGAGCCACGACCTGCTTTTGGTCGGACCAGGTGTAGCTTCTCGACATCTCCGCGAGCGGGTGCCCCTTGACCTTGACCTGCAGCGCCTTGTTCCAGCCGAAGGGAGCCTTGTGCACCTCTATTCCCTTCGCCTCCGCCTCCTCGAACATCTTCTGAAGAACGGGAAGCGCATCTCTCGGCTTCGCCAGGTTTTGGCTCAGGTGTGCGAACGGATAGATCATCAGCTTGTTCACCCGGAGCTTCCCGAGGAACTCCTTCGCCTCCGCGACCGCCCTCGCCGCGGTCCCCCCGTCGTCTCCCTCCTCAACCGCTGTAAATAGCACCAGGATCTCCTCCTGCCTGACGCTCTCGGTCTTTGCTTCCTCCGCGCTCGGAATCTCTTTCTTGATTGGTCTGTACTCGATGAAGTCAGCGTGCAGCTGCAGTATCTTCATTCAACTTCGTCCTCCCATCGGCGGGGGGCTACACCCCCCACCTTGTTCTCTCCAGCGACTTCTCCTTCTTCGATGTCTTCTTCCAGGCCTTGTAGTGGTCGCGGCAGAGATAGACCCTCCTCCCCTCCGAGACGATGCTCAGGCCGCTCCCTCCGAGCTGTGCCCTGCTCAAGGACCTCTCCGCAGGGTTGCTGCATCCCTTCACGACGCAGGTCACTCCCTTCTCGACCCTCCCCAAATTGGGGGACGCGTGGCTCAACTCTCTATATATAACATTCCTGCGCGTTTGGTGCCGTTGCTCAACAAGCTGAGGGCAACGCTGGACTCCGCATTTCTCTCGACCGGGAGAGGGTTCTCGAAGCTCGGAGTTACCCCGACCGGGTGGACCTTCGTCGGTCTCTCCCTCGCCCTCCTCTCAGCTCTCGCCTACGGGAACCGCGCCTTCCTCTGGCAATCTATCGCGGGGCTCCTGGTCCTAGCCTCTGGCTTCTTCGATATCGTTGACGGAGCTGTAGCGAGGGTGACCGGGCGAATGACGAAGAGGGGCGCATTCCTCGACTCGACGCTCGACAGGTTGGGGGAGGTAGCGATATACCTCGGCATCTTGATCGGAGGGTACTCCAGCCCAGAGTGGGTCCTGCTGGCGATTACCTTCAGCCTCCTCGTCAGCTACACGAGGGCGCGGGGGGAGGCCCTGGGAATCAAGCTCTCTGGGGTCGGAATCGGGGAGAGGAGTGAGAGGCTCTTGATCTTGGCAGTGCTATCACTTGTCGGGCTTGCTTCGTACGGCGTCATCGCCGTCGCGGTCGTCGCGATCCTTACGTTCCTCCAGAGGACGGGTACCGCCTGGATGAATCTCTCGAAGGTCTCGGGTCCCGGTCTGTCTTAGTTATCCCACTAACTGAAACGCCGTTCGCTCTTCGCCCTAACCCTAACGATTCCATAGTGCACACTGCAGCTTATGCAATAATAGCGAACTGTCGTGGGAGCGGCGATGTACGCACCCTGCGCTCTCAACTCCCTCGCTAGCGTCGGCTCGACCATCGATAAGCGTGTCGTGACCTTCTTAGCCTTGTCACGGGGTACTAGGGCACCACAGTTGCTGCACGAGATGAAGCCCGACCTCCCCTTTCCTCCCTTCGACCGCCCTCTGCTCTTCCTCTTCTTCGACATGACAAACTTCGCGAAGACGAACTTCCTTTAAGAGTTTGCTATTCTCAACTGCCCCAGCAAGTGTCTTCGGGCTCCAGAGTCTCGTGATTTTCAAAGCAGAACGCCAGTTATTCGCGCCGATAGGGCGTTCCCAGTGCCTTCGGGAACCTTGACCTTCCAATCGCCGTTGCCACGACGATTAGGGTGACGACGTATGGTAAGGCGGAAAAAATGTAGTCCACAGACGGGAAAGTATGTCCAATGGCGGGTAGCGTTGTGGCAAAGCTGCTCACCTCTTGGGAAAACCCGAACAGGAGCCCTCCGGCGAGGGCGAGCATTGGCTTCCACCCCGCGAAGACAACAGTCGCCAGGGCGATGAATCCCCTCCCAGCGCTAATGTCCTTGGTGATTCCGCCGGTGTAGTCGATGCTGAGAAACGCCCCCGAGAGCCCGGCAAGAGTCGCACCAATCATGACCGCCAGGAAACGAACCTTCTCGACGTTGATCCCTACGGCGTCGGCCGCTTCGGGGTTCTCCCCAGTCGCCTTCGTTATGCTCCCATACCGCGTCCTGTTCAAGAGATACCAGAACCCGACCGCGACGACGACTGTCAGGGGGACGAAGTATGAAAGGGGGCTCCAGGGCGTGGATATTTCCGGCACTCCGCAGACAGAGCACTTCGAGAACGACCCCTGGACCCCCCATACTGCCTGAATAGCGAAGGGAACAAAACCAAGTGCGAAGATGTTGATCCCGACCCCACTGATGATCTGGTCTCCCTTGAGCCAGATGGCTACGTACCCGTGGAGGGCGCCGAAGAAGGTCCCCGTCAGGGCGCCTCCCAGAAGTCCGACCCATGGGTTCTGGGCAAGCCACGAGAAGTAGACCGCACTCCACGCCCCGGTGAGGATTGTTCCTTCGAGCCCGATGTTGACGACCCCCGCCTTTTCTCCGAATACTTCCCCGATTGCCGTAAGAGCAATCGGAACCATAAGATTGAGCCCGGTCACGGATATCGCGCCCACGATCGAGAAGTCCAGGCTCATTTCTTCAGTGCCCCCCTGAACCTCCGGTAAAGCTCAGGCGCTGCTACCGCGAAGATTATGATCCCTTCGATAACCTGGATAATCTCGAAGGGGACGCGCGCATAGAGCTGGACCGTTGAAAACCCGGCCTGGAGGGTACCGAAGAACAGCCCCGCCACGATGATGCCGAGGGGGTGGTTCCTACCGATGAGCGCGACTCCAATTCCGTTGTATCCGTAGTTGAGCACATTCGAAAGGCCAGTGTAGAGCGCGTACGGCGTCGTCCTTCCCGCGACCTGTACGGCTCCCGCTAACCCCGAAGAGACTCCGCCGAGGAGCAGCGCGGAGAGGAGGGGCCTCCTGGGATTGATCCCACTGAACCTCGCTGCTTCGGGGTTCAAGCCTACGGACCTCAACTCGTATCCGCTTGGAGTGAGCCAAAGGTATACGTAGAAAGCCGCGGCGACGGCAATTGCGAAAAGAAGGGCTGACGTGGACACGCTCCCCAAGAGAAGGTCTGGGAACCTAGACGAAGGTGCCACGCTGATCGTCTTCTCGGGCCTCGCCGGGTCAGCAAGCAGGACGATGGCCACCCACAGCATGCCAAAATATGCCGTCCAATTCAGCATGATGGTCGTAATGACTTCGTTCACTCCTCGATACGCCTTGAGGAGATAAGTAGGGACTGCCATGAGCGCCCCGGCGGCTCCCGCCAACACGAGCGCAAACCCTAGATGAAGCCCCGCGGGGAGGAAATAGTAGCTCGCGTAAATCGCAGCTCCCGCGCCCACGTAGACCTGCCCCTCGGCACCGATGTTGAACAGCCCGGCGCGAACTCCTACAGCGAACGTAAGCCCAGTGAGGATGAGCGGGGCCGCGTTCCCGAGCATGTCGGTAACGTTCGAGAGGCTCCCGAAAGCCCCATAGAACATGTAGTAGTAGGCGAGGATTGGATTGTATCCGAGGACGACAAGGAGAATCCCGCCGAAGAAGAACCCCATCAGTGCAGCAAAGGCTGATTCTTCCATTGCGGCGAGAACTCTCCCCTCGCCGAGAAAGGGGATTTTCAGGCGACGATCCCACCCATCAAGAGTCCGATTCTTTCTCGGGACATCGTCTCCGCGGGGCCGACCCCGATCAACCTCCCCTCGTACATTACCCCGATTTGGTCCGACAGCTGAAGAATTTCATCCAGCTCCGCGGAGATTAGCAAGACGGCCTTTCCTGCGCCACGGGAGTCCAGTAGGAGCTTCCGGATATACTCGGTAGCGGCCACGTCGAGCCCTCGCGTGGGCTGCGCGGCCACAATGAAGTCAGGGTCACTGCTCAATTCTCTGGAAACTACGACTTTCTGCTGGTTCCCCCCGCTGAGGCTCCTCGCAGGCGACTCCGGTCCCTTGGCGGTTATCTCGAATTTTTTCATCAGGTCCGAGGTGAACTCCCTGACCTTTCGCCACGCGATTGAGGTCAAGGAGCCCCTGAACTGAAGATCCCGTTGTTTCCCCAGGATCACGTTCTCCTCTACGTTCATTTCGAGGATTAGCCCCATCTGCCGCCTGTCTTCCGGAATGAGCCCCGCCCCATGTCTGCGAATCACTGATGAGGACTTCCCTCCCGTTTCTATCCCTTTGAGCCTGATGCTCCCCTTGGCAACCCTCCGGATACCCGCGATGGCTTCGGCCAGCTCCGTCTGACCATTCCCCTCGACTCCTGCGATGCCGAATATTTCTCCTCGTCTGACCTTGAGAGAAAGGCCCTTCACGACCTCCTTCCCCGCCTTGTCGAGCAATGTCAGGTTATCAATCGTGAAAACCTCTTCTCCCGGGGTCATCGGTGGCCGTTTGAGCTCGAACTCGACATTTCGCCCTACCATCATCCTGGCGAGGGTTATCGGGGACGCCTCCGACTTGCTTATCCTTCCCGTGACTTTCCCTTGACGTAGGACGGTGATGCTGTCGCAGAAGTCCATCACTTCTCTGAGTTTGTGAGTGATGAAGATTACGCATTTCCCCTCTTCCTTCAGTTTCAACAGGGACTTGAAGAGCTCTCCCGTCTCCTTGATGGTGAGAGAGGAGGTGGGTTCGTCAAGTATCAGGATATCGACTTTTCTGTAGAGCATTTTCAAAATCTCCACCCTTTGCTGCGCGCCGAGGGCGAGACTCTCCACAGGCGAGTCCAAGGTGACCTGCAAACCGACCCCCATCGCCAGTTCAGCGATCCCGGCTTTCGCTTCCTTCGCTCTCTCCCCAGTCGGGTTCAGGTCGGTCCCGAGCACGATGTTCTCGAACGCGCTGAAAGGTCGGACGAGCGCAAAGTGCTGGTGCACCATCCCTATTCCAAGCCCCAGGGCATCGCTCGGTCGCTTCATGCGAACGAGGTTCCCCTTGATGTAGATCTCTCCCGAAGTTGGCTTAAGGATGCCAGAGAGGATTTTTGAGAGGGTCGTCTTCCCAGCTCCATTTTCCCCCAAGAGCCCGTGAATCTCCCCCTTCGTGACCGAAAAATCCACTCCCGTCAACGCGTGAGTGCCGTCGGGGTAAGTTTTTGTTAGATTAGAGGTCTTGACCAGTTCTTTTGTGGTGCTGGCCACCAGAACACCCTAAAAAGTAGGCCGGCGGAGCTAACCGTACCTGCTCCGCCACAATGTAACTGCGCTTTGTGTGAGGACCAGTGGCACGTGAACCTGCCCGCTCTTGATCTGGCTTACAACGGTGTTCACGTAATCATACACCGCGCCACACTTCGCAGTGACAGCGTTTCTCATGCTCTGGATCTGGTTCGTGATGGCGGTCACGTTGTATGTCTTTCCGTGGCTGACAGCGATTTGTATGAATGTGTTGACATCGTTGACTGTGCTGATTGCGACACCGCCGCTAGCCATGTTGAAGCTCAGGTCCGCGCCTGTACTTTGCACGACAGAGCTTAACGACCCGTTCACGGCCAACTTCGTGGCAGTCAGGACTGCCGTGTCGACCCGCTTCATCTGACTCGCAAGGATGTATCCGGGTGCGATGTAATCCTGATCCGAATCGACTCCGATTCCGAAGGGTGGACCCATCGTTTGCCCAGGCGCGGCTACGGACTTTGCTGCGTCGAAGATGCCGTTCCCGGTCAGGCCCGCGACGTTGTACGATACGACTGCCCCGGCGGCGAATTCGTTAAGGGCCTCGGCCTTACCCTTTGCCGGGTCGCTGAAGGAACCAGTGTACTTGTAGAGGACGACGTTCTTCACGGGCGCGTTGCCCAAGATTGTGTGGCCTAGGGTTGACTGTGAGTAGTTCTCCGCCCAGCTGACGCCCCACTTGTACCCGATTTCGAAGGTCCAAAGGACTGGAATCTCTATCCCGAGGACGAGTCCCACCTTGTTTCCGCCCTGACCTGCCTTGCTGTAGCAGTCAGAGACGAAGGCAGCCAGAACGCCCGCTGCGGCTCCCCCTTCGTTCGTGTTGAAGGTAAGACCCAGCAGGTTCGGCCTTCCTGGGACCACATCGTCCACGATTGCGAACTTCTGGTTGGGGAAATCCTTGGCAGTCTGGTTAACCGCATCGCCCATCAGGAACCCTACTGCAACTATGAGAACGGGCGGTGGATTCAAAGACGCCAGCTGCCTGAGATTGGGAAGATAGTCCGCCGAGGTAGCACTCTGCAAGAAGTGTTCGCAAGGACTCGGGTCGTTCGGACAGCCTAGGACCGTCCTCGCCGCGTTGTCGGCGCCTAGGGCCGCCATGTCGTTGAAACTGAGGTCGCCCCTCCCGCCGATGTCGAACACGACGCCAATCGTCTTCTGCGGAGTTGTCGAGACTTGTGCATAATAATAGTAGGCCCCGCCGGCCGCGGCCACGATTACGATGACAACGACAGCGGCTACGGTTGTGCTAACAGCCCTTCCTTTTTTCATAAGCAAGTTGACTTGCTCGATAACCCTCTCGCCTCTCCGTATATAACCGATTTTTTGCGCGAACAAAATCTTAAGTCAAGCTGTTGGAGGGTGAGGGAAGAGGCCCGACTTGAAGGCTCTTGTCGCAGGATTTCTCACAATCGATACGA
>Ga0209283_10002633_pt1 | contig 10006 bp, 11 predicted proteins | sample CZO8metaG_2_FD_188354 | JGI IMG/M metagenome (GOLD analysis project Ga0209283, IMG submission 188354) | Vadose zone soil microbial communities from the Eel River Critical Zone Observatory, Northern California, USA - CZOApr15con2H1.8 metaG... | ecosystem: Environmental > Terrestrial > Soil >...
CGGAGAATTCGTAGAGGGGGCAGACGAACGTAGGCGGGGCCGAAAATGCGCAACAAGCGCGAGGAAAATACACCCGAGGCGAAGGCAAACATGCGGATAATCTTCCCGATGTTTGTTGACCTGCTACGGCAAAAGCACGTGCAAGAACACTTGGCAATTCAGCGCAAGGTCGTAGATTGGGACGCCATCAACGCCACCGAAAGAGATTGCGGCCTGCCAGAATCTGAGTGCCCGGACAGCCCTGTGACCGTGCGGCGGGGCGGGAAAAAGTAGTGGCGCGCCCGGAGAGATTTCGAATCTGCCCATTGGTGATGCTCTAAATGTGTGTTGCTACTTCGGCTTGGTTCCCGCCAAGTGCTGCCTAAAAGAATATGGAAGTTGAAGTTCAATGCGCAGGTAAACCTTGCCGCGCTTAGTTTCGATTTCTGCCTTTGCAGGCCGAATGACTATCTTTGCCATGATTCCTACTCTCCTGTTTCCGCTCTGAGTATTGCCAGAGGCTCGCAGAGAGTACCACTAATTTTGAATGCGCCAGCACATTGAAGGATATCCGCATCGTTGTTTCCCGATAGGGTACGTTACCTCGAACATGTTAGAATTAGTTCATGGAGGAACGTATCCATGCCAAAATTTGGCTTGTTTACAGGTGCGAAAAAGATTCCTGACCAGGAAGTTGAGGGCGACTACATGCTTCAGGACGGCGAGTATGTGAAGATACAAGTAGAGCCCAAAACCGCAACTGATAAAGGCCGAACCGTTGCGTCATTTCGACTGGACAAAGGTCAAGTCGTAAAGGAAATCCAGCGGGGTGGGGGAATATCATAGGCACGCGAAAAATATTTCTCAAAGGGCAATTAGGAGTTGAATGGATGCTTGAGCAAAAGATTTGTGACCACTGCAAGAACGCCGATATTCCGCTCACGGAAACCAACGGCCAAGAGATTTTCCAACGTGATAGCGGAGGCAAGAAAGTTGTTAGGGCTGTGGTTCATCAAACGTGTGCCGATGCGTGGGCTTTGGCGCACAGTGGGACGCTCATATTGGACGTTCAGCCCGATGTACAGCCCGCGCCCGGTATTCTGAACGAAGGGATGCCTACCGTTCCGCAGCCTGCAAGCATGCCGAGCGGGTTGCCGGAAAAGGTAGACCATTGGAAACATCCGGAGGAAGGATAAGCCGGGCCGCTAGGATACCGCGGAAACACCCCTGTCATTGGTCGGACAAGGGTCTTCGCACCTGAGGGTAGGGTAATCGGGGCATGGTTTGGCTGATTTTTCGTGTTACCGGATAATCTCAATGGAGACCGAAAGAAATGGTCAACCCGAATGAAGTGCGGTTCGTTCAGATTTTGATTCCTTGCCAGTGCGGCGTTGAGCTTCAGGTTCACGGAGAATACTTCATAGGCCCTCGCGCCGGTGGGCCGGATTCGGTTGCTTGCCCGAAATGCGGAAAAGAACACGCACTCCCAACTAGACCGCTACGATTCTTCTACCGAGACGGAAACGTTTGGAGAGTTGTTTTCACGGACAAACCAAAAGATGTTGGGACCGGGCGAACTTGAACCGCCAATCTAGCATCGCCGGGCGCGTGGTAGAATCCCGGCATGGCGTGGCCCCCGGAAATACAGGAAGCCGAAGACAGAATATATCAGGCCAGAGACGCCCTGCTTGCCGATGTGGAAAGTGGGCAGCCGTACAACGCCACAAGGCGTCATGCTTTGCTGCGTAACTTGAAGCGAGCACAGGACGAGTTCCTTGATATGGTTGCCCGATTGGCACAGACAGCGAACAAAGGCCCGTCGTTTGAACCGGCAACAGATGATGGTACGTGTGAATTTCAGAAGTGCCCGCGTGATGCAAAGTATCATGCCCGCTGGCCCCTTGTTCCACCCAAACGGGTTTGTGAAAATCACAAACAATTCGTTGAAGCAAAATCTTGGCCCGATGTATCGGCAGCATTCGGCTATGACAAAACAGGTTAATGGTGGGGCTGGGGGGATTCGAACCCCCGACCTAAGGTTTAGGAAACCTACGCTCTATCCATCTGAGCTACAGCCCCTACGGTCTTTAGTTTACTACGGGAGCTTCTCTATCAGAATTCTCCTGACACCGCAGATACGGGCTGTATCGGTAGCATTCTGTGAGACGTTATGGCATAAGTAATCCGTGACGGTTTTCCTAGAAAAATACATCATTCCAATTCTGGTAGGACTGTTCGTAATCGTGCTAGCCGCCAACCCTATGCATTTCAGTTGGCTTCAAAGGGGTGCAAGCCTACTAGCTTCCTTAGTTCTCGGAGGGTTTGTTTCATGGAACCTCACCCGGCGTAACAAGAAGAAAGCATCTGAGATTAAAACAGAAATGAAAGAGGAGCGAATCTTCGTCTCCGTCGCTCCCGAAGACCTTATGAAAATTCACAAAGGCCACACAGAAATACAGGCAAACAAATTGACAGCTAGCTACATTGGAAAATGGATAAAAGTATCAGGTACAGTGCAAAACGTTTCCAAATCCCTGGACAATCAAAAAGTCTATGTTTCGCTTGACGACGAAGGCTCAAGTATCTTCGATTACTTCTTTGAACAAATGGCCTTTTCAAGCGACCAGTGGCTTGAGCGCCTTGAAATTATTCCACGCGGGCACCACATGACAGTTATCGGTCAAATCGATGGTATTGATTCTCACAGGCTCTCCCTTGTGAATTGCGAACTGATTGATGTTGCTTGACTGTACCCATCTGTACCCAAATCTGTACCCAACTAACCCGATTTACGCCGAATCTTGGGTACATATCGCCGATTCTCTACCTCCTAAAGTATTGAAAAACCAGGAGAGCCGTTCATTCAGTCGGTTTCCTAAACCGTTTGTCGCGAGTTCGAATCTCGCCAGCCCCACCAGAAGCAGCGGTTAGTTGAGTTCTAAATGGCTAGATAACTTCGAATACGCTCCAGGATCATCCTTCCAACGGAAAGTGTTACTTCGAATGCCGCTCCTTTGCGGCGAGGCGTCCCGCGAGACGCTTGATCAGCGCAGAGACGAAAGTGATCAGAAGGGCGACGACGCTGCCGATCACCACTTCCACGGTGCGATCGATGGCGGTTTTGAAACTGGCAGAGCGTGAAGCTTCGAGGACGCCGGGAGTCATGACAATTGCGACGGTGACGGGCGCGACGCGCCAACTGCCGGGCGCTTTGATGAGCTGCGCGCTGATGAAAACGGAGACGCTGATGCCGAGAAGAATGGACAAAAAATTCGGGCCGAGGAAATAGAGCGAGGGAAAGGCAACGGCGCAACCGATGAGAGTGTTTACGATCCTGGTGTTGAAGGCCAGAAGCGCGGCGCTGAGCTCCGGTTCGGTCACGATGATGACGGAAATGACCGCCCAGAGCAGCTCGCTATGACCCCAGCGGTGAAAAATGAGCCAGAGAAGCGCGCATCCGGCCACGATGCGGAGCACGTATTGCCAACTGGAAGGCTGCGGCTGCGCGGCCTGGGGTGGAGTGGTCTGAGCTGCAGAGGCCATGTGTGACTCCTACGAAAGAGTGTCCCGCGGGCCGAGTGTAACGAAATTCGAGAGAAGATTGCGACTGGAACAATCCCTTTGCGGCGAAGCGTTCCTGAAAGGCATTGAACCTGGCCTCAGAAGTGTGAAAATGCTGTGGATGCAGCCCCGGATGTTTGGCTCCTTCGAGAAAATGAGAGCCGCAGAGCGGGACAGCGGATAAAATCGGCGCGAGGTGTCGAGATGGAAGAGGCCCTCGGAGTGCACCGGTTGCATTTCGCGTTCACGGTGACGTTTCACTACATTTTTCCCCAGCTGACAATGGGGCTGGCGCTGCTGCTGGTTTATTTGAAGACCAAGGCGCTGCGCACGGGCAATGAACATTACAACCGCGCGGCACGCTTTTGGGCGCGAATCTTCGGGATAAATTTTGCGCTTGGGGTGGTGACGGGAATCCCGATGGAATTCCAGTTCGGGACGAATTGGGCGGCGTTTTCCAAGACAGCGGGCGGGGTGATCGGCCAGACGCTGGCGATGGAAGGAGTGTTTTCGTTTTTCCTGGAATCGAGCTTCTTGGGATTGTTCTTGTTCGGCGAGAAAAAACTCGGGCGCATGGGGCACTGGTGGGCGGGATTTCTGGTGTGGCTGGGGTCGTGGTTCTCCGGATACTTCATCGTGGCCACGGATGCGTGGATGCAGCACCCGGTAGGTTACCGGGTGGGCGCGAACGGCGTGATCGAATTGGCGAGTTTCTGGGCATTGCTGCTGAACAAATGGACGTTGTGGCAGTACGCGCACACCATGCTCGGCGCGGTGCAGACGGGTTGCTTCGTGATGGCGGGGGTCGGCGCGTTTTATCTGCTGACACGGCGTGATGAAGTGTATGGGCGAACGTTCGTAAAGGGCGGCGTGCTGGTGGGCGCGATCGCGGCACTGCTGCAACTCTTTCCGACCGGCGACATGCAAGGAAAACTGATCGCGGAGAATCAACCGGTGACGCTGGCGGCGATGGAAGGGTTGTTCGAAACACAAAAGGGCGCACCGCTTGCAATTCTCGGCCAGCCGGACGTCGAGAAGCGGAAGCTGGACAATCCACTGGTAGTGCCGTCGATGCTGAGTTTCCTGACGTACAAAAAGTGGAGCGCGAATGTGCGGGGTTTGGATGCGTTCTCGCAGGACACGTGGCCGGACCGAATCGCATTGCTCTACTACAGTTATCACGTGATGGTGGGGCTGGGGACGATTTTTATCGCGGTGATGGTGGTGGCGGCATTTTTGTATTGGCGCGGGAAGCTCTACGAGTCGCGGTGGATGCTGTGGATTGTGATGCTGTGTGTCCCGCTGCCGTACATCGCCAACACCGCGGGGTGGATGACAGCAGAGTTGGGCCGGCAGCCGTGGCTGATCTACGGCTTGATGCGCACAGCGAACGGCGCCTCGCCGCGAGTGAGCGCCGGCAATGCTTTGTTCACGCTAATCGGATTCATGGGCATGTACGCGATTCTCGCGATTCTATGGTTGTTCCTGGTGTACCGCGAAATCGAATTGGGCCCAGAGCCCGAAGAAGATTTGCGGCACGAAAAGAAAATCGCCATCGCGGCGGACTGAGGAGGACGAGATGGGAACAATCTGGTTCTGCCTCGTAGCGATCATGATTGTGATGTACGTGCTTTTGGATGGATTTGATTTGGGGGCGGGCGCGATTCATTTGGTGGTTGCGAAAACGGATGAAGAGCGCCGCCAGGTGCTGGCGAGCATTGGACCCGTTTGGGACGGAAACGAAGTGTGGCTCGTTGCGGCGGGCGGGACACTTTATTTTGCATTTCCTGCGTTGTACGCGAGCGGATTCAGCGGGTTTTATCTGCCTCTGATGATCGTATTGTGGCTGCTGATCCTGCGGGGGGCGTCGATCGAGTTCCGCAATCACATCAAGAGCGCGGTGTGGGACCCGCTGTGGGATTTTCTGTTTTGCGCTTCCAGTTTGCTCTTGGCTGTTTTTTACGGGGCGGCGCTGGCGAACGTGGTGCGCGGAGTCCCGCTGGATGCCAGCGGATATTTCTTCGAACCGCTGTGGACCAATTTCCGGCTGGGTGAAAAGACCGGCATCCTCGATTGGTACACGATTCTGATCGGGGTGCTGGCGCTGCTGGCGCTGGTGATGCACGGCGGCCTGTGGGTGCAGATGAAGACGCGGAGCAAGGTGAGCGAACGCGCAGGAAAATTTTCCGGGCGCGCGTGGTGGGGCGTGGTGGCGCTCACGGCAATCGTGACGGCGGTGTCTTTTCGCGTACAACCCCAGATCAAGGAAAACTTTACTGCCTGGCCTTGGGGTTTCGTTTTTCCGCTGCTGGCGGTGGCCGGCGCGGCCGGCGTGCAGTTTGAATTAAGAAGAAAGGACGAGCGGAAGGCTTTTTTTGCTTCCTGCGCGTATCTGGCGGGGATGCTGACGAGCGTGGTGTTCGGCGTTTACCCGATGGTGCTGCCGGCGCGTAATCCAGTTTATTCGCTGACAGTGAACGGCGCCAAGGCGGGAGACTATGGACTGAAGGTGGGCGCGATCTGGTGGACCATCGGAATAATCCTCGCGGCGAGTTACTTTACGTTTGTGTACCGCTCGTTTTCCGGGAAAGTGGATGTGAAGGCGGATTCGCACGGGCACCAGCATTAGGCCGATGAAGAGAGAGAAGGAGCTTCGCAAGAGGCACAGGCAGCGACGTGCGGGTTGACGGGTGGAAGAGAGCGGCGTAGCGTAAATGAAGAAGGATGAGCGAGCGCAATCCAACTCGGGGACGTGGGCCGCGGAGCATAGTTGTCGCCATGATGACCCTAGTGGCGATGTTGACTGCGCCACTGTGCGCGCCGCTCTGCGCGGCAAAGACTTGCTCGGCAGCGGTGGCTCCTTCGGACCCGTGCCACGAGAACATGGTGAAAGCGGACGGCGGATCCGCGGATCGCCTGTCTGCGGCGAGAGCTTGCGGCAGCCGAGAGCTTCCTGCGATCATCTCGAATACTGAAGTAAGGCTGGCGTTCTCTTCGGAAGCGCAGGGTCATGGCCCTTTCCCGGCGCTTGGCACCCATGCTGAAAACGCGCAGGCTTTCTTGCGAATGCCCGAATTACGATGGCGCCCGGGCCCTCTCTCCTCGCGGGCGTCGTGTTCCCTTCTCCTGACAGCGATCCTTCGCATCTGAAGTTCTTCCCAAAATCAAGCCGGTTCCTGAGCATTGGCAGGTCCAGCCGGACGAATTTGCGTTTGGAGAAAAGCAGATCCCTCGCTTCGCTCGGGATGACAATAGCGGGTGTTTTTTCTGGATGACATAGAGGGGAGCTTTCATTCACCGGACATTCAGCGAACTCAAGAATCAGGCCAGCGAATCAAAGAATCATTCGCCGAAGTACAAGAGTCAGTCAACGGCCAGGAAGAGTCTGCGAGCTAGAAGGAGAAGACGATGAGCGGAACGAGAAGGAAATTTATTCAGGAGGCGGCGGCGCTGGGCGCGGGAATTTTCGGGCTCAGCAAGAGTTTGGCCGCGGAAGACCGGGACAGCGGCGAAGCGGTGGGAGCGAGCGCACAGACGGCGCGGGAGAATGAACATGGACGGCATCACAGTCCTTACGGCGAGCACTCAAAGCGCGCGCCGAAGGGTGCCGGAGAACGGGAGGCGTTCGCGCCGATGATGACGCCGGATATCGCGGATCTCCCGCACGAAATGGACAGCGGCGTGAAAGTCTTCAAGATCGTGGCAGAACCAGTGAAGAGAAAGATCGCGCCGTTCAAGACGATCGACGTGTGGGGCTACAACGGAAGCTGCCCCGGGCCGACGATTCAAGTGCAGCAGGGCGACCGCGTGCGCGTCGTCTTCGAGAACAAGCTGCCGGAGTCGACTTCCTTACACTGGCACGGCGTGGAGGTGCCCATCGAGCAGGACGGCGTGCCGTGGATCAGCCAAAAGCCGGTGGCGCCGGGGGAAAAATACATTTACGAGTTCACGGTGCACCAGGAAGGGACATTTTTCTATCACGCGCACAGCGCGATGCAGGAAATGATCGGCCAGATCGGCTTCTTCATCGCGCATCCGGAAAAAACGTACCGTCCACGGGCGGACCACGATTTCGGAATCATCTTGCAAGAGTGGGCGGTCCTGCCGAACAACACCGTGCCCAACACGGCGGCGATGGAATACAACTGGCTGACGTTTAACGGAGTGTCCGCGCCGGCAATCACGCCGATGATCGCGCGGCTGGGGAGCCGAGTGCGGCTGCGCATCGTCAACATTGGAATGGATCATCATCCGATACACCTCCATGGCAATCAATTTGTCGTTACTGGCACGGAAGGCGGGCGCGCGCCGGAATCGACGTGGTATCCGATGAACACGGTGCTGGTCGGGGTGGCGCAGGCGCGCGTGGTGGAATTCGAAGCGAAATATCCCGGCGCGTGGATGGTGCACTGCCACCTTCCACACCACATGATGAACAGCATGATGGATCTGTTGCGCGACCGCATGATCGAGACCGCGGACCAGACCGACGAAAAAGCGCTCAGCCAGATGCAAACGCTGGCGAATAGCGTGCCGTTCGAACACATCCATCATTCGCCGATTGCGGCGAACGCGAACAGTGTGCCGGGATTTCCGCAGGACGCTTTTATGGAAATGGGGATGGACGACGCGGTGGCGAAGCCGGAGACCCACGGGCTGCCGCCGAATTGGAGCGCGGGAATGATGGGGATGATGACGCTGGTTCGGGTTCTGCCGGAAAAAGAGTACGAAGAGATGATGGAACGGATCAATACGGGGGCAGGGCCTGAAAAGAGTAAGCATGTGCATGAGTCGTGAGGCTGGGCGGAAGAAAAGGAATTAACGCAGAGCTCGCTGAGAACGCAGAGCACACGGAGAAATCGCAATGAAATTCGCATGGAACATCGTGGCAGGGTTTCTGGGAGGAGCGCTGACGCTTGCGGGCGCGGCGGGAGCGCGGGACAAACCTGCGGGGCAAGCAAGCAAACCGATGCCAGGGATGAGTTCACAAGAGCCCGAGCGGCATCACCACGGGGATATCCCGGTGGTAAAGGCGGAATACCCGCGTCTGGGGCGGGCGCAGGAGCGCGCGCAGGGGCCGCTGATCACGCTGGAAGATGCGGAAAAAATGGCGCGCGATTCGAATCCGACGCTGCGACAGGCGGAGGCGGAGATTCGCGCTGCAAAAGCGCGCCAGCAGCAGGCAGGCCTCTATCCGAATCCCACCGTGGGCTACACGGGGGATGAAATTCGCGGCGGCTCCGTGGGCGGGGGCAAGCAGGGCTTTTTCGTACAGCAAACGATTGTGACCGGCGGAAAACTGGGCTTGAGCCGCAATGTTTATGCGCAAGATGCAAAGCTCGCGGAGATTGAGACGCAGGAGCAGCGAACCCGGGTCGATAGTGCGGTGAAGATGGCCTTCTACCGCGTGCTTGCGGCCCAGGAACTCCTGGATGCGCGGCGCGACCTTGCACATATTGCCCAGGAGGCGGCAGAGACGCAGGGCCGGCTGAGGAATACCGGTCAGGCGGACGAATCCGAAGTGCTCGAAGCAGAAGTAGAAGCGCAGCGGATGCGCATGGCCGCGCGAATGCTGGAAAACACACTTCGGGAAGAATGGCGTTCGCTGGCAGCAGTGATCGGACGGCCGGAGATTCCGCTCGCGACCGTGGCGGGCGATCTGGAGAAGGGATGGCCGGAGTTGAATGAAGAGGAGGCGGTGGAAGCGATTGCGAAAGGGAGTCCCGCAGTGCAGATTGCGGATGCGGCGGCTTCGCGCGCCGAAGCGGCGTTGATGCGAGCAAGACGCGACCCCATTCCCGACGTTCAAGTGCGCGGAGGAATGGAATACAACCACGAGACGCTGGGAAGCGCGCCGTTCGCGAAGGGTTGGGAAGGAATAGCGGAAGTGGCGGTGCAGATACCGCTGTTCAATCGCAACCAAGGGAATGTCGCGGCGGCGCGCGTGGAGATCGAGCGCGCGGAACAGGAGAAAAAACGAATCGCGCTGACCCTGCGGGAACGGGCGGCATCGGCGGTCGATCAGTACGCGAACGCGCGATTGATGGCCGCCGAGTACCGCGACGAAATCCTGCCTCGCGCGAAGAAGGCGTACAGTTTGCTGGTTGAAAAGTATGGCCGGATGCTGGCGTCGCCTCCCCGCGTGTGGGAAGCAGAACGGAAGCTCTATGAGCTGCAAGTGGAGTACATCGCCGCGCTCGAAGGCGTATGGACGAACGGAATCGCTTTGCAAGGCTATCTATTGACGGACGGGCTCGAAGCGCCAGCGCGCCCAGGAGAAGTGGATCACCCCGTCCGCGAAACGAACGTGCCCATGCCGGAACGCTCGATGTCCCCGGGCGAGTCCATGCGGCGGCCTTAAAATCGCCCATTTGGGCAGCCGGGAACTTCTGGGGAGCTTCGCCGTTTCGCCACGTGTCGAGTGCGAAACACTGGTACCCCCGTAGCGTTGACCAAGAGAAAATTT
>Ga0209283_10002650_pt1 | contig 9979 bp, 5 predicted proteins | sample CZO8metaG_2_FD_188354 | JGI IMG/M metagenome (GOLD analysis project Ga0209283, IMG submission 188354) | Vadose zone soil microbial communities from the Eel River Critical Zone Observatory, Northern California, USA - CZOApr15con2H1.8 metaG... | ecosystem: Environmental > Terrestrial > Soil >...
GAACTCTTCAAGCCCTTTCTGATGCGCCTCCTGCTCTCGCGCCACCTCGCGCCTACCGCCCGTGCTGCTAAACGCATGGTGGAGCGCGCGGGCAAACATGACCTGCTCTTCTGGGATATCCTGGAAGAGGTGATGTACGAGAAAGTGGTGCTGCTCAATCGCGCCCCCACGCTGCACCGCCTCTCCATCCAGGCTTTTGAGCCTCTCCGTGTCGAGGGCAGCGCCATCCGCCTTCACCCGCTGGTCTGCTCGGCCTTCAACGCCGACTTCGATGGCGACCAGATGGCCGTCCACCTGCCCCTGTCCGACGCGGCACAACGCGAGGCACGCACACGCCTGCTCTCCACGCGCAACCTGCGCTCCCCGGCCTCCGGCGAACCCTCCATCTCCATCGCGCAGGAAATGGTACTGGGGCTGTTCTACCTCACCCAGGTGCGACCAGGCACAAAACGCGCCAACCGTGTCTTTGCTGACGTGGATGAGGTGATGCTGGTCCTGGAGGCTGGCGTGATTGACCTGCACACGCCCCTGGTGGTGCGCGTCCCCGATCAGCACATCTCGGAGTCCCCTGGGAGCAGTGCGCCACCACCACTGCGCAGGCGCATCGAGACCACCGCCGGGAGGCTCATCTTCAACGAGGCGCTCCCGGAACAGCTCCGCTACAAGAACTATGAGATGACCAAAGAGCGCATCAAGCAGCTGGTCGTCGAGTGCCTGCGCGTGCTGGGTGAGCCAGCCACCGCCCAGGTGGCCGACGCGCTCAAAACGCTGGGCTTCCACTATGCCACCAGAAGCGGCATCAGCTTTGCCATCTCCGATATCGAGGTGCCTGCCGAAAAACAGGAAATCCTGGCGCGAGCTGACGCGGAGGTGGAGGCTATCGAGGAGCTGCACCAGGCGGGTATGATCGACACTTCTGAGCGCTCTCGCCAGCGTATCGACCTGTGGACAAAGGCCACCGATGAGGTGAGCCAGCATCTTGAAGGACGCCTCGATCCGTGGGGATCGCTTGCCACGATTATCAAAAGCGGGGCGACCAAGGCCAAATTCCAGCAGATCCGCCAGTTGTCGGGCTGTAAATCGCGAAATTAAGTGGCGGCAAATTTTGATAATTATTTGGCGTAGGTCACAGTATGTCTTTTCAAAGCGTAAGCGCTCCAATCGGCTTACCAAGCTCTTTCCGTAGTTGCTGAAGGGAAAAGGTAGGCTACTATTACGCCAAATAATTATCAAAATTTGCCGCTACTTAATTTCGCGATTTACACCTGGACATCGGCCCCGGCAGCGACATTATGGAGCGCCACAGGACGCATCGATGTGTTCGCGCGTGGCAGCGATAATGCCCTCTGGCATAAGTGGTTCGACGAGAGCTTGCATGACTGGGAGTCGCTCAGAGGTGTTTTGACATCCGGCCCGGCGGTGGCCTCTTGGGGAACGGGGCATCTTGATGTGTTTGCGCGCGGCAGCGACCAAACCCTTCTGCATCGAGCATTTGACAGTAATCAGTGGCAAGACTGGGAGTCTCTTGGTGGAGCTCTGACCTCTGCTCCGGCGGCCGTTTCCTGGGCGAGCAATCGGATTGATGTGTTCGTGCAGGGCAGCGACAACACACTCCAGCACAAGTGGTTTGACGGCGGTTGGCAAAAGTGGGAGTCGCTGGGGGCGGGATTGCTATCGGCTCCGGCAGTAACCTCACCTGGTGCAGTTCAACTTGATGTGTTTGCGCAAGGGACTGATAACACGCTCCAGCATATGCAGTTTGACGGCAAATGGCACGACTGGGAATCTCTGCCGTTGCTATCGTCGCTAACCCTGGAAGCCCCAAATTTTGAAGAGGAGTGGAAGTGGATCGGCTCGTATGCAACATGGCGCGCTGCGATGTCCGTCTTTTTGTACCCGGAAAACATCCTGCTGCCCAGTCTGCGCAGGCGCAAGACCACGCCTTTCAATGCGCTCATCGATGACCTGCGCACCAACCCGAACCTGACCGTAAAACAGGCACGTCAGGAAGCTGCAACGTATTCCAAGTACTTCCGAGATGTCTGCACCCTGACTGTAGAGGCATCGTGCCTCGCTCCCACAGGCGTTGCTGCTCAGCCGCTCTTCTATATGTTCGCCCGCTCTAAGGACGACACCGTCTACTGGAGCACCTATGACCAGGCTGATACATCTGGATATGCTCAGTCTTTTTGGGATACCATTCCTGGACTTGATACAGCCACGCAGATCATCGGGGCGGTTCCCTACTTGCCAAATGACAAGCAGCATCAAATCCTGCTCTTTGCAAAGACAACTGAGCAGAATACTCAGAAACTGAAACTAAAGACCTACGACTTACTTGCTCAAACGTGGTTCTCAGGAGATCCTGTAGAGCTAAGCTTACCGCAAGGAGCACTCGAATTCTCTGCGGCTGTTAATCAAGTGAATCATGGGGAGACCTTTTTTGCTCCTCGGATAGTGATTTGTCCAAGCGGTCAGGGAATCCTTTACACCCGCTATCTGAATCAAGAAGCTACAGACTGGCAAAATTTTGGATTTCGTGCCCTCGATAACAATAGCCCCGTCAAAGAGGTTTATGCGCTTACGCCGATCTATACCCTTGATGGTTTGGTGAATATTGTGTTCTTTGCATCTTCCACAGATTCAGATATCAAGGTTGGGCACTTCCAAGATTACCTAGGTGGTTCTCCACTACTAAAAGACATTTCACTTATTCCCGGATCATGGCTGGGACTATTCATCTCATTCGAAGCATTCTACCCCTATATTCGGAATACTACCGGGACAGTATCCTACGGACGCTTAGATCCTCAGGACATTGACAATTGGCAAAGAGATATCAGGCTGGATCAATCTGGCTCAACAACGCTAGGAAGTCTCGCAGTACACTGTGGCAAGGAATCCTTGCCAGGCCAAGGCGAATGGTGCGCCTATCAAGATACGAGCGCTGGAGCGTTTCGTGGAAGATTTGCCCCAAGTGCGGACCTCAGGCAGGTCATGGTAACAGAGCCAGCAGCCATTGCTCCTAATGGTGTTCTAGGTCCTTTTGAGATTACGGATCAACTGTCAGAGAACGATCTCCAGGGACGACGCACTGATATCCAGAACGCCTTTAAGGCCGTGTTGGCAGATTCGGCCTCGCAATGTGTCAATGTGGTCTATCTTGAAGAAGCCTACTACTTCGTGCCGGTGCAACTGGCTCTGCAGCTACAGGACCGTGGAGAGTATCTCGCCGCTCTGGACTGGTTCCGTACTGTTTATGATTATAGCGTTCCCCCGACGTTGCGCAAAATCTACTATGGATTGAAACTGGAGGAATCCATTTCTTCCCTCTCTCAGTGCGACCAGGACTGGCTGCTTGATCCTTTCAACCCGCATTCGATTGCCGCCACTCGCACCAACACCTACACGCGCTACACCCTCATGTCGATCATCCGCTGCCTGGTGGAGTTTGCCGATGCGGAATTCACCCGTGATACAGCCGAATCTGTCCCGCGTGCAGATATCCTCTACACAACAGCCCTGGGGTTATTCGACACGCCAGAACTCAAGCAGAACCCATTCATGTGCCAACAGTTGACCAACGTGCTCCGCGTGCAAATCGGCGATTCCCGATGGGCACCTGTCTGGAACAAGTTGCAGCGCAACCTGGCTGGCATTGACGATCCGGCCGTACTGACCGCAACCATAGGCCGTGTCACGGCTGCGCTGACGGCCTATGGGTCATGGGCACTGCGCCTCACGCAAGCGAGAGCGCTTATTTCGCAGGCAAAGCGTTCGCTGCCCGTATCACCGACTTTGGGAACGGTGATCCAGGAGGATGCTTCCAGGCTTGCCAAGGCACAGACAGCACTCCTACGAGTACCAACCCTCTTCGAGGCGAGCCAGCATATTGGCACGACGGTCGGCACGGGACTCTTGCAGGCCATCTCCAATATTGCTAAGATTCCTGTGGAGAAGCTGGAGCAGGAAGGCATCGCGCTGCCCGCGCTGCACAACCATACAATGCTTATTCCGCAGAGCGGTCTCCCGGCAGCATCGAAAACGCCACCTGCTCCTGCGACAGCCCCTTCTCTTTCTCTTGAGGCACTCATTAATAACTACGCGAACAGCTACTACGTCTCTCCTGGATATTCCTTTTGTGTCCCGGCGAACCAGGTCCTCTCAGCGCTAGGCACGCACGCTGAACTCAACCTCTACAAGCTACGCCACTGCCGCAATATTGCGGGACAGGAGCGACAGCTCGAACCGTACCAGACGATCGGCACTAACGGCACCTTTGCCTTGCCACCGACGCCCTATCGCTACTCAGCGCTCATCGAGCGAGCGAAGCAGTTAGCGCAACTGGCCGCCCAGACCGAAGCGGCCATGCTCTCCGCGCTAGAAAAACATGACGCCGAGGCGTACAACCTTCTGAAAGCCAGGCAGGATGTACGCCTGACGAATGCGCAGGTACAACTCCAGAGCTTGCGCGTCCAAGAAGCTACAGATAGTGTGCAGTTAGCCACGTTACAGCAGGCACGGGCTCAGACTCAGAAAAATCATTATCAAAGCCTCATTGACAACGGACTCTCTGACTATGAAAAAGCCGCGCTTGGATTGCAAATCGCCGCCGTTGCCCACCTGCACGCAGCTGCAGGGCTGAAGGAAGCCGAAACATTTGGTCTTGGCGGCATTGGGGATGTCGGAAACGCACTGGCCGCCACAGCTTCATTGTTCCAGATCCAGGCAAACTATGAGCGAAGAAACCAGGAGTGGGAGTTCCAGCGCGACCTGGCAAAGCAGGATGTGAACATTAGCGCACAGCAGGTGACGCTTGCTCAAGACCATGTCCAGATAGCGAACCAGGAGCAAACCATTGCAACAATCCAGGCCAACCATGCTGTAGCCATTGTCGATTTCCTCGCCAACAAGTTCACCAACGCCGAACTCTATGAGTGGATAAGCAGTACCCTACAACGCGTCTACAGCTTCTTCTTGCAGCAGGCAACCGTGATGGCGCAACTTGCCGCCAATCAACTGGCCTTTGAGCGGCAACAGGTTCCACCACCATATATCCAGGCCGACTACTGGGAGGCTCCCACAGATAGCGGAGTTGGCGCTAATCCAACAAATGGCAATGCCCCTGACCGCCGCGGTCTCACCGGGTCAGCCCGGCTCCTGCAGGACATCTACCAGCTCGACCAATATGCCTTCCTTACCAATACACGAAAGCTACAACTGACCAAAACCATCTCGCTGGCGCAGTTAGCCCCTGCTGAGTTCCAACACTTCCTGGAAACGGGCGTGCTCGCCTTCGCCACTCCGATGGCCATGTTCGATAGTGAGTTCCCGGGTCACTATCTCCGTTTGATTAAACGAGTGCGCATCTCGGTGATCGCGCTTATTCCGCCGACACTGGGCATTCGTGCTACCCTCTCGACAACCGGTACGTCACGCGTGGTCATCCCAGGGAATAGCTTCCAGAGCATGGTGGTGAGACGCGAACCAATGTCGGTTGCACTCAGTTCACCCAGTAATGCTACCGGGCTGTTTGTTGACCTGGAAGCGACACCGGAGATGTTGCTGCCCTTTGAGGACAGCGGTGTGGACACTAACTGGGAGCTCCGTATGCCAAGAGCCGCCAACCAGTTCGACTTTCGCACCATTGCTGGCGTATTGATCACTATCGACTACACGGCGCTTGATAGCGCTGACTACCGTCAGCAAATCGTGCAAAAACTCAATGCCAGGCCATTTTTCTCAGCCGACCGGCCATTCAGCTTCCGCAATGACCTGGCCGATCAGTGGTACGACCTGCACAACCCAGAGCAGACGACCAACCCGATGGTTGTCAGCTTTACCACTCAGCGCGATGATTTCCCACCAAACATCACGGACCTGAAGATTGAGCAGGTGGTGCTCTACTTTGCTCGTGCCGAAGATTACCCCTTTGAAGTGCCAGTGACCTATCTGCATTTTACCGAACAGGGCAGCACAGTACCTCTGGGCGGCCCCGCACTCTCGGTTGATGGGATCATTAGCACTCGTATGGGTAGTGCTGGGAGTTGGATTTCCATGCTTGGTACATCTCCGATCGGTCAATGGGACCTGGCTTTCCCGGATACGTTTCCCAATGGTCAGCAGGCCAGCGATGTGTTTAAAAATGAGGAGATTGAGGATATCCTGTTCGCTATCACCTTCTCGGGCCGCACACCAAAATGGCCTCTATAGTGCAGCGTTCATCAGTTCAAGACAATGGTCGTGATAGGGTTCGCTGCCAATTGGTGTAAATTTTGGAATTAAATGGGCGGATTCTGAAGAAATTTGACAATTAAATGGGCGAGTTCGCAGGAAGCCAGAAACGGCCAGCAGAGCGGAAGGAGCTCTCTTCCAGTGATGAGCAAAAACGTTCCTAATACCCTATTGCCCGTTTTCCCGCCCGTTTAATTATCAAAATTTCGCCCATGGAATAAAAAGATTTACAGCCAGAGAGCAAAACATATACCTACATAAGCTGCAATCCAGCCCACACCCTCGGCAACCCACCCAGGCACCCACAAGCGTCGCCGCGAATATATTCGATGGACCTGAATGAGGAGCAATTCTGGGTTTTTTATAGAAAGTACATAAAAACCCAAAAGCCAAAGTCGGCATAGCAATGACGAAGGCAATCAGCGCAGTGTTTAAGTAAGCATCAATATCCTTGTGCTGCATGCTGAGTAGGGCGATAAGAACCGCGATACATAACCACTGTTGCTAATTGGAGAAGGACGAAAGGGAGAATTGAGCCAGAGCCAACTTTCCTTCAGCCAGTTCCATCAGCCAGTGGAACATCGCGGCGGTGTAGCCGAAGCGAGCCGTGAGGTACTTGTCGACCCGATGAAAGATTTTCTTGAGATGATTGACGACGGTCACGACGCTGAAGACCCGCTCCACGATCATGGGGTCATGGCGTTCGCCACGCTGACCAAACCGCCAGTTGACGGTCTCTTCTCCACGCTTGCGAAAGCCCCAATCACTGAGCACTTCGCTGCGGTTCGTCCACCTCTGGCCGATGCCGCGAAAGGGTTGGTCATGGGGATTGGCGGTGGCCCACCCCCACTCCATGATCTGCCCGTGAGGCGTGATCAACCAACCGAGCTTGACCCCGACAATCCAGCGATGATGGCTTTGACCTTTCTTGCCCACCTGGGCCTCACTGCGTCCTTGACCGATGGGGTGGATCAACTCCATGCCGTAGCTATCAATCACACGCTCGGCCTGGGGAGCGACCAGGAACTGATCGGTCAAGTACTCCGAGGTTTGCACCAGTCGCAACAGGCGACTGCATTCAGGCAAATGGGGAAACAAGGGCAACCAATCTCCTGTGAGCCAACCATAGAAGGCCCGATCCTGCACGCCTTTGAGCGCGAACCGTATTCCGATCGTGACGATTTCACCAGGAGACCAATGGGCATTGGTCCGCTTCTTGACGTGCGCCAATTTGTCGTCTACCATACAAAAGAGTCGCATGATTATCTCTTCGGTTCGCATCAGGTTGTGCTCCTTTTGGCTAGATGTTGGATCTTGGCCAAAGCATCGCACAACCTTCTTTCTTTTTCAAGTCATCCCCTTTCAACTAGCAACAGTGGTTAGTAGTTGGTGTCAAGACAAGAAAAAAGTCTTGAAATTCTTCAATAGCTGTTGTATCCAGAGAAAATTTATATTATATTAGGTTTACTGTTATAGATTGTTCAAAGCGATGTTGAAATGTATATCCAAAATCTGCAAAAGAGGAAGATAATGGTACGGTATATTCAGTTTACCGACAGAGATGGTGACACTTTTCTTGTAGAAATTAACGAGGTAGAGATTCAATCCAAGGGGGGAATTGAAAAAGCTGGTTTAAAGGAAATGATAGGGAAAGTTATTGTTGAAGCGCAAACAACCTTTGAACAAGCAACAGAGAATGTAATACAGCAGAATGTGAAGGCATTTCGTCACGCAGTGCGACAGCTTGCTGAACAGGATCAGCCAGAAACTATGGAGATCACTTTCGGCCTCAAAGCGACAGGTGAAGTAGGTAATGTTGCTATTGCCAGAGGGGTTGGGGAAGCAAACTACACTATTACCTTGACTTGGAAGCGAGAAACGAAGGACAAGAAGTAGTATGATACGCTCTCATCTGATTGACGGCATTGTTCGTATTCTGACGCCGGAGAACAATACGGCAGGCATTGGTTTCGTTGTGAATGATGGTGGACTCATTCTAACCTGTGCCCATATTTTGCGAGGCTATAAACCAGGTGATAAAGTACCTGTCAGATTTCATATTGCTGAAGAGCAACAACGAAACGCTATTATTGTGCCAGAATATTGGCGTGATCCTGATGCTGAGGATGTGGCTATCTTGCGGCTGGAGGGAGATCTACCAGATGGCGTACGTACACTAGGGCTTATACCAATCTGCGTTCTAAGAGACGTTTCTAAAATGAGGGAAGTAAGTCATAGAACGGAGATGCTCAGGATCGTCTTCTAGCTGGTTGAGTCCTTCACACACCTTGTCAATCACCTCATCAAGGGGGCTCTCCATCCTGTAGGATACTGGTGGCGAAATCAAAAAAGCGAGGGTGAGATGTACAACGGGCGAGAATTTTGCTAGGATAGGGCAAGCTAGAAGGTATTGAAAGGTTCTGCAGAAGAAAAAGAAGGAGAAAGCGATGTCGTTAAAGCCAGAAGCCATTGGCCCTGTCCCCGAAGAGACCGCTCGTATTGCTCGTGCCGCCTATCCCAAAGGCAATATCTACCTGCAGTTGCGTGATACGCTCGGCACGATCTATGAGGATGAGCAGTTTGCCGACCTCTTTCCCCAGCGTGGTCAACCGGCTTCGGCTCCTTGGAGGCTGGCACTGGTGAGTGTGCTGCAATTTCTGGAGGGATTGTCTGATCGGCAAGCAGCCAATGCGGTACGAGGCCGCTTGGATTGGAAATATCTGTTAGGCTTGGAGCTCTGTGATCCCGGCTTTGATCACACAGTGCTGGTCGAGTTTCGGCAACGACTGCTGAGCGGGAAGAGCGAGTTGCTGCTCTTTGATCTGCTACTGACGCAGTTGCGGGAGAGAGGTTATCTCAAAGCCCGCGGACGACAGCGCAGCGACTCCACGCATGTCCTGGCTAAGATACGATCGCTCAATCGCGTGGAGGGGGTGGGTGAAACGTTTCGCGCCGCCTTGAATAGCCTGGCTGTGGCTGCTCCAGAGTGGCTCCTGGGGCAGATGCAGGCGGACTGGGTGGATCGCGATGAGCACCGCGTCGAAGACTACCGCCTGCCGACAGGCAAGCAAGCGCGTGAGGACTACGCTGTGGTGATAGGCAAGGATGGGTCGAGCTTGTTGAGTGCTATCTATGCTGCCCAGGCTCCGGGATGGCTGCGCGAGATTGCGGCGGTACAAACGCTGCGACGAGTGTGGGTGCAGAATTTTTATTGGGAGGAGGGAGAACTGCGCTGGCGCGACAGTTCGAATGTGCCAGCAGCTGGGGAGTGTATCGACTCTCCCTATGATCCAGAAGCGCATTATGCCCAAAAGCGCACGACAAGTTGGGTGGGTGACATCCGTGCATCTGACCGAGACCTGCGATGACGATAGTCCGCACTTGATGACCCATGTCGAAACCACGCTGGCGCCTGTGGCCGATGATGCAACGGTTCCACTCATCCATGAAGCACTCGCAGAGCGTGATCTGCTGCCAGAGGTGCATATCGTGGACACGGGCTATGTAGATGCCGAAGAACTCGTCAGCAGTCAGCAACAGTATGGCGTGGATCTGTTCGGGCCGACCAGAGAGGATTATCATTGGCAAGCGCGGGAAGGCACAGGCTTCGAGGCCTCCCAGTTTGTGGTAGATTGGCAGCACGAGTGCGCCACCTGTCCGGCAGGACAGAGAAGTCACAGCTGGACGCCTGCCCAGGATCGGCGGGGCAACCCGGTCATCAAAATCAAATGCGCGATGCAGGACT
>Ga0209283_10002653_pt1 | contig 9973 bp, 4 predicted proteins | sample CZO8metaG_2_FD_188354 | JGI IMG/M metagenome (GOLD analysis project Ga0209283, IMG submission 188354) | Vadose zone soil microbial communities from the Eel River Critical Zone Observatory, Northern California, USA - CZOApr15con2H1.8 metaG... | ecosystem: Environmental > Terrestrial > Soil >...
CAGCGCGATCCAGCCGGGCAGAAAATGGAATTCCGCCCGGTAATTTTCATTGGCCGGGAGTGCGGCGTTGCGCACGACCTGATAAGCACCATGGAACTCATGCAAGTCGAGTAGCTTGCGGGCGAGAACCCGCCGCTCGCGCCACCATTCGTCGGTGTCCTGCAGCGGCATGGACTTGGACGGGGCCGCCAGCATCAGACGGGTTGCGTCGGCAAGCTTATTGTGACCCATCATCCAATGAATGCGGCACAAGGTGTAGCCCAAATCCTGGCGGGCCTCGGTTTGAACATCGTCGAGCAACTCGAGCGCCTTGTCAGCGCCGCCCGAGACAGCCGCGCAAGCCTTCACGATCGCGACATCGTCGCTTCCGAGCCGATGCGCGGCGCGCATCGCGCCTGAAAAATCCTTGGCGCCAATGCGCTTGTTCATGCGTGCCCGATGGTCGTCGCGCGTGAGCAGATCGTGGAACACATCGAGCGCGTCGGCTTCAACGCGTTCCGACAGCTCCTCCGAACGCCAGGCCTCGCGAACCTGGTTTTGGGCGCCGTCACGGTCGCCCTCGGCAAGCAGGACCCGCGCGAGCGCAAACCGGCCCCTGGCGGTCGCCGGCTGACCGCCCGTGAAGCTGCGCACCGTCGCGGCATCGCTGCGCTCCTGCCACAAGCGCGCCTCCGCCCGCCGACGCAGCGGGCTGGTGCTCGGCCAGCTCGGATTGTCGGCGATGAAAGCGGCGTAGCGGCCGAAATTCGCTGCACCGTCCGGGTGGCGCAGGATGAGCCATTCGACGAGTTTTTGGGCCGCCGGATCGCCGATGGTTTCTTCGATAGCCGTCGCTTCGCCAGTCTTGGCCTTGCGCACCAGATCGAACGCCTGCTTGACCGCGGCGAGGTCGCCGGTCAGTGGGGAGGCCGCCGCAGCCTGAGGGGGTTTTTCGACAGGCGGCGTCGGCTTATGCCGCGCCGCCGCCTCATGCGCCGCATGCTTGCCTTTCTTGAGCGCGGCGTTGCGGTGATGGCCCCCGGCCGCCGCATCCGCCTTCCTGGCATGCTGAACTTGCTTGTGGCGGGCAAGCGCTACCGCGTCGTTCGAAAACGCGACGAGCATGGCGAAGCTAAACCAAGTCAGCGGCCGAAAGCGTCGGTTCATTCCGTGATCCCCCGCGAGCCCCGTGGCGAAAACCATGAGATCGCACGATCCGTGCGGTTCGAACTGCACGAAGGCTATCACACCGCCTCATCGCAACTGTCACGTTTCGGCAACACACGGGGGAAAACGTGGCGTGAGCCTGAACCGAGCACGTCGCCTGGGTGACCGAGCGGTTGCCATCGGCGTCCAACATGCGCGAGACATCGCTTCTCGGAAGGCGGCAAATCACCAGCCGAATATCCCTTTAAGACCGGCATAAATTGAACCGCTCGCCGTCACGACGATCCCCATCAGCGGACCCAAGGTGAGAAGCAGATCCTGAATAATTCGCGCTCGGCGGCGGAGTTGCTCCTCGCCGACGTGTTGACCAAGCGCCCGTGCCACATTGTAGGCGACAGCGCTCGGTTTTCCGCCACGCGTCATGATCTTCGGGAGCGCCTGGAAGATCAAAAAGCCGATAATGTTACCCGTCACGAAAGCAAGCGCTATGCTCACCGCATATTCAATCGCCTCGCGCCATTCTATCCAGGATGCCGGAACGATCGATACCTTGTCGTTCAACCCGGTCACCGTGAGCATGCAGACTACGGCGATGGTTGCCGTGAGCGCGCCGACCAGGATGGCGCCACGAACACCGACCTTCTCCCGCGCATAAATCGCGAGACCGAACGGTAGCGGAATAACCACCGAGGCTAACCGGAGATAAAGCGGCGTAACATCCAATACAATGGTTACAAGAACATGCGCCGCTACCAGGAGCGCGGTGGGTATGACCAGATAGACCGCCACGTAAGTCAGCGCAGCGCGAAAAGGATGGCGGGTCCAATCAAGTTTGGCACTGACATGATCGAGTTCCCTCCGCAACTGGTCGAGTTCGGAAACGATTTCCTGAACTTCCAGCATCACCGGGCGGGCAACTCGCAGATCACGCGAGCAGTGCTTGCAGGCGATGGCCTCATCCTTGATGATTTCAGCGCAGAACGGGCACTCCATCAGAGTGGTCGACGTTGCTTGCCGCGCATGAGACTCGCAAGTTCACGCTTGGCTGCCAACAATTCCTCCCGCACCGCGTGACGCTTTCGAAGAAGATCGTCTCGTTCGTCGATGAGCGAGACCGGCACGGCGATGTCGCGGGCGCATGAACTGCAAACCAACGCAACCGAGGCATTTTCCTGTGTGCAGAATGGACAAATGATCAACATGGCAATTAAGGAGCGACCCGTAAGACGAAGCTCGTGCTGCCGACACGGCCATCCGAATCCTTGATATCGACCCTGACCATGTGATCGCCGACCGGCAGCTCGACATCCGGGATATCGATGCCGGTGGCCTGCACGAAGGATTTGACGCGTGACGTCAAATCGACATTCGGGGTCCTGAGATAGGTAACCTTGACGGAGTCCGGATCGATCTTTGCGCCTCCGAACGATTCGAACTTCAGCTGCAGACGCCTCGGCGAATGAATCTCTTTGCTGCCCTCGATATATTCGACCTTGGGAGCCCGGGTCACTCCCCGCCGGTCGGCCACCACGGCGCCCTTGGGCGGCGGGAGCTTGGCTTCTTCCTCGGTAATCAAAACCTGGGCCGCGTGAGCCGGAATTGCCGCAGACGAAACGACAGCAGCAAATGCAATCAATAGTCCAACATACCAACTTCGCACGACGATCTTCCCCTGCATGAACCGGCAATATTACCGCCCGCCGCCGTCTCCGATGATGGAATACGGCGCCCAAAATAACGGGTGTGCATAGGCAAACTCTGTCTTGCCGTCTGCGCCAACGTAGCCGGGGCCATCAACCAACGCCATCATCGCCTGCCGCAATGCTTCGCCGCGCGTGATCTTGGGATCGTCAGCTTGCCGCTTGAACAGATCGGTTATCAGCTCGCGCGCAGACTGCGAATGAACCGACCAGTTCGTCACCAGCAAAGCGCGAGTTCCGGCATAGAAAAATGCACGGCCCAAACCGGATGCGGCTTCGGCGCCAGCGACCACGCCGGCGCCGGTATTACACGCCGACAGAACGACCCAGTCCGCGTCAAGCTTCAACCCAAGAATTTCCTCCATCGTAAGCAGGCCATCGCCGTCGCTGTCGGCCACAGCCGGAGCCGAGAGCGCCAGCGCCGGCTGCGTCAGGCCGTCGAGCTCGCCCGGCACCAATCCGTGAGTGGCAAACGCGATGATCTTGAATTTCGACAAGTCTGTCGACTTGACGGTTTTCTCGTTGGCGTCCTTGCCGAGATTAAGCACCTTGGCCGGATCGGCTTGCAGTGCGAGCGCGATCGATTTCAGCTCTTCCGCGGTATCCGGAAGCCGCGGCAACTGTGCCAGCTGGGCGCTATCGACGCCATCCAGTTTCGGGCTATTGCGCCGCTTCAACCGCATTCCGCGCGTGACATTGGACGCGTCTGCGACTTGTACCGGCGCGCTTTCTTTCCTGGCTTCCTCCGCCTGCTGCTGACTGAACAACGGATCGCCGAAACCGATCAGCTCCTGACGCGAAGCTGTGCCCTGGGGTAATTTTCGCAGCGTGAGCAGCGCGGATATCGAAGGCACCAGCGTTACCGCATGGGTACGCGCAAGCCACGGAACGCTCCGATAGCTGGAGAACAGCGGGTCATCGTCGGGAACGATCTTCGAGGGCATGGTGGGCAGCAACGACAGCGGCAGCAGACCGAGCGCGCCGTTGGTAATGATGATCAAGCTTTTTGCCGGTCTCCAGCTTGCCTCTGTCGGCTTCAGCAACATCGAAAACAGCTGGTGGGCCAGGTCCAAATCGAATGCCGGAATATCGGAGATCATTGCAGCCTGGGGCTCAAGCGCCTCGCGCAGCCTGGCCACCTTGGCGTTCATGTCCCCGAGCGTGGTTTCGATGCGCACGAACTGGACGGGCTGGTCCTTCCGCAGAATCCATACGAAGCTGTCAAACCGGCCGAAGTAAAACGAAAGCAATGCCTCATCGGCGGTGAGCTGTTTTTGCAGATCAACCGGGCTCGGCGCCGCCGGATTGACGAGGTTTCCGTAATCGGGGAATTTTTTGGCGAGGTCCTTTAATATTTGCGCGTGAGTTGCCTGCAGGCGAGCAATTTCCTGTTGCGTGTCGGTAAGTGCCTTGTCGTCACGCTCGGAGGTCGGCAGGCTCAGCAGATTGTTGAGCGTCGCCACCGCGGCGCCGATCCGCTTTTCGCCATCCTGCGATGCGCGCATCAATTGCGCCAGCACCGGATCTTTGGTGGCTGAACGCACGGATGACGCCTGCAGCGCGCGCTGGACCGATTGTCCACGCAGCACGTCGGCATAACCGAAGGTTTCCTCGACGACACCGGCCGGCACGATCGACGGGTTCCGGCTGAGAAGCCGCAAGTAACCCTCGATCACAAACCGGATCCGACCTTCGCGCGCCGCGGCGGTTGCGCCGCTATCGTCATCGCCGCCACCCGAGGTCGATAGCAGGACCGGCAGGGAGTCCTTGTAAGCCTGCAATGCTTCGGATGTCCTGCTCTTCCGCGCAAGGGCTATGGCATAAAATCCGCGCGATATGGCCGTATTGAAGCTTTTGTCTCCCGATTTCTGACGTTCGCGCTCGAACGTACGCTGAGCAATCTCGAGAGCATTGTCGTTACTACCTTGCGAGAGCATCACGCCGACTCGCGCCAAACCGCCGCTGACGGGTTCACGCCGCGAGGGCTCCCACTTGGCGGTCCAAACGTCGATCTGGTCGTAGAGTTTGGAGGCGGCATCATACAGCCGCTCGAGATTCAGGATTTGCGCCAGAAACAGGTGCGCAATGACCATCTGCGCGGATTCAGCGCCGTATCCGAGCCCTCGATAAATTTCGATAACCTGGCGTTGCAGCTGCTCGGCCTCCTGGTAGCGGCCTTGCTCCTGAATCACGTAGACGAGAACCGCGAGAACGCCGGCCGTATCCGCATGAAATTTGCCGGATTTGCTCAAGCGGCTCAGCAGCGCGCGCCTGACGTCGGCCTCGCCTTCACCAACCCTGCCTTGTTTCACCTTGGCGCGCCCTTCAAAGGCAAGAGCCCAGTCGGCGTGCCTTTCCAGTTCGCCTTCGGCGGGCTTGCTTTCCCATTGCGAAATCGTCTTCAGCGAGCTCGTGTATAAAATCGCTGCCCTATGAAATGCGGCCTCCGCCTGGGGAAGCCGACCGCGCGCCTCCTCGATCCGCGCGTTGCCGTCCTCGACGGCGGCTTGCCAGGCCATCCCGTAAATCGGGAACACCGGCCACCGCTGGGCTTCCGTCAGCAGTACGCGATTGCGCGCGACATAAGATTCAGCGGTGTTGGTATCGCCGTTTCTGAGATAACCGAGCGCGAGCACGTAATTCAATCCGAACAGCTTTCCCTTTCCCTGGTTGGCAAACGCCGCAACCTGCTTGGCAATCAGCACGTTGGCACGCTTGTGTTGCCCGGCATCGTGCAGCCAGCGCATCAGCAGTGCCTCGTAACGGCTCGCTACATTTTTATAATAGTCGCCGCCCCCTTGTGCGTTGCTCACCGCAAGCTCCGCATCGTCAATCGCGTCGGCACGACCGAGCAGCGTCCGTGCCTGCGAGCGCTTGTAATAGAACTCCGCAAGCTCCGGAGCCTTCAGGCCCGCCGGGACAGCGGCGTCCGCCGTCTCGGTTAACCTGGCGACGACGGCCGGATCCGGCTTTTGTTGATCGAGAATGGCGCTGATGTCGGAGATGGTTCGCGGCGGAGCGACAAGACTTGCCGAGGCATCCTTCGCGACGTCCGCGGCGCTGGGCGCGGCTTGAGAAGCCGGCTGCGACAGTTTCTCTGCCGAGAACAAAGCAGCCTTTGGGCGAGCCGCGATCAGTGCGCTCCTGACGCAGGATTGAACAATCGCTTTAGCCTTGCCGAAGCAGGCTTCGTGGGTTCCTCCGCCTTGCTTGCAGGCCACGTAGGCTGGCTTGCCCGACGAGCTACGACAGTTCTCGATCGCCTGACTTTGATCGAGAGCGTATCCCGGAGAACTGTTGAAAAGTACAATGGTCCCCGTGCAAATCAAGAACAGCAAAAGATTTTCCACGATGTGTTTCATCGTTCTTACCTGGCAATCAGCTAGCCAATAAAATCCAACAACCAATACAAACATACCTTTCGCAATATGATAGCTTGCTCCATCATCAAGCACCACAATCAATTGAGGTCCGATGCGCAGTAGGCTTTTGGGCAACTATCGATTTCGGTATGCTCCCTTAGGTCTCCAGGATTGCGCCGGATCAAGCCAATACTTTGCGGAGAGATTTAAGCAACGCATTTCGCTTGCGATCGCTGCCGTCGTATATCTCAAGCGTCAGCGTTGTTGACGCAACAATAGAGCCGCCACAGTCAACTGTCCCCATGAGATTTGCTCGCAGCAATGCGCGAAGACTTTAAAGCCAAATGACTGCGCTGCTCCAAGTGGTGCAGTGATGCGATCACGGAGCGAAAGAATATCGGACAGTGCAGGCGATAAGTGCGCGCGACCATTCCGTGCAACGAGGCTTTCAAGCGACGTCCGGCAGTGCACGCATCCAGTGCAGTGCCCTAAATGCCCGCCACCGATGCCCACATCTCCGAGAGCTTGCGCTTCAACCGCGCCCTCCGCGTCGGCGGCGCGGCTTCTTCCTCCTCTTCGGGCAGGCGAAGGCCGACAACATTGACCCTGCCGCCGCTGATGCTGCGCGCCACCAGAACGATGGAGTCGAGCTCGAGCGTCGCGCCTTCTTTCGGCGCACGATCGAGATGCACGTCGAAATAATCTGATAGCGTGAGCTTCGCCTGTTCTGCATCCACCACCACGCCGTAGATGCCGGCAAGCTCGCCAAGCGTGTGCTCACCCGAGACGACAAAATCTCCGAGCAGATGCGGGTCAGGCGCGGTGCTCGGCAGCATGTCGACAAAGAAACGATCCAGCGCTTGGGCCTTTTCGGGCGGCGCCAGCAGATAAATGTAGTCGCCGGGCGCGATCGGCTCGGCCTCGACGGGCGAGAGAATATGCTGGTCGCGGATGACCAGCGTCGGCTTCGACCAGGACGGAATGAGGCCACGCCGGAAATACAGGCTTTTCGGACGGACGGAATAACCGACGAGCTGCTGCTCGAGCTGGCCGGGCAGATCAAGTTCGACACGCCGCGGCCCGCGGTCCGCGCGCGGCAGCGCCACATGCAGCCGCCGGGCTGCCGCGGCCAGCGTCCAGCCCTGCAGCAGCAGCGAGATGATGACGACGACAAAGGCGACGTCGAAATAGAGGTACGCCTTCGATAGTCCGACCAGCATCGGGATCGATGCCAGAAAGATCGCGACCGCACCGCGCAGGCCGGTCCAGGCAATGAAAACTTTCTCCCGCCAGCTGAAGCGAAACGGCGCCAGACAGAGAAACACCGCGAGCGGCCGCGCCACCAGCATCAGCACCAGCGCCACGATCACCGAGGGGATGATGCTGACGACCAGGCGCTGCGGCGAGACCAGCAGGCCGAGCAGCACGAACATCACGATCTGCGCCAGCCAGGTCGCGGCGTCGAGGAACGTCACCACCGAATTGTGCGCCCGGGTCGGGCGATTGCCGATGATGATACCGGCGAGATAGACCGCGAGAAATCCCGACGCGTGCCCGATCTGCGCCGCACCGAAAATCACCAGGGCGGCGGTGGCCACAAACGGCGCGTGCAGGCCCTGCGGCAGCGCCACCCGATTAAGCGAGAGCACCACCAGCCGGCCGCCGGTTATGCCGACGATGGCGCCGAGCACGGCTTCGCGGCCGAATTCCAGCGCGACATGAAGGGCCGAGCTTTCGCCGATCGAAATCAGCTCGACCAGCATCAGCGTGAGAAATACCGCGAACGGATCGTTGGTGCCGGATTCGACCTCCAGCGTCGCGCCGACCCGCGGACGCAGCCGCAAGCCCTGCGCATGCACCAGCAGAAACACCGCCGCGGCATCGGTCGACGCCACCACGGCGCCCACCAGCAGCGCTTCGGTCCAGTTCAGATCGAGCGCATATTTGGCGACCGGTGCGGTGATCAGCGCGGTCAGCAACACGCCGATCGTCGCCAGCGCCATCGAGGGCGCCAGCACCGTGCGGATGCTTTGAAACCGCGTTCTCAAACCGCCGTCGAACAGGATCAGCGCCAGCGCCACCGAGCCCACCAGATAGGTGGCGCGGACGTCGTCGAACCGCAGTTGCCCGGGGCCGGAGTCGCCGGCGATCATGCCGATGAACAAGAACACCAGCAGCAACGGCGCGCCGAACCGCAGCGCCAGCAGGCTCGACAGAATGCCGGCCATCACCAGAACCGCGCCGAGAAGAATGGCTATGCTGACCGAATCGAGAGAGGCCATGAGCTTTCGCAATCATTGCAGATACTTGGCAAATACTAGCGCAAACGCTGCGATCGCATCCTTATCGTCGCCACAGTTCGACGCCAACCCATTTCTCTCATCAGCGGCAATGTGCCCGATTTGCTGGCTTAACTCCCTGCATTGGCGTGTTGTATCGATGGCGCCGGCGCCGCGGTTATGGAAACCTGCGGGATATTCGAATCAAGTTGATCTGATGGTGCCGATCGGCCCTGCGATGAGATTTGACCATGGACCTGAATGACATCCCCGAATTTCTGCTGTCCGCCGCGCGGTCGGTCGGCGCGGAAATCACGTCGCCATGGTTCTATCTGCAGCTGGGGCTGATCCTTACCGGCGCCGGCATCGGATACGCCGCGGGCGCCGCCATCCGCTCGCGGATCGAGATGAGCTCGCTGGCGATGGGGTGGCCGGCGCCGCTGCGGCTGTTCATGCGCGTGCTGGTCGGCAGCGCCTCGACCGCGGTGTTCGCGGTACTGATGACGCTGGCGCGCGTGGTCATGCTAACGTCGACCTGGCCCAGCCGCAGCTATCTGCTCAGCGTCGCCGCCAACCTTGCCTTCGCCTGGCTGATCATCCGGCTCGTCACCTCGGTCATCCGCAACGAATTTATCGTCCGCCTGGTGTCGCTGTCGGCGTGGCTGGTCGCGGCCTTGAGCATTCTCGGCGAGCTTGATCCGACCATCGAGGCGCTCGACTCGGTCTCGGTCGTGCTGGGAGGCCTGCGGCTGACGCCGCTGCTGCTGATCAAGCTCGCCGTGCTGTTGGCGGTGGCGCTGTGGCTGACCAATATCGCCAGCAACTTCGTGGAAAGCCGGATCACGCGATCGGGCGACCTCACGCCATCGATCCAGGTGCTGCTGATCAAAATGATCCGGCTCGCCCTGATGATATTTGCCGTCGCGGTCGTCATGAGTGCGGTCGGCATCAACCTTTCGGCGCTGGCGATCTTCTCGGGTGCGGCCGGCGTCGGCATCGGCTTCGGCTTGCAGAAGATCGTCGCCAATTTCATCAGCGGCATCATTCTGCTGGCGGATAAATCGGTAAAACCCGGCGATCTCGTCACCATCGGCGACAGTTCGGGACGCATCAGCGCGATGAAGACCCGCTACATTTCAGTCGCCGCCGGCGACGGCCGCGAATTCCTGATCCCGAATGAGGATCTGGTGACGCAAAAGGTCACCAACTGGACCTACACCGACAAGAACACGCTGGTGAAAGTCAATTTCGGCACCAATTACGACGCCGATCCGCGACTGGTCTGCAAACTGGCGATCGACGTCGCGGCCGCCGCGCCGCGCGCCATCAAGGGCAAGCCGCCGAACTGCATTCTCGTCGAATTCGCCGAGGTCGGCATGAAGTTTTCCCTCACCTTCTGGATCGCCGATCCGGACGGCATGGACAACGTCAAGAGCGACGTGATGCTGTCGCTGTGGGAAGTTTTCAAGCGCGAGAGCATCCGGGT
>Ga0209283_10002655_pt1 | contig 9971 bp, 8 predicted proteins | sample CZO8metaG_2_FD_188354 | JGI IMG/M metagenome (GOLD analysis project Ga0209283, IMG submission 188354) | Vadose zone soil microbial communities from the Eel River Critical Zone Observatory, Northern California, USA - CZOApr15con2H1.8 metaG... | ecosystem: Environmental > Terrestrial > Soil >...
ACCCCACCCTGACCCTGTGCCTTGCCGCAGAAGGAGCACTTCGGCTTGTGCCTTTTGACCTCGCCGCTCTTGCCCTTCCTGCGAAAGATCATGGGGTGGCGGCGACCTTCTCCTTTTCCTTTTCCTTTTCTTTTTCCTTTTCCTTGTCGGCGGGCTTGATCGGCGTGAGGATGATGCCGTCGATCAATCCGTACTCCTTGGCCGCGTCCGAGGTCAAGAAGTAGTCGCGCTCGGTGTCCTGTGTCACCTTCTCGATCTTCTGACCCGTGTGGCGCGCGAGGATCTGGTTGAGCTGTTCGCGCGTGCGCAGGATCTCCTTGGCATGGATCTGAATGTCGGTGGCCTGCCCCTGCATGCCGCCCCAGGGCTGGTGGATGAGGATGTTGGCGTGAGGCAGCGCGTAGCGCAATCCGTGCGCGCCACCCGCGAGCAGCACGGCAGCCATCGAGTAGGCCATGCCGATGCAGATCGTCGAGACCGGCGGGCGGATGTACTGCATGGTGTCGTAGATCGCAAGCCCAGCGGTGACCTGACCGCCGGGGCTGTTGATGTACAACGCGATCTCCTTCTCGGGGTCCTCGGACTGCAGGAAGAGCAGCTGGGCCACCACCAGGTTCGCGACCTGGTCGTCGATCGGCGTCCCGATGAAGACGATGCGGTCTTTCAACAGCCGCGAGTAGATGTCGAAGGCGCGCTCGCCGCGCCCTGTGTTCTCGACCACCATGGGGACCAGGTAGCCGGTCGGGCGCTGTATCCGGTTCATGTCAGGCACCATCCCATTCTAGACACCGACCTCGTGCATTCCGTCAACTCTGGGCCGGCGTTCCGGTGCCGGCGATCTCGCCCAGCCGCTCCAGGACTCGGAGCCGGCGCAACCTGGAGGCGAAGTAGCGGCGTGAGTTGGGCCCCCGCTTCAATTCGTCCACGCGGCCCTTGAGCTCGTCGTCCTTGGTCGCCTGCTCCTCGATGAAGCGGTCCACCTCTTCGTCCGACGGCTCGATCTTGTCACGCCGGGCAAACTCGTCGAGCACAAGGTCGACCTTTAGCCGCGCCTCTGCCTCCGGCCTCTCCTCAGCGATCCACATCTCAGGAGTCTTGCCGAGATACTCGAGGTAGCGGTCGAGGCGAAGGCCCTGGCGGCCCAGGCTGCGTTCGAGCGAGTCGAGGTGGCTGGCCAGCTCCCGCTCGACCAGCGTGTCGGGGACGTCCACGGCCGACGCCTCGACGAGCGCCTTCACGATCGCCTGTTCACGAGCCATCTGCCCCAGCGCCTTGGCGGATTCCTCGAGCTCTTCGCGTACGGAGCTCCGGTATGCCTCCACGGTTTCTTGCTTGCCGCCGCTGAGCTGTTTGGCAAGCTCGTCGTCCAGGGCGGGCAGCACTTTTTCCTTGACTCCCTGGACCGTGACCTTGATGGTCGCCTCTTTGCCGGCGAGCCTCGGCTCGCCGTAGTCGTCCGGAAACGTCACCGTCGCCGCACGGGTCTCGCCCACCATGGCCCCGGGAATCGCAGCGAGGAGCTCCGGTAGGAGGGCTCCCTCCTTCAGCTCGGCTTCCATCGCCGACCGCGACTCGGAGGGAACCACGGCGCCATCGGCCTCGACCTCGACGTCGATCACGGCCACGTCGCCTGCCCTGGCCTCGCGCTCGACGGGCGTGATCTCCGCCATCGGCTCCCGAACGTCCTCGAGGCGCCGCTCCACCATCTCGTCCGTGACCTCGACTGTGGGCGTGGTCACATTCAATGACGAAGCGTCTGCAAGCGTGACCTCGGGCATGACCGTGACGGTGGCCTTCAGCTGCGCGGGCCGCCCGCGCTCCAGCTCGACGACCTCGACGTCCGGGTTGTCGATGGGATCGATTGATTTCTCCTGGAGCGCCTGGCGGATGACCTCGGGGACGATCGCCTCGACCACCTCTTCACGGAGCGCGGCGGGACCGATGCGCGCCTCCACCAGTGCTCGCGGCGCGCGCCCCGGCCGGAAGCCTTCGAGCTTGGAGCGGGAGGCGAGCCGGGTCAGGACTCGCTCATAGGTCGCGTCGACCAGGTCGGCCGGAACCTCGATGGTCATCCCCACCTGGCTCTTGGGCAGCTGCTCGGTCTTGACCGAGAGATTGGAAGGCACCGGGCCGATTCTACGGACCTCGGACGATCAGGCAGAAGGACTAGTTAGCGCAGTGGGGGCGGCAGAGGTGATGGCGTCGGGCTCGCCAGCACCGGGCCGGTGCCGGGGTCCGGCGGAACGACGATGTTGATCGGCGTCGGGGTCGGGCTGGGCGGGTTGTCGCCGGGCAGCCGCGAGATGCTCGTCGTGTCGCTCAAGTACCAACTGTTGCTGGGCCCGGGCACCACGTCCGCCGGCGCGGAGTACCACTTGTCGCCCGGGACGTTCATGTAGGAGGTCAGCACGTCGTCCATGAAGATGTGCCAGCCAGGCGTAGCCACGAACACACCGTCTGAGTTCCGGACCATCGTGTGGTTGAAGTCCAGGATGTCGCCGATCCACAGCACGGCCGCGAGGTCGGGCGTGAAGCCGGCGGTCACGGCATCTTTGAAGTTGTCCGACGTGCCTGTCTTCGCCGCCACGATGCGGTTCTTGAAGTGCAGCGGGCTGTTGTAGCCGAAGATGTTGGCGCGGTTGTTATCGTCCGACATGATCTGGGCCATGATGAAAGCGACGCCCGGGTCGATCGCCTGCCGCGCGCGCTGGTCGGCGTGGGTCTGGTACAGCGGGTGGCCCTGCGAGTCGGTCACCTGCAGGATGGCTTCCGGTGTGTGGTAGACGCCCATGTCGGCGAGCGTCGCCATGCCGCCCACGTGCTCGAGCAGCGTGATCGGGTAGCCACCCAGGGTCACGCTCGGTCCGTACTCGTCTGACGGCGCCTGCGGGTCGTAGCTGCCGTCGGTGTTGATGTAGCGGGGTTGGACGCCGATGTTGCGCATGAACGCGAGCACGGCCGGCACGCCGATGGACAGCTCGACCTTGACCGCGCAGATGTTGAGCGAGTTGCCCATCGCCTGCTTCAGGGGCAGCACGCCATGCGACTTACCGTCGTAGTTGTAGAACTTCGTGGTGCTGTACGCGTCCTTGTAGACAAGCGGGCTGGGTCCGTCATAAACCGGTGTGTCGACAGTGGCGGCGCGAGCGTTGATGACTGAGGCGTACGTGTAGGGTTTGACGGAAGAGCCGACGTTGAGAGGTATGTCGGTCCAGTTGTACTGGCCGCCCTGGGCGTTGTAGTCGGGCGACCCGACCATCGCGAGAATCTCGCCGTTCTGCGGGTTCTCGGCGATGAGCCCGGAGGAAAGCTTCCCGTTGGGGTCGCAGGACGGCGGCGCCAGGCAGTGGTTGAGGTTGTCCACCACGTCTTCCTCGCCAATGACCTGAATGCGGTAGTCGAGTGTGGTCTTGACGTTCAGCTGCTGGACGCCCGGCTTGAAACCGAGCTGGCGCAGCTCTGTGAGCACGAAGTCGACGAAGTGCGGCGCCAGGAAGTTGTTGATCGGCGCCTGGTAGACGAGCTTTTCGGCGAGTGCCGCGTCCATCTGATCCTGGGTGATGTAGTTCTGGCGGAGCATCGCCTGCAGGACCTCCGTCTGCCGCAGCCTGGCGGCGTCGGGATGCAGCACCGGGTTCCACTCAGTGGGCGCTTGCGGTAGACCGGCCAGCACGGCCGACTGCGCCAGGTCGAGCTTGGATGCCGGAATGTGGAAGTAGCTCTCGGCCGCGGCCTGGATGCCGTACGACTGCGATCCATAGAAGCTCTTGTTCAGGTAGAGCTCCATGATCTGGTCCTTGGAGTACGCCTGGCTCAGCTCGTAGGCCAGGGCAACCTCCTTGACCTTTCTCGCGTACGTCTGGTCCGGGGTCAAGAACTGCTGTTTGGCAAGCTGCTGCGTGATCGTGCTTCCACCGGCGACGATGTGGCCGGCCCGGATGTCGTCGAGGATGGCGCGGATGATGCCCTGGATGTCGAAGCCCGGGTTGGTGTAGAAACCCTTGTCCTCGATGGCGACCGTGGCCTGGATCGCGACCGGGCTGATGTCCTTGAGCTTCACCGCGAGGCGGTGGTCGCCATGGTTGCCCACGTCCGCCAGGATCGCGCCCTTGCGGTCGGTGATCAAGGTGTCGCCGGCGAACGCCGCGCTGTCAAGGCCCTGAATCGAAGGCAGGCCGTCGAAGAAGGACTGTGCGTATGCATCGACGGCGAAGCCGGCCACCAGCGCCACGGCCACAAAGACGCCGAGGCCGCGCATGAGGGCCACGCGACGCAGTCTCTGCCCGATCGGCGACCAACCGGCGTGGACCCGCGCCCGAGGGCGATGGCCCCCCTTGGTTTTGATCTTCTGAGGTACGTTTCTAGCCATGGCGGGGGAGCGCGTAGATTCTACGGTTTCCCACCCCACCCAACGCGCCGGGCGGGGCGGGGGTTACGGGGCCCCGGGAGCCCTGGGCCGGGCGAAGACCTCGTCCGCGCCCACCAGCCGCTCCTGGCGAGTGCCCGCGAAGTGCACGCGGACGCCGGGGCGCCCAGGGCCGCCCAGCTCCCAACCGGCCCCATACAGGCGGGCGGCCGCGGTCAGGTCGCCCGCCTGGGCCACCTGGACCCCGTCGGTGAAGGTGAGGCTCTGCGACCGGGCACCCGGATAGCCCAGCCGCACCTCTCCGCCGGTCTTGAGATTGAAGGCATAGTCTTCGAGCGAGCCGGTCTCGCTGCCCGCGACCAGCTCGGCCACGGTCGGGAACTTGCCTTCGCGCATGGCCGCTTTCAAGTCCGCCCTCGACTCACGATGTGCGTTCCGGTCGCGGCGCCGGCGCTCGGTCAGGAGCAGGTCGCGCTCGGCCCTCAGCGCCGAGAGCTGCTGCTCGACCGGCCGCATCCGCTCGCGCACGTCGGCGACGCGTCGCTCGAGCTCGGCGTCATCGAGCGAGCTGAGCTCTTCGGCCACACGCGAACGTTACCCGCGCTCATGGCTTGCGCGCCGGTTGCGGAAGCCCGAGAACAGCGCCAGGTCGTACACGATCTTCAAGCCCCCGGCCGCGAAGAAAGGCACGCCGAACGCTGCCACGCCGATGGCGACCCCGGCGAGCGCCGGCCCGAACGATTGCGCCACGCCGCGCACAGCACCCGTCATCGCGACCGCGCCCGCCCGCTCCGAGGGCGGCACGATCGAGACGACGTACGCCTGCCGTGCCGGCACGTCCATCTGGGACAGGGTGAAGCGGGCCAGCAGGAGCCCGATGGCCCAGGGCAGGCTGGGGCTGAAGGGGACCAGCAGCAAGAGCACATTGCTCGGCAGGTGCGTGAAGACCATCGTGTTGATCAAGCCGATGCGATTCGCGAGGCGCCCTGAGACTTCGTACGACAGCGCCTGGAGGATGGCGACGGCGGCAAAAACCGGACCGAGCACAGATGCGCCCACGCCAAAGCGAACATGGAGCCAGTAGGCCACCACCGCATTGGCCACGAACCCGCCCCCCAGAGAATCCAGGGCGAAGAGGGCGGCGAGCCCGAGCAGCGGCCGGATCCGGCCGAACGCGGGGCCGCGATCATCGCCCTCCACGCGCGCTGTCATGAAAAGTGGGAGGGCGGCGGTGGCGACGCCGATGGCCGCGTAGAGGAAGAAGAACGCCTGACCGGCCGCGGCGCTCGTCGCCAGCGTGGCGGCGAGTCCGCCCGCGGCGTTGAACAAGCCTCCCGTCAGTGAGTAGCGAGCGAAAGCCACGTTGCGCCCAGACGCGGGCACCGTCTCAGTCAGCACCGCCTGCTCGACCGACGCGAACGGCCCGAGGTCGACGCTGGCCGCACCCAGCATTCCAGTCAGGCCCGCGAAGATAAGGATGGACGGCTCGGTCGCGAGCGCGAGGTCGAGCCCCGTCAGGGCCATGAGGCCGCCGGCAGCCGCGAGGATGCGGCGGCGCCCCCACCTTGCGGCGAGGGCGGCGCTGGCGAGACCCGACAGTGACGCCGCGGCGAGCCCGATCCCCAGGGTCAGGCCGATAAGCGCAGGCGAAAGGCCGCGATGCTCGAGATGGACGCCGATCAGGACGGCGGAGAAACCGAAACCGAAGGCTCGCAGCCCACGCGCAGCCAGCAGCAGCAAGCGATCCACGCGAAGTATTTCAACACGACTGTTGAGAAACTCGTAGAATCCGGTGGTGGACTCCAGGCGCGACACGATCCTTGCCTTTCTGAAAATGCGAGAACACGCCTCGCTGGGTGACGTCGCGGCGCACCTCGAGATCTCCAAGCAGGGCGCCCTGCGCCACATGGAGGCCCTCGAGGCAGACGGCCTGGCCACCGTGGCCCCCGCTGAGGAGCACCGGCGCGGACGCCCCGAGAACGTCTACACGCTCACCCCGGCCGCGCACGCGCATTTCCCCCACGCCCATCAAAAGCTCGCGGCCGACCTCGTCGAGTTTCTGTCCGAGGCCCAGCTCAAGCAGTTCTTCGAGCGCCGCGCCGCGCGCCTCGAGGCCGAGTACGCCCCTCGACTGGCGGGGCTAGACTTTGAAGGACGCGTCCGCGAGCTCGCCAAGCTCGCCACGGAGCACGGCCACATGGCCGAGGTGGTCGAACTGGCTGGGGGCGGGCTCGCGATCCGTCACTGCAACTGCCCCATCCAGGACGTCGCGGCTCGCACCGGGCTGCCCTGCATGAACGAGCAGCAGATGTACGAACGGCTGCTGGGCGCGCCAGTGACGCGATCCACGTGGATGCGCGAGGCGGCGGGCGATTGCACGTATGAAGTCAAGGGGAGCGGAGGGAAAGTTGGCTGATTTCGAGATTCGGGACCTGCGGGCCAGCGTCGAGGGCAAGGAGATTCTGAAGGGCGTCACGCTCTCCATCAACAAAGGCGAGGTGCACGCTGTCATGGGCCCCAACGGCTCGGGCAAGTCGACCCTCTCCCACACGCTGATGGGCCACCCTGGCTACACCGTCGACGGCGGCCACGTCAACTTCAAGGGCAAGAACGTCCTCGAGCTGGAGCCCGACGAGCGCGCCCGGCTGGGCATGTTCCTCGCCTTCCAGTATCCCGTGGTCGTGCCCGGAATCTCGATGACCAACTTCCTGCGCACCGCGCTCAACGCCAAGCGTGGCTATGACGGCAAGGACAAGTCCAAGCAGGTCTCACCGAAAGAGTTCCGCTCATTGCTCAAGGGCGAGCTCGAGGTCCTGCACATGGACGACTCGTTCCTGCCGCGCTACATCAACGACGGCTTCTCCGGCGGAGAGAAGAAGCGCGCCGAGATCCTGCAGATGGCGATCCTGAAACCGGAGATCGCGATCCTGGACGAGACCGACTCCGGCCTGGACATCGACTCCATCAAGTTCGTCGCCGAGGCCGTGAACCGCATGCGCGGCCCGGAGCTCGGCGTCCTGATCATCACCCACTACACGCGCATCCTCGAGTTCATCAAGCCCGACTTCGTGCATGTGCTCGTAGATGGGAAGTTCGTTCTCTCGGGCGGCCCGGAGGTCGCCGATCGGCTGGAGAAGACCGGTTACTCGGAATGGGCCGAGGCTGACGAGCCCGCGGTGCTCATGCCCCAGGAGGTTGTCTGATGGCGACAGTACCGAAAGTCGAGGTCGGCACCGACTACAAAGAGAAGTACGGCTTCTTCGTCCCCGAAGACTTCGTCTTCAAGGCCAAGCGCGGCCTGAACCCCGAGATCGTCAAGGAGATCTCGTGGATGAAGAAGGAGCCGGAGTGGATGTTGAAGTTCCGGCTTCGCTCATTGGAGATCTTCCGCAAGAAGCCGATGCCCAAGTGGGGCGCCGATCTCTCGGTGATCGACTTCGAGAACATCTTCTACTACCTCAAGGCGTCGGACCGGCAGTCCAAAACCTGGGAGGACCTGCCGCCTGACATCAAGGCGACTTACGACCGGCTGGGCGTGCCCGAGGCCGAGCGCAAGTTCCTGGCCGGAGTCTCGGCGCAGTACGAGTCGGAGGTCGTCTACCACTCGCTGCAGGAATCGCTGACCAAGAAGGGTGTGATCTTCACGGACACCGACTCGGCGCTCCGCGACCACCCCGAGCTGTTCAAGGAGTACTTCGGCACGGTCATCCCGCCCGCCGACAACAAGTTCTCCGCGCTCAACAGCGCGGTGTGGTCCGGCGGATCGTTCATCTACGTGCCCAAGGGCGTGCACGTGGAAGTACCGCTGCAGGCCTACTTCCGCATCAACGCGGAGAACATGGGCCAGTTCGAGCGGACCCTGATCATTTGCGATGAAGGCTCGTTCGTGCACTACATCGAGGGCTGCACCGCCCCGATCTACACGACCGACTCGCTGCACTCCGCGGTGGTCGAGATCATCGTCAAGAGGAATGCTCGCTGCCGCTACACGACCATCCAGAACTGGTCCACCAACGTCTTCAACCTCGTCACCAAGCGCGCTCTCGCATACGGCGACGCGACCATGGAATGGGTCGACGGCAACCTCGGGTCCCAGATCACGATGAAGTACCCGAGCGTCTATTTGATGGAGCCTGGCGCCAAGGGCGACGTCCTCTCGGTCGCGTTCGCCGGCAAAGGCCAGCACCAGGACGCGGGCGGCAAGATGATCCACGTCGCGCCCAACACGACCTCGACCATCACCTCGAAGTCGATCTCCAAGGGCGGCGGGCGCACCTCGTACAGAGGGCACATCAAGATGTATCCGGACGCGAAGAACAGCAAATCGTTCGTCAAATGCGACGCCCTGTTGCTCGACGACGAGTCGCGCTCGGACACTTATCCGTACAACGACGTCGACGCCGAGAACGTGACCCTCGGCCACGAAGCGACCGTCAGCAAGGTCTCCGACGAGCAGCTCTTCTATCTGATGAGCCGCGGGATCACGCGCAGCGAGGCCGAGACGATGATCGTCAACGGCTTCATCGAGCCTTTCACCAAGGAGCTTCCCCTCGAGTACGCGGTGGAGCTGAACCGCCTGATCCAGCTCGAGATGGAGGGCTCGGTAGGGTGAGCAGGCCCGCGCGAGCGATCAACGAGAGATTCGGCGGACAGGTGGGTCAGATGCTAGGCGCCGCCGAGCAACGCAGCGAGCGCATCCCGTTGATGCGTGAGCGAGTAGCGCAGGCGGCAACAACGCAGATGGCCCGCATGGACGCCGAAGATCCGTTGCATCGGCCCGCGCGGGACTGCTAAAGGTGGTTGGGACCGAAGCCACCCTGGAGGATTTGCTCTTCAGGGGAGAGCCTGACTGGCTGCGCGACCGCCGGCGCGCGGCGCTCGACAGCTATGAGCGGCTGCCGATGCCGAGCAAGACCGACGAAGAATGGCGCCGCACGGACGTGTCTCGCTTCGACCCGGCGGAGTATGCCGAGCTGGAGCACGACATCGCCCACGTCACGCACCATGAGCCGTTGCCGGCGGGCGTGATTCTCGAATCGCTGCCCGCTGCCGCCAAAGCTCACGCCGATCTCGTTGCCCCGCACCTGTTCTCACTCTTGAAACCGAGTCGCGACCGATTCACGGCATTGCACGCCGCATTCTTCACCGGCGGCAACTTTCTCTACGTTCCAGCCGGCGTGGTGATTGAAGAACCGATTCGGGCCGAGCACTTTTCGAAGGCGAGCGGCACTCGAGTGCTGCCGCACACCCTGATCGTCGCCGGCCGCGGCGCTCGCTTCAATTTTCTTGACGAGTACATCGCCGAAGATGAGAACGAAGCCGGCTTTCGAAGCGGTTCGACCGAGATCTTCCTCGACGAAGGCGCAAAGGTCGGCTATGTATCGCTCCAGAAGTGGGGTCGCAAGGCATGGCACTTCGGCGACCAGCGGGCGCGCCTGGGGAAGGATGCCAAGCTGACGCTCTTCAACGTCACGTTGGGCGGGCGGTTCTCAAAGACCCGCGTCGAGGCATCGCTGGTCGGACAGGGGGCGGAGGCCGAGCTGAAGGCGATCTACCTCGCCTCTGGCGAGCAGTTCTTCGACTTCCACACGTTGCAGGACCACCA
>Ga0209283_10002659_pt1 | contig 9961 bp, 12 predicted proteins | sample CZO8metaG_2_FD_188354 | JGI IMG/M metagenome (GOLD analysis project Ga0209283, IMG submission 188354) | Vadose zone soil microbial communities from the Eel River Critical Zone Observatory, Northern California, USA - CZOApr15con2H1.8 metaG... | ecosystem: Environmental > Terrestrial > Soil >...
CGCCCTTTTCGACCCGGTCTTTCATCATGGTTGTGATTCGTCTTTCGCGCGGCGGTGCCAAGAAGCGGCCCTTTTTCAACGTGGTGGTCGCCGATTCGCGCAGGGCCGCGAACAAGAGCTTCATCGAGCGCGTCGGCTTCTACGATCCGAAGGCGCCGGAGGGCCGCGAGTCGCTGCGCTTCGCGACCGACCGGCTCGATTTCTGGCGGGGGAAGGGCGCGAGGCTCTCTCCCACGGTGGCGCGCCTTTTCAAGGGCTACAAGGCGCCGGCTGCCGCGGCCCCGGCCAAGTAGCGCGGTTTTGCGGGGCGGGTTGGCGACGAGCGGGCCAACCAGATGGGTGGTGATGGGGCGCGTGATGGCGCCCTGGGGCGTGAAGGGCGCGGTGAAGATCCAGCCCTTCGGCGCCGAAAGCGGCAACCTCTGCAAGTTTTCCGCGTGGTGGGTCGGCAAGCCGGGGAAGCTGAGTGAAGTCGCGGTGGCGGAGTGCCGCGCACACGGCGCTTACCTGGTCGCGCGCTTCGAGGGATGCGACGATCCCGACAAGGCGGGCGCGTACCGCGGAGCCGAGGTGGCGCTCAGGCGCGAGGATCTGCCGAAGCCCGCCGAGCACGAGTTCTACCAGGCCGATCTGATCGGGCTCGAGGTGGTGAACCGGGAGGGCGTGAGGCTCGGCCGGGTGGTGGGATTCTTCGACGGCGGCGCGCACGAAGTGATGCGCGTCGATCACGAGGGCGGACAGCGGCTCCTGCCGGTCGCAGGTGAAGTGATACGGAGAGTCGATCTCGAGGCCGGCACCGTCGAAGTCGACTGGGGAGCGGACTGGTGATCCGCTTCGATTGCGTGACGCTGTTCCCGGAGATGTTCGCGGCGCTCACCGACTGGGGCGTGACGCGCCGGGCGCTGGAGCAGGGGCTGTGGAGCCTCGCGCTGTGGAATCCGCGGGATTTCACGACGGACAATTACCGCACGGTCGACGACCGGCCGTACGGGGGCGGGCCCGGCATGGTGATGCTCGCCGAGCCGCTGGAGAAGGCGATTGCCGCTGCGAAATCCGCGGCGAAAGGCGAAGCGAAAGTAATCCATCTTTCGCCTCAAGGTGCGGTGATGGATCACCGCAAGGTGATGGCGCTCGCAGCCGAGCCCCGGTTGATGCTGTTGTGCGGACGCTATGAGGGCGTGGACGAGCGGCTGATCCGGCGCTCCGTGGACGAGGAGCTGTCGATCGGCGACTACGTCCTCTCGGGCGGCGAGCTCGCGGCGATGGTGCTGATCGACGCGATCGTGAGGCAGCTGCCGGGCGCGCTCGGAGACGGGTTGTCGGCCGAGCAGGACTCGTTCGTGAACGGGCTGCTCGACTGCCCGCAGTACACGCGGCCGGAGGTGTACGAGGGTGAAGCCGTGCCGCCGGTGCTGATGTCAGGGCACCATGCGCAGATCGAGCGCTGGCGGCTGAAGCAGTCGCTGGGGCGCACTTGGCTAAGAAGACCCGAGCTGCTGGAGCGGCGGGGATTGAGCGAAGTCGAGCGCAAGCTGCTCGAGGAATTCAAGCAGGAAATGGACAAGGAGTAAGGCGATGAACCTGATCCAGAAGCTCGAAGAGGAAGAGATCAAGCGCATGGGGCGCAAGCTCCCCGAGTTTTCCGCGGGCGACACGGTGATCGTGAACGTGAGCGTCGTCGAGGGCGAGCGCAAGCGCGTGCAGGCCTACGAGGGCGTGGTCATCGCCAAGAAGAATCGCGGCATCAACTCCTCGTTCACGGTGCGCAAGGTGTCCTCGGGCGAGGGCGTCGAGCGCACCTTCCAGACCTATTCGCCGATGATCGCCTCGATCGAGCTGAAGCGAAAAGGCGACGTGCGCCGCGCGAAGCTCTATTACATGCGCAAGCTCTCCGGCAAGGGCGCGCGCATCCGTGAAAAAGTCGAGGGCCACGAGCCGGGCGCGGAGCAATAGCGCCCCTCACCCCGCCCCTCTCTCCCGGGAGAGGGGATTTCGTTTTCCAAAGGCGTCGTGGAACGGACGGCGCGGCGCCGAAGGGCGTAAAATCCGCGCATAGAAACAGGCGACGCTCATGAGCCTCAATTCGATCCCCGAAATCATCGCCGAGCTGAAGGCGGGCCGGATGGCCGTCCTCGTCGACGACGAGGACCGCGAGAACGAAGGCGATCTCATCTTCGCCGCGGAATTCGTCACCGCGGAGAAGATCAATTTCATGGCGAAGTTCGGCAGGGGCCTCATCTGCATGCCGATCACCGAAGCGCACGCCGAGCGCCTGAACCTGCTTCCTATGGTCGCGCGCAACCGCTCGGTGCACGGCACCAATTTCACCGTGTCCATCGAGGCGGCATCGGGTGTGACCACGGGCATCTCGGCGGCCGACCGCGCGCATACCATCAAGGTGGCGGCCTTGCCCAAGGCGACACCTGGCGACATCGTCCAGCCGGGCCACGTGTTCCCGCTGATCGCTCAAGCAGGCGGCGTGCTGGTGCGCGCCGGTCACACGGAAGCCTGCTGCGATCTCGCGCAGCTCGCGGGCCTTCATCCGGCGGCGGTGCTGTGCGAGATCATGAAGGACGACGGCACCATGGCGCGGCTGCCGGACCTGATCGAGTTCTCCAAGCAGCACGGGCTCAAGATCGGCTCGATCGCCGACCTCATCCACTTCCGCAGCCAGAACGAGTCGCTCATCAAGCGCGTCACCGAGCGCACGATCCAGACCCGCTTCGGGCCGTTCCGGTTGATCGCCTACCTGGAGAAGCTGTCCGGCGAGACCCAGCTTGCGTTCGTGCGCGGCGAGATCGCGCCTGACAGGGAGACGCTCGTACGCGTGCACGCTCCGCTCTCGCTCCTCGACCTTCTGGAAACGGGTCCCGGCACGCACTCGTGGTCCGTGGACGACGCGCTCGAGCGAATCGCCGCCGAGGGCAAGGGAGTCATGGTGCTGCTCGACTGCGCGCAGAGCCCCGCCCAACTGATCGAGCGCGTCGCCTCGCCCGAGCGGCCCGAGGCGCCCTCCAGGATGGACTTCCTCACCTACGGGATCGGCGCGCAGATCCTGCGCGATCTCAAGGTCGGCAAGATGCGCCTGATGGCCTCGCCCCGCAAAATGCCCAGCATGGCCGGATGGGAGCTCGAGGTCACCGGCTACGCGGAAAAGGCGGCGAAGACGCGGGACTCCTGATGACGGAGATCAAGCCCGACTTGAGCGGGGAGGGCCTGCGGGTCGGGATCGTGCGCTCGCGCTTCAACGAGAGAATCGGCGTCGCGATGCTCGAGGCCTGCCGCAAGCGGCTCGCCGAGCTCGGCGTCACGGCGCTCACGGTGGTTTCGGTGCCGGGCTCGCTCGAGGCGCCGCTCGCCCTGCAGAGGCTCGCCAACACGGAAAAGTACGACGCGCTGATCGCGCTCGGCGCCGTCATACGCGGCGAGACCCGTCATTTCGACATCGTCGCGAACGAATCGGCCTCGGGCCTCGCGCAGGTGCAGCTCGACAGCGGCGTCCCGGTGGCGAACGGCATCCTCACCACCGATACCGAGGAGCAGGCCCAGGCGCGCGCGGCGCAAAAGGGCAGGGACTGCGCCGAGGTCGCGGTGGAGATGGCGAACCTCGGCAAGAACATCGTCAAGAGCCACAAATGAAATCGGCGCGGCGCCGCTCGCGCGAGCTCGCGCTGCAGGGGCTGTACGCGTGGCAGCTCTCGGGTGACGACGCGGCCGGTCTGCAGGCCCAGCTGGCTGAATCCAAGGAATTCGGCAAAGCCGACTCCAAGTACTTCGCGCGGCTCCTCGCGGGCACGATCGAGCACGCCGTCGTCCTCGAGCAGCTGATCGCGCCCGCGCTCGATCGCAAGTTGAAGGAGCTCTCGCCGGTGGAGCGCGGGATCCTGCTGCTCGCGGCGTTCGAGCTGAAGAACGCCCCCGACATCCCCTACAAGGTCGTGATCAACGAGGCGGTCGAGCTCGCCAAGTCGTTTGGCGGAACCGACGGCCACAAGTACGTGAACGGCGTGCTCGACAAGCTCGCTTTGACGCTGCGTCCGGACGAAAGAAAGCAAAAAGCTTGACCGCGAAGGACGTACCAATACAGGTGGCCTCCGAGTTCGACATCATCCGAAAGTATTTCACCCGGCCCGCGCCGACGGCGGTGCTCGGGGTCGGCGACGACTGCGCGCTGCTCCAGCCCCGGCTCGGCATGACGCTCGCGGTCTCGACCGACATGCTGCTTGCCGGGCGCCATTTTTTTCCGGATGCCGAGCCCGGCAAGCTCGGGCACAAGGCGCTCGCCGTCAATCTCTCGGATCTCGCCGCGATGGGCGCCGACCCGCGCTGGGCCACTCTAGCGATCGCGCTGCCCGAGGCCGACGAGAAGTGGATCGCCGCGTTCGCGCAAGGCTTCTTCCGGCTCGCCGGGCGCTGGCAAATGGAGCTCATAGGCGGGGACACGACCCGGGGGCCGCTCGCGATCTCGGTCACAGTGATCGGCGAAGTGCCGCCGGACCTCGCGCTGCGCCGCGACGGCGCGCTTGCCGGAGACGACATCTGGGTGTCGGGCGCGACCGGCGAAGCGGCGCTCGCGCTCGCCTACTTGCAGCGCCGCGTGAAGCTCGAAGGTCCGGCGCGCGAGGCGTGCCTCGAGCGCCTGCACGCGCCCGAGCCGCGCGTCGACCTGGGCGGGCGGCTGCGGGGCCTCGCGCGCAGCGCAATCGACGTCTCCGACGGCTTGCTCGCCGATCTCGGCCATGTCCTGGAAGCGTCCGGTGTCGGCGCCGAGCTCGCCTGGGCGAACCTGCCGCGGGCGAAGGCGATCGCCGAATGCGCGGACCCGGCGCTCGCCGCCGACTGCCTGCTCGCCGGCGGCGACGACTACGAGCTCGTGTTCACGGCACTGCCCTCCAAGCGCGCCGAGATCGAGGCGGTTGGAAAGGATTTGGGAGTCTCGCTCACGCGCATCGGCATCACCGTTCCGGGCAAGCCCGCGGCGACGCTGCGCGACGCCCAGGGCAAGATCATTTCTGCGTCACGCAAGGGTTTCGATCACTTCGCATGATCTGGCGCCCCACCCTCGGCTTTGCCTTCAGCCATCCGGCCCATTTCATCGCCCTGGGGTTCGGCACGGGGCTCGCGCCGGCGGCCCCGGGCACCGTGGGCACGCTGCTCGCCTTTCCGCTCTTCGTCCTGCTCGACGCGTGGCTCCCGCCGCTCGCGCTCTTCGGGCTCATCGTGGTTTTTTTCGGGCTCGGCATCTGGGCCTGCGAGCGCACCGGTCGCGACCTCGGCATCGCCGACCACAGCGCCATGAACTGGGACGAAGTGGTCGCGATGCTGCTGGTGCTGCTGCTTTCGCCGGCCGGCTGGGCGTGGTGGGGGCTTGCGTTCGTCGCGTTTCGCTTCTTCGATGTGGTCAAGCCCCCGCCGATCCGCCATATCGACCGCTCCGTGAAAGGCGGACTGGGCGTCATGTTCGACGACGTCGTCGCGGCGTTCTACACCCTGCTCCTCGTGGCGGTCGTGAAGCAGGTCCTCGGCTGATGGCTCGCGACGGGCTCCCGGCTCTGGCGAGGCGGATCGGCGCCCGGCTGAAGGCGCGGGGCCTGAAGCTCGCCACCGCGGAATCCTGCACCGGCGGCTGGATCGCGCAGGCGGTGACCTCCGTATCGGGAAGCTCGGAGTGGTTCGAACGCGGTTACGTCACTTATTCGAACGGAGCCAAGAAGGAGCTGCTCGGCGTGCGCGCCAGGACTCTTTCCCGGCACGGCGCGGTGAGTGAGGCGACCGCGCGGGAAATGGCGTCCGGGGCGCTTGCGCGCAGCCGCGCGCAGGTTGCGGTCGCGGTGACCGGCATCGCCGGCCCCACCGGCGGCACGAAGGAGAAGCCCGTCGGCATGGTGTGCTTCGCATGGTCCCGCAAGGGGAGGGTTCCCGAAAGCGTCACCCGCCGTTTTTCGGGCGGTCGCGAAAGCGTGCGGCGGCAATCGGTGATCGCCGCGCTGCAAGGCCTGCTTGAAAGACTGGAGGAAGGATGAATTCGTTTTTCCGTTGCATTGCGCTCGCCCTGGTGCTCGGCGCGGCGCAGTTTGCCGCGGCGCAGAGCGCGGAGGAGAAAGACAACATCGCGGGCCCGTACGTTCCCACGCCCTGGGTGATCGTCGACGAGATGCTGAAACTCGCCGACATCCGCGGCGATGACGTCGTCTACGACCTCGGCTCGGGGGACGGGCGCCTGGTGATCGCCGCCGCGAAGCGCTTCGGCGCGCGCGGCGTCGGCGTCGAGCTGCAGACCGAGCTGGTCGAGATGGCGCGGATCGGGGCAAAGCACGAAGCGGTCGCCGATCGCGTCAAATTCGTGCAGGGCGACCTGTTCGAGGCCGACATCAAGGATGCGTCCGTGGTGATGCTGTACCTGCTGCCGCGGTTCACCACGCGCCTCGTCCCGAAACTGCGCGCGGAACTGCGTCCCGGCGCGCGCATCGTGTCGCACGATTACCCGCTTGCGCCCTGGCCGCCGGACAAGGAGCTGTCGATGGACGTCCCGGAAAAGGAAATGATCAGCGGCACCGCGTGGACGCGGCTTTTTTACTACGTCGTTCCGGCGCGCGTGCAGGGCGTCTGGGAGCTGTCGCTACCCCAAGCGCTTGCCGGCGGGCCCTTGACCCTGAACATCGCGCAGGAACCCGACTCTCTGAGCGGCACCGCGAAAGACGCGAAAGAGGTTCTGCCGCTCAGGGACTTGGCGGTGCGCGGCGTGAGCGTTCGCTTCGGTCTGCTGCATCGGGGCCGGCTCATCGCCCTCGAAGGCAAGGTCGACGGTCAAACCATGGCGGGGGAAGCGCGCGCGCGCGACGTGCGCGAGCCGTGGACGGCCCGGTACCGCGGGCCGATTCCACGCTGAAACGCGCGCCGCGGACTTGGGTCGTTGGGGGCATCTGCTCTATATTGAGCGCATGAGCCTCTTTCGGAATCCGGACGTCCGGCCGCCCGCGGTCGCCCAACTCTTCTATCCGGGCGACGCCCGCTCGCTCGCCGACGAAGTCACCGCCTATCTCGAGCAGGTACAGGACACGCCTCTCGCCCCGGGATTTCCCAAGGCGGTGATCGTCCCTCACGCCGGTTACATCTATTCCGGGCCGGTCGCGGCGAGCGCCTATGACCTGTTGCGCCCGGCGCGCGGCATCGTCAGGCGAGCGGTGGTTCTCGGTCCCTGCCACCGTGTCCCCGTGCGCGGTCTCGCGCTCCCCGCAGCGAGCGCTTTCGACACGCCGCTTGGCCGGATCCCGCTCGACGAAGAGGCGATAGCCTCGATCCGCGGCCTGCCCCAGGTCGTCGAGTCGGCTGCGACGCACGCTCAGGAGCACGCCCTGGAAGTGCAGCTCCCGTTCCTGCAGCAAGTGCTCGGCGAATTCTCGCTCGTGCCGCTCGTGGTGGGAAGCGTGGCGCCGGAGAAGGTCGCCGAAGTGCTGGAACACCTCTGGGGCGGCGACGAGACGCTCTTCGTGATCAGCTCGGACCTCTCGCACTACCATTCCTATGAGGCGGCGCGCAGAATCGACGGCGCCACCGTTCAGGCGATTCTCGGCTTCGACGCCGGAATCTCGCACGAGCAGGCCTGCGGGGCGACGCCGGTCGCCGGGGCGCTGATCGCGGCCAGGCGCAAAGGCCTCGCGCCGAAGCTGCTCGACTGCAGGAATTCCGGCGACACCGCGGGCGGCAAGGACCAGGTGGTCGGCTACGCCTCTTTCGCGCTCGCCCCGGGGAGCCCGCGCTACGAAGCCGAGCACGGAAGGAAGCTTCTGCAGATCGCGCGCGCCTCGATATCCGCGGCGCTGGGCCCTGGCCCGGAAGGCGGCGCGCCGGCCGCAGAAGAGCCCTGGCTGAAGGAATGGCGCGCGAGCTTCGTCACGCTCATGCAGGGGGAGGAGCTGCGCGGCTGCGTCGGCACGCTCGAAGCGCAGCGGCCGCTCGCCGCGGACGTCGCCGAGAATGCCCGTGCGGCGGCGTTCCAGGACACGCGCTTCAAGCCCCTCGCACGCGACGAGTTCGCGCGCACCGACATCGAGGTGTCGCTGCTCTCCGCGCCCAAGCGGCTGCGGTTCGAGGACCACGCCGATCTCATCGCGCGGCTGCGGCCCGGCGTGGACGGCGTCATTCTCGAGCAGGGTGACGAAAAATCGGGCAAGCGCGCGACCTTCCTGCCGCAGGTCTGGGAGGGCTTGCCCGATCCGGAGCAGTTCATCGTGCATCTCAAGCAGAAAGCCGGGATCCCGCAGAACGCGAGCACCCAAAGCTGCCGGGTCAAGCGCTACACCGTGCTCAAATGGCGCGAAGTGGAGTTTCGGCAATGAGCGCCGTCCTGGACAAATCCTATGTCGGTCGCTGGTGGCACATGCTGGAGGACGGCAGGCTCCAGTGCGACCTGTGCCCGCGCGACTGCCGGCTGCACGAGGGTCAGCGCGGAGCGTGTTTCGTCCGCATGCGTGAGCAGAACCAAATGGTGCTCACCACTTACGGCCGCTCCTCGGGTTTCTGCATCGACCCGGTGGAAAAAAAGCCGCTCAACCATTTCTACCCGGGCTCGAGCATCCTGTCCTTCGGCACCGCGGGCTGCAACCTCGCCTGCAAGTTCTGCCAGAACTGGGACATCTCCAAGTCGCGGGACGTCGATACGCTCGCCGACAGCGCAAGCCCCGGGCAGCTCGCCCGCTCCGCGGTCGAGCTGGGCTGCAGGAGCGTCGCCTTTACCTACAACGATCCGGTGATCTTTGCGGAGTACGCGATGGACATCGCCGACGCCTGCCGCGAGGCGGGCGTGAAAGCCGTGGCGGTCACCGCCGGCTACATGCACGATCGGCCGCGGCGAGAGTTCTACGCCAAGATGGACGCGGCCAACGTCGACCTGAAGGCCTTCACCGAGGAGTTCTACTTCCGGACCTGCAGCGCGCATCTGAAGGACGTCCTCGACACGCTCGTCTACCTCAGGCACGAGACCCGCGTCTGGTTCGAGATCACGACGCTCCTCATCCCCGGCAAGAACGACTCGGACTCGGAGATCGACGCCGAGTGCCGCTGGATCGCAACGGAACTGGGGCCGGATGTACCGCTGCACTTCACCGCCTTCCATCCCGATTACAAGATGATGGATATACCGCCCACGCCGGCCGCGACGCTGACGCGCGCCCGCAAGATCGCGCTGGGATACGGCCTGCGCTATGTATATACAGGCAACGTGCACGATCCCGAAGGGGGCAGCACCTACTGCCCGCACTGCGGCAATTCCGTGATCGCCCGCGATTGGTACAGCATCCTCAATTACTGTCTTACCGGGGACGGCCGGTGCAAGGAGTGCGGCGGGGCGATCGCGGGACGCTTCGAGCCGTTCAAGAAAGCCTTCGGACCGAGGCGGATTCCGGTGAGGCTTGGAGTTGCCTGACTTTGGGTCCGTGTCGCGGGCCGACCTGGCGCAATAACTCCGTGTAGACCCTGTCGGGCGTGATTTGCTGCAGGCACGGATTGTCCCCTCTGGTGTAGCGGCAGGTCTTTTTCTGGCAGGGAGAGCAGGGAAGATTGGACCGCAGGTGCACCTGCGAGGAGCCGGATGCCCCGATGAGCCCGGAGTCGGTCGATCCGTAGAGGGTGATCGAAGGCACGTTCAGCGCCGCGACCAAGTGGCTGAGCCCCGTGTCCATGCAGACACAGGCCCTGGCCCTCTCGAGCACATAGCCCATTTCGGAAAGCGTGAGCTTGGGCAGCACCTGAATCCCGGAATGGACGGCAAGGCGCTTCGCTCTCGCCTCCTCCGCATTGTTTCCCCAGGGCAACAGCACCTTGAATCCGGCCTGAACCGATTTCCTCAGGAGCTCCGCCCAATGCGCTTCGGGCCAGAGCTTCGTCTTCCAGCTGGCGTTGTGGACGAAGACCAGGTACTCATTGGGCAGATCGACCTTCGGCTCGACGAACCGCTCTTTTT
>Ga0209283_10002661_pt1 | contig 9960 bp, 13 predicted proteins | sample CZO8metaG_2_FD_188354 | JGI IMG/M metagenome (GOLD analysis project Ga0209283, IMG submission 188354) | Vadose zone soil microbial communities from the Eel River Critical Zone Observatory, Northern California, USA - CZOApr15con2H1.8 metaG... | ecosystem: Environmental > Terrestrial > Soil >...
CCTCCGGACCTCGGCAAGGGGCGCTGGGGACCGCGGCGCACGACTCCGCTCGTTCCTCACTGGACGAGGCCGGAGCTGGTTTGTGAGGTGGCCTTTACCGAATGGACGCCGGAAGGCACATTGCGGCACCCATCGTTCCAGGGGCTCCGCGACGACAAGGATCCCACGGACGTGATTAAGGATGGAAAGAGTCACGTGGTTGCGAGATATCGCAAGCCGCACTCGATGCCGAGAGGAGACAAGCCATGTCATACAGCATATCGACCTTGCTGACCCGCAATCTTCACGACGTCTTCGGTGAAAACGACCCCGCGCGGCGACGACGGATTCAGCTCATTGTCAAAGGTGTCAAGGCGAAGATGACAGCCGGGCGGTCGGCATTCTGTGGTCGTCGCCTTCAGATATCAGAATCCGTTATTTATCTGCGCCGTCCCGTAGGTCACGCCTCTTACGGCCAAGTTGCCTCAAGACTTCCTTCACGTAGACACCACAGAGGAATTTGACCTTTTCGTGCATCAGCTGCAGCAGTACGTCTTCCCCCTCCGAACTGATCGCTGTTAGGCTCCTCAGATCGACAATCAGTTCGCGGTTTTGAAGATCAGCCTTCGCCGTTTGGTAAGCCGTCGCGAGTTCAGCGGCCCAGGGCGCAATGAGTTTGCCCTCAACGATCAGCCGACGCCGGCGTGCGTCCTAAACAACCGTGATCTTCAACATGCCGCACTTGTCCTTAAGGGAGGCAGAGCGCAGCGCGCCTACCAAAGACCTGCGGCTCGAACTGCTTGATTTTCAACGCAAGGATGCAACCAGCCGGTGGAGAGTTGAGACTGTCAAAGGGGAGTTGACAGTAGGCTGAATCGAATGTCAGGCGTAATCGCGGGGATTGATTCCAAACTTCTTCATCCGGGCGAGGAGAGTTGTCCGATTCGTGCGCAAGCGCGCCGCAGCTCCGTCCGCTCCGCCCACCCGTCCCTTCGCCTCAGTGAGTGCGCGCACGATCTGATCGCGTTGTTTTTGAGTACGATCATCCGCAGCACCGCTCCTTCCATGTAGGGCGCTAATCGTTTCCTTCACGATACGAGCAATGTCGTCTTGATCTGCCACGGCACTCTTGGGTTCATCGGTACGTACCTTCCGAAGTTCCGCGAGCGGTGCCGCCAGCGAGCTGCCGCGCGTGAGGATCACGGCGCGCTCGACGAAATTCTCAAGTTCGCGAACATTTCCAGGCCATTCCCAGGCGGTTAGCGCTTTCATGACAGCGGCGGGAATACTCTCTATCTTCTTCTGCATCTGTTTCGCAAATTTCTGAACGAAGTAACTCACCAGCAGAGGAATATCCTGTTCCCGCTCCCGCAGCGGTGGTATGCGAATCGGAAATACGTTCAGCCGGTAATACAGATCGCTGCGAAATTCGCGAGCTACAATCATCTTTTCAAGGTCGCGGTTGGTAGCTGCTACGAGGCGAACGTTAACTTTCCGGGTATGTGTGCTTCCGAGGCGTTCGAACTCACGCTCTTGCAATGCCCGGAGCAGCTTCGGTTGGATTTCAATAGAAATGTCGCCCACCTCGTCCAGAAACAGCGTGCCTTGGTCGGCCAGTTCGAGCCGGCCAATCTTCTGGGCGATGGCGCCCGTGAAAGCCCCCTTTTCGTGACCAAATAACTCGCTCTCAAGCAGGCCAGTTGGAATCGCCGCACAGTTCACCTTTACAAACGTGCGGTCCTTGCGACGGCTACGGTCGTGAATGGCTCGGGCGATCAACTCCTTGCCAGTTCCAGTTTCGCCGAGGAGCAGAACGGTTGAATCGCTGGGTGCGACGGTTTCGACTAATTGCAGAACGTGCTTGAGCGCGGGGCTGCTCCCTACGATCTGCTCGAAATCGATGTCACCACGGATTTCCTCTTCGAGATAGAGCTTCTCTTGGGCCAGCTTGTCCTTGAGTTCGGAAATCTCCCGGTATGCCAGCGCGTTTTCAATGGCGATGGCTATCTGTCCAGACGCCCGGCTAAGAAAATCGACGTCTTCTGGCGAAAACGGAGTCTCAGTCTTGCGTAAAATCGACAGAAGTCCGAGGGCCCGGCCGCGATTCACAAGTGGAATACTGCAAGCGGTTTTTACGCCCTCCGCAGCCGCGATGTCATATAGCTCAGGCCCGAGTTCGTCGCGTTCCCACGTGTCAAAGACTACCGGTTTCAAGGTATCGATCGCTCTTTTGTGGGCGGCGCTAGGCGCAACGAGCAACTCTTCCTTGACGACGTCCTTGCCGTGCGGAAAATCCACAGCAAATACCCTGAATTTTCCGGAGGCTGCGTCGGGCAGCGCAACGACTACGGCATCAGCGAGTATGACTTCGCATATGTTCGCTGCTATCGAGCGCAAGACCTCGCGAAGTTCGAGGCTCGACGTGATTCTGCTCGTTAGATTCAGGAGCAGGTCAAGCCGCTCGTTTTGGCGCTGAAGTTCCCTTTCTGCGCTCATGGCCTGCTCCGGTAATTTACCACTGACAATCTGCTTCCGAATGATGATCGAATTCGGGCGGCAGTCGCAAGGGTTGAATGTTTACGAACCGCCCCACAGAAAACGGAAACGAACTGGCAAGTTGCTAACCTGAGCTTGGGAGGATAACGGACGAACCGCCGCGAGTCCCCCGCCTCTACTCCAGGGAGGCGAGCCGCCCAAGAAACCGGACGGCGAGGGCTCAGCGAGCTGATGGCGAGGACCTGCCCGCCGGCAGCAGTGCGTCGAGTGCCGCGCTCACGGTTTTATCCAGCTCTGCGCGCGGCCGCCCGGCGCGAGCTGCGGCCGCGATGCCTTGCAGCAAGAGCATCAGCACCGACGCCAACCTGGCCGGGTCGACGGAGGAAGAGAGCTCACCACTCTCGGCTCCCCGGCGAAGCTCGGCCCGAAGCAGCTTGACGATCGCTGCCCGCGACTGCCGTGAGAGCCGGGCCGCCAGATCGCTCTCCGCCGGCCCGTCCCCGGCGGCGATCATGAGGAAGCAGCCGTGGGGGCCGCGGCTCGGACAGGTCAGGCGCAGGTAGCTCTCGAACATCGCCCGGATGTTTGCCCGGGCCGAGCCACCCGAGGCGGGGGCCGGAATCATCTCTCCCAGCCGCGCCACGTAATGGGCGAGCGCGCGCTCGTAGAGCTTCTGCTTGTCGCCGAAGGCTCCATACAAGCTGGCCCGTACCAGGCCCGTGGCTCGCGTGAGGTCCCCGATCGAGGTTCCCTCGTAGCCACGGGCCCAGAACGCCTCCAGGGCGCGGTCGAGCACCTCGCGCTCGTCGAATTCGCGGGGACGGGCCATCGCCCATGAATGTAACCCCGGTACATACCGGGGCCACTTTGAAAGCGTCAGAGCTGGGTGACGCCGCCGTCGACCGCCAGCTCTGCCCCGGTGGTGTAGGTCGCGTCGGTCGCCAGGAAGAGCACCGCCCGCGCGACCTCCTCGGCCTGGCCGAAGCGCTTCATCGGGTTGCTGTCGGTGAACTGCTGCCGGGCGCCCGCCTTCTGCTCTTCGGTCAGACCGAGCTTGTCGAAGATGGGAGTGGTGATGGGCCCGGGGCTCACGGCGTTCACCCGCACGCCCTTGGGGAGCAGCTCGGTGGAGAGGGTCCGCGCCAGCGATCGCAGGCCCGCCTTCGACATGGCGTAGAAGCTGGTGGTCGCCATCCCCTTCTGCCCAGCGGCGGTGGTGTTGAGCACGATGCTCCCGCCGCGGCGGATCAGCGGCGCCAGCTTCTGGATGGTGAAGTAGGCCCCCTTGAGGTTCACGTTCACGGTCTCATCGAACATCGCTTCGGTGACTCCCTCGAAGGGGACGAACCTGGCGATCCCGGCGTTGACGAACAGCAGATCCACCTGTCCCAGGTGGTCCTCCACTTCCTTCGCCAGCCGCTCGATGTCTGAAAGGCTGCCGGCGTCGGAAGCGATGACCTTGATGCCGACGCCCAGCTCCTTGCGCGCGGCGGCCAGGCTGTCCGGGTTCCGCCCGGTGACTGCCACCTTCCCGCCCTCGGCTTGCAGCAGCTTCGCGGTCGCGAAGCCGATGCCGGTGGTGCCGCCGGTGACCAATGCCGTCTTGCCTTCGAAGCGCTTCATCGTCCTGCCTCCCATGGTTGGGGCTAGTTAAAGAACGACCGGCCTATAACTAGCCGGCGCCGGGCCGGCAAGCAAATGACCGGCTCGCTGAGCGGAGATCAGTCCTTCCAGAGCATCTTCCAGGGATGCTTCTTCAGATCGTCGAGCAACGCGCGCAGGTCTTCGTAGACCTTGGGGTCGAGATAAAGCCCGCCGATGGTCCCCAGCGCCGCCTGCACGTGCTGGAGCGCGGCGTCGAGGTGCGTGGTCAGCTCCTGCAACTGCCCGCCCAGCGCGTCGTAGCGGGGCCAGCGCGGCGCGGACGCGCTCGACGTCGGACTTTCCCACCTTGGCCTGGACCAGCTCGGAGGTCACCGCGCACGTCGGCAAGCAGCGGCGGGACCTCGCGGCGCAGCTCCTCGACCAGCGCGGCGGAGTCCTGCACGCCCTTCTGCGCGGCGCCCGTCTGCCAGAAGCGCGCGGTGCCGCGGTCTGCTGACCCCCCCGGCTCTACCACCGTCAGCTCGAGATAGGGCTCGCCGAGCGGGCCCTTCGTGCCCACGAAGGCCTCGGCATCGGCGCGCAGCGCGCGGCCCGCCGGCTGCTCCACCTCGACGGCGAGGCGCACGGGAAGCGACGCGCCCGCGCGATCGCGCGCCGCCGGCGAGAGCTGCAGCGCCGCCACCCGGCCCACTTGCACGCCCGCCAGCTTGACCGGCGCGCCCGAGGCGATGCCGCCCGAGTAGGCCAGCGCCACCAAGAAGCGGAATGGCTGCCGCAGCCCGGGCCGCAGCAGGACGAAGGCCAGCGCGGCCAGCAGCACCATCGCGGCGAGCAAAAGCGCGCCGACGCGCAGCTACTGCTCGATGTCGGCCTGCTTGACGGCCCGGCGCGGCTTTCTGATCTGCTCGATGAACAGCCGGGCGCAGCGCAGGTAGACCGAGACCATGATCGGCTGGAGCCCGCGCAGCTCCATCCACACGCGCATCCGCTGCAGGCGCTGCTCGACGAACTTGCCAGTGACCATGCCTTCCTCCTCTGGAGAGCGGCGAAAGTGGGCGCCAGGAAGGCACGTCCGCGCGTCAGCGACTCATCTGCTCGTCATTCCCACGGCAACTTCCCTGCCCCACAGGTGGAGCTTCCGCGGAGCGGCTTCGTCCAAGAGCCGTTATCGTGCGCGTCAACACGAAGACGCAGTTTGAACGTCCTATGATCTCGAACGATCAGCTGGTAGCGGCGGTCGTCGAGTCGCTTTCCGGCAAAGTTGGCATTGGCGGCGGCTTTCTTGAGGGTTGCGTACGCATTAATCATTTCGGGGAGGATGAGGTCTTTGCCGATGCTGAAGTGCTAAAGCGAGCGTTGCGCTCCCCAGAGCTTGTCAGCAGGAACATCGACTTCGCCGAGGCTGTCGGTTTCCTTGCGAATGCTTGCCATCATACTTTTCCTTTGGCCGACGGGTTAAGAGGCGAATTCGCCTGCGATCACACGGAGAAGTAGCAAAAGGAAAGCCATGATGAGCTGATTGCTTAGGGTCAACCCTGCTTGCTTCGCTATAGCTCAAATGACTTTGTAGACGCGGCCAGTTTGCGCCCCCAAAATGGAATGTTTGTAGGCTTGTCCAACTTTCCATCCTTCAACTGGAATCATGCCCGGAAAGAACGGACCATAATGAGCTTCGGATTCTTTTATGACCGTAGGACTTACCACGTTGATACGCAATCCCTTAGGAAGTTCAATCGCGGCAGTCCGAGCAAAACCTTCCAACGCGCCCGAGACGGTTGAAGCCGCGACGCCGGCGAAGATCGGTTCGTCGTTAAGAACCCCCGAAATCAAAGTGAAGGATCCTTTTTCTTTGATGAACGGGATCGCCTCCTGAACCAGATTGATTTGGCCCATGAGCTTACTTCCCAATGAAAGCTGCCACTTTTCAGCGGTGAGTTCCGAAAGCGGAGCAAATGCGATTTCGCCTGCTGCAATGGCCACGCATCAAACGAGCCGACGGCTTGATAAAGCTTCCTGACGCTTTCGCGGTTCTCGATCTCGACTTGGAAATCGCCTGATTTGCGTCCCACCTTGACTATCTCATGGCCAGCACCCGCCAATGCCTTTTGAACCTGTTCGCCGATCGTTCCGTTTGCGCCAATCAAAATAATTTTCATAAAAACTCCTTTTCTGTGCCTTCGAAGCGCTTCATCGTCCTGCCTCCCACGACCTTCTTCGCTGGCGAGAATGAGGTTCGGGTCGTTGATCCGCGCTTGGTGAAGATTGTTGATGCGAGGGGATGTCGAGTTGAAAATTGTGATGCAAGGGGGGTCGAGTCGAATTCTGAGGCGCACGCTCCCAGTCCTATGTTTGGTGAGCGCCCCTGTTTTTTATATACCTCTTGACGGTATAAGGTTAAATCGTTACAGTTGGTCTTGCTAGGCTTCTGTCTAGAAAGACGGTTGCAACATGATTCAGGGGTTCTCTGACGAAGGAACAGAGGACATCTGGAATGGAGAGGACACCAAAGCTGCTCGCAAGGCCTGTCCGAAGACACTTTGGCCCGCGGCCGTGCGCAAGCTGGACATGCTCAATGCGGCCCACGAGGGAAGGGACCTTCAGGTTCCGCCGGGCAACCGGTTCGAGAGATTGAAAGGAGAACTAAGTGGGAAGTGCAGTATTCGCATCAATGACCAGTACCGAATTGTATTCCGGTGGCAGGCCGGCAATGCAACGGACGTGGAGATCACCGACTATCATTAGTCGTAGAGTCACAATGACCGCTCACACGCTAAAGAAAATGGAGGTGGTTACATGATCCCGAAGAACCGGCGGCCCACCTCGCCGGGTGAAGTCCTACGCGAGGAATTCCTAGGGCCCCGTAAGATGACCCAGGGCGACCTGGCCGAGCGGATGTCGGTACCCATTCAGCGGATCAACCTGTTGATCAACGAGAAGCGAGCGGTGACCGCAGAGACGGCCATACTCTTGGCCAAGGTTCTGGGCACTACTCCCGAGTTCTGGATGAACCTGCAGGCGCAGTGCGATCTCTGGGACGCTCGCCGAAACCTGAAGGAGGCACGGGGTGGTCCATAAATCCTATCAATAGCTTTTGAAACAGAGGCCTTCCCCGGATTTCGATTGTCCACTGAAGAAAGTATCCCCAAGCTGAGTAAGCAAAGCGAATGTCAAACCCAGGCGCCTTCCAAGTCGCGCGCAAAAACAAGGGTGCCAGACTCTCCTTTCGGACGCGTGTGACGAAGTCGTCCCAAGTTCCATAAGCATTCTGTCTAGCGGCGAGTACTGCTAAACCTCGAAAAGCCATAGTGCCTTCTTGAACTGCAGGCTTTTCCAGACATTCGAGCTCTGATCGAGCATGGCATGTGCCGCAGATTCAGCTGGTGAAACCGTTCCGTTATCTCGATAGCCTCGTCGACACGACCCTAAGCTGGATCGAGAGAGTACCTGCTCCAAAATACACATCTGCGCGAACAAGGCGGAGACATTCGTATCCCAGTTTCACTGGCGACCATGGGAATAGGGGACCAAAGAGAAAGGCGTATGTGAGCAACAACATCGACCCGGCTGCAATCAGCGGATGCGAGATTCCATAGGCAAGTTCTTCATCTCCGCGCTTCAAATCGGAACAGGCTCTTCACTCGGGCGTGAAGGCCCAACGGTGCAGATCTGCGCCGGGATCGCCAGCCGAGTCGGCCGCTTGGCCGGAGTTTCATCGCAGAACCTTAGACGCTTGCTGCCTGTCGGCGCAGCTGCCGGCATCGCTGCGGCTTTCAATGCGCCGATCGCCGCTGTTACTTTCACCATCGAGGAGGTGGTCGGAAATCTCGACCAGACGGTCCTTTCCGGTGTCGTGGTCGCCGCTGCCCTGGCCGCCATCGTCGAGCGCAGCGTGCTCGGTGTTCATCCGCTGTTTGCCATTCCCCGGGAATACAGCCTCGAGCACATTTCGTCGCTTCTGCTCTATGTGGCACTGGGGCTCGTGGCGGCCGGGCTCGCTCTTGCTTTCACCGAGTCTCTCCTCCGAGTTCGGCTATGGTTCAAGGGCTTCTCCCGTCTGCCGCGTTGGGCACACCCCGGGTTGGGCGGCCTGCTGACGGGCGCGCTGGCCGCAATTGCGTTCGGATCTCTCGGGGCGCAGGGCGTTACCGGAGGCGGCTACGAAACGGTCAGTGCGGCGCTCGCCGGCAAACTCGCGGTGACAGTCCTCATACCGTTGTGCCTAATGAAGCTTGCTGCCACTGTGTTCTCATATTCGAGCGGGGGGGCTGGGGGCATCTTCGCCCCGGCCCTCTTCATCGGAGCCATGGCGGGTGGCGCGATGGGGGCCTTGGACATGCTCGTGTTCCATCATTCCTCCGAATCGTTGGGGCGTTCGCGCTCGTCGGGATGGGAGCGGTCTTTGCGGGAATCATTCGCGCGCCGATTACCTCGGTCTTGATCATCGTCGAAATGACAGGGGGCTATTCGTTGATCTTGCCTCTCATGATCGCCAACATGTTGGCCTACGGCATCGCTCGTCATTACCGGCCCACGCCGATTTACGAGGCGCTGCTGGAGCAAGACGGCGTACGCCTACGCGAAAAGATGGCACTCGCCGATGCTCTGGGTGGCGTATCACTCCGACAGGTACCCCTTGATCACAGGCCGTACGCAACGCTCACGGCCGACATGGGAATCGCGGCGCTCCTTCAAGCGATGTCCGAAAACAGCGGGCAGGAGGTCTTTCCGGTTCTTGGAGATGGCAGGCTGATCGGCATCATCACTCTCGAGGACCTCTTGATTGTTGCATCCCAGCCGCAGCTTGAAGGCCTGGTCAATGCCGCGGACGTGATGCGGGCGCCGATCTCGCTGCATCTGGACGAGAACCTCCGCGTCGCGTTCGAGACGATGCTGGCGCAAGGTGTCCGCGAGTTGCCGGCTACGGACGATGAGGGGCGTGTTATCGGCTTCGTGGACGAAACCTCGATTGCCCACGCCTACATGGCGGCACGCAACAAAGGACACTAGCGCCGGGCGACGCTCCAGCTTGCGAGCGGCGCCAAACCAACGTGGGTGGTCGCCCGCTGTGACTGCCGACTTGCCAAGCAGCGACGCCAAGCGGTCGTCGTTGTGACCTAAGGTCAGGTGGTGGCAGGCTGCCGCTGCGTCGCTGTCAATCGCCAGGTGAGCGCTGTCGGCGTCACGAGAACCGTCGCCAGGACGACAATCATCAGCGCGGCAAACACACTCTCGTCGAACACACCAAAGCTGAGCCCCAGATTCGCAAACACGAGCGTCACTTCACCGCGCGCGAGAAGCCCGAGCGCGACGGCGACGCGATCGGTGCCGCGTTCTACCCCGATCCCGCATGCGGCCTTGCCGAGGAGTGCCGCGAGAATGAGAAGCCCGCCCATCACCAGTGCGCGCGAAGAGTTGAGCGCGGCAAGGTTGGTTCGCATACCCATCACTGTGAAAAACACGGGGCCGAGAAACGCGGTCAGCGGTTCAATCAATTCGCCGAGCGTACGAACCTCGCCGAACGGCCGGAGGTGCGTTTCCTCCAAGCTCAACCCTGCGACGTAGGCCCCGATGATGGCGGCCAAACCGACCCACTCCGCGAGCAGCGAAACGCCGAAACAGAAGACGAGCGCGCTGCCGACGACGATGCCCGGATGGCGCAGGTGCGCGGCGAGTGTGAACGGCTGGCGCGTGATGGGGAAGTCTTTAAAAGCTGGCATCACCCAGTCGGGACATTTTGCTTGGCCATCAGGCCATACGCGCGCAGTTTCCGCCAGAGAGTATTCCCAGCCACTCCCAGTAGCTTCGCTGTCTCCTTGCGATTTCCACCGCAGCGTTCAAGCACCCGAAGAATGTATCGTCGCTCGACCTCCGCAAGGGGAA
>Ga0209283_10002670_pt1 | contig 9929 bp, 3 predicted proteins | sample CZO8metaG_2_FD_188354 | JGI IMG/M metagenome (GOLD analysis project Ga0209283, IMG submission 188354) | Vadose zone soil microbial communities from the Eel River Critical Zone Observatory, Northern California, USA - CZOApr15con2H1.8 metaG... | ecosystem: Environmental > Terrestrial > Soil >...
CAGCGCCCGCTCCTCCAGCTGGTAGTAGTGTCCCCGCGAGATCTTCGCCTGCTCGATCGCGTCGGTCACCGGCTTCTGTCCGCTCAGCACTTCCAGGATCATCAGCGTGCGCCGCTGCGCGATCTCGTCCAGCTCCTCCTTCTGCTTGAGCCACTTCGGCGTCGGCCGCGGCCGGTGCCGCCTCTTCGCTCCGTTCCTCATCTGCCACCTCCCTGGTCAGTGGAAACGTCTGCGGCGCCTGCTTGCCGATCTGCACCCGCACTCCGTCGCGCGCCGCCGCGATGGTCATCTCCTGGTCCCCCAGCTTGCCCACGATGTAGAAGGGCTTCTGCACCGGCTGCTGCTGCGAAAGTCGCAGCGAGTTCGCCTGCACCTGCGCTTCCACCGCGTCTCGCACGTGCGTCGCCGCCCGGAAAAACCGGTCTGCCGGCGTCATCCCCGAGAGCGCCTGGTGCGGGCGCTGGAAGTTGTACCCGTCGACATACAGCCCGAGCCGCTTCTCGCAGTCCTCGTAGCTCGCAAACACCGTGCGCGAGAGAAACTCGTCCCACAAGGTCTTCCAGAAACGCTCCACCTTCCCCAGCGTCTGCGGATGCTGCGGCCGCGACTTCAGGTGGCGGATGCCTTGCCGGCGCAGCTCCTCCTCGAAGCGCGTGGTTCCCCGCCAGGCGGTGTACTGCCGGCCGTTGTCGGTCAGCACCTCCTGCGGCACGCCGTACTTCGCGATCGCCTTGTCCAGCGCCTCGCGGACCAGGAATTCCTTCTGGTGACGCGCCATCGACCAGCCCACGATGAAGCGCGAGTGATCGTCCAGGAAGGCGCACAGGTACACGCGCTCGTACCGCCGCAAGAGGAAGGTGAAGAGGTCCGACTGCCACAGCTGGTTCGGCTCCGCCCGCTCGAAGCGGCGAGGTCCAGGCTCCGGCCGCGGCGGCGCCGGCGGCGTCTCGAGGAGCGTCGCCTCGTGCAGCATGCGCCGCACTTCCGTCTCGCTGATGGGCAGCGCCTCGAACCGCTTCAAGACGTCCCGAATCCGCCGCGTGCCGTACTCCGGGTTCGCCTTCTTCAGCGCGATCACCGCCTCGCGTCTCGGATCCGGCGCAGCCTCGTTCACCTTTGCGGGCCCGGGCGTTTTCGGAAACAGCGCCTCGTACCCGCCCTGCGCGTAGGCTCGCCGCCACAGCGCGACCGTCGTGATCGCCAGTCCGAAGGCCCGGCAGACGTCGGTCACCGATGCGCCGGCGTTCAGCTGCTGCAGGACCTGTAGCTTGAGCTCCAGCGGGTGTGTCTTGCGCCTCGCTCCACTCTGCTTCTCTTTGCTCCGCTTCATGTCTTCTCCTCCCAGCTGCTGCTGTCCGCTGGATCGGAGAAGACGGAGTTAAGCGATATCGTCCTTGCTCAGCTGCTCATCAACTGGCGCGCACAACAGAAGCGATCTCGACCAGCGCTGGGGCCACGATCAGCGGATCGCCCGCGGGCGTGACAAACGGCGGCGTGAACACATTGACGTTCACGGCAGGCTCGGTCGGAACGATCCTGCTGAGCTGCGTGGAGACGAATTCGGCTGGCGCAAGCTCTCTCGCCGGCTCGTCAGCCCCCATCGTGGTCGGAATGCCCGCCGTGCCACCCGCTGCCCCCGCCACGACGAGCGCGCCGCCACAAATGGGCGTAGGCAGGCTTCCCGGCACTCCGTCTGTCGAAGGAGGCGCTGCGAGCTACGAGATTCCGATCGAAGTTCCGCCTGGCCGCAACGGGATGCAACCCCAAGTCTCGCTTGTCTACAATAGCCGGAACGGCAACGGCGTTGCCGGAGTGGGGTGGGCACTTCGAGCGGCAAGTACGATCTTCCGATGTCCGCGCATCCTGGACGCCGACAGTTTTGCGAAGCCCGTCATGCACGATACCGACGACAGGCTTTGCCTCGATGGCGAGCGGCTCGTTCTGGCCAATACGTCCGCCGGCGCATACGGCACAGACAAGTCCGAGTACCGGACCGAAGTCGAAACTTTCGACAAGATTACTCTGTCGGGCGTAATCAGCGATCCGAACTCGACCTTTGAGGTGAGGCACAAATCTGGTCGAAGGTCTCAGTATGCGGCCATTCAAAATCCATCGGTAACAAAGCCTGATACCTGGTATCTGGTTCGCGAGTTCGATCCGCAAGGAAACTGTATCCAGTACACGTACGTGCTCGGGCCATGGCGGCAGTACGTGGTGGAATCGGAGGTCCTGCTCTTTCTCATCCAATACAGCGGGTACGGCTCCGCCGATGCTGGCGTCTGCACAATCGATGGAAATGCACGCAAGGTTCAGTTCACATATTCGCAAGATCGCCCGGACAAGCGCACAACGTATCGTTATGGTGTGCCGACCTCCGTCTTCTTCCGGCTTCAGTCGATCTCGACGACCGTACCGGCGCTGTCCACCGCGGTCCCCGCGCGCACCAGCACCGACGGCACTACAGTCCGTATATACAACCTTACTTACGCAACCAGCAATGCCACCGGTCGGTCGCTGCTGCATAGTGTCCAACTGTGTACTGAAGCAACTTGCTCGATCGATCTCGCATTGCCCCCGACTGTCTTCGCCTATTCAGATGATCTTCCGCACTTCGAAAATAAGCAACCTCAGATGTACTATCCGGATCCAGTTACCAACATCTCACGGTGGCAAACGGTCGGCCCTAATTATCGCGTTACGCTAGGCCCGGACTTCGACGGCGACGGAACCGCGGATCCAGTCTTGACGCAATTGACGCCAAGGATGACGTACCTGTATTTGACGGGTACGTCCTCGACGATCCGCGTGGATACGACGGCCTTCGCAAATGGTTATACATTTTCGGTTGTCGGCAACTCCGGTGTTGACTTCCGTGATCAGACGGTCCTCTATAGAGATGGGAAAGCGCTGCTGACGGGTACGTATGGCGGCAATCTTGCCTTTGCTCCCATCGCAAATGGGCAGATCGACACCAGCACTGCAGCTGGGCACATGATCGTGACAAATTACCCAGTGCCGGCGACCTGGGTTGGACTTACAGCGGGCGATCAAAGCGGAGACGGGGCCCCTGATCTCGGATATGTCGACACGGCACAAACCGATCAGAAACTCCAAAGCGTCGTTCTCCTTGGTGGACTCACGAACTTCAGCGACTTGAGTCAGTGGCAACAAACGGGTTCATTCAAGCCGGACACATGGACTCCGTTTGGTATGGTGAGGACCATGTCACAGGATTTCAATGGAGATGGAGCGATCGATCAACTCTTTGACGAGAACCCGAATACCTTCTACGGAATTCAGTCCGAGATAGCCTTCCTGAATCGGGGGGGCACAGGCGACCATGCCGGGCCCATCTTCTTCTCGACCATGGGAGGGCCGAGTAGCAGTGCCCAAGGGGACACTCAACGCCGCTGGATCGATGTCAACGGAGACGGACTTCCAGATCTCTATGAATATAGCGCCGTCTACATCAACATGGGTGGGCCAGCGGGCTCGACAATCTTCAAGAAAGTCCCGATCGTCGGCAACACCATCGACCCGCTGCGAGGGAAGAATGCATTAGTCATGGACGTCGATGGAGATGGGTTGCCAGAGCTCGTTGTGCCCAATTATCGGGTCACCGCATTCTGCGGAGGCGACTACGGTAAGACGCTACCCAACGGCGAGCCTGCCTACTTCTGCGGCGATGCGTTCGACAGCGCTCCGATTTCGTACCGCAGCTATGACCGGTCGGTGTTCGCGTGGGATGCGTACAAGTTCGTCGAGCAGCAGGACGGCTCGTATCAGCTCGTCCTCGTGCCGAATAGCCCTGCCGTTCCCCCGGATCCAAGCAAGCCCCCGTTGCCTGCGCTGAACTTGCTCGTTCCCACGAATGTCCCGGACGTGGTCATCGAGGATTTTAGCGGAGACGGGCTGACTGACGTCGGCTTCTCGCTCTTGAACTTCCCAAATCATCAAGAGTACCCCGACCTGGTAGCTCACCCTGACCGGCTAGGCTTCTACACGACTACGAATGTCGCGAGAGCCCCTGATCTCCTGATTCAAGCGAACGACGGGCTCGGTGCTGCCTCGAAGTGGGCTCACAGGCCTCTCGTGATCGGACCGATGGCGCAGAATACTCCCGCTCAGGCCAACGATGGGTTGGGCAGCTGTACCCTTCCTGCAGGCCAGCCTTTCTATTACGCCTCTCACGATGGGTCGAATTCGACCGGGTACTCATTCTTCACTTCATCGATGTGGACAGTGTCCGACTTCGAATCGAGCAACGGCGTCGGCGGACTCAACCGTACGTGCTATCGCTACCAGGACGCCATGGTGAGCGACTGGGGGCGCGGTTTCCAAGGGTTCCGCTTCATCACGGCGGAGCAGCAGCTTCCCTTGGCGGCCGGCGAGGACGGGACGAACGCGCCGACCGGATGCGGCGGGACGTGCAGCCCCAACAACCAGCGAGCCTTGAGCGAGTTCCATCAGGAGTTCCCGCTCGCCGGCAAGCTAAAGAGAGTGACGGTGTCACTCGCGAGCGGTCCCGGGGGAACATCACCTGTTATCAACGAGACCCTGTATTGGTGGCATCAGCTTTCGAACCCTGCGGCAACCAATTCTTGGGTCGTTTATTCCTCTGGCAGCTTGGAGACGAAAAAAGATCTCGCGGGGGACATGATTGCGCAGACAACCGGAATAGTCGAGATCGATCCGACCTCGGGAGAGGCTACCGCCAAGTGTTCACTCTCGCAGGATGCTACGCCGCTCCAAGGGAGTAGCCCGCCCCAGCTCGCGAGCATCAGCTCAGCAGAGACTGATACGCTGTTCCCGAACGATCTTGTCAATTGGGCGCTGGGTCAACTGAACCAGCGAACGACTCAAACCGGATTCTCATCTCAGACCAATCCATTCTTACTGTCGACCAATGCCTTTGCCGTCACCTCGACCAGCTGTGTTACGCGAACTACGGGGAGCAACCCCGTACCGGGAGCTCCGATGCCGTGCGGCGGGCAAGCCCCAACGTGTGGAAGCTTGACGCCTACGTCGGCCGGAACAACGACTCAGGTGCGCAGCTACACCTGGATACCGAAAGGCGTCAATGGCTACCGAAAGCTGGAGAGCGAGACGCTTTTGTTCAACAGCGCACTCGAGTCCAAAGCGAGCTATAGCTACGACCAATACGGCAATGCAAGACAAGTTCAGGTGAACGCGCGGGATGTTTGCGAGGCAACGACATGCCCCGCGACTACGGGTCCAGCGACGACAATTATTGGCTACGAGGCCACCAACTACTTTGTCTCCTCCAAGCAGGATCCCAAGGGACTCGTGTCGACTCTCACTTTCGCTCCAGAGAGCGGCGCGCCTGCATGTACTCAGGAAGTCGCCTCCAATCCGCTGGGACAGAGTGCCCAGACATGCCGCTCCTATGACGCATTGGGACGCCTCTCCGAGGTGACGACGAGAGACGGCAGCGGAAACCTCGTCGAGCCCGCAATCGAGGTGCGCGTCTCCGGTTGCGCGGCCGGGAATTGCGTGATGAAGACGCAGAGCTTCCAGGCGGGAGCCCCAACGAAGACGAAGTATGTGGACCTTCTTGGCCGGACCATTGCCGAAGGTGCTGAAGGTTTCGATGGGGCGGAGGTGATCACCAAGGGGGACTACAACGCGCGGGGGCAGGAGGTGGCGGAGTATCCGCCCGCCTCGACTGGCGCGGGGGCGGGTCAATGGGACGGCGTCACGGCTTCGCCATACCCGACAAAATACGTCTTCGACGCGGTTGGGCGCGTGACGAGCAAGACGGTCATGCGCGATTCGAGCCTGTTCAGCGGCCAAGGAGACGCGAGCATCACGACGATCTACAAGCATACGGTCAGCGGCCTGGGGCTCCTCACGACGATCAGCGTTCCGAAGGCCGCAGCGGTGGGCGGTGCACTGTCGATGTCCCGAACCTATGACCGCCGCGGACATCTCCTAGAAACCACGCAAGACGTCATTGTGCCCTCCGCCAGGACGATCAAGGCGCACTATTTCTACGATCCCATGGGCCATGTGACGGCCATCCTGGATTCCAACGGCAACCAGATCACCGCCGTCTATGACAACTTGGGCCGCAAGACAGACGTCAACGATCCCGACCGGGGATCGTGGCATTTCACCTGGGACGGGCTAGGTCGTCTACGAACCCAGACCGACGCGAACGGAAACATAAGCATCTTCGTTTACGACCTCGTCGGCCGGAAGATCAAACGGTATTCGAATACCACCGCCGAGCCCCCGGCCGCGACCTGGACTTACGATGGCCCGTCCGGGTTGCTCACCAACGTCAGCGGGGTGGATGGCTACTCGCGCAGCTACGCCTATAATTCTCTCCTCCGCCCGGTTGTCGTCACCACCGACATTCCCGGCGATGTCTGGGGCGCGCGAGAATTCGTCCTGCAGTACGCATATGATGAAAACTACGGCCGCTTGAAGGAGATGGCCTATCCAAGCGGTGAGTTCGTCAAGTTCCTCTATGACGCGCGCGGGTTCGCTCTCGGTGAGGCACAGGTCAACTTGGACGGCAGCACGAGTTCGTACCGGACCGTGACCGCGATGTCTCCGCGCGGCGCGGTGACCGCGCAGACCCTCGGAAATGGCGTCCACGAGACGACGCGGTATGACGATTCCACCGGCATCGCCAAGCAAGTCAGCGCGACGCTTGGGACGCCTCCCGTCGGCGGGTGCTCGAGCGCAACGAGCCCTGTCATTCGTTGTACGGACTACAGTTACGACCAGTTCCTCAATCTGGCGCAGCAGAGCAAGCAGTTCTCATTGCCGGGCGGGGTCATCGCCAGCGCCTCCGAGGTCTACCAGTACGACGAGGTCCAGCGCCTCTTGAGCGAGTCCCGCTCCTACGTCAACCTCACGCCCAACAGCCCCCTGGCCGAGTCGTACGCCTACGACGACATCGGCAACATCCTCTCGAAGAGCGACTTCGGCAACCCGTACACCTACGGCGACGCGACTCGCCCGTCAGGTGCGGGCCCGCACGCGGTTCTCACGGTGTCGGACCCCGTGGCCAACGCCCCCAGGGCGAAGTACGCCTATGACCCCAACGGGAACATGCTCTGCGATTTCTTCGCTGGCTACGACGCCGGCGGGAACCTGCTCTGCGGTGGCGGGCGCCGCGTCTACTTCGACGATCAAGACCGCCCAGTGAGTGTAACGCTCGGCGCCGTGACCACGATCTTCCGCTACACCCCGGACGGCGACCGCTACCTGCAGCGGACCACCACGTCCACCGGCACGAGCCGCACGATCTACTACGTGGACAAGCTCTACGAGCGGGTCGACTGGGACCAGAAGCCGAGCGAGGAGCGAACGTACATCGGCGCCTCGGTCGTGGTCGAGCAGCAAGACGCGAGCCAGCAGCAAGACGCGAGCCAGCGGCAGGTGCGGTATCTTCACCTCGATCGGCTGGGCTCGACCGACACGGTGACCGATGCGAGCGGGAACGAAGTGCTGACAGACGCACACGGCTTCGACGCCTTCGGCGGCCCGCGCGGCCGCGACTGGCAGCCGAGCGGCAACCAGCTCCACCCAGGAGGTGAGTTCGGGACCACCACCGCCCGCGGCTTCACCGGCCACGAGCACCTTGACGAGACCTTCCTCATCCACATGAACGGCCGGGTCTACGACTACAGGTTGGGCAGATTCCTCAGCGTCGATCCGATCATCTCCAACCCGGCAAGCAGCCAATCGATCAATCCATACTCGTACATTGGTAACAATCCCCTGAGCGGCGTCGATCCAACGGGCTACGAGTGCAATGACTACAGTTTTGCGATGTGCGGCACATTTATCTATCATGCATCCGACGAAAAGCCTCAACGAGAACTGCCTAATCAGTTTAAGATCAAAGTGATAAGTGAAACGGAGAACGGCAAGACAGTCTTCGAAGGCACAGTGACTCCGAATACGCCAGTCAAAGATATACTCGGCCCGACCAACACGGGACAACAGGCTAACGGCGAGGCTACGAATTCCGAGCGTTCAGATCCACTAAAAGGCGCAATGTCACGCTCCGAGTTCGTGGAGCGAGCGCTGAAGGGCTTTCAGCTTCCTCTTCTGACTCCAGCCGGGATCCTCCCCAAAGGGGACCCCAATGAGCAAATCGCCGGAATCTTATCGAATCTCTATTGGGGTCCGCGCGTGCACGACCTGCTGGGCCAGGAGTTCGAAAACCAGGACGCGCCCGGCCTGAATCGCTCAAATATTAGAATAAATACCATCCTTGGCTTCGATGGAATGCCTTCCCTAGGGTCTGCCGGCTGGCTCAGGCCCGATCTGACGACGCTGACCCTGGACCCCTCTGGGAAGAGATTCGGCTACGAATACGAGATCAAACCCGAGTCCGGCTATGGAATTGTCACTGGCGAAGCGCAACTCGCCGGATACCTGTACTTGCTGAACAAACATGATCCGAGCCGCACTTTCATTCCAGGAGCTGCCTGGACTCCTCCTAGCTCTATCGCTTTGGCGCCGGGTGTCACTGCTGAAATCAGTCGTCCGCTGAATGGCGTCATCTATTATTGGGTAAGGGATCCAGCGATGCGCCAGGCGCTTGAGGCCACCGAAGCAGCAGCTGCAGCGGCAGCAGGCAAGGGCGCGCCACGCTTTCTTCCAGTGATGCCCTGATATGAAGGGAGACGATAGCTTGCGCATGTTTCTGGACCGCTACTACGAGTGGAGCATTCAGGAAGCGCTGCGTGAAGTATCACTCGATTTTCAGTCTATCCGCGCCGTGCAGGGCATGACGGCTGCGCAGTCCGCCGAGGCGATGAGGCAGTTTGTGCCAACGGCCCGAAGGGATCTGGCTGTCGCGCTAGTCAAGAGACGACATCAGCGAGACCTGAACGCGGTCGAGCAGGAGTTGGTGGCCCGATTCAAGCGATACAGGGATGAAAGCCGATTCACTCTTGAGGCCGAGGTGAAGGGAAAGACGCTGGCAGATCGAAAAAAGATCCGCGACCTGGTTCGCAAGAAGGGCGGCGGGAGCGTATTGGGTGAGATGCAGGTCGACGGTACTGCTTTCCACTTCACGCTGAGCATGGAAGGCCATCGACTGATTACCATCGTCGACACGGGAGGGAGAGCGCGGCAACTCGACTACTCACATACAGTATGGTTGGCCGGTGCTGCCCATCCAGCGAGCGAAATTCCGATCAACTTGATGGCCTGGCTGGGGCTCTCTAGTGCCACGAAGTGGGATTTCATCGCGCGCGGCGGGGAAGAACGTGCCGTCGATAAGTTATTGGAGTTCGGCAACCGATTCATAACGGCGATGCCGAGTGTGGTTGGGATTCGCAGGTCTTAAGCGACACACGGCGAGCAGCATGGCTCGATTCTCGGCCGTGGCCCGGGGTCGCTCTCGACAGTATCGAACCGGATGGCCGATGCCGGGGCGCTCAGTCGTAGAGTTAGAGCACCGTCGGTGTGCTAGGTTGGACCCCCACGAATCCGGAGGAGGAGCTATGCGGATCGACCACGCGGTGCTGTGCGCGGTGCTCGCCCTCGCTTCTGCGGCCGCGAGCGCGAAGGAGACGGTGAAGATTGCGTTCGTGGGCCCGCTCACCGGTGGGAACTCGGCGATCGGGCTTGGCGGGCGCAACTCGGCCGATCTGGCCGTGAAGCTCCGCAACCAGGACCCGGGATTCGGGGACACCATACGCAACTCGCAGTGCCAAGCCTGCGATTCGCTTATGTCGGAGCGTTCCTTGGTGATGCAACTGGCCGGCCCGATGCACGCGGCGATGTCGCCATCAGGCGAGTTGGCGGCTGCGGTCGCGTCCCGCTTCGTGTGGAATTTGAAATGGCCGCAGCTTCCGGCTGATTTCGATTCTCCGTATAGCATGCCAGCCTGACATCAGGCCGCGCGCCTCATCTGTTCGCTGATGACTCCCGCCAGC
>Ga0209283_10002671_pt1 | contig 9928 bp, 9 predicted proteins | sample CZO8metaG_2_FD_188354 | JGI IMG/M metagenome (GOLD analysis project Ga0209283, IMG submission 188354) | Vadose zone soil microbial communities from the Eel River Critical Zone Observatory, Northern California, USA - CZOApr15con2H1.8 metaG... | ecosystem: Environmental > Terrestrial > Soil >...
GAAGCCCATGAAATCATGGGCGCCGTTCGGGAAGACCGCGCGGCTCGCGATCTGCACGCCGCGGTGGAGTTCCTAAAATCGCTGTCGAACGTGAAGAAAGACCGTATCGGCTCTATTGGTTGGTGCATGGGCGGCGGATACTCGCTCAAGGTGGCGCTGCAGGAGCCCACCTTGGGCGCAGCCGTGATCGACTACGGGCACCTCGCCGCCCATGCGGATTCGCTGAAGAAGATTAACGCTGCAGTACTGGGCATCTTCGGCGGCCAGGATCGCGGCATCCCAGTGGACGACGTAAAACAATTTGAGCAGACGCTGAAACAGCAAGGCAACAAAGTCGAAATTGTGATTTCCCGACGCCGGACATGCCTTCGAGAATCCCAACAACAAGACGGGCTATCGCGCGGATGACGCCGCCGACGCCTGGAAGCACACGACCAGATTCCTAGCCAGCACACTAAAAAAGTGATTGCTCTCAACTCTAAAAATAATGGATTGTGAGCGATTGATGATTAACCATTGACTGCAAAGCCGTTGTAACTGCCACATCCACGAGGCAAAGTCCGCGCTGCTACTCCATCACCACCTTTGGTGCAACGAAATTCCTCTTGCCAGAAGGTACTACTCTGGTTACTATGCACGTCATCATTGGGGGCTTGTTTTGGTTGCTTTCTCTATGAACATCGGCGAGACCATCCGGAACTACCGGCTGCAAAGAGGCATGTCCCAGGGCGATATCGAAAAACGCACTGGACTTCTGCGTTGCTACCTCTCGCGGGTGGAAAACGGGCATACCATCCCGTCGCTCGACACGCTGGCCAAAATTGCCGGCGCCATGGAAATCGCGCTTTCGCAGTTCTTCTCCGAGTCGGGACACACCAACGGCTCGAAAAATCTGCCCCAACTCTCCGACGATGAAGTCCGCTTCCTGAGCCAGATCCGCCGCTACTCCGTCAGTCTCAATGACAGCGACCGCAAGCTGGTGCTGGCCATGGTCAAGAAAATGGCGGCGAAGTAAGCTCTCAGCCGTCAGCTCTCAGGTAAACCTCTCGATACAAGCATGTGCCGTCAAGTGCAGTTGGGAGCGCATGCCTTAGGTTTTGCCGAGGGCTGAAAGCTGACGGCTGTATTTGGGTACTTTCGTTCCATCCCTCTCGTGGCCTACGGGAATCTCGTCGACCGGGCCGGCGACCCCTACACTGTGGGCTGGAGATCCCCGGGTGACCATTGACGAAGAATTGAGCGCACTGGATTCGCATCTGCGCCGGCTGAAGATCGAGTATGAGATTTATTTCAGCAACCCAGCCAAGAGACCTCCTACCGATGTTGAGTGGAAGGTGCTGTCCCTGCTGCGCAAATTCAGTGACGGCGGCCGCATGAGTTTTTCGCAGCGTTTCCGTTACAACGAGATCGCGCAACGCTATGCCATCTATAGCGATCTATGGCGGAAGAAGAACCGCATCCGCGAAGAAGGCTACCGCCGCCCACAAGATGCAATTCTCTCCGTCCAGGGAGTGCGTCCGGAAGAGCGTGAACCGGAACACAAAGTCTACGGCATTGGGCATCTGGCGGCGGCCGCCGGGACCACGGCAGCTGCAGAAGCAGGCATCGCGACGGCAGGCACCCCCACCCCGGCCACCGTGCCCCCTCTCTCCGCACCCCAGGAAAGATCCTTCAGCGTGCAGTGCGGCGATGCGCGCGCGGAACGCGATCAGGTGCGAAGGCTCTACCAGGCCCTCACCGAAGCCAAGAAGAAATCGGGAGAAGCCGTCTCCGGCAACCTCGACAGTTTTTCTTCCTTCGTGCAGAAGAAAACCGATCAGATCCGCAAACAATACGGCTGCGAAGCGGTCGAATACACGGTCGAGATGCAGAACGGCCAGGTAAAACTGAAGGCAAAAGCGAAGACTTAGTCGTCGGTCGTCAGTCGTCAGCTGTTCCCCTTCCTGGCCGACGACTGAAGACTGACGACTGACGACTGCTTACTGATAGAATTTCCCTGCCTTTCCCAGGCACATTCCCGTTCCCATCGAGGTCTGCCATGTCCGCGACCCACACGAAGATACAGCGTGCCATCCTCAGCGTGACCGACAAGACGGGACTGGTGGAGTTCGCCCACAGGCTCGCCGGCCTGGGCGTGGAGCTGATCTCCACCGGCGGCACCTCCAAACTGTTGCGCGACTCCGGTGTCCGGGTAAAGGACATTTCCGAACTCACCGGTTTCCCCGAGATGCTCGATGGGCGGGTAAAAACACTCCACCCCAAGGTGCACGGAGGCATCCTGCACCGGCGGGAGAGTCCCTCGCACCGCAGCGCCGTAGCCGAGCACGGCATCGAGCCGATCGACATGGTCGTGGTCAATCTTTATGCCTTCGAAAAGACTGCCGCCAAAGCAGGCGTGCCCTTTGAAGATCTGATCGAAAACATCGATATTGGTGGACCATCGATGATCCGTTCCGCCGCCAAAAATTTTCAGGACGTGGCGGTAGTGACTTCGCCCGGCGATTACAACGCGATTGCGGAAGAGATGACAAAGTCGGGCGGAGAACTCTCCGCCGCCACCAAGTGGCGCCTAGCGCAAAAGGCATTCGCGACCACCGCAGCTTACGATTCAGCTATCGCCTCCACGCTCGAGCGCGTCAGTGCCAATGGCCGCTTCGAGCTCCATCCCGAAGTGGGCTTGCCGCAAAACCTGCGCCTGTCTTTCCACAAGGTGATGGATCTGCGCTACGGCGAGAATCCACACCAGAAGGCTGCCATGTACACCGACGGCTCGGGCAGCGGGGTAGCCAATGGCTGGCAAATTCAGGGCAAAGAACTTTCCTATAACAATATCGTCGACCTGCAAGCGGCCTGGGACCTGGCTCAGGAATTCGACGAGACGGCTTGCGCGATCATCAAGCACACCAATCCTTGCGGCACCGCAACCGGCAAAACGCTCGGGGATGCTTACAAGAAAGCTCTGGAATGCGACCCGGTCTCAGCTTTCGGCGGTGTGATCGGTGTGAACCGCGTCGTGGATGGCGATGCCGCGGAAGAAATGGCCAAACTTTTTCTCGAGGTCATTGCCGCGCCCGGGTTCGACGCTGCGGCCACGGCCAAGTTTGCTGGCAAGAAGAACCTGCGCCTCGTCGAAATCAGCACCGCTCCGCAAAAGTGGGTGCTCAAAAACGTCTCCGGTGGGATTCTGGTACAGGACACCGATGTGCGTCCGCTTCAGGAAAGCGATCTCAAGGTGGTAACCAAGCGCCAGCCGACATCCGAGGAGAAACAGGCGTTGTTGTTTGCCTGGAAAGTGGTCAAACACGTCAAGTCGAATGCAATTCTTTATGCCCGGGATGGGCAAACCGTCGGCGTCGGCGCCGGACAAATGAGCCGCGTGGATTCCTGCAAGATCGGCGCTATGAAGGCGGTTCTGCCGCTGAAGGGCACGGTGGCCGCCTCCGACGCATTCTTCCCCTTCCCGGACGGAGTAGAGGAAATCGCTAGAGTGGGCGCAACCGCCATTATCCAACCGGGAGGATCCGTTCGCGACCAGGAAGTAGTCGAAGCCGCTGACCGGCTAGGGCTGGCCATGATCTTCACCGGAGTGAGGCACTTCCGGCACTAGGGTTTTCGAATTGTCGGATTGCAGAATTGTCGAATTTACGTCGCAAGTAACAGTTCTTTACAATCCGTCAATTCCAAAATCTTGCGATCGTCGATTCTAATAGTCCCTGTACTTCTGATCGTTGATTTCCCCGGTTCCGCAGCAGCCTTTTTCGCCACCCCTCGCCACCGCGGTTTACAATCATAAGAAGCACCCGCCAGCAGCGGTTCGGCATCCAATCGCTATGGTTCAGGGAAGCCGAAGGTTATCGATGAAAAGTATCTACTGCACCCTTATTTTGCTGCTGGCTACCACTGTTTCCTCCGTCGCGCAAGCGCCGGCTTCGGACTCCAAACCGGCAACCGCGCCTGCACCCCGCAAACTGGACAAGGCCGCGGCCTATTACCACTACACCCTGGCGCACATGTACGAGGAGCAGATAGCGATGTACGGTCGCAGTGAGCTGGCCAACAAAGCTATCGAGGAATACCGGCTGGCCATCGATGCCGATCCCACCTCCGAATATCTGACTTCCGCGCTGGCCGAACTCTATGCCAAGACCGGCCGCATCCGCGACGCAGTGATGGAGGCCCAGGACATCCTCAAGCGCGATCCGAACAACCTGGAAGCGCACAAGTTGCTGGGCCGCATTTACTTGCGCTCGCTGGGCGACATTCAGGCCGGACAAGGCTCCCAGAACGTTCTCAAACTGGCCATTGAGCAGTACGAGCAGATTATCAAGATCGAACCCGACAATGTAGACGATCACCTTCTGCTTGGCCGTCTGTATCGCCTGAATAACGATCTGCAAAAGGCTGAAGGCGAGTTCAAGACCGCAGTCAAGCTGGATTCGAATTCCGAAGAGGCAGTAACCACGCTGGCCTATCTTTACAACGAAGAAGGCGACACCTCACGGGCCGGGGAGGTCCTCAGTTCCATCCCGGACGCGGCCCGCTCCGCCAAGCTCTACTCGGCGCTAGGTTACACCTACGAGCAGCAGAAGCAATATAAGAACGCCATCAATGCCTACCGTAAGGCGATTGAGCTCGATCGCGACAATTTGGACGCAATCCGCGGCCTGGCCCAGAACCTGATGAATGACGGCCAGACCGATGCCGCCCTCGAGCAGTACAAGATCATTGCGGACGCCAATCCCGAGGACGCACAAACTTACCTGCGTATGGCGGAAATTTACCGCAAGAGCGGGAAGTTCGACCTGGCGTTGGAGAGTCTGAAGAAGGCCGGGTCCATGGTCCAGGACTCGATCGAAGTGCCCTACAACATGGCTGCGGTGTATCAGGCGCAGGGGCGCTACGACGAAGGCATTCAAGTAATGCAGGATCTTCTCAAGAAGACCGAGAAGGCGGACAACGGCTACACCCAGGCCGAGAAAAACAACCGGTCCGTCTTTCTGGAGCGTTTGGGCACGATTTACCGGGACAATAACAACAATGCGCAGGCACTGGAGACGTTCCGGAAGATGGTGCTGTTAGGCGACGAGAATGCCGAACGCGGCTACCAGCAGATCATCGACACCTACCGTGAGGCCAAGCAGTGGCAACAGGCCACGGACACCGCCAAGGAAGCAGTACAGAAGCTGCCCAACAACCGCCCGCTAAAGATGGTGTACGCCGCCCAACTCGCCGATATGGGCCAGCCCGATGCTGGATTGCAGCAGGTGAAATCGCTGCTGAAGGGCGCGTCCGAAGACCGGGATGTTTACATCACCCTGTCCCAGATGTACAGCCGGCTGAAGCGCTGGCCGGAAGCGGAGGACGCCCTCGACAAGGCGGAACCGCTCTCCAGCAAGGACGAAGATAAGCAATATATCTACTTTCTGCGCGGCTCGACTTACGAACGCCAGAAAAAATACGAGCCGGCGGAAGACATGTTCCGCAAGGTGTTGGCCGTGGATCCGCAAAACGCCACTGCCCTCAATTATCTTGGCTACATGCTGGCTGATCGCGGCGTCAAGCTGGACGAGGCGCTGGGTCTCATCAAAAAGGCGGTGGATCTCGATCCCTCCAACGGCGCTTATCTCGATTCGCTGGGCTGGGCCTACTTCAGATTGGGCAAGTATGAATCAGCCGAAGACACTCTGATCAAAGCGTCCCAGCGGATTGGCACCGATCCTACGGTGCAGGATCACCTAGGCGATCTCTACCAGAAGACGGGACGCCTCAAGCTGGCGGCGGCGCACTGGGAGCAGGCGCTGTCGGAGTGGAACAAGACCGTGGCCGCCGAAGTCGATCAGAATGATGTCGCCCGTGTGCAGAAGAAACTGGAATCCGCCAAGATGAAGCTGGCCAAAGAAGACTCCGAGCATAAGTAACCATTGCCCAGGACAGAACCACCTAGGGACGGCCGCCCTCGGCCCTCCCGCCGAGCGCAGCTCGGCTTTCTTTTTGTTTCCCTGACCGATCCCGAAGCGTGAGATTGGACCATGAGACTGGAGCCTGAGAAATGAGTCTCGATGTGCTCATCCGGCGAGCCACGCAAGATGACGTCCCCGAAATTCTGCTCCACCGGCGCGGCATGTATGAGGACATGGACTACAACGACGGGGACGCCCTCTCCTCGATGTTGTCCACGTGTGCACCGTATCTGACCACAGCCCTAGCAAACGGCTCCTTCCAGAGCTGGCTGGGGCTGATAGGAGAACGCATCGTGGCGGGCGGGGCAATTCTGATCAACCCCTGGCCAAGCCATCCCTACGATCTGGAGTGCCGCCGAGCCACAATTCTCAACGTCTACGTGTACCCGCAGTTCCGGCGAAAGGGCATCGCCCGCCAGTTGATGCGAACCATGATCGACTGGTGCCGAAAAGAAGGCTTCGCCGCGGTCTATCTGCACGCCAGCAAAGACGGCAGGCAGCTCTATGAAGCGCTGGGCTTCGAGCCAACAAGCGAAATGCGGCTGAAGCTGAGAGAAACCAGCAGTTAGCACTCGTCACTGAACAAGGTAGCGCCGGCATCCTGCCCACTGTCGGGAGGGCACCTTGCCCCCCTCGGTGAGGGATGCCCGCCGGACACCCACAGGCACGGAGCCGGGTTTGCTGAGTACTTAGTGCTGAATGCTAAATATCCAAGGTTCTATCATCGTCTCAGACTCCACATAATCAATCAGTTAGCTGCTTAGGCTCGTCGGTAAAACCCTCAACTGGCATCGTACTAGCATCGTCGCCGTTGAGGGCTTCCTGCTTCCGCCACCCCGCGAGACTTTCCATTGCCGCGTGAAGTTGTTCCGGTGAGGTGATGTTGTAGCGCAGGAAAACCGAGATGGTTTTGTGTCCCGAGGTATCCATGACGACCTTCTGCGGAACGCCGGCCAGGATCAGGTTGCGAATTGCGGAACGGCGAAAGTCATGGACGATCAAGCCGCGGTATCGCTTCTTACCGTCCGAGAGTTCCCATGCGCGGAGAACCCCGCAGAACGCGGCAAGCTGTTAGGCGCCGCGGCGATCGGTGCAGGTGGTGCCACTGCAGTTGCTGGTGGTGCCGAGGCTGCAGCCGCTATCAAAGCAATGGCTGAGGCTCACCCCTACGCCGCCAAACTTGTGAAAGCCATCAAGGCCGGTGTCGGTGCGGAAGCCTACAAGCACCGCGGATGGCTGCTTGATTTGTTGCCGTAAGTCAGAAGCCCGCTTCGCTCTGTAGAGGAACGAAGCTGCCGAAGAGTCTTTTGATCTTGGCTCGGGTCATGCGGACTTAGCGGGCTTGTGGCCATGAATGGCGTAGGCATTGCCCGTCCATCGCAAACAGGCCGGACAAGGGAGCTCCGGGCGGTCCACGCATTCGTGCCAAGGATCCTTGCGAGAACCGGGTTTAGGTTGGGACGACCGCCTTCGTAAGAATAAGAAGGGGAACGACGCCGACATCCATTGAATGAAGTTCCGGCGATTCATCTAGGGGAGTCCCTCCGGGAGTCCTTAAAGGATACGCGGCCTCGCTGCCGGCATCTAGATTACAAAGGTAACCACCCCTTGCCCCCTTCGCGCGCTTTCCGTACTGCCGAGCAATTAACCAGTCGGTTAAACTGGCATCAAACTAGCATCGAACTGGTCAAATAACACCTAACGTCACCAACTCCTAAGATATTGAACACGCACGGAAGTGCTTTCCTTTCCGCGCCCGACTGCAGCGCTGAATGCTAACTGCTCCTCCCACAATGCTAAACTTCCCACATGCTGGCCGACTACGCCGTGCGGGTGGAGCAATCCCGCGGACGCCGCGTTCCCGAGCCCCAGCATCCCTATCGCGATGATTTCCAGCGCGACCGCGACCGAGTCATCCACTCGCGCGCTTTTCGCCGCCTGGAAGCCAAAACCCAGGTTTTTACCCGCCGCTTTTCCGATCACTTCCGCAACCGCCTCACCCATACCATCGAAGTGGCCCAGATCGCCCGCACCATCGCATCCCAGCTGGGTCTGAACGTGGATCTGGTCGAAGCTCTGGCCCTGGTGCACGACGTCGGGCACCCGCCCTTTGGACATGCTGGCGAAAAAGCGCTGGACGCCGTCATGCGCGAGCACGGCCTTCTCTTTGACCACAACCTGCACGCATTGCGCATCGTAGAAGACTTCGAGATGCGCTATGCTGCCTTTCGCGGGCTCAATCTTACTTTCGAGGTGCGCGAAGGCATCATCAAACACTCCCACGATTATTCTGCAAGCCAGTTCCCTGAGCTTGCGGAATATTTACTCGATCACCGTCCGCCTCTAGAGGCCCAGCTCATCGACCTCGCGGACGAGATCGCTTATGACACCGCCGATCTGGACGACGGCTATGAAGCCCGTCTGCTCACGCTCCCACAGATCCGCGGCGGCGTGCCGGTATTCGATCGCTTCTATTGCGAGGCCGAGCAGACCTATCCCAACGCCATCGAGAAGCTGAAGTTCAACGAGGCGCTCAAGCGGGTTCTCGACCGCATGGTTGGCGACTTGATCCGCAACCTGCAGAGCCAGATCAACGATGCCCGCATCCGCAACCTGAAAGATGTGCGCGCCTGCCCGCACCGGCTGGCTACGTTCAGCCCCGAGGTAGAAGAAGAAAGGCGAAGCACCAAGGAATTCCTCTACCGGAATCTCTATTTCAGCGCAGCTCTGGACTCGGAAAAGAACGACGCCGAGCGCGTCATCCGGCAACTATTTGAATTCTGGATGGCAAAACCGGAGAGCCTGCCGCAGACCTATTGGGAAAAGGCCGCGCAGGAACCGCTGCCGCGCGTGGTTTGCGACTACATCGCGGGAATGACGGACAATTTTATCTACGAGCAGCACGGAAAGTATTGCGGAAGAATCGATTGACCCGGCCCCTCTGCGACAGTCATACCTCTGCTTCCAAAAACTCCGTGTCCTCCGACACCTCTGTGGGACTCTCGAAGGAGAGCTTGTAGCCATCGGGGTCCGACAAGCCGGTGACCCACATCCCGTTCCCCACGAAGGGGTTCTTGGCCTGAATCCCCCGTGAGGTGACTTTGCGGTAGATCGCCAGGGCGTCTTCGCAGATGAAGGAGATCGATACTCCAACTCCCACTTTCCCTTCAGGCACCCAGGAATCGTGGCCTTCCTTTCTGAACTCCTGCAGCATCAGAGCAGCGCCACCGAGCTGAAACCAGCACCAGCGGAGCTTACCCTCGTCCATCCATTTGTTGATCATCTTGAAGCCGAGCCCGTCGATGCAATAGCGAACGGACTCTTCCATGTTCGACACCATGAAAAACGGTACGGACTGCTTGACATTCGTTCCGGTCGTCGTCTCCGTTTCGAGGCTCATTGTTAGACCTCCCTCGTTCTGCACATCTCTCCGGCCACGGCAACGTCTAGTTCTGCTCGAAGAATATTTGGGAGTACAGCCTCAAGTGGGGGAAGGTCGACATGAGTATCACAGATTCCAGCGACCCGCGTACCCTTCCTGTCTACCGACCTTTCTACCGAGGGAAATGATTGGCTGCCTAAAGGCCGAAGCAGCCTCCGCACACTAAGGACGCGGAGCAGTCTTCATTTTTCCCACGTCACCCGATAGACCACGCCGGCCGAATCGTCGCTCACATACATCGCCCCGTCAGGCCCGACCACAAGCCCAACCGGTCTTCCCATCCACACACCCTTCTTGGTTTCTCCCGGACGGAGCCATCCGCTAATGAAATCTTCAGGCGGTCCCTGCGGCTCGCCCTTGTCGTTGAACTTGATGCGAACCACCTTGTATCCGGTGGGCGCACTGCGGTTCCACGAACCGTGAAAAGTTACAAACAAACTTCCCCGATACTCCGCCGGAAACATGTTCCCGTCGTAGAAGAGCAATCCCAGCGGCGCCGAGTGCGCCTGCATCAACACCTTGGGCG
>Ga0209283_10002677_pt1 | contig 9910 bp, 10 predicted proteins | sample CZO8metaG_2_FD_188354 | JGI IMG/M metagenome (GOLD analysis project Ga0209283, IMG submission 188354) | Vadose zone soil microbial communities from the Eel River Critical Zone Observatory, Northern California, USA - CZOApr15con2H1.8 metaG... | ecosystem: Environmental > Terrestrial > Soil >...
GCAAGCCCTATCTCGACGGCTATCGCGCCATCTTCATCAGCGCCTCGTCGGCCCAGGTGGCGGCCATCCGCGGCGAGCGGGCGCACATCCAGTTCCGTGGCTTCAGCCCGCCCGAGCGCGATCAGCTCGTCCAGGCCCTCGGGCCCAAGATCACCGTGCAGGAGAGCCCGTGGGACTGCCTGAACTTCGTCTCCATGCACCACGAGAAGAAGCCCTTCAACGACAAGCGGGTGCGGCGGGCCCTCTCGCTGGCTCTCGATCGATATGAGGGCTCGAAGAACCTGTCCAGGATCACCCTCGTGCGGGACGTGGGCGGCATCCAGGTGCCGGGCACACCGTACGCGACGCCGCCGGCCGAGCTCGAGAAGCTCGCGGGCTACGGGCACGACATCGCGGCCAACCGCGCCGAGGCGCGGCGCCTCCTCAAAGAAGCGGGGGCGGAAGGGCTCTCGTTCACCTTCAAGAACCGCGGCATCCCGCATCCCTACGAGCCCATCGGCATCTGGCTCATCGATCAGTGGCGGCAGATCGGCGTCACCGTCAAGATGGAGATGATCGAGGCCTCGGCTTATCACCCAATGCTCAAGCGGGGAGACTTCGAGGTGGCCATGGACTTCCAGTGCGGCTTCATCGTGGAGCCGGATCTGGACCTACCGCGCTTCATAACCAAGTCCGACGCGAACTTCGGCCGGCACAAGGACACGGTCATCGACGATCTCTTCCAGAAGCAGGCGCGGGCCACCGACCTCGAGGAGCGCAAGAAGTACCTCCGGGCGTTCGAGAAGCGGCTGCTGGACGAGGAGGCCCACGTCATCTACACGATCCAGTGGCACCGGATCATCCCGCACAACGCCAAGGTCAAGGGGTGGACGATCACGCCCAGCCACTACCTGAACAACCAGCTCGACGTGGTCTGGCTAGGTGAATAGCTTGGCGTTGGTGACTAGCTTGGCGGTTGGCCAAGCTACTCCTTATATCCCTCTCCCCCATCGGGGGAGAGGGCAGGGTGAGGGGGCGGCTCCCTAGGAGGGGGCAGTCCAGGCTAGGGTATGTGGAAATATCTCCTCAAGCGCTTCGTCCTGATGTTCCCCACCTTGCTCGGGGTGGCGATCTTCACGTTCTTCCTGATCCGCGTCATTCCGGGCGATGTGGTCGAGCTGCGGCTGGCCGGCGACCGCGGGTCGGTCTCCCCGGAGGCGCTGCAGACGGAGCGCGCGCGCTTCGGTCTCGACCAGCCCATCTGGCGCCAATTCGTGGTGTGGATAGGGGGCGCCGCGCGGCTGGACTTCGGCACTTCGATGTGGACCGGCTCGCCCATCTGGCAGGAGATCCGGCTTCGCTTCGCGTTGTCATTCCAGGTCGCCATCATGGCCACCATCCTCTCCGTGCTCCTGGCCATTCCCCTGGGGGTGATCGCGGCCCTCAAGCAGGACACGTGGATCGACTATGCCGTCCGCGTCTTCTCCATCGCGGGGCTGGCCACCCCCTCCTTCTGGCTGGGCATCGTGCTGATCCTGGCCCTCCTCATCATCTTCAAGTGGCTGCCCCCCATGGTCTACACGCCCTTCTGGGTCAATCCCTGGCAGAACCTGGCCCAGCTCATCTGGCCGGCCCTCGCGGTGGGCTACCGCTATTCGGCAGTGGCCACCCGCATGACCCGCTCGGCCATGCTCGAAGTGCTCCGCGAGGATTACATCCGGACCGCGCGCGCCAAGGGCCTCGTGCAGAAGCTCATCCTCTCCCGTCACGCCCTCAAGAACGCCATGCTCCCCGTGCTGACGGTGGTGGCCATCGAGTTCGCCTTTCTCATCGGCGGCCTCGTGGTCACCGAGCAGGTCTTCAATCTCAACGGCATCGGGCTGCTCTTCGTGCAGGCCGTCGCCCACCGGGACTACACGCTCATCCAGGCCCTCGTCCTGCTCGTCGCGGGAATCTTCATCTTCATGAACTTCCTGATGGACATCATGTACGCCTGGCTCGATCCGCGGATCCGGTACCGATAGGGCGTCTCTCCATGGCCATCAATCCCGCCATCGATTCCGTCGCCGACCGGCTCGCCGAAGAGCCCCAGGCGAACTGGCGTGCCGCCGTCATGGACTTCGCCCGGCGCCGGCCGCTGGGGGCCGTGGGCGGGCTCGTGGTGGCGCTGATGCTCGTCACGGCCGCGGGGGCGGGCGTCCTGGCGCCGTACGATCCCGTGACCGTCGACTTCGGGGCCATGCTCGCTCGACCGAACGCGGCCCACTGGCTCGGGACCGATGCCTTCGGCCGCGACGTGCTGAGCCGGCTCATCTACGGCTCGCGCACGGCCCTCCTGGTCGGATTCGGCGCGGCGCTGATCGGCGCCACCGGGGGGGCTATCCTCGGGGTGGGCAGCGCCTACTTCGGCGGGAAGGTTGATCTCTACGTGCAGCGGGTGATGGACATCTTCCTCTGCTTCCCGCTCATCATCCTGGCCCTCGCGCTCGTGGCGATTCTCGGCAATAGCCTTCCCAATCTCATCGTGGCGATCACCATCCCCATGATCCCGCGCTGCGCCCTCGTCATCCGCGCGAGCGCCCTGGCCATCCGCGAGATGCCATATGTCGACGCCGCGCGCGCGGCCGGCTTCAGCAATGCGCGCATCATCCTGCGACACATGCTGCCCAACGTGATGGCGCCGTATCTCATCATGCTCACGGCCTTCCTGGGCCAGGCCATCCTGCTCGAGTCCTCGCTCTCCTTCCTGGGTCTGGGTGTCCAGGAGCCGACGGCCGCCTGGGGGCTCATGCTGCGCGGAGCGGCCGTGGACTTCGCCGAGTCGGCGCCGTGGATGGCCATCTTCCCCGGGCTCGCGATCAGCCTGGCCGTCTTCGCCTTCAACCTCTTCGGCGACTCCCTCCGGGACGCGCTGGATCCCAAGCTCCGGACCCTCTAGACGGCACTGGGCCAATTTGCTTCGCCATACCAACTCAGCTCTCGTCTCGCGGCCGGGCCGCTCGGCTCGAAGTGCCACGTTCTCGGTCGCCAGCGACGCTCAACGTGCATACAGGTACGCCTCGCATCGCTGGTTCCCTCGGGCGTGGCGGTTCGAGCTGAGGGGCGCAGCCCCGAGGCGAGGGCTGGGTAGAATTGGCTCGCAACTTGGCCCAGTGCCATGTCCAGACTGACGGATTGCTCCGACCCGTAAACACTTGACACACTAGGAACAGGTTGGTACAACTACGACGGTTTTAGCGCCCGATCGCCGACGAGAAAAAGTGCGGTTCACAGGGAGGCGGTAATGGCGTACATCATCGCGGAACCGTGCATCAACGTGAAAGACAAGGCTTGCGTCGAGGTCTGCCCCGTGGACTGCATCTACGAGGGCGACACCATGCTCTATATCCACCCGGATGAGTGCATCGACTGCGGCGCCTGCGAGCCCGTCTGTCCCGTCAAGGCCATCTTTGCCGAGGACGAGACGCCGGCCAACTGGAAGGACTTCATCGAGCTGAACAAGCAGTTCTTCAAGGACCACCCGGGCGTCAAGCCCGCGACCAAGTCCTAGCCGCTCCGATCGCTCGCATCCACGCGGGGGCCCGCGGCCGGGCTCCCGCTTTTTTTGTGCGCGCGAGCTGCCCAGCCCCGGCGGCAGCGCGAGCGGCTCGATGCACAGGGCCTGCGGCAGCCGCGCGTCGCACCGACGCCCATGTGGCTGAAATGTAGATGGGCGCGTCGTGGCACAAGCTTTGCCATCTTCTTCTGCATGGCCGCCGCCGCTCCCACACCCGATCCCACGCCGCCGAGCTTCCATGGTGCCGTCACCGACTTCAAGCGGCGACTCATTGAAGCGACCTTGACCCAGTCCGGCGGCAATCGCACACGCGCCGCCCGCGCGCTGGGGCTTCAGCGCACGTATCTCCTGCGGCTCATGCGCGAGTTCCAAGTGAATATCCCTCCGCCCCCGGGTCCACACGGGCGCGCGGCCGGCGTGCCGCCCGTCAATGGTCGCAATGGCGCCGCGCCGACGCCGCCGGACCGGAGACGATGACCTCGCGGAGCCGTGCTAGACTTCCTTCCCACAGCCGACGGCCGGGTGCCTCGGCGAAAAGGAGCCTGGCCATGGCGACGTTCTCGGGAGTGTGGCTGCCCATCGTCACGCCGTTCGTGGACGGCGAGATCGACTACGCGGGCTATGAAAAGCTCATCGACCACTACCTGCGCGCCGGGGTGAGCGGGATCATTCCGCTCGGCACCACGGGCGAGAGCCCGACCATCGACGAGGTCGAGGCGGAGACGCTGGTGGAGCGGACGGTGGCCGCGGTGGCGGGACGCGTGCCCGTCCTGGTCGGGGTGGGCGCCAACGATACGCGCAAGGCCGTCAAGGCGGTGAAGCGGCTGGGCCGCCAGAGCGTCCAGGGCATCCTCTCCGTCTGTCCCTACTACAACCGGCCGAGCCAGGACGGCATGCGCGAGCACTTCACGCGCATCGCCGAGGCGACCGACCGGCCGATCCTGATCTACAACATCCCGTATCGGACGGGCGTCAACCTCACCAACGAGACCCTGCTGGCCCTGGCCGAGTTGCCCAATATCGCCGGAGTGAAGGACTCGTCGGGCATCATCGCCCAGTCTCTCGAGCTCCTCCGCCTGCGCCCCAAAGGCTTCAGCGTGCTGACGGGCGAGGACGCCTACTTCTACACCATGCTCGCCCATGGCGCCGACGGCGGCATCCTGGCCTCGTCGCATGTCGAGACCGAGCGGTTCCTGTCCGTCTACGACCGTATGATCGCCAACGACCACCAGGGCGCTCGCGCGGTCTGGCAAGGCCTCGAGACGCTCGTGCCGCTCCTCTTCAAGGAGCCGAACCCCATGCCGATCAAGCATTGCTTGTGGCGGCAGGGGCTGATCCAGTCGCCCGAGGGCCGCCTGCCCCTCACGCGCATCAGCGAGGCCCTCGCCCGCGAGCTCGACCGCGCGACCGCCGGCGCCGCGAAAGCGGGCGTGTAACGCGCCCGTAAGGCTCGACGTCCACCATCTGGCCAAAAAGTTTGACACTTCGTGGCTCACGGTTTGAAATGAGTCCGTGAACCAGGTGTGGATAGCCGGGGTGGGGATGACCCGCTTCGGCCGGCGCGACGAGACCCTCCCCGACCTCATGGCGGAGGCCGCCCTGTCCGCGCTCGCGGATGCCATGATCGAGGAGCCGGACGGCCTCGTGGTGGCCGCCATGAATCCGGAGGAGTTCACCGGAGCGGGCAACTACGGCTCGCTCATCAACACGCATCTCGGCCTGTCCCATGTCCCCGCCCTCCGCGTGGAGACGGCCACCTCTTCCGGGGTCGCGGCTGTCTATAGCGCGTTTGCCTCGATCGCCTCGGGACTACACAAGACCGTCCTCGTGGTGGGCGGCGAGAAGATGAGCCATATGCCGACGCCGCGGGTCTCGGAGATCATCGGCCGATCCATCGACCCCCACGAGCGGAGCTATGGCACGACCATGCCGGCCCTGGCCGGGCTCATCACGCGAGCGGCCATGCAGCGTCGCGGCCTCACCCTCAAGGAGATCTCCCAGGTCGCCGTCAAGAACCACGCCAATGGGGCGCGCAACCCGCTGGCCCACTTCCAGGAGGCGGTGACGCTCGAGGCCGTCATGGATAGCCGCCTCGTGGCCGATCCGCTCCGGCTCTTCCACTGCTGCCCCATCTCCGACGGCGCGGCAGCCATCGTCATGACCGCCGAGCCGGCGGAGGTTCGCATCGCCGGCATCGGGCAGGGCACCGACACGATCGCCATGCGCTACCGGAACGACCTGACCGCGTTCGTGGCAACCCAGACGGCCGCTCAAGTGGCGTACCGGATGGCGGGCTTCGGTCCCGAGCGCGTCGAGGTCGCGGAGATCCATGACGCCTTTACCCCCTTCGAGATCATCTCGCTCGAGGACACGGGGCTCATCCCGCCGGGCAAGGCCGGGCGGGCCACCCTCGAGGGCGAGACGGCGCTGGACGGTCGGCTGCCCATCAATACCTCGGGCGGGCTCAAGGCGCGCGGGCATCCGCTCGCGGGCACCGGTATCGCCCAGCTCGTCGAGCTCTGCTGGCAGCTCCGCGGCATGGCGGCCGGACGTCAGGTCCAGGCCCGAGTCGGGCTGGCCCAGTCCATCGGCGGCCTCGCCACCAACAACTGGGTGACCTTGCTCGAGGCGCGACGGTGATCGTCCACACGCTGCCGGCCTCGCGCTGCCCGCGCTGTCATCGCCTGGTGGTGCCGCCGGCGCGACTGTGCCCCGACCACCCGGTGACCATGGAGGCCGCCACCGTGCCCAATGTCGGCGAGGTCGTCTCGTTCACCACGCTCCACTCGCCGCCCGAGGGCTTCAAGGCCCCCCTCCATATCGCGCTGGTCGAGCTCGACGGCGGCGCCCGGCTCTTCTGCCACGGCGAGGAGACGCGCGGCATCAAGATCGGCTCGAGCGTGGGCGTCGAATCGGTCGATCACGTGTTTTACTTCTCGCACATGGGGTTCGCGGATCGGGCGCGGCTCTTCTGGCGGCGGGCGGGCGCCAGCGGCGAGAAGGTCGCCTCCATCACCAAGAGCGTTGTCCAGGGTATCTGGAGAGGACGGTCACGTGGCGACAGCTAGGAAGAAGGCGTCGGCGAAGAAGCTCCTGACTCAGCCCTCGCCTCGCCGCTCGAGGCGAGCGTCTCAGCTCGAACGGCGGGAGAAGAGAAGGCCGCCGCGACCGCCGCTCGCGGGTATCCGCGTGCTCGACCTGACCCGCGTGCTGGCCGGCCCCTTCTGCTCGATGATCCTGGGCGACATGGGGGCGGAAGTCATCAAGGTCGAGGAGCCGGGCAAGGGGGATGATACGCGCGGCTGGCCGCCCTTCGCGGGGGGCGAGGCCACGTACTTCCTCTCGGTCAATCGCAACAAGAAGAGCCTGACCCTCAACATGAAGGCGCCCGACGGCCAGGCCATACTCAGAAAGCTCGCGGCCAAGTCCGACGTGGTGCTCGAGAACTTCAGGCCCGGCACCATGGAGCGGCTGGGCTTCGGCTTCGCGGCGCTCCGCAAGCTGAACCCGCGCCTGATCTACTGCGCCATCTCGGGCTTCGGGGAGAGCGGCCCCGAGGCCTCGCGCCCGGGCTATGACCTCATCGTCCAGGGCGAGTCAGGCGTCATGGACCTCACCGGCTTCGCCGACGGCCCGCCCGTCAAGGTGGGCAACTCCGTGGCCGATCTCGTCTCCGGGATGGCGGCCGCCCATGGCGTTACCCTCGCGCTTCTTTCGCGCGCCCGTACCGGCAAGGGCCAGAAGGTCGAGATCGGCATGCTGGATGTCATGGCCTCGCTCCTCACCTATCAGGCGGGGCTCTACTGGAATGCCGGGGGCCGGCCTGCGCGTCGCGGCAACCAGCACCCCTCCATCGTGCCCTACGAGGTCTTCCAGTCGCAGGACGCCTACCTGACGCTGGGGGTGGCGAACAACTCGCTCTTCGAGCGCATGTGCCGCGCCATCGGCCGGGAAGAGCTCGCGAAGGACCCACGCTTCGATTCCGAGGCCAATCGCGTGACCAACCGCGAGGCGCTCGTCCCGCTCCTCAACGCCATCTTCTCGACGCGCCCGGCCTCGGACTGGCTCAAGCGCCTCGACGAGGCGGGGGTGCCCGCCGGGCGGATCAAGACCGTGGCCGAGGTCTGCGACAGCGAGCATCTTCGCGCCCGCGGCATGTTCGTGCAGCTCCAGCATCCCAAGGCCGGCACCGTCACCGCCATGGGTGTGCCCATCCGGCTCTGGGACACGCCGGGGGCCGCGCAAGCTCCCGCCCCGCTGCTTGGCCAGCACACGGACGAGATCCTGACGGGCCTCCTCCGCATCCCCAAGGCCAAGGTCGACAAGCTCCGCGCCGACAGCGTGGTCTAGGTCTAGACTCGCCGTAGCAAATCCACGATCCCGTGCGGGGCGCCATCGGCGCGCTCCTCACGCCGAGACGGAGGTCACCCGTGCCCCAGACGCCGCATGTCGAGAAGCATTTCACCGCCTCGGAGACGATCCGGGACATCGTGATCGGCATGGCCGACGGATTGACGGTACCCTTCGCGCTCGCCGCGGGTCTGTCGGGGGCAGTGGCGTCGACCCAGGTCATCATCACGGCCGGCTCGGCGGAGATCGCCGCGGGCGCGATCGCCATGGGCCTGGGCGGCTACCTCGCGGCCAGGACCGACGCCGAGCACTACGCCTCCGAAGAGGCGCGCGAGAGACGGGAGACGGTCGAGATGCCGGACGAGGAGACGGAAGAGGTCGCGCAGATCTTCCGTACCTATGGCTTGCCCGAAGCGATGGCCACCCGCGTCGCGCATGCGATTCGCCGGGACCGGAGGCGCTGGGTGGACTTCATGATGCGGTTCGAGCTGGGTCTCGAGCGGCCTGATCCCAAGCGGGCTCGGGTGAGCGCCCTCACCATCGGACTCTCCTACGTCGCGGGCGGCCTGGTTCCGCTGTCGCCCTACTTCTTCACAAGGACCCCGGCCACGGGCCTCCTCGTGTCCATCGCGGTCACCCTGCTGGCGCTCCTGGTCTTCGGCTACATCAAGGGCACCTTCACGGTGCGCCGGCCTCTGCGGAGCGCCTGGCAGACTGCCGTAGTCGGCGGGCTCGCCGCCGCCGCCGCCTTCGCCATCGCCAAGTTCATCGCCTGATCGGGGTCAGGTCTCACATTCCTACATCGCCCGCCGGTCTTTTACTCAGTGTTGGATTGCACGACCTGACCCCGGTGGAGGGCGCTCAGGATCTCGTCGATGCCCGCGGAGGCCCACAGGTCGAAGAAGGGCGAGGCTTGCAGGGCCGCGAACTCGCTCCTGTCGCGCTCCTTGGCCTGGGCCTCGCTCTCCCCGGGGCGCGCCGACTGCATGTGGCCGCGCACGCGGTCCTTGTGGTAGAGGGCCGGGTACTCGAAGTAGCGGTGGAGCTCCTGGAAGTCCTTGGTGTAGACGGCCACCACGGGTAGCGAGGCCCACTCGCCGCCGTTCTTCTTGTTCATGAACTCGAGCATGAGGTCGTGATTGCCGTCCGGGTAGGCGGCGGGATCCGGGCGCCGCGTGCCCAGGATCTTCTTGCCGTCGCGGTTGAAGATGCGGAACTCGAGCCCGCCCGCCTCGGCCAGCCGCGCCAGCATGGGCATGTCGCGGCGACAGTCCGACGACCAGTCCTCGGAGATCGCGAGGATCTTGGCGGGCCCGTTGGGCTGCGCGGCCAGCCACTTGATGGCCGCGGTCTGCTGATCAGTGAGACGCACCCTGGCGTAGCGCTCGCGGAACACGCCGCTGTTGTCCTTGCGCGGGGCCGCGATCGACCCCGCGTCGGCGAAATACCCGCCCCACGCCTCGCGGGCAAGGTTCTCCGGCGTGCCGACAAACTTCACGTACTCGTCGAAGGTCATACCCTGGGCGAAGCGCTCGGGCGTGACGACGCTCTTAGACACGCACGCCTCCCTTGGCGGAGGCCAAGACCTCCGCGGCCTGCTTCTCGACCACCGTGCCCTTGAAGAAGTCGGGATTGACCTCGCCCCAGAAGCGCACGGCATTGCTGAACATGAAATCACGGAAATCGTCGTCGTTGAGCAGGCCATGCTCGACCAGCTCGTAGGCCTCGGGGACGACGTCGGTCATGTCCGGCACGTCGAAGTGTCCGATGTCCGAGCTGAAGATCGCGTTGAGCTGGGCGCCCATGGGGTTCGCGCTCTTGTTGAAGGCCCAGCCATTGACGGGGTCGTCGGCCTCGCAGCCGAAATAGAAGCGCGGGACGAACAGGTCGCGGATGTCTTGCTTCTTCTCGATCTTGCACCGGAAGTAGTCGTCGAGATCCTCGAGGCCGCCCGTCAGCGTGGAGTTCGAGTCCCCCTCGAGCCCGTCGCCGCGGCGCACCGCCTCCGCCATGGCCTCGCGGCCG
>Ga0209283_10002678_pt1 | contig 9909 bp, 7 predicted proteins | sample CZO8metaG_2_FD_188354 | JGI IMG/M metagenome (GOLD analysis project Ga0209283, IMG submission 188354) | Vadose zone soil microbial communities from the Eel River Critical Zone Observatory, Northern California, USA - CZOApr15con2H1.8 metaG... | ecosystem: Environmental > Terrestrial > Soil >...
GGCGGCTCCTTCCCCACGGGTACTCCACCGAACGGTGTCGGCCACACGGTCTTGTCTCCCACCTTCGCAGCCGCCAAGGGCATCGGCCCGTGGGATATTCAGAGCACGATCGGTGCGAATCTCCCTGCCAGCGGTGCAAATATTCTAGGTCGTACGATCCTCTTCAACACTGCGGTTAATTATAAAATTAAAGGAAAAATCTGGCCTATGCTCGAACAGAATTCTACGTTTTGGTCGGGCGGCGTTTTGGATGGAAAGAAACAAGTCTTCCTGACGCCCGGCCTTGTCCTAGGCGGATTTCCAATCGCGGAAAGACTTCACCTGAGCGTTGGCGCTGGCGTGCAGATCGCGGTAACGCAGTTTCACCAGTATAACCACCGCTGGATCGTTTCGGTACGCTTCCCGTTTTAAAGAAGGATTTGGGAACAGCCGCCCTTGACTAAAAGCCTGCCTCGCTTTCCAAGAGCTTTGAAATGCGACTGCAAGCAGGGGACGACACACGCAGCGATCGGGTGATTGTCATCTACAAACATGAGATCAATCGGCTCGGCGGTAATCTGCTGTTCGCTCGACGGGGGGATACGAGGCCATCGGCACGAGAGCATCGCTTATATATGGTTTTGCGCCAAAATAAAGCTGAACCGACTGCCTTTCTCACAAGTCCGTCAGCATTTTGACAGGCTGTCAGAGAGTGGTCCTCTTTGCTTTGCGCGGTTTAGCTCCTTCCTTCCATTTCACCCCTAACCTCTTTCGATAGAAGCACAACCGCGATTCGGTTGGGTGCTGGAAGTTGGAATTACGCGTGCTTTCCTTCATGTGACGGTGTGAGGAAAGGAGAGCGTCATGAATAGAGAAGAAATGAACTGGTTATTGCAAACGATCAAGGACGCCGAGAACGCGGAGCGTTTCGTGCTGGCCCAGTACGAGCGCTGGAGAATTTCCTTTCAGGTGATGGCCGATGTAGCCCGGGAGCGGGGTTGGATCAACCGCACAGCGAATCAATCCTTGACCACGGCGACGCGTCACTCAACCAAATACGCGACGACGGAATTACCAGTTGCTATTGCCTGATAGGAGCAGCCAGATGTTCGCGCAATGTTTGGAGAATTACAACAGGAAAGGAACGGGCGGGCCGGTCAAATGGCAATACCAACGCCAGCCTCACACAATTTGCTTATGACACCAAGGGCGAGCTAACGCAAATCACCAACCCGCTGAATAACGCCACAACGCTGACCTACACGTCGGTCGGCTTGATCGCCACGATCAAGGACGCACAGAATAACGTCACAACCTACGGATACGATACCCACGGCAACCGTACGTCCGTTACGGACGCGCTCAACCATCAAACCACGTTTGACTATGACACCGGCGACAGGCTGAAGAGAATAACTTATCCCGACACCACCACGACAATCTTTGGCTACGATTCGCGTGGGCGGCGAACGTCGGTGACAGTCTTCGTGTTCGCGCCGGGTTATGTGGTCTCCTATTCCATTTACGCCGTAGTCTGCGTTTTACTTCGGGCCTCTTGGATACTAACGCTCAAGAAGACAAAGCCACCGCGAAACTAAGGAGTGCGAGTTTTTCTTCTACACCTATGGTCCGCCGGCAGTTTCATGTCGGTGACAATGTGAATTGGGTCCAAGTCGGAAACACCACCACCATCAGCATGGCCCAAAACGTTTACGTCGGACCGGCTGCATAGACTCCCTGCAGGAGTCCGGGATTTAGGGTTCCACGTAGCTTCCGGCGCCCTTGAAAAAGACGTGATTTGACGACGCCAATTGAGGTACCTAGAATCTCAGCCGTTTCTTCGAGAGAACGTTCTTCGATGTTGCGGAGCAAGACCGTTCTTCGAATCTTCGGACCTAAGCGGTGGATCGCTTCTGTCAAGAGTTCGGTGAGCTCGCGACGCCAACAGGACTCTTCGGGATTGGGACTCTGGTCAACGAATGCGTCCGAGGTGGACTTGCCGCCATCGTCAGGGCTCTCCGGCAGGACTTCGAGAACTCCCCGCCTTCGACGCAGCAACATGAAGGCTTCATTCATGGCAATGCGTGTCAGCCAAGTAGAGAACCGCGACTTTTCTTGAAAGTCATCGAGATGAAGAAAAGCCTTGTGAAAACTGTTCTGCACAACATCTTCGGCATCCTCGTGGTTATTCGTTATCCGGCGCGCCATGGCAAAAACTCTCCGTCTGTAACGCAAAACCAATTCCTCGAAAGCCTGCGTATCTCCGCACCTTGCGGCAGCTACCAACGCGCCGTCGGAGTCTTTGTGTATGTCGGTTGCACGAAGCGTGTCCATGATTCCAAACCTCCCAGCCATTTCGTTACACAGTACCTGACACTGGAAAAGGCAATCGCAGTGCCAGAGGCTGAGGGAAACGAAACGACTCGGAAGTGGCTCGAAGAACGAGGGATACGCCAATTCAGGGGCGTCTTGTCAGGTTCCATCGTGACGCAAACGTGTCGGAGTGTCGGCATTCTGTCTATCGGACTGGATGAGCGAGTGCTGCCATCCCTCGAGGAGGGGAGGCCGAAATGGAGAACCGGATGTAACAAGACTTATGGGCAGAACTCAAATACGAAGGGTTGTTTGTGACCAGGAACGGAGCCTAACGAGAAATAACGTTGTTGCAAAATGTCCTCGCGTCGGCCCAGAATCGCGTCTCAGTTCGTTCAAGTAGCCTGTCCGCACCTTCCGATTCTGATGCTTGATGCGGATACGAATACCGAACTTTAGGAATGCAGCGATGGGCAGAATGACCGACTTGGTATTCGGGCCGAAGAGCGGCTTCGCCGACAGGGTCCGGCAGTCCATCGTACGAATCGTGCTCGGAGGCATGGGACTCTCACTGGTCACATTCGTCGGTTCCCCATTTGAAACTCATCGTGGCGCGGTCGCGCTTATTTATCTCATGATCGTGGCAGTGGTTTCGTTGACGGGAGATTTGGTCTCGTCGGCTGCCATTGCAATTGCGGCCACTTTCTGCCTACGGTATTTTTTTGCCCCTCCACCCTCAAGCGCAGGAATGGACAAGCCGCTGGATATTGCGGCTCTCGTTACATTCCTTGCGACCGCCGCCATCATCACTCGGCTGATTTCCAGGATGCAGCAGCTGACTCAGGAGCTCCGGCGCCGCGAGGCGTACTTGGCGGAAGCGCAGAGACTCACGCATACGGGGAGTTGGGCTTGGCGGGTAACGGGAAGAGACGCCTTGCATCTGTCCGAGGAATGGTATCGCATATATGGCTTCGATCCAGAAGAGGGCATACCGGCTTGGGAAGAACGGCTGCAGCGCATTCATCCGGAGGATCGAGCCAAGTGGCAAGGGGCAATCGATCGAGCAATCGGTGAAAAGTCGGATTACGAAGTGGAATTCCGAATCCTTCTTGCGGGCGGCACTGTCAAATACATCCACACCGTCGGCCATCCTGTTTTGAACGCATCCGGGGATTTGGTGCAATTCGTGGGTAGCTCGATGGACATCAGCGCCAGCAAGCGGGCCGAAGAGGCGCAGGCGGACCTGGCACACGTCAGCCGGGTGACCACCATGGGAGAACTGACAGCTTCCCTGGCGCACGAAGTGAATCAACCGATTGCCGCCGCCATCACCAACGCCAATACCTGCTTGCGGTGGCTGGCGGGCGACACTCCAAATGTGGAAGAGGCCCGTGCGGCGGCCACAAGAATCGTGAAAGACGGAATGCGCGCGGCGGAAATCATCAGCCGGACCCGTCTGCTCTTCAAGAAGGGTGCTCCGCAACGGGAGTTGGTTGATGTGAACGAAGCCATTCGAGAGATGATCGTTCTCCTGCGCAGCGAGGCAACACGATACAAAATATTAGTCCGGACGGAGCTGGCGGAGCTTCCCCAGGTCATGGGAGATCGCGTGCAATTGCAGCAGGTCATGATGAACCTCATCATGAACAGCATCGATGCGATGAAGGTTGTCGATGGGACGCGGGAGCTAATCATCAAATCGGAGCGAGGGGAAGACGAGCAAGTTCTGGTGTCCATCAGCGATACCGGCGTGGGGCTGCCCCTGCAGCAGGAGGACCAGATCTTCACGGCGTTCTTTACCACCAAATCTCACGGCACCGGCATGGGACTTCGGATCAGCCGCTCCATCGTTGAATCGCATGGCGGCCGGTTGTGGGCTGCCGACAATTCGCCCTGCGGAGCAAGTTTTTATTTCACTCTACCTACAAAGGTCGAGGCAAAGAAATGAACCCCGCAGACGCTCCTGCATCGGGAAGATTCTTCGGGACAAGGCTGTCCGCCGTAAGAAGCTCGCAGAACTTGCATAGATTCTGGCCTGCAGTTGCTCAAAGTTTGTCCGGCAGCCTTGCACTCGCATTGATAACCTTTGTCTGCTTCCGTTTCCGCCTCAATCTTGCTACCTCGCGGCGCGACTGTTCCGCGTGGCAACCGGATGGAGTCACATGGCTGCCGTGAACTTGATTGGCTCGTACAACTACGCGCTTGTGGCGCTTTCGGTGTTGATCGCCATCTTTGCGTCGTACGCTGCTCTGGATCTTGCAGGTCGTGTAACGGCCGCGGGCGGTTGGACTCGCGCGGTTTGGCTGCTGGGCGGGGCTGGTGCGATGGGGACTGGCATTTGGTCCATGCACTACATTGGGATGCTGGCGTTCATCCTGCCGATTCCCGTGGCCTACCATTGGCCGACCGTTCTGCTGTCACTGCTTGCGGCCATTCTCGCTTCGGTCGTTGCGCTGGGCGTGGTGAGCCGGCAGAAAATGGGTTGGTTCCGAGCGCTCGCCGGAAGTGTCCTGATGGGTGCGGGTATTGCAAGCATGCATTACATCGGCATGGCCGCCATGCGTTTACCTGCCATATGCCAGTTTAATTCCTTTCTCGTCGTCCTGTCCGTCGTGTTCGCGGTTCTGATTTCTCACGCCGCGCTGTGGATTACGTTTCACTTCCGAGATGAGAAAACGGGCATCGGCTGGGAAAAGTTAGCCGGAGCCGTCGTGATGGGTGCCGCGATCCCCGTCATGCATTACACCGGCATGGCCGCCGCCAGTTTCACCCCCTCCGGCATGCCGACGGACCTGTCTCATGCCGTAAGCATCTCCACACTTAGCACCGGCGGAATTGCCGCCGTCACCTTTATCGTCCTCGGGCTGGCTCTGCTGACGTCCTGGGTTGACAGGCGATTCGCTACCCAGACCTTGGAAGTACAGGAAGAGAAGCTGCAGCGAAGCGAGGCGTACTTGGCAGAAGCTCAAAGGCTTAGTCATACGGGGAGCTTCGGCTGGAGGCCCTCCACCGGCGAGATCCTCTGGTCAGAGGAAACCTTTCGAATCTTCCAATACGATCGAGCGACGAAACCGACCGTCGAACTTATTCTCCAACGGGTTCATCCGGAAGACGCGGCCTCGGTGAAACAGACAATTGAGCGCGCGGCGCAGGATGGACAGGATTTTGAGCATGAATATCGCTTGGTGATGCCGGATGGTTCCGTCAAATATGTTCACGTTGTGGCCCATGCCTCAAACGATGAATCGGGCAGCGTCGAGTTTGTCGGAGCAGTAATGGACGCCAGCGACCGTAAGCGTGCGGAAGAGGAACTCCGACGAAGTGAAGCGCTTGCGGAACAGCGTCTTCGGCTTGTGGTGGACACAACTCCCGCGATGCTAAACAGTTGTCGTCCTGACGGTTACCTTGATTACGTGAATAAAGGTTGGCTGGATTATTTCGGGTTTTCTTTGGAGACGGCACTGGACCGTGCTGACGTGATGAAAATGTCCCCGCCTTCGAAGGCCGATATGTACGGTTCGGACTGGCAGCCGGTAATCCATCCCGAAGATCTTCCGGAGTTTACGGATCATTGGAGATCGATGCTGGTGTCCGGTAAACCGGGCGAGCGCGAAGCACGCGTGCGCCGGTTCGACGGAGTGTATCGCTGGCACCTGTTTCGCGCTGTGCCTCTTTATGACGAAACAGGGAAACCGGTCAAATGGTATGCATCCGCCTTTGATATCGAGGACCGTAAGCGGGCGGCAGAAGCGTTGCGGCGGAGCGAGGGTTACTTAGCGGAAGCACAAAGGTTGACCTGTACAGGGAGTTGGGCATGGAACGTGGCCACCAGACAGAGTGTCTACTGGTCACAGGAAAATTACCGTTTGTTTGGCTTCGATCCGGAAGGGGGTATACCGTCAGACGAAGCGTTTTACCAGCGCGTTCATCCAGACGACCGAGATAGGGTGCGCAGAGAAGTTTTTCTTGAAAGGCCGGACGAAGGCTCCCACTTTGACGTGGAATTCCGAATCCTTCTTCCGGACGGAGCAATTAAATACGTTCGCTCGACAGGGCATCCCGTTCGTAACATATCCGGCGATCTCCTGGAATATGTCGGTACATCGATAGACGTGACCGAGCGCAAGCGGGCGGAGGAAGAGCGCGAGAGATTGCGTCAGGCGCAAGCGGATCTCGCCCGCGTCAATCGGGTGATCACCATGGGAGAGCTGACCGCTTCTCTGGCGCACGAAGTGAATCAACCGATTGCCGCCGCCTTAACCAACTCCAATACCTGCTTACGCTGGCTGACGCGCGATCACCCCGATGTGGAAGAGGCGCGCGAGGCTGCGTCGAGAATCGTCAAAGATGCAACCCGTGCAGCCGACATCATCAGCCGGACCCGCCTGCTCTTCAAGAAGGGTATTCCGCCACGGGAGTTGGTGGATGTAAACGAAGTCATCGGTGAGATGATCGTTCTGCTGCGCGGCGAGGCCACGCGACACAACATACTGGTCCGGACGGAGCTGGCGGCAGAGCTTCCCGCGGTTACAGGAGATCGCGTGCAACTGCAGCAGGTGCTGATGAACCTTATGATCAATGGCATCGATGCGATGAAGGACGTGGACGGAACGCGTGAGCTGGCCATCAGGTCGCAGCGAGCGGAAAACGAGCAACTTCAGGTGTCCGTCAGCGATACCGGCGTAGGGCTTCCCCCGCAGCAGGCGGACCAGATATTCAAGGCGTTCTTTACGACGAAGCCTCAAGGGACCGGAATGGGTTTGTCCATCAGCCGCTCGATCATTGAATCGCATGGCGGCCGCTTGTGGGCTGTTGGCAACTCTCCGCGCGGCGCAAGCTTTTGTTTCAGTCTACCCACCCAAGGCCGAGGCGCGTGAATGACGCCCGCGGACGCTCCCACGGTGTTCGTTATTGATGACGATGCCGGTGTGCGTGCATCCATCCAAGGCCTACTGAAATCGGCGAGCTTACGGTCCGAATCCTTCGGGACGGCGGAAGAATTCCTGCGCCGCAAGCGACCGGATGGGCCGAGTTGCCTTGTTCTGGACGTGAGCCTTCCTGGCGTCAACGGTCTGGACTTTCAGCGCCAGTTGGGTGATGCGGGCATCCAAATTCCCATCATCTTCATCACCGGTCATGGAGATATTCCGATGACGGTGAAGGCCATGAAATCCGGTGCGGTGGAGTTCCTGACCAAGCCTTTTCTGGATCAGGCCTTGCTGGATGCGATTCACCAGGCTTTAGATCGCGACCGGGCAACGCGTCAACAGCGGGTTAAGCTTGCCGAATTGCGAAAGCGCTACGCGACGCTGACTGCACGCGAGCGTGAGGTTATGGCCCTGGTAGTTTCGGGAATGCTCAATAAGCAGATAGCTTTTGAGCTGGGGACCAGCGAAATCACCGTGAAGATCCATCGCGGCCATGCAATGCGGAAGATGGAGGCTGAATCGCTGGCGGAATTAGTAAGAATGGCGGCGAAGCTAGAGATTGCGCCCGGTACGGACTAACCAAATGCCGCCGCCGTTGCACAACATCCTGGCATTTTAACCTTTGCTTTCTCAAGCCTCCACAATTGTAGTCGCCTCGCTATCGGGGTAATATTCGCGCTCCTATACCAAAGTATAATTGCGCCCCTTCGGCGAGGCTGCTAAGTTTCTGCTATGGATACTCGGACAAGAACTAAACTCGTAGCGATTGTCGATGATGATGATTCGATGCGCAGCGCGCTTCAGGGCCTGCTGAAGGCGGTTGGCTTGCCGGCACAGGCTTTCGCCTCTGGGGAGGAATTCCTGAAGTCTGGCCAACAGCGCCAAACCGCATGTCTAATCGCGGATATCAGAATGCCGGGAATGTCCGGTCTCGAACTACAGGCGCAGCTGAACGCCGAGCGCCGCAGGATTCCAATCATCTTCATCACAGCACATGGCGACGCAAACCTGCGGATGCAGGCCTTGAGAGCAGGCGCAGTGGAGTTTATGGCAAAACCGTTCAACGACGAAGCGCTGCTAGAGAGTGTTCGGGCGGCTCTGCAGAGTTGAGCTGTGTAAGGAAGCGCGCACTCCAGCGCCGGGAGGTCCTTCGTGGGAGCTGTCGCAACATTCGGGTCCGCCGATCAGGACCGTAATCCGCGCAGATTCGAGCAGATCATAGGCAACAGCCCTGCTTTGGAATCAGTGCTCGAACAAGTTGAGCAGGTCGCGCCTACGGATTCCACCGTTCTCATCCAGGGAGAAACAGGCACCGGCAAGGAGCTGATCGCGCGCGCGCTTCACAATCTCAGCGTGCGTTGCGGACGCCCATTCATCAAGTTGAATTGCGCTGCCATTCCATTCGATCTACTGGAAAGCGAGCTTTTTGGCCATGAGAGAGGCGCTTTTACCGGCGCCATTGCGCAAAAGATTGGCCGTTTCGAATTGGCTGACAAAGGGACGCTCTTCCTGGACGAGGTGGGAGATATTCCGCCGGGACTGCAGCCCAAACTGCTGCGTGTCCTGCAGGAGCAGGAGTTCGAGCGTTTGGGCAGCGCTCGGACTCACCAAGTGGACGTTCGCCTGGTAGCTGCGACCAACCGAAATTTGGTTGATATGGTGAAGCGGAGCGAATTTCGCAGCGACCTCTACTACCGTCTGAATGTGTTCCCGATTCCGCTGCCACCGCTGCGGGCGCGTCGCGAAGACATTCCGGCACTGGTGGAACACTTTGTCGAGATTTATTCTCGCCGCATGGATAAGCAAATCGAACATATTCCTCCGGAAACGATGTCTGCACTCACCTTATACCAGTGGCCCGGGAACATTCGCGAGCTCCAGAATTTCATCGAGCGAAGCGTAATCCTCAGCTCCGGGAACGTCCTACGCCCGCCTCTCGCGAGCCTGAAGGCTGCCGCCGAAACAGAATCCCTGGAGGCAATCACCCTGGAGGACGCGGAGCGAAATCACATACGCAAGATTCTTGAGCAAACCCGGTGGGTTGTCGCCGGTCCAAACGGGGCCGCTGCGCGCTTGGGAATCAAGAGGTCTACGCTTTACTTCCGCATGCAAAAGCTGGGCATCTCACGCACCAACAGGGAACCGATTCCTGCGTAGCAGAGCTGTAAGGGTGCGGTAATCGACGGTGCAATCGATTGACCTTGTCCAAGCATTCGCGCCGCACGCACTGGCACGCACATTTCGAGTCAACCTAAGTCGACGCCGTTCGATACAAAATCAAACAATAACCTCGCTCAGCCTGTCGGCATTGGGACATGGTGTCTGACGGGCTGGCATCCCACGTTGTGCTATCGGCGCTAGGCCCCTTCTGTTTTCAGTCACTTACGGACAAAACTCTTTGGCAGCCGTGTTGCCTTTTCCAGTTGTGTCGCGCGAGGCAAAGGGAATTAGCTGCTGAAACTGCAGCTGCCTGGTGCCATAAAGCCACTTATTCTCGCTTGACGTTTTATTGAAAGTTCCAAAAAGGAGAAATTATGAAAATGCAAAAACTCACGTTCGTTTTGATTGGGATGATGTTTTTGTTCGCGGGCAAGGCGTCGGCACAGCAGGTGAAGACCGATTACGATCACAGCGCAAACTTCGGGCAATACAAGTCCTACTCGTGGGAAAAGGTCCAAACGAAAGACCC
>Ga0209283_10002679_pt1 | contig 9900 bp, 5 predicted proteins | sample CZO8metaG_2_FD_188354 | JGI IMG/M metagenome (GOLD analysis project Ga0209283, IMG submission 188354) | Vadose zone soil microbial communities from the Eel River Critical Zone Observatory, Northern California, USA - CZOApr15con2H1.8 metaG... | ecosystem: Environmental > Terrestrial > Soil >...
TCCGCACGGCGAACGACGAGAAGCGTCAAATCGTCCGTTTGCTTCAATCCCTCCCCAAAGCTCGAGAGGTCTTCGAGACATTTGGAGATTAGCCCATCAGGTTCTATCCCAGTGTGCCGCGCCGCCAGAGTGCGGATTCGCTGGAGACCATACTCTTGGCCTGTGAGATTTCGTGCTTCCGTCAACCCGTCGGTATAGAGAAAAAGGCTGTCACCCTGAGATAAGGTGAGCCGATGGGCCGGGAATCGTGTGTTGCAGAACATCCCCAGAGGCACTCCCGTGGAATCCTTCGGCGTCGCTCCGTCACGGTGGATGTGAAGCAAAGGGAGATGGCCCGCGCTTACAAATTCCACCGACCCATCGTGCGCAGCTCGTCCTACGACGAGAGTCGCGAATTGTCCGGCAAGAGTGCTTTCGCAGAATATGCGGTTGGCGTCTTCTACCATGTGATCGAGTGGGAGGCCGGCCTCGGCGAGGCTGCGAAACGTGGCATGGAGATGGCTCATGAGCATCGACGCAGCGACACCCTTGCCGGAGACATCCCCGATCATAAAGAGCAGGCCGCCTTCTGTTTCAAGGAGGTCGCAGTAATCGCCGCTCACCATCCCGGCGGGTTGATAGTGATAGCGAACGCCCCAGCCTGGCGGCGCCAGACTGAGCTTCGGCAAGAGCCTTCGCTGGATGCGTGCGGCCAGGGAAAGGTCACTCTCCAAGGCTCGCTGCTCGGCACTCGTAAGATGGTCGAGGCAGAACCGCACCAAAGGATCGGCCAGCAGGCGCTCCGCTTCGATGGAATCGTGGCACTCCTCACAGAGCCCGAATGTTCCGTGATCGATACGGCTCAGCGCCGCATCCACAGCCGTCAGCAGTTGCGAAAGAGAAGCATCGGCAGCGGGCGAATGCAAAGCCGCGTGAAGGCGCTCGCGGCGCTGTTCCAGTTCGGTGCGCAGATACGCTTGTTCGGCAGTGGCCATACTACCTCCTGCCATAGGTTGCTGTTTTGCGGCTGAACTTTCCATCCGATTTCCTCCTTTGAATTGAGGAACACGGGAAAAGGCTTAACGGTGACGGTATCGGCTCTCCGCTTCCGTTTCACCGGTGGAGGATGAAAGAGCAAGTGGTTTTGCCAAGCCGTCGCTGATTCGCATTTGATGCTGCAAACGTGCAATCCGATGCAGGAATTTTTGCTCCAGCCGTGTGGAACGAGAAGCGAGATAAGGATCGCGCGAGGCGCTGCGCTGACACCTGAGTTTTGCCAGACCAAGCTGCGCGAATTCCGCCGCGCGGGTCAGATTCCTGGCGTGGCGTTCGAAGTGGATGGCAAGCTGTTCGCAGGCGTAGATCCCGTCGTGAGCATCGGCAACAATCTCCTGCCAGATCTCCGCCGCCCGGTCGTGTTCGCCCCGGCGTTTCGCCATCAGCGCGAGCTCGCGCCGTGCTTTTGGGCGAAACTCAGCAGGGAGTCCTATCTCTAGCGCTTGAGAGCATGCCGAATGTGCGCGGTCGGTTTCTCCGCGGCGCTGCAGAAATCTTGACAGCCCGAAAAGATCGAGGCTTTGAGTTTCCCCTGCGGCGCTCGGTTCGGAAAGCAAGGTGTTGATTTTGCCGAAAAGAGCGGCGAGGCCGCGTAAATCCATCTGGTTGTGCCGCACAACTCCCGCAAGCGGTTCCGTAGGCCCGCCGCGCAAATAGTCAAAATAAAACTGTGGGATGAGAGCTGACGAGACATCCTCATCGCGGCGCCAGCCAAGCCTTGGCGCGTCGAGGACGTGACGCTCCAGTTCGACGAGCCGGACGGAGCCGAGCCGAAGTTTCCAGAGAGCTCGCGCGGGATGCAGCAAATCGAGATGTGCCGCCAGTTTTGGCACGGCGATGGAGCGCGTCATCGTGAAGCGGCTCTCCAGGAGCGGCCAATCGAAAGATCTTCCATTGAAGGTGACGAGGACGGGGCGTTCGGCGAGACGCCCGGAGAGTTCATGAAGAAGGGAATGTTCTTCGGAGAAATCGCGCATGAAGAATTGCTCGACCTGCAGGCCGCCGGCATCCCACCAGGCCAGGCCCACGAGAAACGCGTAGGTTCCCGTGCCTCCGGCAAGCCCCGTCGTTTCGGTATCCAGAAAGAGCCACTTTTCCGGATCTGCTAACGCCGCGCGCGTTCTGCGGGAGAGCGATTCATCGCGTGATCGAGAGAGCAAGTCGAGCGAGGCGGTGGAAGCTTCCAAATATTCAGGCGTGGAAAACCAATTGCGGACGGAAAGATGTTCACCGAAATGATTCTTGGCGACTCCCGCGCCGAGGAGACGCGCGAGGGAGTCTTCTTCGTCTGGGGCACGAAGGGCTGCGGGCCTCGCCGCCAAAGGGCGCGCGGGTTTCAGGGCGGCGAGTCTCGAGAATTTGTCGTCGGTCGCAGCCATCTAGGCACACAAGCGGTCGAGAATCGCGAGCGCCGCTTCTTTGGCGCGCGGGGCAAGACCGCCTGCGGGGCCTACGCACGATGGGCAGCCCTGTTCGCAGCCACAGGAAGAGATTAGCTCGCGCGTCTTCTGGACGAGCAGATGGTGTGTTCGAAAGAGCGGCTCGGAAAAGCCGATACCACCAGGGTAGGCATCGAAGAGATACAAATTTGGCTCGAAGAATTCCTTCGTGTTGGCGGAGATAACATCTTCCATGCGGGACGGAGTGAAATCGCTGCTCGAGAGCGGATCGAGTGAAGGGACAGACGGGAATGTCTGTCCCACCGAAGCATCGGGAGGACGCTCGCCGATAGCGGTGCCGAGGTCACGCCGGTCGCACATGAGGAGGAGCGTGGCTACGGATTCGAGCGCGTGCAGCAGGCCAAACATGCCGCTCTGGCGCTCGCTTACAGAGAAGGGAAGTGATTCGAGCAGCGGACGCTCCAGCGTCATCCAATAAGACGTCGTATGCATTTCGTTTTCGGGAAGTCCGAGCTTGCCGTCGCCGATATTTTCGTTGGTGAAGAATTTGATTTTCTTGAAGCCGACGACCTGGGAGCGGACGAGCACGTCGCCGTGCGCCCGTGCTGCAGGGATCTCTCGATGGGATTTACTCACGCGTGCTTGCCCGGTAATCTCGAGGACGCGGACTTGCGTGTATCGAACCGCATCGGTGTAGTAATCGACGTCGACGCGCTTGACGTAGGCTTTGCGCTCTTTGAAGTCGAGATGCTCGACGTGGTGCTGCTGGCCGCCGTGAAGGTAAATGGCTTTTTCGTGAAGGAAGATCAGCGCGCTGGGAAAATCGATTTCGCCGATGACGTTTGGCGCGCCGGTGATATCGATGATCACGAAATTGTCGCTGGTCACCGAGCGCAGGCTGATGGTATCGGCGGGATAGGCTTCGTGCGTCCAATGGAAATTTTCCCCGGCGAGATGCAGAAAACTGGCCTCGGCGAGACGCGCGCACAGGTCGGGCAAATCTACGTCGCCGAATTTCTCGTCCGGGGCGAGAGGCAATTCGAACGCGGCGCATTTCAGGTGGTTGATGAGGATTTCGAGATTATCGGGCTGGATGAAAGCGTGCTCGGGCGTGTTGCCAAAAAAATAGTCGGGATGGCGCACGATAAATTGATCGAGAGGCGCCGAGGAGGCGACCAGCACGGCGCAAGAGCTTCCGCTGCGGCGGCCGGCGCGCCCCGCACGCTGCCACGTAGCGGCAATCGTGCCGGGATAGCCGGCCATGACGACGGTGTCGAGCGAGCCCACGTCAATGCCAAGCTCGAGCGCGCTTGTGGAAACGACGCCACGAATTTTTCCATCGCGTAGGCCGCGTTCGATCTCGCGCCGCTCGTTTGGCAAGTAGCCGCCGCGGTAGCCGCGAATCGTTTCCGGTTTTCCTGGGAGTTGTCGATTGGCCTGCTGCAAATAGGTGAGTAGGACTTCCGTGTGTAAACGGGAATTCGCGAAGACCATCGTTTGCAGATCGCGATTCAGGAATTCCTGCGCCACGCGCGAGGATTCATTGATGTAGCTGCGGCGGATGCCAAGAGCGCGATTGACGACAGGCGGATTGTAGAAAACAAAAGTTTTTTCCGCTGCGGGCGCGCCGTTGGCGTCCAAAACTTCGACGTCCGATTCGAGAAGCCGCCTTGCTAGCTCTCCGGGATTGGCAATCGTAGCGGAGCAGCAAATGAATTGCGGCTCGCGGCCGTAAAAGCGGGCGATGCGCTGCAGCCGGCGCAGTACATTGCACAGATGGCTGCCGAAAACGCCGCGGTAGGTGTGCAGCTCGTCGATCACAATGTAGCGCAAATTTTCGAAGAGGCGCGTCCAGCGAGTGTGGTGCGGGAGAATCCCGGTGTGGAGCATGTCCGGGTTAGTCAGGACGACGTGACCTTTTTCGCGAATGGCTTTGCGCGCGTCGGCGGGGGTGTCGCCGTCGTAGGTGAAAACGCCAAAGCAGTTCTCCAGGCGCTGGTTGAGATCGTAGAGTTCTGCGAGTTGGTCCTGCGCGAGGGCCTTCGTTGGAAAGAGATAGAGCGCGCGCGTATCGGAGTTCTCGAGAATGGCATTCAGGATGGGCAGGTTGTAGCAGAGCGTCTTGCCGGAAGCGGTCGGCGTGACGATGACCACATTCTTGCCGGCGTGAACTGCTTCCGCCGCCGCAGCCTGGTGCGTATAGGGGCGGCGAATGCCCTTGGCAGCGTACGCGGAAATGAGGTTCGGGTGCACCCAGGCCGGGAATTCTGCCCATTGCGCCTCGCGCGCAGGAAAATGGCGGACTGCGGTGAGTACCTCGCCGGTATGATCGCGCGAGGCGAAGGCATCCAGGACCTCATGGACGCGCGTGACTGCTGTCGAAATGCCAGCTCTTCGGACGGCAAGCGATTCCGGCATCAAAAGCCCCTTTCATTGAATTCGCCTTTTATTCGCCAACGCTACCACGCTGCGTATTGCGGCGCAAGACGGAAAGTGCGCGGATTTTAAGCAGGGCACACAGTCCACAGAGTCCAAAGACATCCCGAGGAAAGAGGGGCAGTTTTCTATTCGGCAGCTTTGGCGGCGAGCACTTCAATCACCGCAATATTGGGAAGGAGGTCGAGAGGGAAGTGGTGGCGTGTCTGCAGATAGACAGGCGCATTGTAGGAGATCCAGACTTTGCCGGCGGCGTCCTCGGCGACGAGGATTTTGAGCGGGAGGTCGAGAGCCGAGCTGGGCGAAGCGAGCATCAGCGGTGTGCCGGCCTTGGGATTGCCGAAGATCAGCAGCTTGGTGTTTGGCATTTTCAGGCCGGCGCTCGCGGCTTCGCCGCTGTGGTCGACGATGGTGAAGCGCTTGACGCCTTTGGCTTGCAGGATGGATTGCAGTCGGGCGACGGTTTCGTCGACGGAATGATTGCTGGCAGTGCGAAGAATGCCGCTCACTGGAATCGGTGCCATGGAAGTCTCCTGAGATTTAGAAGCATTATTCTGGGCCAGGGGTCGCACGGAAATCAGATAAACCGCCATGGCCACGCCAAGGATGGCGAGGACCAGCGCGGCTGTGATGGCCAGCGCCGAAGGGCGCGAGAGCAAGGCTCCGGGCTGCTGGAGCTGCTGCAGCAGCCGGCGGTAACGGACAAGCGAAAGCAGACAGACCAGCACACCCAGTAAAATCAGCGCGGTACCGAACCACAGAGAGAGGCCGTATGACCGGGATGGAAGATTGGGCTGATTGAGGTTGAACTCCCGCAAGAAAATTCCAAAGCGGGCGAGGACGAAGCCGAGGCCCATGAGAGCGAGACCGGTGCGAATCCAGGCGAGAAAGGTTCGCTCGACGGCGAGAAAGTCGCGGGGAGTGGCTGTGGACTCGTCGGGCATGGCGAATGTTTGAACTAGACTCTTAGCGAAGCCGCAGAATCAATATAGCACCGATGATGAAAAGGAGCGCGGAGGCGGCGAAAGCAGTCTGGACGTTGAAGGCACTCCAGAGGAAGCCGACGAGGAGGCTGGACAGGAAGTCGCCGACGGCGTTGACGGCGGCGAGCGTGCCGAAAGCCATCCCGTGCTGCTCTTTGGGGACAAGTTCGGCGGAGAGAGAGTCTTCGAGCGCTTCTTCCGTGCCGACGTAAATGCCGGCGAGGACAAAGATCACCGCCAGCAGCCAAAGCGATTGTGTGCCGGTGCAAAGAAGAATCGCGGTGAGTCCGGCGAGAGCATAACCTCCTGCGAGGACGGCCTTGCGGCTGGAAACATGGTCGCTCAACCAGCCGCTGAGATACGCCGAGCCTGCATAGAAGACGTTGTGCAATACGTAGAGGCCGACGGCAATGCTCGCGGCGCGCGCCATGCCGTGCACTGGCGCTAGCATGCGCGAAGCGTAGAGGATCAGCAGGGAGTGAGAGAAATCGCCCGCGCCGAAAATGCCGACGCCCAACAGGAGGCGTCGGAAGGGAATCGGCAGCGCTTTGAGGCCCAGTAAGAAAGAACGCTGAGGCCGGGCGGCGATGGGCCGTTCGCGCACGAAGATCCAGAAGATTGCCGCTGCCGCCATCCCGGGGAGGAGCGTCCAGAGGAAAACTTTGCGGTAGGAATGGGCCGTTACTTCCAGCAACCACAGAGCAGTGAGAGGCCCCGCGATGGCGCCTACCGTGTCCATCAGGCGTTCGAAACCGAAGGCGCGGCCATAGGCGTTCGGCGGCACGTCTGCAGCGAGCAGAGCCTTTCTCGTGGGCGAGCGCACACCGCGGCCGAGCCAGGCGGCAGCACGGGCAAAGAGCACATGATAGGCGTGCGTGGCGAAGGCAAAGGAAGCGGTCGCGAACGCGGTGAAGGCGTATCCGAACACAGCGAGTGGCTTGCGGCGTTTCAAGCGATCGGTGTAGTGACCGGCGGCGAGTTTGGTGAAGCTGGAAAGGCCGTCGGCTATGCCTTCAATGGCTCCGAGCCACGCCGGCCCCGCACCGATCGCGGCGAGGAACGTCGGCAGGATGGCTGTGGCGGTTTCATGGCTCCAGTCGCTGAAGAGGCTGGTGAGGCCGACGCCTACCACCGTGCGGTTGAGCCAGGATTGTTCTTGCGGAAAATCGGCCATGGGCTGGTCGGTAATTGAGGCTCCTACTTTAGATGAGGCCGCGAGGGAAGGCCACTGCGCCTCTCTATTTCTTGGCGGCGCGGTAGAGAATTACTCGCCCCTAGTGCAGCATTTTCCCGCACTGCCTGAAGGCCAATTGAACGGCTCGGTCCATCGCCGCAAGCGGGGACTCAATCGTTTTTCCATGACCAACGGCAAGACGCGTCGGTTTCACGTTACGGAGTTTCCGAGCGCTCTCGGCGGCCAATTCGCGATTCCAGGAGAAGATCCATGGAAATGGAAAATAGAATTTGAGGGCGCCGGCGGCAACCACCCCAGTCTGGGTTGTAAACGCATCGCCTGCCAACAGGGAACCATCCCGGACATCCAAGTACGCCATGTGGCCCGGCGTGTGTCCGGGGGAGGAGATAGTTTGCAGAGAGCCGACACGATCGCCATCGTTGAGGCAACGTTTCGGGCGAGATTTCACACCTGGGAAACCAAGTAGCTTCTTACCGTTTTCGCCAGCCTCCAATGTGAAGTCACCAGTCAACAAGCGAGATTCGCGTTGCCCAACGAAGAATTCGCTTTTCGGAAGCTCGCCGCGGAGCGCGTCAATAGAGCCCACATGATCAACATGAGCGTGTGTCAGAACGATTCGACATATTGGCGAATTCAAAGTTCTTGCCGCCCGGAGTATCCCAACTGCTGAGCCGACGAGACCCGTATCAACTAGAGTGAGGCCATCCTCTTCTCTCACCAGAAAGCAATTAACCATGCCAAAGCGAGTCAAACGAAAGAGGTTTTTTGATTCTTGAATGAGGTTCACGAATGTATCCAGCCGGCTAGGGCTTCGGACGCGCCGCAGTCATTGGAACTGGTTTGGCCCTTTCCATCAAGACGATTTTTTCCAATCACGCCGTCCGTGCAACGAATCCTCCTTCACATTATCGGAAGTGAAAACGGTAGCGAAGCTCTCCGGTGAATTGCCGGGGATAGTTCCAGTGCGTGCCACCAAAGGTGTTGGAGTTATCGAGGAGATAGCGCGAGTCGCTGATGTTCTGCGCGGTGAATGAGACGCGGAAACGCTCGCCGAACGATTTACCGAGGGAGAACGAAAACTCGGTGTGGCTGGGGCGATGGTTGGGGCCGTCGCCGTCGAGGAATCCGGAGCCATAGCTCAGATTCCCGGACGCGAACGTGCGCCACGGCAAAGTGGCGTGAAAGCCGATGCCGAGCGTATCCCGCTGGTCGTGGTCGAGGAGAAAAAATCCCTGGTCCGGCGGAGTGAAATCAGTGAGGCCACCCGTGACTGCCCCGGCGCCTTCCACGAACTGATGGGAATAGGTCAGATAGACCTGGAGTCGATTCGCGATGCGCGGCGCGCGCGCGGTCAGTTCCCAACCGTGAATGCGGGCGCGATCGATCGTCAGGGGAAAGAAAATGTTGGCATTGCCGAGCACGTCATGATCGAAGAAATTCCGAACATGCGTCTGGAAATTCGAAATATCAAACTCCCAGCGGCGGATGGGGATGGTCAGACCGAATTCGCGCTGTTCGTCCCTTTCACCGCGCAGAGGCAAGAAGTCAAACTCCTGATCGATAGCTTGCTGCAGGAGCGGTCCGGAAACCGTGAGAAGAGGCGGAGCCTGATAGTAGCGGCCGTAGAAGGCGCGGAAAACCCAGTTGAGCTTTGGCACACGAAGAGCAGCGCCCACGCGCGGATTGACATTATCTTCGGTGAGCCCACCAGAAAAATGCGTGTACCGGAACCCGCCGTTGAGAGTAAGCCATTCAGTGATGCGGTACTGGTCTTCGGCAAAAAGAGAAAAGAGCCCGCCTCTTGGGTGTTCCGTTTGGCTGAGCGGCGCACTGGAGCCGCCGGCGGCCACGAGGCCAAAGAATGCCCCGTCCTGCTGTGCGAATCCATAAAGTCCGGCGCGTGCATTGTGCTTGCCACGCGTAACAGCCAGAGTCGCGAGGCCGCCTTCATAGTGAGAGTCATGGTGATCGGTTGGAATGGTCCGCGTGTCCTGGTTGCCCGGAGGCAGACTTGGATCCGGGCGATCGTAGCCGTCATAGGCGGACCGATTCCAATGGAAGAACGGCGCGAGCGTAACGAGAATGCCTGGCTTCGCGGTGTGCACCCAGGAAAAATTTCCAAAGACATCCCGTTCGCGCTGAATATCGCGCACGCCGATGAACTGTTGATCGGCCGTGTTTGGAATTTGAAAATAGTCCGCTCGAGCCGACGCGACAAAGCGAAGTTGATCTGCCGTCGTCGCGTTGAAAATCAGCGAAGTGAAGCCGCCAACGCCGTTGTTATTGTCCTGCCGCTCTTGCGGTTCCGGCGTCATCAGGCCCACATCGGTGCGATTGACATTTAGGCTTGTGTAGTACGCGAAACGATCCGTGTGATCGCCGATGCTGATCTGGCTGTCGGTGGAATGGAAGCTGCCGTAAGTAGCGGCGAGTTCGATTTCACGGTTGCGTTCGAAACCCGAGCGCGGGATGACATTGAATACACCGTAAGTCCGGTCGCCGTACTCCGCGGAATAACCCCCGCGCTGGATCTCCACGACATCGATGTCCTTGGGATCGAATTGCGGGCCGACGTTCGAAGTGATGTTCGTGTTCGGAACGGGCACGCCATCGATCAGCCAGGAAACCTGGTGGCCGCCCCGGATATGCAGTTGGTCGTGAACCATATAGGCGCCCGGCGTGTAGGCGGTAATGAATTCGAGGCTGTTCGTTCGGGAAGCACCCGGCGTAGCTTGAATATCTTCACGCGTAAGTGTTGCCGACGCCGTGGAGAATCCTGCGTCAACCGGTTGCGCGGAATCACTGACCTTCACGCTTTGATGTACCGGAGCCAGTTCCATCGGAAAGTGAA
>Ga0209283_10002682_pt1 | contig 9894 bp, 10 predicted proteins | sample CZO8metaG_2_FD_188354 | JGI IMG/M metagenome (GOLD analysis project Ga0209283, IMG submission 188354) | Vadose zone soil microbial communities from the Eel River Critical Zone Observatory, Northern California, USA - CZOApr15con2H1.8 metaG... | ecosystem: Environmental > Terrestrial > Soil >...
AACGGTGCGCCAGGCGCTTAAAAAAACGAGCTGAAGCCCTGGCTCAAAGAGCAGTGGTGCATTCCCCCCAAGGCCAATGCCGACTTTGTTGCCTGCATGGAAGATGTGCTCGGCGTCTATACGCGCCCCTACGACGCTCGCCACCCCCAGGTCTGTATGGATGAGACGAGCAAGCAACTGGTCAGCGAGACCCGCACGCCCTTACCGATGCAACCAGGAGAACCCGAGCGCTACGATTACGAGTACGAACGGCAGGGAGTCTGCAATGTCTTTCTGGCCTGTGAGCCACTCGCAGGCAAACGCTTCGTCAAGATCACCGCCCAGCGGACCAAAGTGGACTGGGCCCACTTCATCCGCGACCTGGTCGATGTTCACTATCCTACCGCTGAGAAGATTGTGTTGGTGCAGGATAATCTGAATACCCATACGCCTGCCGCCTTGTATGAGGCCTTTCCCCCGGCAGAGGCCCGTCGGCTGGTCGAGAAGCTGGAGATTCACTATACCCCCAAGCACGGAAGCTGGCTCAACATGGCTGAGATCGAATTCGCTGTGCTCAGCGAGGATTGCTTGAGCCAACGCATCGGCTCACAAGCGCAGTTGGCACGTGAAGTAGCGGCCTGGCAGCAGCGACGCAACCAGAAAGCCATCCAGGTCAACTGGCGCTTCACGACCGGCGATGCGCGTATCAAGCTCAAGCATCTCTACCCGTCAATTGAAGAATGACAGCCCACTAGACCTCATCCAGTAGCATGGAGGAGATGAATAGTTTGCTGCTTACCGAGAAGGAGGCCATCCATGTCACTCAAATTTCTACCGATTCCACCGGTTCCAGAAGAACTGGCTCGTGTGGCTCACGCCGTGTTTCCCCGTGGCAATGTGTTCATGCAGGTGCGAGACACGCTGGGAGCCATCTACACTGATGAGGCGTTTGCTGATCTGTTTCCTACCCATGGTCAACCCGCTTTAGCCCCGTGGCGCCTGGCGCTGGTGACGGTGTTCCAATGTATGGAACACTTGACGGATCGCCAGGCTGCCGAGGCCGTGCGCGATCGACTGGCTTGGAAATACGCCCTCAGCCTGGAGTTGACCGATCCTGGGTTTGACCATACCGTCCTCTCCGAGTTTCGCTCACGTCTGGTCGAAGGCAATGCCGAACAGCGTCTGTTGGATCTGCTCCTGGAGCGGTGTCGGGAGGGAGGATGGCTCAAAGCCGGAGGGCGGCAACGCACCGACTCGACCCATGTGCTAGCCAAGGTCCGCGCCCTCAACCGCACGCTGTGCGTTGCTCAGACCATGGTCTATGTCTTGAATGTACTCTCGGAGGTAGCGCCCGAGTGGGTTCGTGCCCATGTGCCAGTCGAGTGGGTCGAGCGCTATGGAGAACGGCTCGAACACGAACGCTTGCCGAAAGAGGAGCAAGAGCGCAAAGCGTATGCCAATCAAGTGGGAGCAGATGGCTGGATGCTGCTTGATGCACTGGAGGCATCTGACACCCCGGATTGGATGAAAACGCTGCCCGCTATCAGCACGCTGCGCACCATGTGGGAGCAACAATTCGAGCCACGAGAGCAAGGCGGACAGTGGCGTGCAGAACCGGTCTTGCCTGCGGCTCAGCTCATCAACTCCCCCTATGACCTCGACGCACGCAATGGAAAGAAGAGGGCCACTGTCTGGCTCGGCTATAAAGTGCATTTCACCCAGACGTGCGATGAAGACGCTCCACAACTAATCACCCATGTCGAGACCACTCCTGCTCCCCTCAGCGATGAGGGGGTCCTGTCCACGATTCATGCTGATCTGACTGAGAAGGAGCTGCTGCCAGATCACCATCTCGTCGATTCGGGCTATGTGACGATCGCCAATCTGGTTCAGAGTCAATCCGCCTATGGCGTGGATCTGGTTGGCCCCACCCTCAAGACCCATTGGTATCAGGCGGAGACCGGCTACGACCTCACGCAGTTCTCCATCAATTGGGACGCGCAGAGGGTGATCTGTCCACAAGGGCGGATCAGTTCGAGTTGGACACCCGTCCAGGATGCAGGCAAATCGCTCATTAAGGTGAAGTTTTCCCAGAGTGATTGTAAGATCTGTCCCGCTCGGACCTCCTGTACAGGAACGACTCGGCGCAGCCTGACCTTGCATCCAAAAGAGCAGATGCAGGCGCTGTTTGCCGCACGCAAGCGGGAGGAGACAGATGAGTTCAAGAACACCTATCACCATCGGGCAGGGATTGAAGGGACGCATTCGCAGGCAGTACGCACGATGGGTTTACGCCGCTCGCGCTATATCGGTCTGCGCAAAACCCATCTGGGCCACGTGGCGATTGCTGCCGCCATCAACGTCATACAACTGATGAGTTGGCTGCGAGGAGAAGCGCCGGAACAGACCCGCACCTCTCCTTTCAAGCGGGTCATGAAGGAGGCAGCCTGAGATGGGGGCTCCGACTTCGCCACCAGTATCCAAAGCGGCCATGAGCCGCTTAAAGTTTGTATTTACACGCTTATCACCTCTCAAACCTCTAGTTTACATCTTCACTATCTTCAAAAAAGTTATCCCACTTATCCATTGCTCCCTCTAGCATCGAGGGGAACACATGAGAGTACACATCTGCCGTTATAGTAAACCTACTGTGTCCTAGAAGCTCCTGTACTACTTTCATTGGTACACCCATACCCAACAAAATGGTAGCTGCGCTATGCCGCAAATCGTGAAAGCGCATATGTGGCAGCCCCGCCTTTTTCAGCAAGGCCATAAATTGTTTAGGATGAGCATACGCTGACAGCCAACTTGACAGCTTATGGCACGGATGACAGTACAAACGGACGGAAACAGACGAACAAGAAAATTTCAAGACGTGGCTCTATAAGGGCGTCGGAACAGTTGAAGCACAACCCCTTGCAACCAGGGGATACTATGGGCTATAGTAAAGAGGAATAATTCCTACTCATTTAGTTGGTTTACAGCGTAAAGGAGCCAGAGGCAATGGCAGAGATCAATGAAGCTGAAGTTATGGATGCATTACGCGAATGTTACGACCCTGAGATACCCGTCAATATCGTTGACCTTGGTCTTGTTTATAATGTTGCTGTCAACAATGACACCGGCCTAGTCGATGTCACTATGACCCTCACTTCTATGGGCTGCCCTATGGCTGGCGACGTGATTGACGAGGTTGAGATGCGCGTAAGCCAGGTTGAGCATGTCACAGCCTGCAAAGTTAATATGACCTTCGATCCTCCCTGGTCGCCCGACCGGATGACAGAAGATGCCAAATGGGAACTTGGCATGGTCTAAATAGGCAGGTGAGCGTCCTTTTTTGGGGGAGACAGGTATGCATCGCACAAACCGATGCCAAAGGAAGACATTTCGCGATTCCGTCACAGAATCGACCCATTATGCATCTGTACTAATAGAGAGGAAGAGTTTTCTGACCAACGACCTCTCCACACGTTCGGCTCCGTCGGATGATGGTTCAACGTGTCATAACTATTAGACTGCAGCACAACCGCAGTAGAAAGGCAGAGGCATAATGGTATCGACCAAGACGATGCTCTTAGGGGTACTGATCCTCCTGCTCGGCCTGGGGATAATCACCACCATGATCCCCCAAGCGGCAGGAACGCCTTTGAGTTTCCTCTTTGGGGGTCTCTCATCCACTACGCTCCACATCATCACCTATATCGGATACGCCCTCATCCTGCTCGGCTTGATCGTTGGGGTAGTCGGACTCTTCCCAAGGAAGTAAAGCTCTGTTCCTCCATGCCCTGGGGGTGACCCCAAGCCACTGACCATGTTGGGAAGGTCTCCAACATGGTCAGTGGCTTCCTGTTGGTGATATCACCACGATGAGACGAAACTGGTGCAAATTCGGAACCGTTGTGCTATACTAATTGCCGTGCATAGCCACACAATCGAACTGATCATCTAGGGTCAAACAGTGGACAGGTTAAAGACATGGCATTCGAAGGACCACAAGCCGGTGACATTCGTGCGACGTTAGCGCTCAGCCAGGCCGAGGCCCAGGTTGGGAGCAGCCGGACGCTTACACTCCCGGGTGGACGCCGCATTACCGTGCCTATACGCGCGGGCATTCGCGACGGTGAAGAGATTCGCCTGAAAGGCCAGGGCGAAGAAACGTGGCCCGGTGGTCCAGTTGGCGACCTTATTCTCACAGTTTCTCTTCCCACCGTGGAGCAATATGCGCAGCAACCTTTTTATGGAGATAATCCTGGCTCTCCCACGGATTTCATAGCACCGCCACCGCTACCCCCTTTTGCTACCTATGCGTCGCCATCAGGGGCTACGTACCCAGCGACTGGATCATATCCCAATTATCCTGAGCAAGCCCAGGCACAGGAGCCGCTCTATCTCTATCACAACCAGGCGCCCTCTGCGTACCCCCCGCCATACACGGGATATCCCCAGGCGGGGCAGCAGACCCCGCAGCTGCCTCCCCCTAAAAAACGCAGAGTTTCATTAACCGTGACGATCCTGCTCATCGTCATCGTACTCTTCCTTCTTGGGGGCAGCGGTCTCATCTACTACGTGGGCGTCTACCAGCCCCAAAAATCGCATGCAGATGCTACGGCCACCGCTAATGCACAGGTCACAGGAACCGCGCAAGCCAACGCTCAAGCTACCGCCAATGTACTGGGAACTTCAACGGCCCAAGCCAACACTACCGCTACAGCCCAGGCTTCTGCCACCGCGGCGGCCTCTGCCACTGCATCTGCGTTACAAACCGTCCTCAGCCAGGCAACAAGCGGCACACCAGCACTCAACGACCAGTTGAGTGCTCCAAGTAATAATTACAACTGGGATCAGCTCACCTCGTCGAACTCAACCGCAGGTGGGAGTTGTACCTATACTGGAGGAGCCTATCACTCCAACATGCCACGGACAAGCTTCTTCCAACCCTGCTTTGCTGAAACGCCAACCTACGGCAACTTTGCTTTCCAGGTACAGATGACGATCACCCAGGGGGACGAAGGGGGCATCATTTTCCGCGCCGATCCGGCGAACTCAAAGTTCTACCTCTTCCGCATTAGCCAGAGTGGGGCCTATGACCTCTTCCTTTATGTCGATAACCAGGGCAGCCACGCTAAGAACTTACTGAGTAACTCGTCTTCGCTCATCAAAATGGGTCAGAATCAGACCAACACCATCACCGTTGTCGCCCGTGGCGCCAACATCTACTTCTTCATCAATTCGCAGTACCTTGATGGTGTTAGCAACGGTATGTTTTCCTCTGGCAAGATTGGGGTGTTCGGCGAGAGCAATACCCACCCCACGGATGTTGCATTTAGCAATGCCCAGGTCTGGCAACAATAACACCAGAAAGCACTGCATCTATTTTTCCTACCAACCAGCCAGTACGGCAACAAACATGTTATACTGAACCACAGACCGGTAGTCAGTCCAGTTTGCATGTTGCGGTGTGGGCCTGACACCCGCGAGGGGTGTCACTACATTTCTGCCTCACAAACCTAGCTGGACTAACTACTAGAGGCTTCAAAGAAAGAGAGCACCGGGCTCTCTGAGAACATCAAGCATATCAACGAGGAGAAGACTTACTCGATGCAATGCATCTCATGTGGGACTACGCTGCCACCTGAAACAGCTATATGTTATTACTGCGGAGCCACTACATCCTACAATGTCTCCTCTTCAAATGATCCCAGCGGCCATGACACGCCAACTGTGGCTGACGGTCCTTTCATAGAAACAAGCTCAGCAGCGACATACCCTCACGCTGTCAGGCCGCATCCGTTTATAGAAAAAACGCCGGGTAAAGAGCCAACAAATTACGGAGTGCCTGCCGTGCAGCCGCCCTTGAATATTCCAGCCCTTCAACCACTCTATGCTGCGCCGCAAGGGCCACCGGAGCAATGGCCGCCCCAACAAATACCTATGCCTGAACAGCGGCATCCCGGGCGACGTTCAGGTCTTTCACGCGCCATGACCATCTCACTCATCATCGCCGCGTTACTCGTCTTAATCAGCGGCTTCGGCCTTATTTTTTACGCCGCCGCACTACACCCGGCGCAACTGCGCGCACAGGCCACCGCGACCGCCGAAACGCAACTGACAATGGCCGCGCGTGCCACCGCCCAGGCTAATGCGCAGGCAACAGGTACCGCCCAGGCTCTCGTCAATGCCACCGCGACAGCGCAATCAATCGCTACAGCGCAAGCCGTCGCAACTGCAACGGCATTACAGAACATCTACAATCAAGCTACCGGTGGCAACCCCTTGCTCAACGAAGCATTAAACGGTCAGGACAGCTTGAACTGGGACCAGTACCCGGCAGTAGGTGGAGGTGGCTGCAGTTTCTCGGGCGGCGCATTGTATGCCAATGTACCGCAGAAAGGCTACTATGTACCTTGCTTCGCCCAGGCGTCTAACTTCAGCAACTTCACCCTTCAAGTGCAGATGACCATCGTTCAAGGCGACGCAGGGGGCGTTGTTTTTCGCGCCAACAGCGCAAGCTCAAAGTTCTATATCTTCGCCGTCGGTCGTGATGGCAGCTATACCCTGTTAATCTCCCTCGATGACAAACACAGTAACCCCTTAACCTACGGCAATAGCCGGGCCATCAATACCAACCTGAATCAAACCAATCTGCTCACCATCATAGCGCGTGGCAGCAATATCTATCTCTACGTCAATAAGCAGTACGTGGGGAGCGTAAGCGATAGTACTTACAGCTCAGGTCAAATAGGCTTGTTTGGCGCCGATAATACGAACCCTACTGACGTGGCTTTCGGCCATATAGAGCTGTGGCAGTTGTGAAGTCGATCCATTCTCAACAAAAGCTTGGCAAAAATACAGAAGCATGCTATAGTAGCCTCGTTATCGGGGGGTAACAAACCATTTTTTATAGAACTCAGAACCACTTTTCTATTATAAAAGGGGAAATCCATCATGTTTTGTACTTCATGCGGAACAACACTGTCGCCAGGAGTTGCAACATGCCCCTCTTGTAGCAAGCCAGCACCTTACAATGTTGCCGCTCCAAATATGCTACCACAACCATCTCGTGTTCTTACTCAAGAACAGCCACCCGCCATGATCCCAAAACAGCAGCCTCAGCGTGTTTCTACGGCAAGATTAACTCTATTGTCCATTCTCTTAGCGCTGCTCATCATAGGGGTAAGTGGAATTGGCTACTACGCTGTCGCTGTTCGTCCGGCCGAGTTTCAGGCACAAGCGACCGCCGTTACACAGAACTTACTTGCAACACAGACACAGGGTACAGCGCAAGCGTATGCACAGGCCACAGCTGCCACTGCCGCCTTGACCCCGCAAGAAATATATACAAGGGCGACCAGTGGCACACCAGTGATCAATGATTCACTCGATGTTCAGGAGGGAAGCAGTTGGCTACAATTAGGCTCATCTCTCTACACTTTCGCCTTCTCCGGTGGAGCATATCATATCAGATTCCAGAAACAAGGAGGGGCCGCCGAGAGCATCGCATATAACAGTCTTTTTAACAACCTTGCTTTCCAGGTGCAGTTAAAGATTATTGCAGGAGCAGCAGGCGGACTCATGTTCCGCTTCACTAACAACGGCGCTTATTTCTTTGGTGTTGACCGGAATGCAGCATACTATCTCTACATCTTTAAGGACAACGTGCCATCGTTACTCACGGGTGGCAGTAATGCTGCTATCAACCCTGGTCTAAATCAGCCTAACCTGCTCACTGTCGTGGCGGAGAGCAATCATATATACCTGTACATAAATAAACAGCCAGTTGCTAATGTAACTAACAGCGTGTTTGACTCTGGACAAGTAGCCCTGTACGCAGCAAACACTACGGGTCCCACTGATGTAGCGTTCAATAATGCAGAGGTATGGGCTTTGTGAAGAAAACGTTGACCATACTCGTCTTGCCCGTAATGGATTTTAAGTTTTTACCCTGGATATTCGATGGGGCACGGGGGGCCGATAGTGAAGTTTAACTTTTAGGCAAGGTTCACTTGTGAAGAAGAGTCCTTAACCGTTTGAACAGTCACCCCGTGTCACCCTTCGCTTCGCTCAGGGTCTGTCGCGAGCGGCAGCGAGATCCTTCGCTGCGCTCAGGATGACAGGGCTGGACCTTTCCGTTGGTGAGGAACTGTCAAGTGCATTTGAACCATGCCTTAAATGCGGACACCATAACATCTACCGATGGCCGATAAATCGGCGGTGTGCGCGATAAATCGGCACCTACCGATGGCCAGAGTAGTTTGTCAATGTGCGTAATCGGGTCCTACAACCCATAACAGGTGCTATGGCGGAAACCCTCGGTATTCTACCGGCCTTACTCTCTAATTATTTAGCAGGAGAAATCTGAAATGCAATGTACTTCATGTGGGATGAACGTTCAAATAGGTGAGGCTAAATGCCCCTCTTGCGGCACACCTGTACAAACAAACACATCCGAATTTTCGCCATATCTGCTAGGTGACGATGCCATTCCCTATATCCCTCATGAATCTGTTATAACAACATCTCCAAATGAGGCTTCTAGAACAACATCTTCGACTCCTCATGCTTCACAGCAAAGTCACGACATGTCATCTCTTCCCGATTATAGCCCACAACCATCAAATGCTATTGCTCTGCAAACCCAACCTGCGCAACAGGAATCACCGCAACGACCCCATTACCCTGTATATACGGCCTTACTGCTTATAGCATTGGTAGTGCTGATCATTATGGGAGGTGGTACCACCTACTATGCAACCGTCTTCCACCCGGCTGAATTAAATACCCATGCAACTGTTGTAGCTCAAGGCGTACTGGCCGCGCAGACTCGGGCCACGGCTACTGCCAATGCTAATTCTCCGCAAAGTATCTATAATCAAATTACAAGTAAAAGCCCAATATTCGAGGATCCATTAGATGGACAACATATTGGGCTTTGGGGCAATCAAGGCAATGGAGATACAGGTTGTGTTTTCACCAACGGAGCTTATCATATCCGTTTTTCAGCAAAAAGCTTTACTTTCTACTGCCTCGCGCCAGGTAGTGCATTTTCCAACTTTGTCTTTCAAGTACAGGTGACAATCATCAAAGGCTACGAAGCTGGTATCATGTTCCGTGCTAATGATCCAGAACCCAGTGCTTACTTCTTCGGTATTAGCTACAATGGCCTATATGCTCTGAGTGTAGCTGAAGGCCCTCAACATGGAGCAATGGTGGCCTTCGGTCGCAGCCCTGCCATAAAGGTTGGTTTTAACCAGCCCAATTTGCTCTCCGTTATGGCACACGGCAACGATATTGACCTATTTATTAATAAGCAATTTGTCAAGCGTGTACAGGATGAAATGTACGCAGCAGGAGCCATAGGTCTGTCTGCTGACAATACCATACGCGCTCCTTCAGATACAGCATTTAGCAGCGCACAAGTGTGGAATCTGCCATAACTTTCCGAGATCGCTTAGCACTGAGATGATCTGGATTCTATAATACTACTAGGAAATGGCGACCGTTTAAGAAGAGCGAGTGTAGCATATGATGCCAGGCGAGGATCAACTACCCCGAAACGAGCAGGCTACCTTAAGAGACACCTCACGCAACCAGGGTGGTGCCTCATGGCCTCCGCCACCCCGGAACGTTCGGCGACGAACATTGCCGGCGAGCCTGACCGTCCTATTGATTACGCTGAGCTTCATACTCATTACGGGTGGCCTTGGCTTCATCATCTACTCTGCAACGGTGCAATACAGGACAACACTGCATACACAGGCTACTGTAGAGGCCCTTTTAACAAGGACCAGCATGGAAAAGACACAGCAAGTCTCTCAGGCAACCGCTGATACCCTGGGTACCGCACAGGCAAACATTTTTGCCACTGCCACCGCCGTTGGCGCAGCCACAACCACGGCCTCCACGGAAGCAAGCCAG
>Ga0209283_10002691_pt1 | contig 9877 bp, 10 predicted proteins | sample CZO8metaG_2_FD_188354 | JGI IMG/M metagenome (GOLD analysis project Ga0209283, IMG submission 188354) | Vadose zone soil microbial communities from the Eel River Critical Zone Observatory, Northern California, USA - CZOApr15con2H1.8 metaG... | ecosystem: Environmental > Terrestrial > Soil >...
TTCGCGCGGTACAACGGCGCTCCGCTCGCAATCAAGTCGTATCGTTTGTACCGGACCTCGCACCGCGGCGGAGGGCCCGTCAAGCAGGACTCGATGGGCTGGCGGGCCGCCCACGAATACGAGATGATGCGTCAGGCGTGGAAAGGCGGGGTCCGGGTCCCGACGCCCGCCCGTCGCGTCGAGAACCGTTTCTCGATGCAGTACCTCGGCACGGAGAACGGGCCGGCTTCGCGCCTCAAGGATGTCGTGCTCGAAGACCCCAGAGAATTCCTCGACCAAGTGCTCGATACTGTCCGACGGCTGATCGGCGCCGGCGTCGTCCATGGCGACCTGAGCGCCTTCAACATCCTCGTCCTCGAAGGCGAGCCATGGGCGATCGATTTCTCGGAAGCCATCCGGGTGGACCGCGCGGTCGCCTCGCCGTGGGTCCGTCTGACCGAAGCGCGAGCCGTCCTGGAGAGCGGACTCGCGGCCCTTCAAGCGTACTTCCGCAAATATGGTCTCCAGATTGACGCCGCGGCGTATGCGAACGAACTCGTCGAGTCGCTCGATCGATTCGGCGTCCTACGCTAGCGCTCGGCGCGCGGGTCTCAGACGACCTTCGTAATTTTCGCGAGGCGCTCGGCCGCTTCGAGGGTCAACCCCTCGTCTCCGAGGATCGTGTAACGTTCCTTGTTGACCTCGTGCGCGTGGACGAGGGCCTGGACGACCTCATCGTCCGTCACGCCGAGGGCCCGCGCCGTCGTCGGCGCGCCGATGGCCAAGAGCGCGTCCCGCACCTCCTGCCAATTCCCGGCGTGGAGGTACATCATCATGATCGTCCCGACGCCGCACTGCTCCCCGTGCAAGCCGGGCTTCTTCGCAATCCGGTCGAGCGCGTGCGAGAACTTGTGCTCGCTCCCCGACGCAGGCCGCGAGGAGCCGGCGATTGACATCGCGACCCCGCTTGAAACGAGCGCCTTGCACACGAACCACGCGCTTTCCTCGAGGCGAGGCTTGATCGTCGACGCGTTCTCGATCACGAGGTGCGCGGCGAGTTCGCTCAACGCCGCGGCGTACGACGAATAGTACTCGTTCCGGAGGTTCCGCGCGAGGGCCCAGTCTTTCACCGCCGCGAGGTTCGAGATGATGTCCCCGCATCCCGATGCGAGGAGCCGGAACGGGGACTCCGCGATGACGCCGGTGTCCATGATGACCGCGATCGGGGTCTGGGCCGCGAGGCTCACCTTCTCCCCGCCCTTCTGGATCGAGGCGCGCGACGACACGACGCCGTCGTGACTCGCGGCGGTCGGCACGCTCACGAAGGGCACCCCCGCGTTGAAGGATGCGCACTTCGCCACGTCGATCGAACGCCCGCCGCCGACGCCGAGCGCGAAATCGATGTTCCCCTTGCGGATCTTCTCTTCTCCTTCGAGGACTTCTTCCATCGTCGCGTCCGGAATCAAGAACTCCGAGGACCGGATCTTCCGCGCCGCGAGACTCTTCTCGACGATTAGGCCGGCGATCTTCATCGTCGTCTCGTCCGCGACGATCAAGGCTCGCTTCCCCAGCTTCAGCGATTGGCAGACCTCGCCGACCGTGTGGAGCGCGTCATGGCCGACGACGACATTTCGGGGGAGCTCCATCGCCTTCGTCTTCGAGAAGGACTCTGTGTCCATCGTCGACAATGCGTCTCCCCTAAACCCCGTCCAAGGGGCATTCGCTACTTAAAAGCGACGACCTCGTTCGCGTTTGCTCTCATCCGTGAGGGCCACCTCAGAACCTTTAAAACCGCACCGGCCCTGAGCAGCCCCGGATGGTCGTTCTCCTAGCCCTCGCGCTCGCGACGGCCCCGCCGACCGCGGATCTCGCCCGGGGCGAGGCGGAATTCCTGCGCGGGAACGCGCATTGCGACGCCCGCGAGTTCTCCGACGCCCTCGTCTCGTACGACCGCGCGGTCGCGTTCGGCTACGAAGACCCGGTCATGTGGAACAACCGCGGCGTGGCGCTCGATGGACTCGGCCGCCACGAGGACTCGATCCAGGCGTACACCCGGGCGTTGCAACGCAACCCGTCGTACGAGATCGCCGCGTACAACCTCGGGAACGCCTTCGCCCAGCTCGGTCAGTTCGAGGAGGCGCTCGTCGCCTACGATCGTGCGCTCGCCATCAAGCCAACCTACGCGGACGCGTTGTACGACAAGGCGCTCGTCCTCGCGCGGCTGGGGCGCGCGAAACCGTCGCTGCAAACGTACGAAGCGCTCGTCCGGGCGGACTCCGCGAACGCGGTCGCGTGGACCCGCAAAGGACAACTCCTCGAAGAGTTGAACAAGTTCGACGAAGCCGTCGACGCATACAACGCCGCGACCGCGCAGGATCCGCACGACGGAGACGCATGGACGGGACTCGGCGACGCGCTATATGCGCTCGAGCGGTACGAGGAGGCCGTTGAGGCGTACGACCGCGCGATCACGGCGGACCCGAACAACGAGGAAGCGTGGAACAACAAAGGCTTCACATTCTTCATGCTCGGGATCCACGAAGAGGCCCTGGCCTGCTACGAGAAGGCCCTCGCGATCAACCCGCGATACAAGCAGGCGTGGTACAACAAAGGCTACACCTTCCATGGAATCAACCGCCTCGAGGAAGCCGTCACGGCGTACGAGAAGGCGATCGAGATGGACCGCAGCGACGAAGTCCTCTGGAACAACCTCGGGAACGCCCTGTACAATCTCGGTCGCTACGAGAAATCGATCCCGTACTTCGAGCGGGCCCTCGAGGTGAATCCTCGATACGAGATCGCGTGGAACAACATCGGGAACGCGCTGAACAAGATGGGCCGCCACGAACCCTCCCTGAAGTACCACGACAAGAGCCTCGAGATCAAGCCCGATTTCGATTACGCGCTGTACGCGAAAGGCCACGCGCTCGACTCGCTCGGCCGACACGAGGAAGGCCTCGAGCTGATCAGCCAGAGCCTCGAGCTCAACCCGAACTACGATCACGCATGGATGGCGAAGGCGGAGGCGCTCCACCATCTCGGCCGGCTCGAGGAAGCCCGCGACGCGCTGAACAACACGCTCATCCTGAACGGCTCGTTCGACGAAGCCTGGGTGTTCCGCGGGAAGATCCTCGAAGAGATGGGGAATGCGCTCGAGGCGGAACGGTGTTACGACGAGGCGCTCGAGTGCTTCCGGGCCTCCCTGGAGATCGAGCCGGACAATGCGGAGCTGCGGTATCATCAAGCGGTCCTCCTGGAGGACCTGGAGCGGGTGGACGATGCGATCGACGGATATGCGGCCGCGGCGTCGAAGGCGCACGGGGCCGACAGCTTGCACCGGTTGTCCGCGCTCCTGCTCCGAGTCGGGCGGGCGGCTGACGCGCTCGTCCCGGCCGATGACCTGCGCTCGCGAGACCCGTCGGATTCTCGCGGTTGGCTGGTGGCGGGCCGCGCATTGCTCGCCCTCGGCCGATCGACGGATGCGGAGGTCTCCTTCCGAAAGGCCGTGGAACTCGGAGCCCCTGAGGCGCAATCCGAACTTGCGCGCGCCCTGCAAATCCTCGGGAGACCCGACGACGCCCTCGCCGCCCTCGCCGGAATCGAGGCACCGACCAACGAGATGCTTCTCCTCCAAGCGGACCTTCACGCAAGCCTCGGCCGCATCGAAGACGCGCTCACGGACTGTGACGCCGCGATTCGCGCGCACACGGATGGCCGCGATCTCGTGTATCGACGGAAGGGCGAACTCCTCCTGCGTTCGCATCGATCGAAGGAGGCCATGTCGGCGTTCGACGCCGCACTCGGTCTGAATCCGACGGATCCGGACATCTGGTGCGATGCCGCACGGGCGTGGCGGAGCCTGGGCCAAGAAGACCGCGCGCGAAAGATGGTCGATCAGGCGTTGCGGCTCGATCCGACTTTCTCGCGGGCCCTCGATCTGCGGTCCGCGAGCCCGGCGTCGACCTGATTTACATCCTTTCGCATCGATAAATATCGCGACCCGCGAACGAGGAATTATCTTCCCCGTCCACGTGCCGGAATTCGAATGGGCCTGAAGATTCGTCGGCGCGCGCGACTCCGCCGCAAGGAGGCGACGGACTTCCTCGGCCGACTCGCCGATGAATTCGGCATGGAGGTGCCTCTGGACGACGTGCCGCTCGACGAGGCGGAGGCCGGCCCGCATCGCCTGTTGCTGCGGAACAACGACGCGATCGCGATCTTCCTCGAAAGCGGCATCGCGCCGACGATTCGCGGGCTCCTCGCCTTCCCCGCGAAGAAACGGGCCGTCACGGTCGACATGGGAGCCGTGCGGTTCATCTACAACGGCGCAGACGTGATGGCCCCGGGGATCATCGACGCGGACCCCGGGATTCGCGCGGGCGATGTCGTCTGGGTCCGGGACGAGAAGAACGGCCGGCCGCTCGCGATCGGCCGCGCGATCATGGACGGACCCACGATGGCCCGGGAGGAAAAAGGCAAGGCGATCCAGACGATCCATCACGTCGGCGACGAGATCTGGCGGCTCGGCGAAGAGGAGCCTTGACGTGCCCCGGCTGCGCGCCGTCCTGTTCGACATCGACGGGACGCTCCTCGACACGCGCGACGCTTGGGTCGCGGCGTTCGATGCGGGTCTCGCGGCGATTCGCAAGACGTCGATCTCGGGCTCCGAGGCGGCGCAGTGGATCGGAACGCCGATCGAGGTGATCTACGCGGAGCGATGCGGCCTTGGGGGCGACGAACTCGCGAGGGCGGTCCGTGAGTTCCAGCGGATCGAAGCCGAGTCCGTGCGCGAGGGCATGCGCGCCTACCCGGGCGTTCGTGAGGCGATCGCCTCCCTGGCCGCGTGGAAGCTCGCCGCCGTGACGAACAAACGCCGGGACACCTCGATCGAGGCCCTGCGCGTCACCGGGCTCCTCCCATTCTTCGCCCTCGTCCTCGGTGGCGATTCGGTGCCGCACAAGAAGCCGGCCCCGGACCTGATTCTCCGGGCGACGTCGGCGCTCGCGGCGGCGCCGACGGAATGCGCGGTCGTCGGAGACACGGAGAACGATGTCGTCGCGGGGAAAACGGCGGGCGCTCGGACGATCGGCGTGACGTGGGGCTACGGCACCCGGGCGCGTCTCGAAGCCGCGGGCGTGGAGTACCTGATCGAGACGCCCGATGCCTTGGCGCCGCTCCTTCGGGCGCTCACGCCCAGTACGGCTGCCTGAGGTACTTGTACACGGACATGACGGCGGTCACGGCCTCGCCGCATCCCGTCACGATCCGCTTGTCCTTCCCGGGATACGACACCATGTCGCCGCACGCGTAGATCCCGCGGACGGACGTCGACATGTCCGCCTTCACGCGGATGAGCCGGTCACCCTCGAGCTCGACGCCCCAGCGAGGCAGGGGCGTGATCTTCGGCTCGAAGCCGATGTTGACGATCACGGCGTCGATGTCGAGGACCGTCTTCTTCAGCGTCCGGTTGTCGTACACGACGGCGCGCTCGACCTTCCCGTCGCCTTCCAGGCTCGTGACCTCGGCGTTGAAGAACACCTCGATCGGGCTGTCCATCACGGCCTCGACGTTCTTCTCCATCGCCCGGAACTCTTCGCGGCGGTGGACCAGGATCACCTTCTTCGCGGCCGCGACGATCTCGAGCGCGATCTCGAGGGCGCTGTCGCCGCCGCCGACGACGACCACTCGTTTCCCCTTGAACTCGCGACGGTCCCGCACGCGGTACTCGACGCCTTTCGTCTCGAATTCCGCCTCGCCCGGCACGTCCAGGCGTTTCGGCTCGAGCAGTCCCATCCCCATCGCGAGGATGATGGACCGGCCTTCGTAGGCGTTCCCTTGGCGGGTCGCGAGCTTGAAACCGGACGCCTGTCGCTGGACGTCCACGACTTCCTCGGCCCGGATCTCCGCGCCGCTCTCCCGCGAATGGAGGACGAACAATTGCGCGAGTTCGCCGCCCTCGATCGCGATGTAGCTCGGATAGTCGTACACGGACTTCGTCGGGTACAGCCATTCGAGCTGGCCGCCGGTCGCCTGCGCCTCGAGGATCAGGGTCGACAGCTTCCGGGTGCGCGCGTAGACGCCGGCCGTCAAACCGGCGGGGCCACCCCCGACGACGATGACGTCGTAGACCATGGGCGCAAACGACAAAGGCCCTTCCTTCTTAAACGTTGTCCCCGCAAGGGTGACTGTGTCACGAAAGGTCACGGCTATCTTATGACGGAGTGAATAATTATGGCATGTTTCCGGAACCCGTTTGCTGCGTCCGCGATACCTTTAAATTCGTGGTGTCGGCTATGGGGCGTCGCAGAAGGGATGTGGCATGGCCTTCATCAAAAAGCCATTCCGTCGGTTGTCCGAGGGCGCCGAGGCGGATACGTACATTGACTTGGGAGAGCTGAACTTCGAGGGCGAAGGCGGGGCCTTGGGCGAGCCCGTCGAGCACCTGGTCAAGGTCGCGGAGGTGTACCGCTACGAGGACATCGCCGACCTCACGACCCACGTGTACAACGGGAACATACTGTTGATCGACTACACGAGCCTCGCGAGCGACGACCTCGCCCTCAAACGCATCACGGCGGAACTGAAGAGCGCGGTCCGGGATTGCGGCGGAGACGTCGCCGTCGTGGGCAAGAACGTCCTCATGGCGACGCCGGCCGGGATCAAGATCGACCGGGCGAAGATCAAGGGCGCTTTCTGATCACGTCCGGCGACTCCAGCGGGAGGGCTTGGGCGCCTCGTACGGCTTCGCGGCGAAGCCTTTGTCATACGTCAGGACGAAGTAGTCGCGCGAGTGGTTCGTGTGGCGCATCTTCGCGCACCGGAACAGCAATTGGACCCGTCCTTCTCCGGCGCCGCTGAACCGTAGTTCGAAGACGCCGTCCGCGAGGAACGAGACGTCGTTCGCGACGCCGCCCCGTGCCGGATCGACGTTCGCGATCACGTACGTCGTCACGCCCATCGACCGCAGGAAGTGGAAGAAATGAAACAGTTCATTCCGCACGTCCTGCAAGTGCGCCATCGACACGAGCACGTCCATCGTATCGATGACGACGAGATCGATCTTCTCGCGCTGGTTCCGCCGGACGAGGAAGTCTTTCATCACCCGCAACCAGTCCCGGATCTCCTCGGCGCCTTCGTGCTCGACGCGGAGGCGCGCGATGTCGACGAGGAAGTCCTCCTCGTTCCCGAGGCCATGGTGTCGCATGGTGCGGAGGATCGACTCGCGGCTCTCCTCGACGGTCACGTAGACGCCGCGGCGACCCGCGGCGCGATTCTTGATCAGGATGTACAGTGCCAGTGACGTCTTCATCGAGCCGCCCGGTCCGGTGATCGCGATCACGCTGCCCTTCGGCACCCCGCCTTCGAGGGACGCATCGAGCCGGCCGACGTACGTCGGGAGGCGTTCGTCTCCGGGCGCCGGTCGCGCGGACTCGACGGCCAACGCGGCCACCTGCTCCCTCAGCCTCCGGACTTCGTCGCGCAGTTCCCGCAACTCGGCGTCGAGATCCTCCGGCGGCTTCGCCGGCTCCCCGGGCTTCGCCCGCACCCACTCCACGTCCACACCGTGCGCCATCCCGTAGCATAATGCGAACCGCGCGCGTTAACCTTTTGCCGAGGTCCATCGCGCATCGATTCGACTATCAGCTCTGAGAGGACGGCCCGCATCGCCGGGATGGTGAGAATCAACGAAGGGACGGCGGCGCAGAACTCTTAAATAGCATAGACCCCCCATAGGAGCCGCCCGAGGCGACCCATGGCCGTGAAGACGAAGTCAGAGCGGGGACCGGCCGGGACGCTGACCGTCGACGACCTCACGCGGGCGATCAAGAACTCGATCGACCGGACCGGGATGAAGGAGGAAGAGGCCCGGGCGATGGCCCAGCACGTCCTCAACTTCTTCGGCTATTCGGAGCGGATCATCGATAACGTCCTGGAACCGGAAGACCGGGACGCGTTCTACATGCTCGAGGACTCCGGCATCCTGACGACGGAGCGGGAGGAGACGACCCTCTACGACGGCCGGGAGTGGCGGATCCACTACTGGATGTTCCGAAAGGAACGCATCGCGGAACTCGTCGAGGCGCAAAAGGCCAAGGAAGAGGCCGAAAAGCTGGGGTCCGTCTACGACGACGTCCCCGAAGACTTCTGGGCCTCCCGCAGGGAGCGGCCCGAGGCGCCAAAATAGGCCTCAGCCGAAGGCGAGTTGCAAGATGCCGCCGTGGCGTCGCACGAGGTCCACCGCGAGCGAATGGGGCAATGCCATCCGTCCGTCCCGGAACGGGAACGCCCGGTCGAACTTCTCGACGGCCCGCAACGCCTTCGCTCCCAGTTCGTCCGTGAGATAGGCGCTGTCCGAGTCCGAGGAGGCGACCAGGGTGAGGGGCAGTCGAAGGTCGTCCGCTTCCTCTCGCGTGAGGACCGCCGCATACCGGTCGAGGGCCGCCCGATCGAACGGATGCGGGTCCCCCTCCCGCGTCCGGCACGCAGGCTCCGGTTCGGCGAGGAGACGCCTCAGGCTTTTCTTCTCGACGACGAGCCCTACGTTCAGCCGGCCGAGTTCGAACGAGATCCAGCGATCGAACGGACCGGGGGCGGCCATGGCGATTCCAATCTCGGGCCGCGATTAAGCTTTGCGAGGCCCGATAGCATTTTCAACCCCTATCCTGATTCCCCGACGGAGGGGGCCGATTGGCAACCAGCGTGACGTGTCCTCGTTGTGGCGCGGCGAATACTCCGGGAACGATGTTCTGCGCGAACTGTGGAAGTGCCCTGTCCGCGGGCGCGGGAGGCGCACCGGCGGCCGGGGCGCCGATGTACCCACCCGCGATGCCCGGCCTTCCATCGGCTTGGGAGGCTGATCGGCGGAATCAAATCGGCCGCACGAAGACGGGCGTCCTCCTGCTGCTTGTGGGCACGCTCATCGGATGGCTGCCTTTCATCGGGATTGTCGGGTCTATTCTGGTCCTCGTCGGGGCCATCTTGGTAATCCTCGGCCGGAAGGCTTTCGGGGCGACCCACTCTCGAAACGTCGTGCTATCGATCGTACTGTTCATCCTGGGAATCATCATCGTCGCCGTGGCCACGGTCATTCTCATCGCCGCCACGGTTGCAAGTTTCATTCCGGGGAACCCGCCCAGCCAAGCTGCGATCACGAGCGCCTTCACCAACTTCCTGATCATCTTGGTCGTCGGCGCGATCGTCGGTGGTCTCGCCAGCGTGTTCTTCACGTTCGCGATTCAGAACAAGACGGGTCGAATGCTATTGTTGGGAGGCTACGTGGCGAGCATCGCCCTCCAGATTGCGATCTTCGTCCTCTTGAGCCAGGCCATTGGATCGTTGGTGGCGGCGATGTTCCCCGGGGGCACGTACGATCCGGCCGCAGCGGCCGCCGCCTCGGCCAGCTTCTCGGCCCGAGTGCAATCACTCTCGTATCTGAGCGTGATTCCTGCCCTCCTCTATGCGGGCGCCTATTACCTCGTCTGGAACCGAATCAACAAGGGCGAGATCCCCGCGTCGACCACGACGCCGCCGATGGGTCCGGCACCGATGCCCCCGCGGTAGAATCCACGAAGCGGCGGGCGCCAGGCCTGCCGCCACTTCACTTTTTCTTCGAGATCACGTGGGTCACGAAGAACTTCTGGCCGTCGTGGTTCAGGGCGAGTGCGTTGTGGTCGTGGTTCATCCAGCGCATCTTGATGCAACGAAGGCGCAGCTGCACGTCCGTCTCCCCGACCTCGACCTGCCGCAGATTCAGGATCCCGTCCGCGAGGAAGTCTTCCCCCCATTGCGCGAGGCGCGTCGAGCCGAACGGTTGCTCGGCGATCAGGAATGTCGTCAGGCCGAGCTCCTTGATCGAGGAGAGGAAGTGGAACATCTCCCGCCGCGGCGTCTTGATCTC